>Ga0302314_10014356_pt1 | contig 13564 bp, 12 predicted proteins | sample III_Palsa_N2_3_FD_200533 | JGI IMG/M metagenome (GOLD analysis project Ga0302314, IMG submission 200533) | Peat permafrost microbial communities from Stordalen Mire near Abisko, Sweden - III_Palsa_N2_3 | ecosystem: Environmental > Terrestrial > Soil > Palsa > Peat permafrost | place: Sweden...
GGCCGCGGCGCTCCAGGCGATGACCTACGGGATGCTCGCCCAGGGCACCTGGACCGACGAGCGGGGGGTGAACCTGCTGGACACGGGCGCGCCGTTCTATGACGTCTACCGGACGGCGGACGGCCGGCACATGGCCGTCGGCGCGCTTGAGCCCCAGTTCTACGCGGCGTTCACCCAGATCCTGTTCGCCCCCGAGGGCATCCCGGCCGGCCTGCCGGACCAGCATGACCGGGCCGGGTGGCCGGAACTGCGGCGGCGGTTCGCCGCCCGCTTCGCGGAACGCTCCCAGGAGGAATGGTCGGCGGTATTCAGCGCAACGGATGCTTGCGTCGCCCCCGTCCGAACCATGACCGAGGCCGCGGCCGACCCGCACCTGGCCGCGCGCGGCAGCTACGTGACCGTGGACGGGACGGTCCAGCCGGCCCCCGCGCCCCGCTTCGCCGACGCCGGCGTCCCCGGCCCCGTGGGCGCGCTCCAGCCGGGCCGGATCGCGACTCCGGGCGCGCACACCCGGGAGGTGCTCACCGGCCTCGGTTTCGCCGACGCCGACGCCCTACTGGACTCCGGGGCCGCCTGGCAGGCGTAACCGGCGGGCTTAGAGGAGCTCGAGGATGGTGGCGTTGGCCTGGCCGCCGCCCTCGCACATGGTCTGCAGGCCGTAGCGGATGCCGTTGTCGCGCATGTGGTGGACGAGGGTGGTCATCAGGCGGGCGCCGCTGCCGCCGAGGGGATGGCCGAGGGCGATCGCGCCGCCGTTCGGGTTGAGCTTCGCGGGGTCGGCGCCCAGGTCGGCCAGCCAGGCCAGCGGGACCGGGGCGAAGGCCTCGTTGACCTCGTAGGCGCCGATGTCGGCCAGGCTCAGGCCGCTCTTCTTCAGGGCCTTCTGCGTGGCCGGGATCGGGGCGGTCAGCATGATGACCGGGTCGTTGGCGGCCAGCACCGCGGTGTGGATCCGGGCGACCGGGGTGAGACCGAGTTCGCGGGCCTTCTCGCTCGTGGTCATGAGCAGCGCGGCGGATCCGTCGCTGATCTGCGAGCTGTTGCCCGCGTGGATCACGCCGTCGGGCCGGAAGGCCGGCTTGATCTTCGCCAGGCCCTCCAGCGTGCCGCCGCGGCGGATGCCCTCGTCGGTATCCACGACCGTGCCGTCCTCCAGCTTCACCGGGGTGATCTGCGCGGCGAACCGGCCCTCGTCGGTCGCGGCGGCGGCCTTCGCGTGCGAGGACAGCGAGAACTCGTCGAGCTGGGTCCGTGACTGGCCCCAGCGCTCGGCGATCATCTCGGCGCCGGTCCCCTGGTTGGGTGCGACGCCGCCGAAGACGGTCTCCAGTCCGGAACCGGACGGGTTCGGCCGGTCCGGTCCGAGGGACGACCCCATCGGGACGCGGCTCATCGACTCGACGCCGCCCGCCACGACCACGTCGTACTGGCCGCTGATCAGGCCCGCGGCGGCGAAGTGGACCGACTGCTGGCTGGAACCGCACTGGCGGTCCACGCTGACGCCCGGCACCGACTGCGGCCAGCCCGCGGCGAGGACAGCGTTGCGGGCGATGTCGAAGGTCTGCTCGCCGACCTGGCTGACGCAGCCCCAGATCACGTCGTCCACCTCGGCCGGGTCCGCCAGGCCGGCCCGCTCGGCGAGCGCGTTCAGCACGTGCGCCGACAGATCGACCGGGTGCACCCCGGACAGAGCGCCGTTCCGCTTGCCTACCGGCGTCCGAACCGCCGCCACGATCACCGCGTCGCGCATGGCTCCGCCTCCCTTACGTCGTCGTTCTCCTTCTTGCCTACCACGCCCGGCCCGGTTTGCCCATTTCGGGCCGGACACGATGAGGTCGGTAACGCTCCGAAATTGCCTGTGATGCACGTGCGCTCACGGTCGGCCCAGTGTTATCGTGGCGGCGTCCCTATTATCCGCGAGGTAACCATGGCCCATGTCGTGAGCCGAGGCCAGCTGGCCGGCTCGCGGCTGCTTGGCCAACTGCCCGCGGAGGCCTCAAGCTTCGTCGGCCGCACCACCGAGTGCGCCGCGATCACCGGGCTGCTCGGCGCCGCGCGCATGGTCACGGTCGTCGGCCCGGCGGGCGTCGGCAAGACGCGGACCAGCCTGCGGGTCGCGTCGGCCGTGGCCGGCCGGTACCCGGACGGCGCCTGGTACGCCGACCTGGCCGGGATCACCGATCCGGGCCAGCTCGCCGGCACCGTCGCCGCCGCGCTCGGGTTGCGGGACGTCGACGACGCGGACGGCCAGGCGGCGGTCCTGGCCCGGCTGCGCGGCAAGCAGCTGCTGCTCATCCTCGACACGTGCGAGCACCTGGTCGATGCCTGCGCGGCGTTCGCCGACACCGTGCTGCGCGCCGTGCCCGGCGTCACCGTGCTCGCCACCAGCCGTCAGCCGCTCGACGCCCCGGGAGAGCACGCCTTCCCGCTCCTCCCGCTGCCGGTCGAGCCCGACGCGGCCGAGCTGTTCGCCCAGCGGGCGGCGGCGGTCGTCCCCGGGTTCACCGTGACGGCCAAGAACCGGGCGGACGTGGTCCGGCTGTGCCAGCGGCTCGACGGCATCCCGCTGGCGATCGAACTCGCCGCCGTGCGGCTGCGCGCGCTGCCGCTGGCGGAGCTGGCGGTCCAGCTGGAATCGGGGCCCCGGCTGCTGACGGTCAGCCGCCGCGGCACCAGCCCGCGGCACCAGACTCTGCACGCCGCGGTGGAGTGGAGCTACCGGCTGTGCACCCCAGCCGAGCAGGCACTGTGGCAGCGGCTCTCGGTGTTCCCGGACACGTTCGATGTGAGCGGAGCCGAGCGGGTGTGCGCGGGCGGCATCCTGCCCCGCGAGCAGGTGCTGGTCGGCCTGGTCGGCCTGGTCGACAAGTCCGTGGTGCTGCGGGACGCGGCCGAGCCGTCACGGTACCGGCTGCCCGGCGCGCTGCGCGAGTTCGGCGCCGACCGGCTCGCCGAAGCGGACGGGCAGGAAGGGGTCCTCGACCGGCTCGCCGCCTGGTCCCTGACCCTGGCCAGAGACTTCGACCGGCGGTTCCGCACCGGCGTCCGCGGCGGCCGTACGGCCCGCGCCAGTGCCGGACGTGCCAGTGCGGGACGTTCCAGTGCGGGCCGCGGCGGGCGGGACGGGCACGACGACGCCGCGACGCTGCACAGGCTGCACCGGGAGTACCCGAGTATCCGGGCCGCGCTCGGTTACGCGCTCGGTTCTCCGTCCGGCCCGCAGGAGCCGGCCGCCCTGGTGGCCCGGCGGCGGCTCGGCGCGGACCTGGCCGCCCGGCTGTCCTACTTCTGGCAGCTCACCGGGCTGTACGAGGAGGGCAGGCAGTGGCTGAGTCAGGTGGCCGGCCTGTTCCCCGAGCCGGCCAGGGAACGCCCCTGGGCGCTCGGGACCCGGGGTTACCTGGCCGTCTTCCAGGGCGACGCGGACGGCGCCGTCGCCGACACCAGCGAGTCCGTCCGGCTCGCGCTGGCGGCGGGCAGCGGCGCGGAACCCGCCGTGGCCCGGGGTTACCTGCAGCTGAACCTGGCGCTCACCTTCGCCGGCCGGCATGCGGAGGCGCTGGCGGCCGGCGCGGCGGCGCGGCAGCGGCTGGCCGTCAGCGGGCACCGGGCCGGGCTGCTCAGCCTCGAGGTGCAGCTCGCGCTCTTGCACCAGCTCGCCGGGAATACCGACGAGGCGATCGAATGCTGTGACCGCGGCCTGGCCCTGCTCGGCCGGCCGGGGCTGAGCAGCGCGGGGCCCGGTGAACCAGGCCCCGGTGAAGCTGAGCACAGCGAACCAGAGCGGGGCGAACCAGGAGCCGGCGTCTCCGGGGACGACGCCGCGGGACCCGGCGCCTCCGAGCCCGGCGCGCCGGGACGCGAACGGTGGATCGGCGGGTACCTGTCGCTGATCTCCGGGCTCGCGCTCGCCCGCCGCCCGGGCTGCGAGGAGGCGGCCGCCCGGGCGCTGCGCCGCGGGCTCGCCGCCGAGCACGAACTCGGCGACATGATGGGGACGGCCTACGCGGTTGAGGCCCTCGCCTGGCTGGCCGCACAGCGGGAGCAGCACGAGCGGGCCGCCTGGCTGCTCGGCGCCGCGGACCAGCTGTGGGGCCGCACCGGCCACCGGCTGAGCGGCATCGCGCTGCTCGAGGAGTCCCGGCAGCGTACGGTCAAGGCGATCCGTGCGGCGCTCGGCGAGCGCCGGTATACGGGCGCCCTGGCGCACGGCTGGGCGCTCGGCCTCGACGCCGTGGTCAGGGACGCCGCCGAGGCGGACGGCGCGGCCGCCGCGCCGGGCGAGCCGGCCGATGACGCAGGCAGCGTCGGCAGCGCCGCCGGCGCCGCCGGACCGCAGGACGATGCACGTCCGCAGCGCGACGCGGTGGCCGTGCTGACCCGGCGTGAGCGGGAGATCGCCGAGCTCGTGGCCAGTGGCCTGTCCAACCGTGAGATCGCGGGGCGGCTGTTCATCTCCAAGCGGACCGTCGACGCGCACGTCGATCACATCTTCGGCAAGCTCGAGATCTCCTCCCGGGTGCAGCTCACCGTCCTGCTGCGGCAGCCCGCCCGCCTGGCGCACGCCGTCGAGGGACTGGCGCCCGCCGTCGAGGCGTAGGCCCCGGCAAGGAGCCCCCGCCTACCGCGGCGTGAGGGCGGCGACGAGGTAGGCCACGCCGAGCGGAGCGCCGGAGTAAAGGATCTCCGTCACGAGGTTTCCGGCGAGGGCGCCGGCCAGGACCTGCCAGGCGGGGCGGCCCGCGGCCATCAGGTCGGCGGCCAGTGCCGGATCCAGGGCGGCGAGGGCGGCCAGGTCCCCGGCGCGGACCGCGCGCTCCACCGCCGCGTCGAACGGTGCGGCGCGCTCGTCCAGGTAGCCGGGGGCGGACACGGAGTGGCGGGCGCTGCCGTCGCCCATCGCCAGCAGCGCGACGCGCGGCGCGGACGCCGCGATCTGCTCGCCCAGGCGCAGGCAGGCGGCCGGCGGGGCCAGCGCGCCGATGCCGTGGAAGACGCGGGGACCGCTATAGCCCGCCTCGTCGAGCAGGCGCGCGCCGATGCCCAGGGACAGCGGCAGCGCCGGCGCGCCCCCACCCGGACCGGTGTCGCCGTCAGGACCGGGATCACCGCCACGACCGGCCCCCGCGCCGGGTCCGGCGCCCGCGGCGCGACTGGTGTGCCCGAGAGCCGGCCCGTACAGCGCGACATCCAGGCGGCCGTCCGCCGGCCAGTCCGCGGTCTCGTCCCCCGGGCCGGCCACGACCAGCACGTCGGGCCCGGCGGCGACCAGCCGGGAAACGGCGGCCGCGCAGGCGGTGCTGAGGTCCGGCAGCACCTGCGCCTGACCGGTCAGCTCCACCGCCAGCAGCGGCGGGCACGGGCAGATCGCGGCACTGACGATCACGCCGCGGCTCGCCCGGCGGCCGCGGCGACGTTGTCCACGGTCATCGATCTTACCGGTGCGGCTCGGGGGCCGCCGCCCCCCGAGCCGCACGGCCGTGATCGCGCAGCCAGGGGGCGGAGTTCATGCCCCGGTGCGCGTCCGTCCGGCGCCCCCTCAGGAACGCGCTGTCCGTGCCCGCGACGCGCCCGCGGGGTGCTCCGCGCGGCGCAGCACCTGCACGCTGCGGCCGGAGACGACGACCTTGGCGCCGGCCGCCTTCGGCTTGCGCACCCCCGCGTCGCTCACGGTGGTCAGCTCGGTGACCCACCGACGGCCCCACTCCCGGCCGGGGAGTACGAAGGTGACATCCTCGTGGTGCGCGTTGAACAGCAGCAGGAAGCTGTCGTCCCTGACCGCGCGGCCGCGCATGTCCGGATCGGGCATCGCGTCGCCGTTGAGGAAGACGCCGAGTGACTTGGCGAAGCCCGTCTGCCAGTCGTCATCCGTCATCTCCTCGCCGTCCGGGCGGAACCAGCCGATGTCGGACAGCGCGCCGCCGAAGATCGGCTCGCCCTCGAAGAAGCGCCGGCGCCGGAAGACCGGGTGCTGGCTGCGGAAGTCGACCAGATCCTCGCAGAAGGCCAGGAAGTCCGCGTCGGCGTTCTCCCAGTCGAGCCAGGACAGCTCGTCGTCCTGGCAGTACGCGTTGTTGTTGCCCAGCTGGGAGTGGCCGAGCTCGTCGCCGTGCCTGATCATCGGCACGCCCTGGCTGAGCAGCAGCGTCGTCATCAGGGCGCGTCTACGGCGCTGCCTGATCTGCAGGACCTCCGGGTCGTCGGTCGGGCCCTCCACGCCGCTGTTCCACGAGCGGTTGTCGTCGGTGCCGTCCCGGTTGTCCTCGCCGTTCGCCTCGTTGTGCTTGTGGTCGTAGGAGACCAGGTCGGTCAGGGTGAACCCGTCGTGTGCGGTGACGAAGTTGACGCTGGCGTACGGTCGCCGCCCGCTTCGGCCGTACAGGTCGGAGCTGCCGGTCAGCCGGTAGGCGAAGTCCGCCAGCGAGTGGTCGCCGCCACGCCAGTAGTCGCGGACGGTGTCCCGGTACTGGCCGTTCCACTCCGACCACAAGGTCGGGAAGTTGCCCACCTGGTAGCCGCCCTCGCCCAGGTCCCACGGCTCCGCGATGAGCTTGACCTGGCTGACCACCGGGTCCACCTGGATGAGATCGAAGAAGGCGGACAGCCGGTCTACCTCGTGGAACTGGCGGGCCAGGCTGGCGGCCAGATCGAACCGGAAGCCGTCCACCCGCATCTCGGTCACCCAGTAGCGGAGCGAGTCGATGATGAGCTGCAGCACGTGCGGGTGCCGCATGTTCAGCGTGTTGCCGGTGCCGGTGGTGTCGAAGTAGTAGCGGCCGCCGTCGGCGAGCCGGTAGTAGGCCGGGTTGTCGATGCCCTTGAACGACAGGGTCGGGCCGAGGTGGTTCCCCTCCGCGGTGTGGTTGTAGACCACGTCGAGGATGACCTCGATCCCCGACTGGTGCATGGTCTTGACCAGGTACTTGAACTCGGAGACGACCTGCTCGACCCCCCAGGCGGAGTAGTCGACGTGCGGGGCGAAGAAGCCGATCGAGTTGTAGCCCCAGTAGTTGCGCAGCCCCTTGTCCTCCAAGTAGTGATCGTGGATGAACTGGTGGACCGGCATCAGCTCCACCGCGGTGACGCCCAGCCGCTGCAGGTGCTCGATGACCGCGGGGTGGGCCATGCCCGCGTAGGTGCCGCGCAGGTTCTCCGGTACCGCGGGGTGGCGCATGGTGAGGCCCTTGACGTGGCATTCGTACAGCACCGTCTCGTGCCAGGGGGTGCGCAGCGGACGGTCGTCCCCCCACTCAAACCAGGGGTTGGTGACCACGGAACGGGGCACGAAGGGCGCGCTGTCGGACTCGGAGCTCTCCCGGTCGTCGCCGCCGAGCCGGTAGGCGTAGACGGCGGGATCCCACTTGACATCGCCGTCGAGCGCTCGGGCGTAGGGGTCGATGAGCAGCTTGGAGGGATCGCAGCGCAGGCCGTCCTCGGGGAGGTACGGCCCGTACACGCGGTAGCCGTAGCGCTGCCCGGTACCGACACCCGGCAGAAAGCAGTGCCAGACGTAGCCGTCGACCTCACTGATCGGCAGCCGCAACTCCTTGCCGTCATCGTCGAACAGGCACAGCTCGACGCGCTCGGCTGCCTCGGAGAACAGCGCGAAGTTGGTGCCCACGCCGTCATAAGTCGCACCCAGCGGATACGGCTGTCCAGGCCACATATCGGGAGTCATGGGGTTCATCTGCCCCATGTTTCTTGATTAGCACATTCGAGGAGCATGCGTTTGCCTCACAGGAGTAGGGGCAGGTAAGGCGCATGTTCGAAGCTGAGAACATCCGCGACTGGCGCACCTTCGATGTGGTCGACCCAGAAGACCACAAGATCGGCCAGCTTGAATCCGTCTATGTTGACACGAGCACTGACGAGCCCGCCTTCGCCGCCGTCAGGATCGGGATCATCGGGCGGCACCGGCTGACCTTCGTACCGCTGGCCGGGGCCAAGGTCGCGCCGGACAAGGTCCGCGTCGCCTACAGCAAGGGGCAGGTGAAGGACGCGTTCTCGATCGATACCGACGGGGAGCTCGCCGCGGTCGACGAGCCGAAGGTCTTCGAGCACTACGGCCTCCCCTACCAGCCGGGCCTCAGCGGCGAGCGCCGGCTTGCCCGCCGCTAGCCGGAAGCCGTCATTCTATTCTGGCCCAGCCGCTCCGCACTGAGACTCGCCAGAGTTGCGGCGCTGCGCGAGCCTGGCTCGGCCGAGTAGATCACCAGCAGCTGGCCGCCCGAGTCGCCGATGGGCAGCTTCTCGCGGCGCAGCGTGAGTTCCCCGGCTTCGGGGTGGCGCATCCGGGCCGACGCGCCGGCCAGCGACCGCACGTCGTGCCGGGCCCAGATCTGGCGGAAGTGCTCGCTGGCGAGGGACAGCTCGCCGACCAGCTGGGCGACGCGCGGGTCTTCCGTGTCAGTGCCGACGGAGGCGCGGAACGAGGCCACCATGCCGCCGAGCAGCCTGGACCAGTCGGTGTAGAGTTCCCGCTCGGCCGGGTCGAGGAAGACCGAACGCAGCCGGTTCTCCCCCGGCCGGATGCTCGGCGCCAGGGCGGTCGCCAGGCTGTTGGCGGCGAGCACGTCGAATATCCGGTTTTCCACGAACGCGGGCAGATTGACCGCGTCGAGCAGCTGGCGGATGCCGGCCGGCACGGTCTCCGGGCGCGGGCGCGGGCGGCGCTGTTTCACCGGGCGTGGCGCGGCCAGGCTCAGCAGGTACTGCGTCGCCGTCGCGTCGAGGCCGAACACCCGGGCGAGTGCCTCGAGCACCTGCCCGGACGGGTGACGGTCCCGGCCCTGCTCCAGCCGCAGGTAGTAGTCGGCGCTGATGCCCGCCAGGGTCGCGACTTCCTCGCGGCGCAGCCCCGGGGTGCGGCGGACGCCCGCGACCCGCAGCCCCACGTCCGCGGGGTCCACCAGCTCGCGGCGCGCCCGCAGGTACTCACCGAGCGTGTTGGGCTCTGTCACTCTTTCAGGGTATGCGGCAGCTGACCGGCCAGCCTGGTCCTGCCGTCCCCAGGATGTGCGGGGCACTGCCTGGCTGGGCCGCAAGGGACCATAGTGGAGTGCGGGGCCGGGGCGGCATGCCGCCCCGGCGGCCCAGCACCAGACATTCGGAGGAGAACCTATGACATCCGCGACGGCGCTGCCCGGCGGCACCTACCAGCTGGGCGACCTGACGGCCAGCCGCGTCGGGTACGGCGCGATGCAGCTCGCCGGGCCCGGCGTCTTCGGGCCGCCGGCCGACCGGGCCGAGGCGGTCGCCGTGCTGCGCACGGCCGTGTCGCTCGGCATCACGCACATCGACACGGCCGACTTCTACGGCCCGCACGTCACCAACGAGATCATCCACGAGGCGCTCGCGCCCTACCCCGCGGACGTGCACATCGTCACCAAGGTCGGCGCCCGGCGCGACGATACCGGAGGGTGGGTCCACGCGCGGACGCCGGCCGACCTGCGCGAGCAGGTCCACGGCAACCTGCGCACGCTCAAGCTCGAGGTCCTGGACGTGGTCAACCTGCGGGTCGGCGGCGGCGACGACGGGCACTCGGCGGTGCCCGGGCCGGTCGCCGAGCAGTTCGGCGCGCTCGCCGAGCTGCGCGACCAGGGGCTGATCAGGCACCTGGGGCTGTCCACGGTGGACGCCGACCAGCTCGCCGAGGCCCAGGCGATCGCGCCGGTCGTGTGCGTGCAGAACTTCTACAACGTCGCCCGGCGCGAGGATGACGCACTGGTCGAGCGGTGCGCGGAGCAGGGCATCGCGTTCGTACCGTACTTCCCGCTCGGCGGGTTCGCCCCGCTGCAGTCGGACGTCCTCGGCTCGGTCGCGGCCCGGCTCGGCGCGTCGCCGATGGCGGTGGCGCAGGCGTGGCTGCTGCAGCGGTCGCCCAACGTGCTGCTGATCGCGGGCACGTCCTCGGTGGCGCACCTGCGGGAGAACGTCGCCGCCGCGTCGCTTTCGCTGGACAAGGAGACCGTCGCGGAACTGGACGAGATCGGCGGCTGAGGCGACCCCGCGAAGGCGGCTGGGGCGAACCGGCGAAGACGGCGGAGCGTCCGGCGCAGCGGCGCCGCAACGCTCCGCTGTCCTGGCTAGCGAGCACCCTTCTTGCTGTTATCTGACGACCGGTACCGGGTACGCGGCAGGCGTCAGGACGGCGGGCGGTCCTTCTTCGGCAGCTTGCTGACGACCAGGTCGTAGGAGGCGTCGACCGCCTCCAGGATCTCGTCGTCGGGGATGGCGCCGCCGATGGCGAGGCGGTTCCAGCCGGAACGGCCGATGTAGTGCGACGGCGAGGCGTCGTCCGGGTAGCGGAGCAGCCACTCGTCGGCGGTTTCCCGGCCCGCCCCGCACTTGACACCGACCCCGCGCGCCGGTTCCCCGGGCCGTCCGTCGCGCAGGAAGGCGAAGATCTTGGGGCCGACCTTGGCCACCACGCCGTCCCCCCAGGGCTCGTCCGGCCAGGCGCCCGGCTTGGCCAGGCAGTAGGCGAGCAGTTCGTCCCAGCACATGCCGCCATGGTACGGGCACCGTCACGGGCGGTACGCTGCGATCGTGACGGACGAGAACCTGCAGGTACGGCTGGCGTCGCGGCCGACTGGGCGGCCAGCTCCCGGCGACTTCAGCCTCACCCGGCAACCGCGGCCGGTGCCGCGCGACGGTCAGGTGCTGCTGCGCACCAGGTACCTGTCACTCGACCCGTACATGCGCGGGCGGATGAGCGACGTGCCGTCCTACGCCCCGCCGGTCGAGGTGGGCGGGGTGATGGTGGGCGGCACGATCGGCGAGGTGGTCGAGTCGCGGGCCGACGGGCTGGCGCCGGGTGACCTGGTGCTCGCCTACAGCGGGTGGCAGCGGTACGGCGTGGCCCGCCCGGCCGCGGTGCGCAAGCTCGACCCGGACGCCGGCCTTCCGGTGACCACCGCCCTGGGGGTGCTCGGCATGCCGGGGTTCACCGCGTACGCGGGACTGACCCAGATCGGGCGGCCCAGGCCCGGAGAGACCGTCGTGGTCGCGGCGGCGAGCGGACCGGTCGGCGCGACCGTCGGACAGCTCGCCCGGATCTTGGGCGCGCGGGCCGTGGGGATCGCCGGCGGCCCGGAGAAGAGCGCCTACCTGCGGTCGATCGGCTTCGACGCGGCGGTTGACCACCGGTCGGCGTCCTTCGAGGCGGACCTGGCGGCGGCCACCCCAGACGGGATCGACGTGTACTTCGAGAACGTCGGCGGGCACGTGTGGGACGCGGTGTTCCCCCGGCTGAACCCGTTCGCGCGGATCCCGCTGTGCGGTCTTGTGGCCCATTACAACGAGACCGCACCGGCCGCCGGGCCCGACCGGGTGCAGGCACTCATGACGGCGATCTTGAAGAAGAGCCTGACCGTCCGCGGGTTCATCCAGAACGAGTTCGCCGCATCGCTCGAGCCCGAGTTCCTCCAGCGGGCGACCCCATGGGTCAGGGACGGGGAACTCCAGTACCGCGAGTGCTTCGCGGAGGGCCTGGAAAACGCGCCGGAAGCGTTCGTCGGGATGCTGGAGGGGCACAACTTCGGCAAACTGCTGGTCCGGGTGAGCTGACCGGCGCGTCCCCGCTGAGACTTCATACATCATGAGGGCGAGAGCCGTTGAATCTCCATCGCCAGGAGGAAGCCGTGAGCCCGGTCGCACCCGTCCCCGGCCTCGAGCCGGCGTTCACCGTGCAGGCAGTCCTCGGGCCGCTGGAGGACCACGGGGGGACGCGGGCCGGCCACCGGCGGGTCGTCCCGATCACCGGCGGGCGGGTCAGCGGGCTGTTCGACGCGGAGATCCTGCCCGGCGGCGCGGACTGGCAGCTGGTCCGCCCGGACGGGACCATCGAGATCGACACCCGGTACTCGGCGCGGACCGCGGACGGTGAGCACGTGCACTTCCGCACCTCCGGGGTGCGCAGCGGGCCGCCGGCGGTGCTCGCGGCGCTGCTGCGCGGCGAGCCGGTCGACCCGTCGCTGTACTACTTCCGCGTCACGGTGTACCTGGAAACGTCCGCGCCCCGGCTGGCGGCGCTCGAGCGGTCGCTGTTCATCGCCTCCGCGGTCCGGGCGGCGGACCGCGTGTCCTACGACGCCTACCGGGTCACCTGAGCGCGCGAGGTCGCGCGTTCCCGGGGGTCTGAGTCCGCTGGGGAAGCTGGGTCCGCGGGAAGCTGGCTGGTCGCCGGGTTTCCCCCGCAGGCGGGGCTGACCAGGCCGGTCGGCTGCCCTTCCTTGAGTGTCTTGCTTAGCGATATATCATCGACATATCCGGTTCGGACGGCGCTGTCCCGGGCGGGCGACGGCGCCGACCAGTTGACACATCTCGTTAGCGATATATCATCAACATATCGAGACATACCTTCAATGAAAGAGGACGAGATGTACGACGAGGTTTCTTACCCGGCCCGCGGGTACCGCGGCGGCCGCGGTGGCGGCCATCACGGTCACGGCCGGGGCCGCGGCGCGGGGTTCCGCGCCGGCACCTACGCCGGGACGGCGCCGGAGAGCGCCGCCACCCTGCGGCAGGCACTCTTCGCTACTGCCGCCGCCGCACGGCAGGTCGCCGTGGATGGCGATCCGGACAAGGCCGCGAAGGCAACCGAACTGCTCAACGAGGTCCGCAAGGCGCTGTACCGCCTGCTGGCGGGCGAGGCCGGGTAACCAGCCAGGCGACGGGCTCCGGGAATCCGGCCCGCGGCATCGTCGCCGGCCAAGGCCGCCCGCCAAGGGATCCGCGGGCCCAGAGAAACGGGCCCGGGAACGCGGCCTGATAGTGTCGCGATATATCGGTAAGCCGGGGATACGGAACTCTTGAGCTGGGGACACAGGGATCATGCGACGACACGGCGGAGGCCACGGCTACGGGGGCGATGCCGGTGACGGACATCGCATGCGCCGGGGCGCGGTGCCCGACCTGCTGCTGGCCGCCCTGCTCGACGGCCCCGCGCACGGCTACGAGCTGATGGACCGGCTTGAGGCATTCAGCGGCGGCACCTGGCGGCCCAGCCCCGGCTCGGTGTACCCGCTGCTCCAGTCGTTCGAGGACCAGGGGCTGGTGGAAAGCGTCGAAAGCCAGGAGGCGCAGGGCCGGCGGGTGTTCGCCCTGACCGACGCCGGGCGCCAGCAGGCCGTAGCCCGGCAGTCGGGCGAGGTCGCGGGGGCGTTTCGACCCGGCCCGCACCACTCGCCGCTGCGCACCGAGGTGGAGCAGTTGCGGTCCGCCGCCCGCCAGGTCGCGTCGGTGGCGACGGCGCAGCAGCAAGAACAGGCGGCCGCGATCGTTCGCGGCGCGCGACAGGCCCTGTACCGGCTGCTGGCCGAGTAACCGGGCCCGGCCGGGCGCTCACGCGGGCCGGCCGCAGGAGGAGAGACATCAGTGAGCACTGAGAATAATGAGACCATGCCGCCGAACGGGTACCCGGGACCAGGCGGCCGCAGTGAAGGACGGTTCGGCCGCGGAGAAGGACGCGGCGGACCGGGCGGAGGGGGCGGGCGCCGCAGGCAGCCGCCGCAGGCCGTTGAGGTGACGGCCCTCTCCCGGCTCACACCGCGGCTGGTAGCGG
>Ga0302314_10014358_pt1 | contig 13563 bp, 12 predicted proteins | sample III_Palsa_N2_3_FD_200533 | JGI IMG/M metagenome (GOLD analysis project Ga0302314, IMG submission 200533) | Peat permafrost microbial communities from Stordalen Mire near Abisko, Sweden - III_Palsa_N2_3 | ecosystem: Environmental > Terrestrial > Soil > Palsa > Peat permafrost | place: Sweden...
CCTTCCGGGTGATCGTCGGCAGCGAGGACGACTGCTATCGCGCGCTGGGGGTGATCCACCGGGTCTGGTCGATGGAGCCCGAGCGCTTCAAGGATTATATCTCGACCCCGAAGCGCAACAATTACAGGTCCTTGCACACGACTGTCGTCGGCCCGCGCGGCATGCGGATCGAACTGCAGCTGCGCACCGAGGCGATGGACCGGGTGGCCGAGCAGGGCGTCGCCGCCCACTGGCGCTACAAGGACCAATCCTACGGTTTCGACGCCCAGGCGGCGGAGCAGGCGGGCGGGATCGATCCCTTGGTCAGTCTCGGCAACCTGGTGACGGTGCTGAACAATTCGGGCGATCCGGAGGAGCTGGTCGAGCACGCCAAGCTCGAGATGTTCCTCGACAACACCTTCGTGTTCACCCCCAAGGGCCAGCTGATCAACCTGCCCAAGGGCGCCATGCCGCTGGACTTCGCCTACGCGGTCCATACCGACGTCGGCGACACGGCGGTCGGGGTCAAGATCAATGGCGAGCTGAAGCCCTTGCGGACGCCGCTGCAGAACGGCGACGTGGTCGAGGTGATCCGCGGGCCCAAGCGAGTCACCCCGCCAGACTGGCGTTCGCTGACCATCACCGGGCGCGCTCGCTCGGCCATCCGCCGCCACATCCGCGCGTCGGAGCGCGAGGAGTTCGTCCGCCTGGGCCGCGCCGGTGTCGAGCAGGCCTTCGTCCGCGCCGGCAAGTCGCTGGCCGACGTGTCGCTGCGCCCGGCGCTGGAGCGGTTCGCCGCGGCGAACGAGGAAGACCTCTATGAAGCCGCCGGCCGCGCGCGCGTCCCACCCGAGCAGATCCTGGAGGCGCTCTACCCGGGCCTGAAGGCCGACGAGAAGGCCGCGGCGTCGGCCCGCCGCCGGATCGAGGACGGCAAGGCGGCGGCCAAGCTGTTCGTGCGCGGCGGCGGCCTGACGCCCGGCATATCGCTGCACTTCGCCGCCTGCTGCTCGCCGGTGCCGGGCGACCGGATCGTCGGCATCGTCCAGCCGGACGAGGGGCTGGCGGTGCACGTGATCGACTGTCCGCGCCTGGCCGAATACGAGGATCGCGAGGAGCTGTGGCGTGACCTGCATTGGACGCCCGAGGCCGAGAACGCCACCATTTCGCGGGCGCGGCTGGTGGCCACCATCCGCGACGCGCCGGGCGTACTGGGCCAGGTCTGTACCCTGATCGGCGAGGCGGGCGGAAACATCGTCAACCTGCGCATGCATCACCGGCAGGCCGACTTCTTCGACGCCGACTTCGACATCGACGTGAAGGACGCGCGCCACCTGACCCATATCGCCGCGGCGCTGCGGGCCTGCCCGGCGGTGGAAGAGGTCGACCGCGGCGGCGGCTGACAAACCGGCGCTGAGTGTGCAGATTGCGGCGGTATAGCGAAGCGGGTCGGGGTGGCGTGATGATGTGGAAATCCCTTGCCGTCGCCGGCCTGACGCTGTCGGCCGCTGTGCTCCTTCCCACCGCCGGGCTTGCCCAGCCTGCCGGCGCTCCGGCCTGTACCGCGACGGTCCAGGCCATGCTGGCGCAGGAGGACAAGGACCGGACGCTGCTGATGCCGATCGCCGCCGAGGCGCGGGTCCGCGGCATGCCCGCGATCAACGCCCATCTCGATGAATTGAAGGTGATCGTCGATCGGGCGCCCGCCGCCGAGATTCCCGAGTGCGATGGCCAGCGCTATGTGCGCGGCGCCGGGCCGGCGGGTGTGCTGGGCGCGCTCGCCGCCGCGGCGCCCGCGGCCAAGGCCGGCGGCTCAAACGTCAAGGTGGTCGCCCTCGCGCCGTCGCCGTATGTGACCGCCGCTCTCTACGCCGGTTCGGCCTATGTGGCGCGCGGCGCATGGGCCGAGGCCGACCGGGTGATGGCGCGCGGGCTGGCCCTGGATCCCGGCAGCACCATGCTGGCCACCGAGGACTCCCTCGCCCTGTCGCACCTCGGCCGCAATGAACAGGCTCTGGCGGTGTGCGAGCGTATCCTGGCCAGGGGCGACCTGCTGCCGGTCCAGGATCACGCGCGGCTGCTGCGCGCGCGGGGCTATATTCTCGGCGAACTCGGCCGGTTCGACGACGCCATCGCCGACTACCAGCAGTCCCTGGTGCTCATTCCCGGCAACGGACTGGCGCTGAACGAGATCGCCTATTTGACCAGGCGCAAGGCGGGCGGCGGCAAGCTCGATCCGGCGACGATCCTTTCCAAGGACTCCCAGGCGGTGAAGCCGCCCCAATAAGCCGGCTCAAAAGCCGCGGGAGATGGTGGCGTTTGGCGGTTTTGCCCCTTAGTTAGACCTCATGACCTCAGACGACGTTCTCGACGAATTCCGCGCCGCGGGCGCTCTGCGCGAAGGGCACTTCGTGCTGTCCTCCGGCCTGCACAGCCCGGTCTTCCTGCAGAAGAACCTGGTGTTCATGCGGGCCGAGCGGGCCGAGCGGCTGTGCAAGGCCCTGGCTTTGAGGATCCGGGCCAGGGTCGCCGAGCTCGGCCAGACCCTCGACCTGGTGGTTTCGCCGGCCGTGGGGGCCATCATCCCGGGTTACGAGACCGGCCGCCAGCTCGGCCTGCCGTCGATCTTCGTCGAGCGGGAAGGGGGCCAGTTCAAGCTCCGCCGCGGCTTCCATCTCGAGCCCGGCGCGCGGGTGGTGATGGTCGAGGACATCGTCACCACCGGACTTTCATCGCGCGAATGCATCGCGGCGATCGAGGCCGCCGGCGGGGTGGTGGTGTGCGCCGCCTGCATCGTCGACCGCTCGGGCGGCCGGGCCGACGTGGGCGTCCCCCTGGTGGCGCTCGCCAGCCTGGACGTCCCCGCCTATCCCGCCGACGCCCTGCCGCCCGAGCTGGCGGCCATTCCGATCGAAGACCCCGGCAGCCGGAGGCTGAAGGGGTGAGGGAGCCGGCGCTGAGCTCCCGCCTCCGCCTCGGCGTGAACATCGACCATGTGGCCACGGTGCGGAACGCCCGCGGCGGGCCGGCGCCGGACCTGATCCGCGCGGCCGAGCTGGCCATCGCCGCCGGCGCCGACGGCATCACCGCCCATTTGCGCGAGGACCGGCGGCACGTGCGCGACGCCGACCTCGATCGCCTGGTCGCCCTGACCCGCGCGGTGGAGCGACCGCTGAACCTCGAGATGGCGGTCACCGACGAGATGGTGGCCATCGCCCTGGCGCACCGCCCGCACGCGGTCTGCCTGGTGCCCGAGCGGCGCGAGGAGCGCACCACCGAAGGCGGCCTCGACGTGGTCGGCCAGCATAACTGGATCACCCCCGCCGTCCGCCAGCTGCATGAAGAGGGCGGCGCGCGTGTCTCCCTGTTCATCGCCGCCGATCCCGACCAGGTCGCCGCCTCGGCCGACGCGGGCGCCCAGGTGGTGGAGCTGCACACCGGCGCCTATTGCGACGCCCTGCGCGAAGGCCTGCCGGGCGCCGAACGCCACCTCGACGCCCTGCACGCCGCCGCCGCCCAGGCCGCGGCCCTCGGGCTCGAAGTCCACGCCGGCCACGGCATCGACTATGACAGCGTCACGCCGGTGGCGCGGATCCCCGGGGTGGTGGAGCTCAACATCGGCCACTTCCTGATCGGCGAGGCGATCTTCGTCGGCCTCGAGACGGCGATCGGCCGCATGCGCGCCCTGATGGATCTGGCGCGAGCCGAGCCGGTTTCCCCGGAGGGCGGGGCGTGATCCTCGGCATCGGCTCGGACCTGTCCGACATCCGCCGCATCCAGGGCTCGCTCGACCGGTTCGGCGAACGCTTCACCCACCGGGTGTTCACCGAGATCGAACGGGCCCGCTCGGAGCGCAAGAACGACCGCGCCGCCAGCTACGCCAAACGCTTCGCCGCCAAGGAGGCCTGCGCCAAGGCGCTTGGCACCGGCATGCGCCGCGGGGTGTTCTGGCGCGACATGGGGGTGGTCAACCTGCGCTCCGGCGCCCCGACCATGGCCCTCACCGGCGGAGCCGCCGAACGGCTCGCGGCGATGACGCCCGAAGGGATGCGGGCGGTGGTCCACCTCAGCCTGACGGACGACATGCCTTACGCCCAGGCCTTCGTGATCATTGAGGCTTTACCGCAAGATAACTTGCCGCCTGCGGCCTGAGGCCTTACCCAGTCCGGCCGCCACGGCTACATTGGCCCCCGATGCATTGGACGGCGAGAGATACTCCAGGATGAGCATGGCCCCTTCCGAACCTGCCGCCGACGCCGCGCCCGCGGCGGAGGCCAAGCCTGTCGGCCCGCTGGCCGAATACCTGGATCTGGCCAAGACCGTCATCTACGCGTTGCTGATCGCGCTGGTGCTGCGCATCGTCCTGTTCCAGCCCTACACCATCCCCTCGGCCTCGATGGAGCCGGCCCTGCGCGAGGGCGACTACATCATCGTCTCCAAATACGCCTACGGCTGGAGCCGGCGCTCGATCCCGTTCAGCCCGCCGCTGTTCAGCGGCCGGGTCTTCGCCCACCAACCCAAGCGGGGCGATGTGGTGGTGTTCGCCTTCCCGCCCGACCCGTCCAAGGACTTCATCAAGCGGCTGATCGGCCTGCCCGGCGACACCATCCAGGTGAAGGAAGGCGTGGTCTATGTGAACGGCGCGGCGACCCCTGCGGCGAGGCTGTCGCCGGAGGTGTCCGACACCGCCTTCGACACCCCCCTGCAGCTCGATCGCTTCCAGCAGTCGGTCAGCAAGAAGACCTTCATCGTCTATTCGCAGAACCGCGAGCAGCCGGTGGAGAACACCGGCGTCTTCACCGTGCCGCAGGGCTGCTATTTCATGATGGGCGACAATCGCGACAACTCGCTCGACAGCCGCTTCAACTCGGGCGTGACCAACACCTGCCAGTCGGCGACCCCGCAGCCGTTCATGGGCGCGTCGGAACCCGGCGTCGGTTTCGTGCCGGCCGAGAACCTCGAAGGCCGGGCCGAGATCATCCTCGCCTCGTGGAAGCATGGCTCGTCCATCTTCAAGCCCTGGACCTGGCTGAACCTCAACTGGGGACGGCTGTTCCATCGCATCCCCTGACGTGCCGGGACCTGACGTGACCGGGGCCAACATCCGCGCCGAGGCCGTGGACGCGCTGCAGGCGCGCCTCGGCCACCGGTTCGCCGACCCGGACCTGCTCGAACGCGCCCTGACCCACGCCAGCGCCGGCCAGACCGTCGATCGGGTGCGCCATAACGAGCGGTTCGAGTTCCTGGGCGACCGGGTGCTCGGCCTGTGCATCGCCGAGGCCTTGCTCGAACGCTATCCCACCGCGCCGGAGGGCGAGCTGTCCAAGCGGCTGAACGCCCTGGTCTCGGGGATCACCTGCGCCGGCATAGCGCGCGGCCTCGGCGTCGGCCCGGCCCTGCGCATGGCCGGCGGCGAGACCAGAAGCGGCCTTCGCGACAACGACACCGTGCTCGGCGACGCCTGCGAGAGCCTGATCGCCGCCCTCTACCTCGACGCCGGCCTGGAGCGCGCCGCCGCCATCGTCCGCGCCCTGTGGGCCGAGACCATGACCCGGCTCGACACCGCCGGCGTGCTGAACCCCAAATCGCAGCTGCAGGAATGGGCGGCGGCGAAAAAGCGCGGCGTCCCGGCCTATAGGGTGGTAGGACGCACGGGTCCCGACCACGCGCCGGAGTTCACCGTCGAGGTCGAGGTCGCCGGCCTGCCGGGCGCCACGGCCGTCGGCGGGTCGCGCCAGGCGGCTGAAACAGCGGCGGCCCTGGCCCTGATCACGCGCGAAGGCATAACCGAATGACCGACCAGCCCACCCGCGCCGGCTTCGCCGCCGTCATCGGCGCGCCGAACGCCGGCAAGTCGACCCTGGTCAACCGGCTGGTCGGCTCCAAGGTCTCGATCGTCACCCGCAAGGTGCAGACCACCCGCTTTCCCGTGCGCGGCGTCGCCATGGAGGGGCAGGCGCAGATCGTGCTGGTCGACACCCCGGGCGTGTTCACCCCGCGCCGCCGGCTCGACCGGGCCATGGTCCGCGCCGCGTGGGCCGGGGCCGAGGACGCCGACGCGGTGGTCCATCTGGTCGACGCCGAAGCCGAGATCGCCTCCCTGGCCAAGGACGCCACCCCGGCCCAGCACCGCGGCGTGGAGGACACGCGCACCATCACCGAACAGCTCAAGAAGGCGGCCCGGCCCTCGATCCTGGCCCTCAACAAGATCGACATGGTCAAGCGCGACCAGCTGCTGGCCATCACCGACGCCCTGTTCAAGACCGGGGTCTACAGCGAGGTGTTCATGGTCTCGGCCGAGAACGGTTCGGGCGTCGGCGACCTCAAGGCCCGGCTCGGCGCCCTGATGCCGGAGGGACACTGGCTCTATCCCGAGGATCAGACCGCCGATCTGCCGGCCCGGCTGCTGGCCGCCGAGATCACCCGCGAGAAGGTCTATCTGCGCGTCCACGAGGAGCTGCCCTATGCGGCGGCGGTGGAGACCACCGCCTTCGAGGAGCGCCCGGACGGCTCGGCCCGGATCGAGCAGACCATCTATGTCGAGCGCGAGAGCCAGCGCCCGATCGTGCTCGGCAAGGGCGGCCAGACCCTGAAGTGGATCGGCCAGAAATCGCGCGAGGAGCTGACCGAAATCCTTGGCCGCACCATCCATCTGTTCCTGCATGTGAAGGTGGTCGAGGACTGGCAGAACAAGCGGGATTTCTACCGCGACACCGGGCTGGACTTCGATGTGTAGGGACTCTGCCCCTCTCCCCCTCGAAGGGGGAGAGGCCGGGAGTGGGGGTGAGTGCACGAGGTTTGTGGATGAGCGCGCGAGGCGCCTCGCGTTCTTTTCGCTTCAGGGTCCTGCACCCACCCCCAACCCCGGCCCTTCCCCCTTCGAGGGGGAAGGGAGCTTGCTGGCCGCCTGATCATGGAATGGGACGACGACGCCTTCGTGCTGTCGGCCCGCGCGCATGGCGAGACCGGGGCGATCGTCGAGCTGCTGACGGCGCTCCATGGACGCCACGCCGGACACCTCCCGGGCGGCGCGTCGCGCAAGATGAAGCCCTTCCTGCAGCCGGGCGCGCGGGTGATGGCCGAGTTCCGCTCGCGCACCTCCGAGCAGTTGGGGTCGCTGCGGCTCGAACCGATAGGGGAGGGACCGTCCGCCCTGTTCGACGACGCTCTGGCCCTGGCCGGTTTGTCCGCCGCCGCGGCGGTCGCCGCGGGCGCCCTGCCGGAGCGCGAACCGCATCCCGGCGCCTACCTGGCCTTCGAGGCCCTGGTCGCCGCCTTCGCCCATGACGACGTCTGGCCGGCGGTGTTCGTCCGCTTCGAGGCGGGCCTGCTGGAAGAGCTCGGCTTCGGCCTCGACCTGTCGCGCTGCGCCGCCACGGGCGTGACCGACGACCTGGTCTATGTCAGTCCCAAGACCGGCCGCGCCGTCAGCCGCGCCGCCGGCGAGCCCTACGCCGCACGCATGCTGACCCTGCCGCCCTTTCTGCTCGGCGCCCAGGCAGGCCTGCGGGAGGGCGACGTCGGCGCTGGCTTCGACCTCACCGGCCACTTCCTGGAGCAGTTCGTGTTCGGCCCCCTGAACCGGCCGCTACCGCCTGCGCGGGTGTGGCTGCTGGAGAAGCTGGGTCTGGCTGGGCGGCTTTAGGCGCGAGGCTCTAAAACAACCGAGTCATACTCGGGCTTGACCCGAGTACCCAGCAGCTCCACCCGATCAGCTGCTGGGTCCTCGGGTCTCCGCTACGCAGCGCCCGAGGATGACTCATTTATGGGGGCTCACGTGGCCTTGTCCACTACGTGCCCGACTCTGCTAAACCCCCCTCATGACCACCCATGTTCCTCCGCCGCCTGACGGTCCCGAAGACGGCGGCCGTATCGTCGACGAGCTGCTGACCGAGGCGCTGTCCAAGCGCTATCTGGCCTACGCCCTGTCGACCATCATGAACCGGGCCCTGCCCGATGTGCGCGACGGCCTGAAGCCGGTGCAGCGGCGCATCCTCTACGCCATGCACGAGATGCGGCTGAACCCCGAGGGGTCGGCCCGCAAGTGCGCCAAGGTGGTCGGCGACGTGATGGGCAGCTATCACCCGCACGGCGACCAGTCGATCTACGACGCCCTGGTGCGCCTGGCCCAGGACTTCGCCCAGCGCTATCCGCTGGTGAACGGGCAGGGCAACTTCGGCAACATCGACGGCGATAACGCCGCGGCCATGCGCTACACCGAGTGCAAGCTGACGCCTGCGGCGCGCCTGCTGCTGGACGGCATCGACGAGGATACGGTCGATTTCCGCCCGACCTACGACGGCGAGGGCCAGGAGCCGGTGGTGCTGCCGGCCGCCTTCCCGAACCTGCTCGCCAACGGCGCGGCCGGCATCGCCGTCGGCATGGCCACCTCGATCGCCCCGCATAACGCGGGCGAGCTGATCGACGCCTGCCTCCTGTTGCTGCAGCGGCCCGACGCCACCACCGCCGACCTGATGGAGCGCGTGCCGGGGCCGGACTTCGCCACCGGCGGCGTCATCGTCGAATCCAAGGCGTCGCTGCACGAGGCCTACGAGACCGGCCGCGGCGGGGTGCGTCTGCGCGCCCGCTGGGAGGTGGAGAAGCTGGAGCGCGGCGGCTGGCGCGTGGTGGTGCGGGAGATGCCCTATCAGGTGCAGAAGTCGCGACTGGTCGAGCAGCTGGCCAATCTGATCGACCTCAAGAAGGCGCCCCTGCTGGGCGATGTGCGCGACGAGTCCGACGAGAACATCCGGCTGGTGCTGGAGCCCAAGGTGCGCACCGTCGAGCCCGAGGTGATGATGGAGAGCCTGTTCCGGCTCTGCGACCTCGAAACCCGCTTCCCGATCAACATGAACGTGCTCGACCGCACGGGCACGCCGCGGGTGATGGGGCTGAAGCCGCTGCTGCAGGCCTTCCTCGACCATCGCCGCGACGTCGATGGCCGGCGGGCCCGCTGGCGATTGGAAAAGATCGCCGCGCGGCTGCACATCCTGGATGGCCTGCTGATCGTCTTCCTCAACCTCGACGAGGTGATCCGCATCGTCCGCTTCGAGGACGAGCCCAAGGCCAAGCTGATCGAGGTCTTCACCCTGACCGAGATCCAGGCCGACGCCATCCTCAACACCCGCCTGCGCCAGCTGGCCAAGCTGGAGGAGATGGAGCTCCGGCGCGAGCACGCCACCCTGGCCGAGGAGCAGGCGGCGCTGAACGCCCGGCTCGATTCCGAAAAGGCGCAGTGGAAGAAGGTCGCCGACGATCTCCGCACCGTGCGCGAAACCCTCGGCAAGGACGGGGGCCTGGCGCGCCGCCGCTCGACCTTCGCCGACGCCCCCGCCGCCGACCTGGCCCCGCCGCCGGAAGCCTTCATCACCCGCGAGCCGATCACCGTCATCATCTCCGACAAGGGCTGGATCCGCGCGGCCAAGGGCAAGGTGGAGGACCCGTCGGAGCTGAAGTTCAAGGAGGGCGACCGGCTGGCCTTCCTGGTCCCGGCCGAGACCACCGACAAGATCATGATCCTGGCCTCCGACGGCCGGGTGTTCACCCTGGCGGGCGACAAGCTGCCCTCGGCGCGGGGGCAGGGCGAGCCGCTGCGGCTGATGCTCGAGCTCGAGGACAAGACCGGCCTGGTCGCCGTCTTCCCGCACCGGCCGGGCGCCAGGCGCGTGGTGGCGTCGTCCGGCGGCTACGGCTTCATCGTGCCCGAGGACGAATTGCTCGCCAACCGCAAGGCCGGCAAGCAGGTGCTGAACGTCGGTGACGAGGAGGCGCTGGTCTGCCTGCCCCTCACCAACAATCAAGGAGGGGGAGACCACCTGGCCGTGGTCGGCGACAACGGCAAGGCGCTGATCTTCCCGCTGGCCGAGCTGCCGGAGATGCCGCGCGGCAAGGGCGTCAAGCTGCAGTCCTACCGCGAGGGCGGCCTGCGCGACGCCACCATCTTCACCGCCGACCAGGGCGCGAGCTGGATCGACAGCGCCGGCCGCACCCGCGAATGGCCGAACTGGCGCGATTGGCTCGGCCGCAGAGCCGCGTCAGGCAAGGTGGTCCCGAAAGGCTTCCCGACCTCCAAACGCTTCAAGCCGAAGTAGGGGCGAGGGATAAGAGAGGCGCTGGCGCCCTCTAGAGCGCGTTCCGATCTGATGGAATCAAATCGGCGCTCTAGGTCTTTGTTTTGGCGCATGATTAATCCGAAAACCGGTTCCCACTTTTCGGATCATGCGCTAGATCGAAAAGCTCACCCCGCAGCCGCAGCTGGATTTGGCGTTGGGGTTGATGACCTTGAACTCGGCGCCGGCCAGGGCGTCGACGAAGTCGATCTCGGAGCCCTTGAGCAGGGCCACTGAAATATCGTCGACCAGGGCCGCGGCGCCGTCGCGCTCGATCCGGTGGTCGTCGGGTTCGGCGCTCTCCACCAGGTCGAACCTGTACTGGAAGCCGGAACAGCCGCCGCCGTCCACCGCCAGGCGCAGCATCAGCGGCCGGCCTTCCTTGGCGCCGATGTCGCGGATGCGGCGGGCGGCGGCGGGCGTCAGGGTGAGGAGCTCGGTCATGCGGGGCGCTCGGTCGTGGGAAAGGGATCGTGCGGCGAGAGTGTGGAAAACTTGGTAACTGCTTATATGAGACCTCGACGGCGCAAACGGAACCCCGCCGCCAGGAGCCCCGGTTGAACGCGCCGTCCGCATCCTCCGCGCCCACGCTCCACGCGCCGGAGCGCCTGGCCTTCGCCGAGAGCCCGGCCCGCTCTCGCGGTCGACTGTATCCCGAGGCCGAAAGCCGCACCCGCAATCCGTTCGCGCGCGACCGCGACCGCATCATCCACTCCACCGCCTTCCGCCGACTGAAGGAGAAGACCCAGGTGTTTGTCGCCCATGAGGGCGACTACTACCGCACCCGGCTGACCCACAGCCTGGAGGTGGCGCAGATCGCCCGGTCGATCGCCCGCGCCCTCGGCCTCGACGACGACCTGGCCGAGACCGTCGCCCTGGCCCACGATCTCGGCCACCCGCCGTTCGGCCATGCCGGCGAGGACGCGCTCGCCGCCTGCATGAAGGACTACGGCGGCTTCGACCACAATGTGCAGACCTTCCGCGTGGTAACCGAGCTTGAGCATCGCTATCCGGCCTTCCCGGGACTGAACCTGACCTGGGAGACCCTGGAAGGGATCATCAAGCACAACGGGCCGGTGCGGCAGAAGCTGAAGGAGCCGGCCTGGGCCGCCATCGCCGCCTACGACGAGCGCCAGGACCTGCTGTTGTCCACCTACGCCTCGGCCGAGGCCCAGGTCGCCGCCCTGGCCGACGACATCGCCTATAACAACCACGATGTGGACGACGGGGTGCAGGCCGGGGTGTTCGGCATAGCGGATCTGGCCGATGTGCCGCTGATCGGTCCGGCGCTCCGCAGCGCCCGTGCGGACTGGCCGGCGATCGACGACCGCATGCTGCGCCTGGAAGCCGTGCGGCGGATGATCGGCGACATGGTCGCCGACGTCATGGCCGAGACCGGACGGCGGGCGGCGGAGATGAAGCTCGGTTCGGCCGAGGACGTCCGTCACCAGAAGCAGGCGGTGGTCGCGTTCTCGCGGCCCATGCTGGAGGACCTCGGCCAGCTCCGCGCCTTCCTCTACACGCGCATGTACCGGCACTACCGGGTCAACCGCTCGCGCAGCGCGGCGAAGCGCAAGCTGATCGAACTGTTCCACCTGTTCATGACCGAGCCGGATGTGCTGCCGCCCGACTGGGGCGCACCCGCCACCGCGGCGGATGAGCAGGCCCGCGCCCGCCTGGTCTGCGACTATATCGCCGGCATGACCGACCGCTACGCCATCGAAGAGCACCGCCGGCTGGTGCACGGCGAGTAGGGGCGGTCACCTGTCTATCGGCCACAGCTTTAAGTGTCGTCATCCCGGAAAGGCCGCAGGCCTTGTCCGGGACCCATCGTGCGCGACCTTGGCGGCGTGAGTTTGCCTATGACGTTCTGGGTCCCGGACAAGCGCTACGCGCTTTCCGGGATGACGCCATTTTGTATTGGCGGACGATCTGAAGGGAGGTGGGCCCCTTAGCGTCCCGTTAACCTTGGCGTCGGATCGTCGCCTGGGCCAGAATGACCCGCGGCTCCGCTTAGACGCCGCCTTCCGCTCCGCTACACTAGAAGATCGAGAGCCGCGATTCGTCCACAGGACGGCGCGCGGGGGATGCTGAGGTTCGACGATGACCGAACATGACCGCGGGGCCTATACGCCCCAACCTGACGCGCCGCTGCAGTTCGACGCCCGGGGTCCGCGCCGGCGAAAGCCGATACCGATGACCCTGATCGGGTCGGGCGCCGTGCTGGTGGTGCTGCTGGGCGCCCTGGCGCTGCATGCACGCCACGACGCCAAGACCGGCGCCGAACCTGCTCGTCCCGTCGGCGCCCCGATCGCGGAGGTCAAGACCGCCGCGCCGGCCACGGCCCAGCCCAAGGACGCCGCGGCGGTCGATGTATTCGGCGGCGCGGCCCAGACTGCCCAGAACACGGCCCAAGGCCCCGCCAAGGCCCCGACCTTCGCGCCGCCGCCCGAGGCGCCCAAGCCCCGCGCCCAGCTGACCGTGCAGACCGCGGAGGCCGTGCCGATCAAGGTCGCGCCCCTGACCACCACCAATACGCCGGCGCCGGCGGCCCTCGCCAAGGCGCCGCCCGCCCCGGTCAAGACGGCGCCCGCCTATCGTGCGCCGACCACGGCCGCCGCAGCGCCGGCGTCCAAGCCGGACGCCACCGCCGTCATTACCCGGCTGGCGCAGGCGCCCGCCGCCAGGCCCGTGCCGGCGAAGGCCGCCCCGACGGCGAGCACGACCCTGGCGTCCACGCCCAGGACCGCCGCCGCCAAGGCCGCCGACACTGGTTCGCCAGCCTCCGTATTCGGCGGGTCGGTGGTGCAGATCGGGGCCTTCTCCTCGATGAGCTTGTCCGAAAAGGGCTGGACCGACGTGTCCTCGGCCATGGCCGGCGAGATGTCCGGCAAGCTGAAGAAGGTCGAGGCGGTGGAGAAGGACGGCAAGACCTTCTACCGGACCTCGGTGGTCGGCTTCCCGAGCCGCTCGGCCGCCGACGCGTTCTGCCGGTCGCTGACCGCCAAGGGCCACGTCTGCTTCGCCAAGGGCTGAATTGCGCAAGGCCTGCATCTTCGGCTGTAGCGGCCTGGTCCTGACGGCCGAGGAGCGGCTGTTCTTCGCGGCCGAACGGCCGTGGGGGTTCATCCTGTTCCGGCGCAATATCGACACGCCCGACCAGGTGCGCGCCCTGGTGCAGGCCCTGCGCGAAACGATCGACGATCCCGCCGCGCCGGTGCTGATCGACCAGGAGGGCGGACGGGTGCAGCGGCTCGGCCCGCCGCACTGGCCGAAATATCCCACTGGCCGGGCCTATGCCGACCATGCGGCCAACGACCCGGTCACCGGCCAGGCGCTGGCCCGGCTCGGCGGCCGGCTGATGGCGGCGGACCTGGCCCGGCTTGGCGTCAACGTCGACTGCGTCCCCGTGCTCGATGTGCCCCAGCCCGGCGCCCACGACGTGATCGGCGACCGCGCCTATGGGGCGACAGTG
>Ga0302314_10014359_pt1 | contig 13562 bp, 28 predicted proteins | sample III_Palsa_N2_3_FD_200533 | JGI IMG/M metagenome (GOLD analysis project Ga0302314, IMG submission 200533) | Peat permafrost microbial communities from Stordalen Mire near Abisko, Sweden - III_Palsa_N2_3 | ecosystem: Environmental > Terrestrial > Soil > Palsa > Peat permafrost | place: Sweden...
TTCTGCTGCTGGGCGACCCGTCCACCGCCAAGAGCCAGTTCCTCAAGTTTGTCGAGCGCGTGGCTCCCGTGGGCGTCTACACGTCGGGAAAGGTTTGCGGTGCATCCAGTTGGCGCGGTGCTAAAATGCTCGACAGGGGAGCTCGGCGGCTGGTTTGACGGCCAGCGTGGTCAAGGACTCGCGCGGCGAGTTCTTCCTCGAGGGCGGCGGTGGGTCAGAGTCCGCGAGGAGACTGACGCGCCGCAGCCATGGTGCTCGCCGACGGCGGGGTCGTGTGCATTCTCCAGCCCCCATGCCCCACCGTTACCGTGTTCTCTCTCTGACCGCGCTCACGCTGACCGTTACTACCGCGTCAGCCTGGGGAGCGCCACCGATCGCGACCGTTGCACCACCGAAAGTCAGGCCGGTGATCCTCGCGCCGGGGGTTGTGACGCCGGGGCAGGCATTCCGGGTACAAGGCCGGTTCCCCGGCTACGCGAACCGGCCCGTGACGGTGACCGTCAAGATCGGCGCTCACGACAGCTTCCGGGTCGTCGCGGTCGCTCACAGCACCCGCACCGGAGCATGGTCAGTGGGTGTGCGCCTGGGGCGTCCGGGACCACCATTCGCGGGACACATCGACCATCGGACAGGGGAAATGGTCCGCTTACAGGCGCTCGCCGCCGGGCCGGGTAAGGCAGGTCGGCACTCCCCGACTGTGACCGTGAGAGTCGAGGGATGAGGTCTGATGGGCATGAGAACCTTCCCGACACCGCAGGTCGTTGTCTTTGAGCGTGAGCGCGACGGTCGGGGGAACTCATGAGCGCCCTCAAGCTAAAGCCGGGAGAGGGAACGCCCTTCGATCACTTCGTCGCGCTCAGGGCTCCGCGCCCCTTGTCAGTGGTGCCCACGTCCACGCCTGCCGACGAGTCGCTTGAGGAGTTGGCGCGGATCGCGAACGCTGCCAGTGCCCAGGTTCATCTCTCCGGGCGGCAACTGATTGGGCATGCGGTCGAAGCTGGTGAGGCGCTGTTGCGCGCTCAAAAGCTGGTACCGACCGGTGAGTGGATCGCCTGGACGAAAGCGCACCTTCAAATGAACCTCACCACCGCCTATCGGTACATGCGGATCGCGGAGCACAGGGACAAGGTGTTTCAGTCCGACGTAGCTTCGATCGGGGCGGCCCTGCGTCTCCTGGCTGACGAGCCCCGGCGCGGGCGCGGTCCGCGTGCGTACAGCCAGGCGGACAAGGCAGCGATGGTCGCGTTGGCGGACCAGATCGGAATTAAGCCCGCCGCAGCCGCGCTAGGGGTATCACCCTCAACGATCCACAAATGGGCCGGGCCCGGCGCACGCGGACACGGCAGCCAGACCCGGCAGATCACCGAGGACCGCATCGAACGCGCAGCAGAATGGCTTGTCGAACGGTTCGGCGGCTACGACTACCCCGAGCGGGTTACCCCAGAGGTCCGCATCGACGCCGCACGACTACTGACGGTGATCTTCGACATCACCGCCGGGGACCCCCTCCCACCCAGATCACTAACACCGACGCCGACGCTGACGGAGCAGCCATGACCGCCGTCAACATCACCGCCGAGCCGGGCGGTACCCGTGGCCGCAGACAGGGCCGTCCCGTCATCGCGGCGCTACCGCTCCTGGCCGTTGCGGTCGGGGTGACGGTGCTGCTACACCAGTTCCCTACAGGAAGGGGAAGCGAATGACGCGGAGCGCGTCCCGTCCGAGTGTCCGTGAGCGTGCGGACCGGCGTTGGGTCCAGGCTAGGAAAGTCGCTGCCAGAGTCACGATGCCGACGCTGCTCGTGGGCGGGGTCCTCGGTGCGGTCGTCCCGTCTACCCCGTCCTGGGTCCTCGCCGGTCTGATGGTCGCCGGGTTGTTGCCGTTCGGGGTGCTGACGTTCCTCAGCTTCGAGCAGGGCCTATGAGCAACCCGGCGGAGTGGATTGGTTGGCGCGGATGAAACTGCGCGCTCATCGCCCCTGAAGCCCGAACCGGAAACGTTGCGAGGCGGCTCTATCCTTACTCGTGATCGGGAGCGTTCTGGAGCCCCCGATTCAGCGTCACATCAGGAAGGGGTGGTCACGGTGACCGTAGTCCTTCTGGCGCTGCTGCTGATTCTGCTGATCCTTCGGGAGCAACGCAGATAGGCAGAGGCAGCCGGACCCCCGGCGGTGAAGGCCCATCTTGGCCGGTAGCCGCCGGGAGGTCCGACAAGTTTCCGACGGAGCTTATGTTACTCCGGCCCCTCCCGCACGACGAGACTGCGGTTGCGCCCCGTGCGGTGTCGCTGGGACCAACAATGGGAACGGTGTTGGCTTCGCCGCCGCGCGGCTCGCCACCGGCGAGCGTACGGCTGGGCGTGAGCGAAGACTTGTCGAGCTTGCTGCTCGCGGAGTGAGCAGGGACGCTATCGCGCGGGGTCTTGGCGTGACGCCGGGAGCGCTGGGGGATAGTGGTCACGAGGCTTCGCAAGCGAGGGGTGGATGTGCCTCGGCCGCTCAGGCGCGGTCACCCTCGCAGGAGTGCCGCTTGACACGCGTTGGCGTGTATGGTTCACTACACGTATGAGCACGACTGATCCCTACCGTTTCGAGCGCGAGACGGACGAAAAACTCCGCGACCTCTACGTCGAGTCTTACCTCACCCGCCAGAAACTCGACCTGAACGCCCGCTACCTGCTGGACGCGACAAACCCGGTCTACTACTACCGGGGCAAGCAGCGCGTCACCGACCGCACCTTCACCGAGGCGCTCGGGATGCTCACCGAGGCGCTTGCGAAGTTCGACGCTGAGCATCCTCATGGCAGCAGCGACCTGGCGAGGCTTGAGTCGCTCGTTACCCCCGGCGATTTTCGGCACCCCGCCCCGTACGCCAGCAGGGTCCGCGATCTGCTGGCCGAGCGCGAGGAACTGCGGGCCAAGATCGAGGATCTTGCCGCCCGGACCGCGAAGCTGGATGAGCTTTACACGGGTTGGTCTAGGTTCTATGTCGTCGGCGGTGGGCACATCCACTCAACGATGGAGTGCTCTACGTGCTATCCGACGACCCTGTTCGGGTGGCTGCCGGAACTGTCCGGACACGAGGAGAGAGAAGCGGTCGCCGCCTGTGGCCCCATGCTCTGCTCAGTGTGCTTCCCGACGGCCCCCGTCGATCATCAGGGCGGCACGTTCACGCAAGCCGAGGCCGAGAAGATTGCGAAGGGTGGCCTGAAGGTTGCGCGTGAGATTCGCGCGAAGAAAGAGAAGGCCGCCAAGAGTGTCTGCCCCGGCTCCGGGAAGCAGATGATCGAGCCGTCCCGCACGGGGTTCGCTTACGGGAACTGGGGCACCTGCCCCGACTGTCATGAGCGTGTCGCGTTGACCACCTCGTACGGCCCGAACCTGCGCAAGCACAACGCCCCGCAGGCGGTGACCGCATGAGCGCACACGACGATGAGCAATATGAGGCTCTGCTGGCATGGGCTGTCGCGCTGCCGTACGACACGGCGGCGATCGAGGCTCGGGTCGGCACTCACACTGGGTCCCTGAGCATCTACCGGTCAGCCAGCGGCCGGGTATCGGTCAGAGTCCGTGACTCGCGCAAGACTCCGACAAAGCAGTACCAGGGGGTGCTCCCGCATCACCTGGCCGACGGTGGCGGCGCTCGCTTCCAGATCAGGGCCAGCAATGGCCGGTACGTCAACTGGACCGCCCCGCAGCAGGGGGGACCGGCGTGAAGCGTGCGGAGTTTCGCTTGTCGTTGTATGGCGATCCGCACTCGGTGCCCGGCATCGCGCCCGCCGTACCGTTGACCGATGCGCTCGCCGCGATGCAGACCGTGAACGGTCTGGTCGCGATCACGCTCCGTGGCCTTGAGGCTGATGGCTGGACGGTCGAGCAGACCACTCACCTAGCGCGGCCCGGTGGGTGCGTGGTGCTCGCTCACAAGTCCTACCCCGACGCCGAGCGCGCCAATGATGCCGAGGCTCGCGCAGAGGCCCAGTATCGGCAGAACGCCCGTGGCGTCGGTGCTGAGGTGTACCTGATCGTGGGTGATGCACTCTCGGGCACGCAGACCGCCGAGACGCCAACTCAAGAGGAAGTGGGGTCGGGGAAGTCCCCAGTCACGCAGGCGTTGGACACGCTGCGCGCCAACCACCCGGACGTGGAGCTATGGGTAACTGAGCGTGACGGCGGGCTCGTACTCAACCTGATCCGTGTTGAGCGCAGATGCCGCCGGGAGGGGTTGGCCGGACGGGCGTTCGCGGACCTCCTGAAGCTCGCGGATGAGCACGACCTGATCGTTGCTTTGACCCCGGCCCCACCGGCCGCTGATGAGCGTGACCCGGACGCGATGACCGAGGCTGCTCTGGTCGAGTGGTATCGGCGGCAGGACTTCCGGCGCAACACTGGCCAGTCAGCGGACCATCGCTTCCGGGAGTCGTACATCCGTGAACCGAAGTGCGCCCACGCCTGGGTCCCGAACTACGACCCGGACGGCATGGACTTCGTTTGCTCGAAGTGCAGGAACGAGAGCATGGTCGCGACCGATCCGCAAGGCACCTCGAAGGTGAAGTGGACCCGCACCAGCGATGGCGACTATGTCGCTATGGATGGGCGCGTGCTCGTCTCCGACAACGGCCCCGGCTACGGTTCGTCCAAGGGCTCCGGCCGCTGGGCTGTCGTCGTGGACGGGACATGGGTTTCTAACGAAGACTTCCTGCGGGACGCGAAGGCGCTCGCCGCCAGGACGGTCGCGGTGACCGCGTGATCATCGTCGGGATCATCAGCCAGGGGTGCGAGCACCGAACGAACGCGACGCGACTACGTCAGCAAGGGGTAATTACATGAGCATGGGCAGCAGGGCAGCGGAGCTACTGGGGGAGGCGAACAGCGAGGTCCGGGCCACGGGGTTCCTTGACCCGCGTATGGCGTCACTGGAGGACCGCGCCAGATACTCGTACAGGCTTCGGGCGCTCGCGGTGCTGCTGCAAACGGAAGCCCGGTATGCCTCCCGGTTGCTTGGCCCGCGACCGAAGTCCATACACGAGCTTTGACGCCCGTGGACGTGGATGGTTCCCTGCACGCATGAGCACGACCATTGTCTGCTACGTCAACATCCGCTGGGCCAACGACGAGCGGATGCTCCTGACCCGCGTTCAGGAGGTGCGGGCCGCTCTGGTCGCGCGCAACGACGCTCTGCCGACCTCGCTGGAGGCGGGCTCGTGATTCCCGACCCCGAGGTCGAGAGGGCGAAGCAGGAGGTTGCTGCGAGGGAGGCGTTGCGGGTGTTCCCGGACCTCTCTCCAGATGACCTTCGACAGATAGCGAGAGCGACCGCGCAGCAGGCGTACGGCAAGCCTGATCGCGAGTGGGGGCAGATCATGCGGCAATCATGGGCGCTTGAGGATGCCGCCGACCTGCGTGAAGCGGAACCGCAAGGAACGGTCACGGGACGCGAGTGAACACCCCACTCCCGGAAGGGACCGGGACCGTGGCGGGCGCGAGGTAGGCCGTTGGGCGTGGGGCCGGTGAATCGGCCGAGCGCTGCGGGAATATCCGGTGCATGCTCGAAGCGCTCGCTACCACGACCACTCTGCATGTGTATACTGCCATACACATATGGGCATGATGACCGTCTTCCTCGCCGTCCTGATCGCCACGTCGATTTGGACGGTCCGGCACACAAGCCTCGCGAACCTTAAAGCCATCTGGCATGAGGCCCGCTGGCACGAGCGAGCAGCGCTACTGCTGTTCATCGTGCCGATCCCCGGACCATTCGATGAACTGATCGCAACCGCCGTCGCTGTCCGCGTCCAGCGCCGCATCCAAGGGCAGGCAAGCCGATGAGCAAGCGCAACGATCGGCTGATGTCCGTCAGCGCTCGCACCCAGGTCGCGCTCATCAGGGAAGCGAAAGCGAACGGCCACCCACTGAGGGAGCACGCGACGCCGTTGACGGTCATCGGGAAGCTCGATGAGGTGCTCGGCGACATGAACTTCACCGTGACCCAGGAGTTCCGGATGACCGCGATCGAACGGGTGCTGGAAGCGGTCGCACCATGAGGAAAGTCGCCTGCGAGCGCGAGGCGCTGATCGAGCAGGCCCGCAAGCTGCGCGAGGACGAGCGGTTGACCTACCGGCAGATCGGGGAGCGGCTGGGAGTAGGCGCGACGACCGTCAATCGCTGGTTGAATCCCGACCACGCCAAGAAACAGAATGCGGGTTCGGTCGCGTGGAAGCACGCTCACCAGGAGCACCGAGCCGCATACGCTTCTAAGCGAGCGAGTTCTGGTGTGTGCTCGCGGTGCTCCGGGCGCATGTCTCTCAACCACACCGGGGGCGTGTGTCTGACCTGCCGGGGGCAGGACGCCGAGACGCGATGTGAGCGGATCGCCGCACTGTGGGGGCAGGGCCGCACTTCCACCGAAATCGCGGCCGTGCTCGGCACGACACGCGGGACGATTTGTTCGGACATCATGCGTATGCGTGAGGCTGGCTGGGACATGCCGCCCCGCCGCCGCGCCCGCCAACCAAGCCCGAAGCTGGTCACGACATGACCACCACCATCGCCGAGGCCATCGCGGCTGTCGGAGCACGAGACGCGAGGATCGCATGAGCGCCGGGGGTGCCGAGCCGCCGTTTCCTGTCCCTGGGGACGGCCACCCCACCGTGGAAGTCCCGAACACCCTCGGTCTGAACACTCCCGACGGGGGGCGGACCATCAGCATCGACGTGGCACTCGCACCACTGATCGAAGGCGTTTGGAAGCGGGGCGTCCCGACGCTGTACTGCTGCCAGGAGGAAGTGCCAGGGTTCGCGTTGATCCAGTTCCCTACGGTGCGGGCCGCGTGCGGGTTCCTGCGTGCCACCGGGCTTGACGACCCGACTGGCGAGCAGGTGGAGAACTACGACTCGTTGGAGGCCCGCTGCAACGGCTGGGACGTGTCCGGCGGGAACGGCGGTTGGGCGTTCCCGTGGGAGTGGCGGTGGTCAATCAACCTCGACCCAAGAGTCGATGATGTGGGGGCGGTCAGTCTGCACTTCCCGACGTTCGACCTCCCCGCTCTGATCGCCCGCTTGAACGGCTGGTCGGCATGAGCGCCGACGGCCAGCAGCCGCGGCCGGAGCGGTTCGTGCCGCCGACGTTGCCGTGGGACATAACGCAGGCGCGTGACGTGCTCGCGCAGGCGTCACGGGTGCAGGCTGCGCACCAGGAGAAGATCAGGGAGGCGTACCGTGAGCACGCCCGCCGCAAGCATCTGCACCGCGTGGTGGTCGGCACCGGCCTGACTATCGCGGTGTCCGGTCGGGACGGCTCTACACGCCTCCTGAGTGCCCGTGAGCGGCTGTGGTGGGTGGCGTTGGTTGTCGGGTGGGCGCTGGTCCCGGTGGGGCTGCCGGTCGTGGTGCTGCTGCTGGTCACGCTCGGGCTGTTCGTCGCCCGCGTCCGGCTCACGCTTCCTCGTTGACCGTCCTTGACGGGTGGGATCATCGCGGCGTGAAGCGGCAGACGATGACCGAGCAGGAACACCGGCAGCAGCTTGACGCCCGGTGGGAACGCGCGAGGCGCTACGCGCTGTACGCCATGTGCCCTGGGATAGCCGTTGTCGTCGTCCTGGGCGGCGCGGTCGGCCTGCCGGGCGTGGTGATGGGCGTCCTGATGCTGCTCCTGATGCTGCCGTTCGGGGTGCTGACGTACGCCAGCTTCGACGGGCCGCGTCACCCGTGGGACCGCCGGTACCGCTACAGCGACGAGGCCGGGTTCGTCTGGCGTGAGCCGACTGGACGCTGAGCCGTGCCTGCGTTCACACAGAGAGCAGGGTGGCGTGAGTGGATGCTGCTGGTGTTCGCGCTCGGGGCGGCTTCGGCTGTGCTCACGGGCACCACGGCCGGGCGTGTGATCGAAGTCGTCTTGGCGGTCGTGATCGTCGTCACCGCGCTGGCTATCGCCGCCGTGGGACGTGAGGGCACCCGTCGGCTGACTGGCCGTGAGCGGGTGTGGTGGCTTGCGCTGGCGGTCGCGTGGGGCACGTTCTCGCTGCTCACCTGGACCGGCGCACCGAACGTCATCGTGACCGTCGGCGGCATCGGCGGGGGACTGGCTCTGCTGCTCTCCCGTGTGCATATCTCGGGGTTTCTGAGCGAGCCGACCGCCTGACCCTTACTTGAGCGCCCGCAGGGTGTCTCTTGTGGGGTATGAGAGATTCTGGAACGAGCCACGGCCGCCCGTGGCGTAGGTGCGCTACCTGCGGCGGGGCCTGCTACTGGCATGACGACGGCTGGTTGTGTGACGAGTGCGGCGATGAGTGGTACCCCGATCACAGCCTGGACGACGGGCTGTACGACCCGCCAGCGCCCGCGAATGGGGCTGAGAGGGGTAGGCTCCCGGCGCATGACCCTGAGCACAGACGTTGACGCGCTGCTCGCGCAGACCGACGCACGGCTGGCGGAGCTTGCCGACGAGACGGCCCGCCTCAAGCGCACCCGCTCGCTGCTCGCCGACGCGGCAGCGAGCCTGAACGGCCACGAGGCCGTCAAGCCGACCTCCCCGACGAAGCCTGTCAAGCCCGGCGGCAAGCGCGGATCGGGGCGCGGGAACGCCCGCCCGAAACCGGGCAGCGGTCGCGCGAAACCCGGCGAGATCCCGGAGGCGATCATCGGGCTACTCGCCGACGGTGTGGCCCGCCCCCCAAAGCAGATCGCCGCTGAACTCGGATACCCGACCCCGAAGGTCAGCAGCGCGATCACGGGGCTGCACAAGGACAGCCGGATCGAGCACCCGGCGGACGGGCGCGGCTGGACGCTCCCAACGCCCGCTTCCGCCTGAACCGCCCGGTAGCCTCCGTCGCATGGCGGCACCCGAGCATGACGATTTCGTTGACCGGATGGTCGCTGAGCGCACCGAGCGCAACCCGGAGTTCCCGAAGCTCGTGGAGAGCGCGAGAGAGCGGCTGCACGACCGGGTACAGGCGATGACCGAGGATGAGGCGGCGGAGTTCCTGCCGGTGCTCGAAGCCCGGCTCCCGCGCCCCGAGCGCGATTAGGCGGCGCGGTCGAGTAGGGCGTCGTCCATGCGGACGCTGACGGTCAGTAGCGGCACGGTGCCGGGTTCCCATAGCGCGGTGCATTGCGTGTTGAGGTCTGACCCGAGCCGGAGTTCTGTGCCGTACGCGGCCCATCCGCCCATCAGGCGGTAGTAGCGGTCGAACTGCTCACGCTCGGCGCACTCGAAGCTGCCTTCGCCCTCTATGCGTTCGAGGCCGCGTATCCACCCGTCGGGACCGGAGAGGGGGTCGGACGGGCTGAACCATGCGCCGTGGTCGGCGGCGTACTGGTAGTGGATCGTGAGCGTGTCGGGGTCGGCGTAAAGGGTGGTGATCGTGACGCCTTCAAGGCGGGCTTCACGGCCGACCATCAGGTCACGCATCACTGGTCACCGTCACTGGTGTCGAGGACGACGGCGAGGACGATGATCGCTCCGGCGACGACGCTGCCGACGGGGATTACGCCGGTCACGGTGAGGGTCACGGCGGCGAGTGCGATCACGGCCAGCGCGGCGAGGGTGAGGCGGGGGCGGGGCTTGGCCTGCCGGGTCTGACGCTCGAAGAACGCTGTGTGAACGCTCATGGCCGCAGGATTGCGCTGGGGACGGCCGCCAGGCGGGGTTTTTGCCCGTTACCGGGTGCGAGGCCGGGCTGGGCGGCCGTGCTCGCCGCCATGATCTGCTCGTGACCGTCGCTGCGCCCGTTAACAAACCCGCCCGGATACGCGGTGGTTGCTACCACGCTTGCTACTACGCCAACGGGCGCTCGTGCGAGTGCGCGTGCGGGGGAGAGAACCACCAGGCCGCGTTTCGGGGCATGCGCGCCGCGCCGGTCCCGGTCGCCGCCGGGGTGTCGGTGATCCCCGAGACGATCCTGGGTGACTCGCGCCCGGCCGCCGACGCACCGCCACTGCCGCCCGGTGCGTCGGCGGTGGCGTTCGGCGAGCACGAGCACGAGCCGGAGGACGCGCCCGAGGTCGAGGCAGCACCGGGGCCAGGGGCCGCCGTCGAGCCGGAGCCGGAGTCTGCGCCGCCGACCCGCCGGGAGGCGCAGCGCGCTGCCATCGACCGGGTGCGGGCTGGCGTGTTCGCGTTGGCGACCTGGCGGGAGCGGCAGCCCGACGGCAGCTTCAAGGTCCGAACCGGCGTGGTGCTGACCAGCGATGAGGCGGAGGCCGAGCGGGCGCTTCAGGCCGCGTTTGACGCACGGCCGCGCCGCCGGGCGTTCCCCGTCTCGGGCGTGGTGGTGATGGGCGGCAACGGACTCATCAGGGGTATGGCGTACAGCACGATCCGCTCAACCCCGCGCAACATCTTCCACCCTGACGGCACTTCGATCATGGCCGACGTTGTGGAGCTTCGCCGCGCCCCCGAGAAGCCGCTGAAGATGCGCGCCGCCGGGCATGTGCGCCCGGACTGCGCCGGTATCCGCAGCGGGGCGGACGCCGAAAGGGTGCTTGCCAGTCACGGGATCGAGGCGCAGCTTGGCTCGAACTTGGACGACAACCCCGAGTTCCTTCAGGGGTTCGCCTCGGCGACTATCGACACGCACGAGAAGTTCCCGGTCCTGCGCCACGGTGACCGGCGGCTGCGCCGGATCGTCGCGTCAAGCACGCTGGCGAAGGACGACCCGATCCGCAAGGGGCTGCGCGCCGAGTCGGTCGCGATGTGCCTCTACAGCTACCGGGGACAGGAAGTGCTCAACCACCAGATCGTGCTCAACGACCACACCGAGCACCGCAAGGGCCAGTTGGTCGGCGTCACCGAGAGCTACGCGCGGGAGGGGGCCTACTGCCCAGCGTTGCAGACCGCCTACGGCATCGCGGCGCACGAGCTTGGTCACGCCGTCGCGCACGCGCACTGGGGTAAGGACGCCACCCAGACGATCCACTGGAAAACCTACGGGGCGGGCCTCACGACCAAGACCAGTCGCGAGAAGGTGTCCGAGTACGCCGGGCGCAACGCCGACGAACTGTTCGCCGAGAGCTTCGCGCAGAAGCACACACCCGGCGCGGGCGGCTGGGAGGTCTACGACGAGGCCACCCAGTCCAATCTCGCGCTGTTCGAGAAGCACCTGAACGACGGCCAGGCAGCGCCGATCATCTGAGCATGCTGACCCAGCAAGGCATAGTCGATGACGCGCAGGACCGGCTCGCGGAGAACCCGTGGCGGGAGGCCCCGCAGGCGCTGCTCAAGGCGCTCGTGAACGCCGAGGACGCGCCCGAGGATCTGCGCGAGCAGGCGCAGGCGGTACTCACGCAGGCGACCATCGCGCGGGCGGAGCTTGAGGCCGCCGGGACGCCCGGAGCGCCCGATGATCTGTGGCCCGGCTACAGCGACGACGCGCCACCGCCGGAGGGCTGGGTGCCGCCGGAGCCAGCGCCAGACGCTGACGGGATCGTCACCTTCTCGCACGTCTAAAGCGGCGGAGACTTGACACCCGGACGAGTGTATGGTTCACTACACATATGAGCGCGACTAACCCTGATTTTTACGTGGCCGTGACCGCCCAACGGTCAACCCCGGCCAAAGCTACCGGCGGCTACATCCCACTGTGGTCAGAGAACGGCCAGCAGTTCCACCCAGCCGGACCTCTGATGAGCGCCGAGTCCGCAGAACACGCCGCCACCGCACTCGTGGAGGCGCTCGCGCTCGATGGTCACTACGTCGAACGCGCCCCCGACCCATACGCCCCGGCCGAGGCCGAGGTAACCCCGGTCGTGGAGAGCGGCCCCGCGACCGGTCTGCGCGCGTTCACCGAGGATGAGGTCCGCCAGCAGTTTCTTGAGAAGGCGTGGTGGCTGGCCCGGCATTGGGCTGGGCTGGATAACTCGAACGTCCCGGCGCAGGAAAGCACCCTGGAGCGGATCACCGGGTTCGCGCACAGCCTGTTCGCTGTCATTGACGGCGGGACGGAGTTACCCGCGTTCGCGCTCGCGACCCGTCCGCACCCCGAGGACCGCGCCTACTGTATTTCCGAGGGTGAGAATTGGTACCCCGATGGCGTAGACATTGGCGGGTCGCTCGCAGGGCTGATGGTCAACGCCGACCCGACCGCTAAACCAACCCCAACCACCCTGATCGACCCCGAAGGGAGCCGCACATGACCACCATCACATCCACCGTCCCGGAGTTCGCTGTGGAGCGCGGCGAGGGTTTCAACTACATGTACGGCAGCGGTGACGGGCGTGGTGGGATCACCCCGTCGAGCGCCCCGCGTCCTGAGCGGTTCACCTGGGGGCCGGTGCTCAAGACCCATCGGGTCGGTGAGGATTACGCGATCGTTGAGTACATCCCCAACCGCGCGTCGAACGTCAAGATCGAGGACTACGACCCCTCGCCGCAGTTCTCGGTGTTCGTGCGCGGCGCACGCGGCGACTCCTGGGACACGGGGCACAGCTACCGCTCGCTTGACGAGGCGTTGATCGCCGCGATTGCGTGGAAGCACGAGCAGGCCAACGATGGCCTCAACGCCGCCGCGAACTCGCGGGCTGTCAAGTACGTCTGCAAGCTGCTCGGGATCGGCGGCTGGTGATGCTCGCCACATGGTTGACAGGCGTTCTGGTGTGGGTCGCCACATGCGCGGCGGTCAGCGGCGCGGTCATGCTTTGCGCAGGCACGACCGGCCCGAACGGGCTGCCGGTTGGCGAGGCCGCCGAGTGCCTGGGCATCCTCGCGGTGTTGGGCGCGGTGATTTGGGGCTGCTTCTGTTGGGGGGACTAGTGATGCTCGATCTACCGACTCCCACAACGCTCAGCGCAAGACGGATGATGCTCGCCCTTGAGCGCGACGGGCTAGAGCCGGTGCCGTGGGCGATCCTGACGATTCGACTTCGACCGATGCCCCCCGAGCGGCTGCCCACCGTCGCGGATCAGCTAATCGAGCGCGGCTGGGTCGAAGTCGCGGGCGCTGGGCCGACACGCCAGATCCGCTTGACCTCGGCTGGCATGAACGCGCTCGGAGCCGGAGGCGAGTTCTGATGCTCGCCCTGGCCGACCAGCGAATCGCGCGGGTGGACTATTCCCTCGCGGCCTGGGTGACCGAACGGGCGCGGGCGCACGAGGCGCATGCAGCCCGCCTCCGTGCTGACGCTGACCGGCTGACTGTCGGGTTGATTGCCGCGACCAGCAAGGGCGGTGTTTGATGAGCCGTAGTTTTGACGCGATGGTTGAGATAGACGCGCTGCTGCTCGACGGCCGCGAGGGTGAGGCCCGCGAGAAGTACGGTGAGCGGATGGTCAACACCGTGCTCGCTTGGCGTGAGGTCGGCCGTCAACGCCCGCTGACCATTACCGGTATCACGCAATCCTTGGGCGATTTCATGCCGCTGCTGTCGATCACCGTCGAGGCCCCAACACCCGAGGTGCGTGACGCGCTTGTGGCGCTTTACGGTGGTGGCGGGGAGCTTGACCTGCTTTCCGACGCGGTGCAGGCCGGGGCCGAGGTTCTGTTCACCACCCCCGATCCCGGAAGGGGCGTTGTCGCATGAGGGCCGGAACTGGCTGGCGGATCGTTTCTGCCGACGGGCTGACCACCACCGA
>Ga0302314_10014361_pt1 | contig 13559 bp, 13 predicted proteins | sample III_Palsa_N2_3_FD_200533 | JGI IMG/M metagenome (GOLD analysis project Ga0302314, IMG submission 200533) | Peat permafrost microbial communities from Stordalen Mire near Abisko, Sweden - III_Palsa_N2_3 | ecosystem: Environmental > Terrestrial > Soil > Palsa > Peat permafrost | place: Sweden...
CTCGGCTCACCGCAGGTGGCCGGCATCCTCACCCGGCTGATGTGCAGCTCGTTCACCGACGGGGCGGCGGCGATCGTGGTATCCGGACCGGCGATTACTGCCCCCGCCTCCGCCCCCCGTATCATCGGCTCGGTGGCTCGCTCGGGAAACGGACTGATCGACTACCACGATCGGCTGAGCCAGGCCGCCGAAGCGGCGTGGGAGGCATGGGGAATCGGGCCCGGGGATTTCGACCTGGTCGAGTTGCACGACGCCACCGCCCCCTAAGAGCTCTATGCCCTCGAATCGCTCGGGCTCTTCGCCTTCGGCGAGGCGGGGGCGGCCACCGAGTCGGGCCGCACCGGAGTGGACAGCCCCGGTCTGGTGGTGAACGCGAGTGGCGGCCTGGTCGGGCGGGGACACCCGCTCGGCGCCACGGGACTGGCCCAGGTGGTCGAGCTCGCCACGCAGCTCCGCGGCCGTGCCGGAGCGCGCCAGGTCAACGGCGCCACCCTGGGTCTGGCCGTGAACACGGGCGGCATCATCGAGGGTGACGCCGGATTTGTCGGCGTCCACGCCGTCCGCGCTGGTGCAGCGTGACCGGCATCAGGATCACCGGATGGGGCATTGCGCTCCCGGACAAGATCGTGACCAACGACGACATGGCAGCCAGCCTCGACACGAGCGACGCCTGGATAACCGAGCGCACCGGCATCCGTGAACGCCGCATCGGGGGGACGACGTCCGGACTGGCCATCGAGGCCGGCCAGAATGCCCTGCTGAGCGCCGGGCGCACGGCGGACGAGATCGACCACGTCGTGCTGGCCACCACCACGCCGGACGGCATCGTCCCGGGCACGGCGCCCACCGTCCAGAACGGCCTGGGGATCAAGGGCGGCGCCTTCGACATCAACGCCGCCTGCTCCGGCTTCGTCTACGGCCTCGTCACGGTGGCCGGACTGATCGCCGTCGGGGCCGGGCCGATCCTGCTCATCGGGTCGGAGACGCTCTCGAAGATCACCGACATGGACGACCGGTCCATTGCGATCATTGTGGGTGATGGCGCCGGGGCGGTCGTGGTCGAGCCCGTCGACGGTCCAGGCCAACTGCTCAGCTGGAATCTGAATTCCGACGGATCGCTTCGCCACCTGCTCAAGTGCGAGCACGGGGGAACCCTGTACATGGACGGCAAGGAAGTGTTCCGCAAGGCGGTGCGCGTCGTCGTCGAGTCGGCCGAGCGGGCCATGGCCGACGCCGGCATCGGGCCGGACGAGGTCTCTCTGCTCGTCCCCCACCAGGCCAACCTGCGGATCATTGTGGCGGCGTGCCAGCGGCTGGGCATACCAGAGGACCGCACGGTCGTGGTCATCGACCGTTACGGCAACACGTCATCGGCTTCCATCCCCCTGGCCCTGCACGACGCCATCAGCAACGGGCGGGTGCACGACGGCGATCATCTGCTTCTCACCGGATTCGGCGGGGGCATGACGTGGGCGAGCGCCGTATTGCGCTGGGGTGCATGAGCTCTCTGACTACCGTGAGCAAACCGCCTTTCGTCATTCTGGCTGCGGGTCGAGCCCGTCGGTACGGAGGCTGCAAGCCCCTGGCTCCGGTCGGGCCCCGCGGTGAGGCCGTCATCGACCTGGTCGCCAGCGACGCCTTGGCGGCGGGTTTCGGGCCCATCGTCCTCGTGCTCGGGCCGGCCACCGGGCCTGCCATCCGCTACCACGTGACGCGCACGTGGCCCGCCCACGTCGACGTTCGCTTCGCGTTGCAAGAAGCTCCGCTCGGCACGGTCCACGCCGTGCTCAGCGCGTCCGAATACGCGGGCGACATCCCCTATGGAGTGGGGAACGCGGACGACATCTACGGGCGGCCCGCGGCCGCCCTGCTGGCGAACCACCTCGCCAGCCCCGACCCCACGAATGCACTGGTCGGGTTTCGCCTGGCGGACGCGGTGATCGGGCAGGCGCCCGTGACCCGCGGCATCTGCCAGGTGGACCCGGACGGTCATTTGATCCGAGTCGACGAACGACGTCAGGTCAGCGCTCTTCCCGACGGTCGCTTCGTCTCCGCCGACGGGCGCCAGCCTTCCGAGTTCTCACCGGATGCCCGGGTCTCGATGAACCTGTGGGGATTCACCCCCGCCTTCCACAAGACGCTGCAGGCAGCGATGGCTGCGGCGACCGGCGCCTCCGAAGAGGCCGAGGTGCTCTTGCCCGAGGTGGTGGCCGACTCGCTCGCCTCGAGCCCGTTCACCGTGCTGCCGGCGACCGGGCGGTGCATCGGCGTCACCCACCCTGACGACCTCGAGCTGGTCCAGCGGGAGCTGGCCCGCCAGGTGGGGCAGGGAGTTCGGCCGGCTGCGCTGTGGGCTCCCGTGCCCCTGGCGGCGCCGGCTTCGGCCGGCTAGCTCGAGGCGGGTACTCCTGGGCCGGTCGTCGCCGCAATTCGTGTCCAGACGCGACGCAACCCCGAGTAACCGTTCGGCCGAAGCCTCCCGTGCTCCTCGGGGCTACGTCTGAGGCGAACCGTCGACGCCGGGCAAGGATCGTGTCGGACAACCCCAACCCGGGCCTAGTCCGGCGACTCCAGGGAAGTCACCTTTCCGTAACACGGCCCGTCTGTTGCCGGCTACTTCCACCCGCTCCGGCCGCGAGCTCCTTGCGGAACTCAATGCCGACCCTCGGTCCAGCCTTGCGGCTTTCTCTCGGCCACCTTCCGTTCCGCCTTGCGGCTTCCCTTTCGGTATCCCTCCGTCCCGCCTTGCGGCGCTCCGTGGGCATTCGGCGGGCTTCCATCTCCGAACTGCTGACACCTTGCGCCTCCAACTGCGTCAGGTCAATGGCATTGCGCGAAATCCAGACGTTCTCCCCATCTTTTCCTCGGTCATCCCCAAGTGCGGCCCGAGAATCCCCAACTCTTCCCCATGCAGGCCCGCGTCTAGAGCGGGGTGACGTACGCCCCCGAAATGCCGCCGTCGACCAAGAACGTCGACGCCGTGACGAAGGACGAATCGTCGGACGCGAGGAAGGCGGCGGCGGCGGCAATCTCGTTCGCCTCGCCGAAACGGCCCATGGGGATGTGCACCAAGCGCCGCGCCGCGCGCTCGGGGTCTTTGGCGAAAAGCTCGATCAGCAATTGGGTGTTCACCGGCCCAGGGCACAACGCATTGACGCGCACGCCTTGCCGGGCGAACTGGACCCCGAGCTCGCGGGACATTGCGAGCACGCCCCCCTTGCTGGCGGTGTAGCTGATCTGGCTGGTGGCCGCCCCCATCACGGCCACGAAGGAGGCCGTGTTGATGACCGAGCCGCCTCCGCGAGAGAGGAGATGGGGAATGCCGAATTTGCAGCACAGGTAGACCGACGTGAGGTTCACCTCTTGCACGCGCCGCCAGGCGTCGATGCCCGTCTCCAGAATCGAGTCGTCGTCGGCCGGGCTGATCCCGGCGTTATTGCAACAGATGTCGATCCCGCCGAAACGATCTGCCACAGCCTCATAGAGGGCCTCCACCGCCTCGGCCGACGTCACGTCCACCTCGACGAACATGCCGTCGATGGATTCGGCCAGGGCGGTGCCGGCGGCGACGTCGAGGTCGGCCACCGCCACCTTGGCCCCCTCGCCGGCGAACCGCTCGCACATGGCCCGGCCGATTCCGCCGGCTCCCCCGGTGACGACCGCCACCCGGTCGACCAGGCGGTACGCGTACGGCACCTTTTGGGCGGACGGCATGCTGTCGCTCATTGCACTCCTTTTGGTGTGTCGTTGCTCCGTGTTCCCCGATCCGGGGTCACTCCGAGCTGATGAAGACGTTCTTCACATCGCTGAAGGCGTCGAGGGCGTCGGGCCCGAGCTCTCGCCCGATCCCGGACTGCTTGGCGCCCCCGAACGGCGTCCAGTAGCGGACCGAGGAGTGCGAGTTGACCGAGAGCGTCCCGGTCTCCACCGCCCGCGCCACGCGCAGGGCCCGGCCGACATCGCGCGTCCAGAGGGAGCCCGACAACCCGTACGGGGTGTCATTGGCCAGACGCACCGCGTCGGCCTCGTCCTCGAAGGGAATCACGACGACCACGGGCCCGAAGATCTCCTCGGTGGCCGACCGGTGGTGTGGCTCCACCGGGGCCAGGACGGTCGGCGCGAACCAGTTCCCGGGACCCTCGGGGCACGACCCGCGAAAGGCCACCGGCGCGTCGTCGGGGACGAAAGAAGCGACGGTGGCCCGGTGCGCCTCCGAGATGAGCGGGCCCATCTCCGTCGCTTCCAGCCTCGGGTCGCCCACGACCACCGCGGCGACCGCCGGTTCGAGCAGGGCGAGGAACTGGTCGTAGACCGACCGTTGCACGAGTATCCGCGAGCGGGCGCAGCAGTCCTGACCGGCGTTGTCGAAGACCCCGTAGGGCGCCCGCGCCGCGGCGAGCTCGACGTCGGCGTCGGCGAACACGATGTTGGCGCTCTTGCCCCCCAGCTCGAGGGTGACCCGTTTCACCTGCTCGGCACAGCCGGCCATGATCGTCCGACCCACCTCGGTCGATCCGGTGAAGCAGATCTTCCGGACGGCGGGATGGGTCACGAAGCGTTGACCGACCACGCTGCCCTTGCCGGGGAGGATCTGCAACACCCCTTCGGGAAGACCGGCCTCGAGGGCGAGCTCGCCGATGCGCAGCGCGCTGAGCGGCGTCAGCTCGGCCGGTTTGAGCACCACCGTGTTGCCCGCGGCCAGGGCGGGCGCGAAACCCCAGCCGGCAATGGCCATCGGGAAGTTCCACGGCACGATGATGCCTACGACACCGAAGGGCTCGAAGAAGGTGATGTCGACCCCACCGGGCACCGGGATCTGGCGGCCGCTGTGCCGTTCCGGCGCGGCGGCGTAGTACTCGAGGACGTCCCGTACGTTGCCCGCCTCCCAGCGGGCGTTCCCGATCACGTGGCCGGCGTTGGCCACCTCGAGTCCGGCCAGCTCGTCGCCGTGGGCGTCGACGGCAGCGGCGAAGCGCCGCAACAGGCGGGCCCGGTCACCAGGGGCCACGTCGCGCCAGGTCGTGAAGGCGGCGGAGGCGCGGGCGATGGCCGCGTCGACCTCGGGCTCGCTCAGCGCAGGGACACTGGTGATCTCCTCCCCTGTCGCCGGATTGCGGACGATGGTGACACCGCTCTGGTTGTTCTGCACGAACTGATCATTGCCTATGACGGCGCCGCAATTCGACGTTGCGGCGCCCTCGGCTGGGGTGGGCGGGGACCGACGCCGGTACAGTCTCCGCAGCTGGCCGACCGAGGAGAATCGCATGCCCCCCGAAGCACCGACACCCGCAGGCGACACCGGCCAGGTCCCGGCGGAGGTGCAGTTCGACCTGTCCACGGTGTTCGACACGCTGGTGGCGTCCGTGGGTGCGCGTGAGTGCGTGGTCTGGAAGGACCGGAGGCTCTCCTACGCCCAGCTGGCCGAACGATCGCGGCGCCTCGCCTCCTACCTCCACGGCAGGGGCCTGGGCGTGCGAACGGGCCGGGACGGTTTGGCGGGGCACGAGTCGGGTCAGGACCACGTGGCCCTGGCCCTGTACAACGGCAACGAGTACCTCGAGTCGATGCTGGGCTCCTATAGGGCCCGAGTGGCCCCGTTCAACGTGAACTACCGCTACGTGGGGGAAGAGCTGCGCTACCTCTTCAACGATGCCCGGCCGCGCGCACTCATCTTCCATTCCTCGTTGGCCCCCACCCTGGCCGAGGTGCTGGCGACCCTGGACGATCCGCCCGACGTGCTGCTCCAGGTCGACGACGACTCGGGCCATGCGCTGCTCCCGGGTGCGGTTTCCTACGAGGAGGCGCTGGCCGCGTCCTCTCCCGACGGGCCGCCGGTCGAACCGTCGCCCGACGACCTCTACATCCTCTACACGGGTGGCACCACGGGGATGCCCAAGGGTGTGCTGTGGCGCCAGCACGACATCTTCATGGCGGCCATGGGCGGGCGGACGATCGGCACCTGGGAAGCCGTCACCAGCTACGAGGGGATCACCGAACGGGTCGAATCCGGCTTTCCCCTCAAATTGCTGCTCCTGCCCCCGCTCATGCACGGCGCGGCGCAGTGGGCCGGCTTCATGCTCATGGCCCAAGGGGCCACGATCATCTTTCCCGACAACCCGCGGCGGGTCGACCCCGACGACGTCTGGCGCACGGTCGAGCGCGAGCAGGCCAACACCATGAGCGTCGTCGGCGATGCCGTATTGCGGCCGCTCGTGATGCAGCTGGACAAGGGCACCTACGACCTCTCGTCCTTTTTCGCCATCGGCAACGGCGGTGCGCCGTTGACCCCGGCCGTCCGGGAACTGGCTCTGGCCCGCCTGCCCAACCTGTTGATCTCGGACTCGGCCGGCTCCTCGGAGACGGGGGCACAGATGCACGCCGTGTCCGGCGAGGGCGGCGCCGTGGGCGACTTCTTGCCGGGGCCGGGCACCGTCGTGGTGGACGAAAGCTTCAGCGAGGTGCTCGAGCGGGGACACGACGGCATCGGATGGCTGGCGCAGACCGGCAATGTGCCACTGGGTTACCTGGGCGACGCGGAGAAGACGGCCCGCACCTTCCCGGTCGTTGCGGGCACGCGCTACTCCATCCCGGGCGACCGGGCCCGCCACCTGGCCGACGGGCAGATCACCCTGCTCGGTCGCGATTCGGTGACGGTGAACTCCGGCGGGGAGAAGATATTCGTGGAGGAGGTCGAGCGGGCCATCACGGGCCACGCCGCCGTAGCCGATGTGGTCGTGACGGGGCGGCCCAGCGAACGCTGGGGCCAAGAGGTGGTCGCCATCGTGCAGCTGGCGGAGGGCGCGGAGACGACGGCCGCGTCGATCACGGACCACGCCTCGGGTTCCATCGCCCGCTACAAACTGCCCAAGGACGTGATCTTCGTCGAGGTGATCCAACGCTCGCCTTCGGGCAAGGCCGACTACCGCTGGGCGGCCGAGCAGGCGCAGAAGGGCTGAGCGACGACGTCGATCGTGACCGAACGGCTGATCCTGCGCCCATTCACGGACGCGGACCTGGCGCCCTTCGCTGCGCTCAACGCCCACCCACTGGTCGTCGAAGCGCTGGGCTCGTCGCCCGGACGCGCCGAGAGCGACGCCATGGTGGAGCGGTTCGCCCGCGAGCTCGAACAAGAGGGCTGGGGTCTGTGGGCGGTCGAGCTCACGGGTGGCGAGAGCTTCGTGGGGATGGCCGGTCTGCATCGAGTCAACCCTGCCCTTCCCTGCGCCCCGGCGGTCGAGGCGGCCTGGCGCTTCGACCCGGCGCACTGGGGCCACGGGTATGCCTCCGAAGCCGCCGCGGCGGCCCTGCAGCACGGGTTCAGCGCCGGGGGGCTGCACGAGATCGTGGCGTTCACGACAACGGTCAACGTGCGCTCCCAGTCGGTCATGCGGCGTATCGGCATGGTGTACGACCCGGACGCCGACTTCGATCACCCATCCGTGCCGGTCGGGAGCCCCCTCCGTCGCCACGTGCTCTACCGGGCCCGCCCGGGTGTCGGATCGGACGCGTTGTGAGTGGGTCGAGTCGTGACACCGGGCGCGTTGTGACATCGGCTGCATAGGGTCGGGGCGTGACGCCTCCCCGATCCGAACCCATCGATCCCGCAGCCTTCGTCGCCGATGACCGGCCGCGCTGTCACTGGGCCACCGGCCCGTGGAACGTCCCGTACCACGACACCGAGTGGGGGGTCCCGGTACACGACGACCGGACCCACTTCGAGTTCCTGGTGCTCGAAGGAGCCCAAGCCGGGCTGAGCTGGCTCACCATCCTCAAGAAGCGCGAGGGGTACCGCCGGCTCTTCGCCGACTTCGACGTCGACAAGGTGGCGCGCTTCACCCCGAAGAGGATCGAGAAGATCCTCTTGGACCCGGGCATCATCCGCAATCGGGCCAAGGTGGAAGCCACGGTGCGCAACGCCCGCGCCTTTTTGGCCGTGCAGGAAGAGTTCGGGTCCTTCGACAGCTATCTGTGGGACTTCGTGGGCGGGAGTCCGAAGGTGAACAAGTGGCGCCGTATCGAGCAGCTGCCGGCCACGACGCCGATCTCGGAGGCCGTGAGCGCCGACCTGCGCAAACGTGACTTCCGCTTCGTCGGCCCCACGGTCTGCTATTCCCACCTCCAGGCCGCCGGCCTGATCAACGACCACCTGGTGAGTTGCTTCCGCTACGCCGAGTTGGCGGAGGCAATCGGGTAAGGATTCGGGCTTTCACGGTAGGGCCGGCTCCTGCACCCACTGGGCACCCCCGTCGGTGGTCTGCCACAGGTCATTGCCCGCCACCACCCAGCGGCCGACGGCTGCGCTCTCGAAGCCGAGGAAGGTGCCGGGAGGCGGGCTGGTGCCGACCTCCTCCCCGGTCTCGCTCGTCGACTGGTACCAGCTGCGTCCACCGTCGTCGCTCGCCAGCAGGGAGTACTGCGTCGTCCCCGTGCCGACCGGTGTGCTGAAGCCCAAGAAGACCGCCGAAGCGCTGGTCGCCGCCAGCTGGTCGACCGCAGCCAGTGGTGCCCCCGGGATCAGCGGTCCCATGGTGAAAGACGTCCCGCCGTCGCTCGACAAGGCAAGGGACATGTTCTGCGGCTGCATCCGGTCCCGACACAACACGGCGAGCACCGACGGGGACGCCGCGGCGATGGCGGCCGTGTCGTACTCGGCACCGTCGACCTCTCCACACGGATCGGGACGCGTGCTCCATGTGGTCCCCCCGTTGCGGGAGATCGTGAGCGTGCCGTGCTCATCCTGCGCTCCGCCGGCCGGGTTCTCGAAGGTGGCCACATAGGCGTCGGCCGTTCCTTGGCGGACCAGCTGGACCGCATCTCCCTGGATCGGTGCGTGCAGGGTCGTCCACGCGGTGCCGCCTGCCGGGGCCGATTGGATGGTCAGATCACAGGGACCTGGACACCCGGTCTGGGTATAGGCGATCCGCATCACGTTCGAGCCGGCGGGCTCCAGGGCGGCCACAAAGGGGCCATCCTGCCAGGTCCAGGTCACGCCGCCATCGGTGGTCACGAAGAGTGCGGGACCAAAGGCGTATCCGTCGAGATCGTTGGCGAAACGGATAGAGGACACGGAGGGGCCACCGCACCCGGCACACTCGGACGCCGTGGTGGCGATGGAACCGATCTGGCTCCACGTCGTGCCCCCATCGGTGGTGGTGAGCACCTTCAGGCACGTTGGCTGCCCGCACTTCGGCTGGTCGACCAGCGCCCAGCCGTGACTGTTGCTCACCCAGGTGAGGTCCTCGACCAGCGGGACGGGGGGTGGAGTCCCGGTTGGGGGCGGGGTCGTGGTGGTCGTCGTGGTGGTCGTCGTGGTGGTCGTCGTGGATGGCGTCGCCGAGTGTGGACCGGTCGTGGGGCTCGCGCTATCCCCGCGGGCCGGACCGGTCCCGGTGCACGACGACAGGAGAATCGCCAGCACGGCGAGCATCGCCACGGCAGCGCGCCGGAGGCGTCTCATGTCCCGGACATCCTTGGCTCGGCGCGTCGCACACAGGTATCACGCCCGACGCGCCGTGCGGGTTGCCATCGGTGCGCCCGGCCCTGACCTCACACCCCGAGTGGAGACCAGTGCACGCCGTCGCTCGTGTGCCAGAGCCCGACGCCGTATGCACAGATCCATCCCTGGGTCGCGCTGATGAACGTCACGTTCCCCGCCGACCCGCTGCCGAATCCGGCTGCCGAAAGCTCGGGCACGGTGACCCACGACTGCCCGCCGGTGACGGTCTTGAACAACGAGGCCCGGGTCGGATAGAGCCAGGCGGTGCTCGGGCTGGCTACGGCGAGGTTCTTGTGCCCGATGGAGAAGGGGGCGACGTAACCCACCAGCGGCAACCCGTTCGGTTGCGAGGCCGGAGGGGGTGGGGTGCCCAGCCCGGTCGCCGAAGCGGCCGATGCCCACGTCAGCCCGCCGTCGCTCGAGCGGAACAGCTCCTTGGACTGCGAACCGGCCGAGGCCTGGCTCCCGCAGAGAAACCACAGATCGTCTGTTCCCGACGCGGCGACCTCGGCACCGAGGGCGAACGGTCCGGCACAGGGAACCGGCCGCGACTGCCAGGTCTGGCCGCCGTCGCCGGTGTAGAGCAGCTCGATGTCCGACCCCGTCACATCGGCACTGGGCGATCCGGTGTTCGAAGTGAGGACGTAGGCCCGGCTGGTCGTGATGCGCGCCAGTTCTACCGGTTGGGAAATGAGGGGCGCGTTCGTGACGTCGGCAAAACCTGCGCTGGTCACGGCGCTCCAAGAAGCCCCACCGTCCAGCGATTGCTCGAGCACGAGCGGGCAGGAGGCGGTCGCCGTGCTGAGCGCCTTGGCGGAGCACGTGCTGGTGAGAGCCCACACGTTCTCCCCGATCGCGCTCACGTCGTAGACATCGGGCCCGATCGGGGCCCTGTCCCACCGCACCCCATTGTCGCTGCTCACCCACAGCGGGGCAGAGCGGTCGGCCTGGGGAGCTCCGCCCCAGAGGTAACCGTCCGAGCCGACGAACTCGAATTGACCGGGATAGCCGTCGCTCTGCCCGTACCCGGCGGGAAGGCTGTCGTTCTGCACCTGCCATGTGCTGCCGCCGTTCGTCGACGCCGCCAGCACCGCCTCTCCACGGTGCGCGGCCAGGGCGAAACCCTCCTCCGCGTTGTCGAACACGACGTTGACGAGCGCCGTCGTGGGGACGGGCGTGCCCAGCGACAGCGGGCCCTTCTCCGCGTTGAACTGGTAGCCGCTCTCGGCCGACGACAGCCGGACGGTCGACTGACGCGAGACGACGTAGCCGGCGCCGCCGGCGACGATCAGCAAGCCGACCGCAGCCAGCGTGGCGAAGCGGCGGCGCACCGAGATGCCGTGCGCCCGTCGCAACACGGCGGCCATCTGGGCCTCACCCAAAGAGACGCCGTCGGGATCGTCAAGATGCCCAAACATCGCCGTCCCTTCCCCGAGACTCGGACAAGTGGCGCCGTAGCGAGGTCAGGCCGCGCGACCCGTGGCTCTTCACCGCGCCCACCGAACAGCCCATCTCGATCGCCACCTGGGCTTCGCTGAGATCGGCGAGATACCGCAGCACCACGGCCTCACGCTGCCGGCGGGGCAGCCGACGGAGCGCGACCACGAGGTCGCCTCGCTCGCCCAGATGGGGATCCACAATGCCTACCGGTCCCGTCATCGGAGCCGTTTGCCGGCGGCGACGTCGATACCGATCGATGGCCAGATTCGATGCCACCCGGGTCACCCAGCCCTCCGGCCGGTCCTGCAGGCGGGACCAGCGCAGGCAGGCCCGGGCCAGCGCTTCCTGCGCCACGTCTTCGGCGTCCCCCCGGTCTCCCAGGATGCGGAAGGCCACGCGGTAGGCGAGCCGGTACAGGCCGTCGAAGGCCAGATCGAATCCGGCCGGGATCTGCTCGGCCATCAGAGCCGGGTCCTCGTCGCTGCCTCCGTCATCTGGATCCCGATACCCCCCGCGCGGACTGCCAGCGTGTTGACCGCATGCACTCATCTAGCAGGTTCACGCCCGGGAGGCCCCAAAGGTTGTCCTCGTCTCCGGCGTTGTGGTCCCCCCCGGGGGGGCAAAGCGAGAACCCCGCCGCACTATGCCAGCATGGTCGGTGCCAGCATGGTCGGTGCCGGCAGGTCGGAGCCGGCACGGTCGGAGCACGTCGGGTGCGGCACCAGCGAGAACGGTGCCCCACCACGTTGGGGCGGAGTCAGGGGCAATGGGACAGCTCGACGAAAAGGTGGTGCTCCTGAGCGGAGGGGCCTCGGGCATCGGACGGGCGACGGCCCGCCACCTGGCCCGGGAGGGAGCGAACGTCGTCATCGGGGATGTCGATCTCGGTGGTGCCGAAGCACTGGCCCGGGAGATCACTGAAGCCGGCGGGCATGCTCTGGCCACGCGCTGCGACCTCCGGGAGGAGGACTCGGTCGGCGCCTTCGTCGCCCTGGCCGCGGCAGAGTTCGGCGGGGTCGACGGTCTCGATCACAACGCGGCGTGGTCGCACCCCCGGCTCGACACGGACGCCGGTGACGTCGACCTCGGCGTGTGGAGTCGCGTCCTCGACACCAACACCCGGGGGGCACTGTTGCTGGCCCGCCACGCCATTCCCAAGATGATCGAGCGGGGCGGTGGTTCGATCGTCATGATCTCGTCGGGCTCCAGCACGATCGGCGAATCCACCCGGGTCGCCTATGGAGTCTCCAAGGCCGCCATCAACCAGCTGGTGCGCCACCTGGCCACCCGCTATGGCCCCCACGGGATCCGCGCGAACGCCATCGCACCGGGATTCATCCTCACCGAGACCGCTGGCTCCCTGGTACCCGAGGAGATCCAGCACCGCCTGGCCGCCTCCAACCCGACGCGACGGCTCGGCCGCCCCGAAGACATCGCCAGCGTGGTCGGCTTCTTGCTGAGCGACGCCGCCTCCTACATAAACGGCCAGTTGCTCCACGTCGACGGCGGTCACCAGATCGCCGGGATCATGTAGGAGGGTGCACGCATGACGAGGGACGAAACATGACGGCGGGAGCCGGGCCACGGGTGGCCCTGGTGACCGGGGCCAGCCGCGGCATCGGGAAGTGCAGCGCCCTGGCGCTGGCCCGGCGGGGCTTCGACGTCGTGATCACGGCACGCACCGTGCGGGAAGGCGAGGGGCGGGCCGTTCCGTCGAGTGCGAAGGTCCCGGACAGCTCGACCGAAATTGCCGGCAGTCTCGAGACGACGGCGGCCGAGATCGAGGCGCTGGGGCGATCCTGCCGGATGATCCCGATGGACCTCATGGACCGCCAGTCGATCCACCGGGTCGCCGAGGAAGCACTCGATCAGTGGGGACGGGTCGACGTGCTCGTCAACAACGCCATCTATCAGGGTCCGGGGACGATGGACCGGATCCTCGACTTGCCGATCGAACTGGCCGAATGCTGCCTGATCGGCGACTACCTGCACCCGTTGCTGCTCATTCAGCTCCTGCTCCCGCAGATGCTCGAGCGCGGCGAGGGCCGCCTCGTCAACATGCTCTCCGAAGCGGCATTCACCACGCCGCCGGCCCCCGCCGGAGCGGGCGGGTGGGGCGTCGCCTACGCCGCGGCCAAGGCCGCCTTCCACCGGGTGACCGACATGTGCCATGTCGAATTCTTCGGCTCGGGGGTGTGGTCCTTCAGCATCGCGCCCGGCCTGACCCTCACCGAGTCCATGCGGGCCTCGGGCACCGACAAGGCGCTGATCGCGGCCGGCCACGCCCCTGCTCCGCCGGAAATCGCCGGCGCGGTGGTCGGCTGGCTCGGGGACGACTCCGATGCCGGGCGATTCGCCGGAGAAATGGTGTCGTCGCGCAAGCTGTGCCGGGAGTTGAACCTCGTGCCGGGTTGGCCGCCGCCCCGCTCGCCGGTGGCCTGACCAGCCGTGCGCGCCGTCATCTGCCGGGAGCTCGGTCCGCCGTCACTCCTCACCGTCGAAGAGAGGGAAAACCCGAGCCCCGGGCCGGGGCAGGTCCTCGTGGCGGTCGAAGCGGCCGGCGTCAACTTCGTCGATGGCCTGTTCATCGCCGGTCAGTATCAGATCAAGCCGCCGCTCCCCT
>Ga0302314_10014362_pt1 | contig 13559 bp, 9 predicted proteins | sample III_Palsa_N2_3_FD_200533 | JGI IMG/M metagenome (GOLD analysis project Ga0302314, IMG submission 200533) | Peat permafrost microbial communities from Stordalen Mire near Abisko, Sweden - III_Palsa_N2_3 | ecosystem: Environmental > Terrestrial > Soil > Palsa > Peat permafrost | place: Sweden...
GTCCTCGTCGACGGCGACGATCTGGCCGGCCTTGACTGCGAGACCTGGCGGTCACAGGTGGGCTGGGTTCCGCAGCAGCCGTACCTGTTCCCCGGCACGGTGGCGGCCAACATCAGGCTGGGCTGCCCGGGTGCCCCCGACGCCGCGGTCGCGGCCGCGGCCCGCGCGGCCGCCCTGGATGACGTGCCGCTGGGCCGGCTGGTGACCGAGCGCGGGGGTGGGCTCTCGTCCGGCCAGTGCCGCCGGGTCGCGCTCGCGCGGGCGCTGCTGCCCGGCCGGCCGGTGCTGCTGCTCGACGAGCCAACCGCGGGTCTTGACCCGGAAGCGGAGGACCGAGTGCTTGACACGCTGCGCGCGCAGGCCGCGGCCGGCCGCATCGTGCTCATCGCCGCCCACCATCCCCGCGTCATCGCCGTCGCGGACCAGGTAGTGCGGCTCACCGTGGATGAGGTCCAGGCCTCGGCGGCGCAGACCGCCCGGTACGAGGAGATCCCGGTATGACAACGTACTCGCGGGCTCGAGACGGTCGGCGGCTCGCGTTGGCGGGCGCGGCCGGGACACTAGCGGCCCTGTCCTCGATCGGTCTGCTGGCCACGTCGGCCTGGCTGATCTCCCGGTCCGCCCAGCACCCCCCGGTGCTGTACCTGATGGTGCCGGTGGCGGCGGTGCAGGCCTTCGGGATCGGCCGCAGCTTCTTCCGCTACGCGGAACGGCTGGCCGGGCACGACGCCGCCCTGCGCATCCTGGCGCGGATGCGGATGTCGGCCTACGACCGACTGGAGCGCCTCGCCCCGGCCGGCACGGCCGCCTTCCGTTCCGGGGACCTGATCAGCCGGCTGGTCAGCGACATCGACGCGACGACCGACCGCTGGCTCCGGGTGCGGCTGCCGTACGCGGTCGCCTTGGCCACCGGGGCGGTGACCGTTGCCGTCATGGCCGCCCTGCAGCCGGCGTCCGGCCTGGTGCTCGCCCTGTCGCTGGCGGCCGCGGCGCTGGGCGCCCCGCTGCTGGCCGACGTCATCGGCTACCAGGCCGAACGTCGGCTCTCGCCGCTGCGGGGCGAGCTCGCCGCCGCGACATCCGACCTGCTGAACGGCGCGGGGGAACTTTCCGTGTTCAGCAGCAGTGCGGGTGCGCTGCGCGACGTGACCGCGGCCGGCGCGGCGGTCACGCGGGTGCAGGCGAGGTCCGCGTACGCACGCGGGCTGGGCATGGCGGTGAGCACGCTGGCGGCCGGCGCGGCGCTGTGGCTGTGCCTGGCATTCGGCGTCGAGGGAGTGCGGTCCGGCGCCGTTCCCGGGGTCGTGCTCGCGGTCCTGGTGCTGACCCCGCTGGCGGCGCACGAGCTGTTCAGCGGTCTGGGGCCGGCCGCCCAGGAGATACCGCGGCTGCGCTCGTCGGCGGCACGGGTCGGCGACGTGCTGGGTCGGCCCGACCCCGTGCGCGAGCCCGCAAGCCCGATGCCGCCGCCAGCCGCGCCGTACGACATCCGGGTGTCGGGACTGGCCGCGCGCTGGGAGGCAGACGGCCCTGACGTGCTGAGCGGGGCGGACCTATGGCTGCCGGCCGGGCATCGGATTGCGGTGACGGGTCCGAGCGGGTCAGGCAAGACGACGCTCGCCATGGTCCTGCTGCGGTTCCTTGACCCGTCCGCGGGGACGGTGACGCTGGCCGGGACGGACATCACCGAGCTGGACTCCGCAGCGGTGCGATCCGTCATCGGCCTGTGCGAGCAGGACGCGCACATCTTCGACTCGACGCTGCGCGAGAACCTGCGGCTGGCCCGGCCCGCAGCCACCGACGCCGAGCTGCGCGACGCCCTGAGCAGGGCACGGCTCAGCGACTGGGCGGACACCCTGCCCGCAGGCCTAGACACCCCCGTCGGAGAGCACGGGGCCCGGCTGTCCGGTGGCCAGCGGCAGCGCCTGGCTCTGGCCCGGGTGCTGCTCGCGGATTTCCCCGTCGTCATCCTCGATGAGCCTGCCGAGCACCTGGATGAGGAAACGGCGGATGCCCTCACCGGCGACCTGCTGGCCGCCACCGCCGGGCGCACCGTACTGCTTATCACCCACCGCCCCGTGCCCGCTGCCCAGGTGGACCAGGTGCTCCGCCTCACCGGCGGCCGTCTGGCCGAGGTCCCGTCCGCCGGTCACCTCGGCACCAAGCGCCCTGACCTTCAGCCCTTTTAAGAGGACCTTCGGCCCCTGTCGCCAGCTTGCGCGCGGGGCGAGGCTTGAACCGACAGCCAGTCAGCAATCGGAGGCAGCCATGCAGGCGCTCGTTTATCACGGTCCCGGTCTGAAGGCATGGGAAGAGGTACCCGACCCGGAGATCATCGACGAGGGCGACGCCATCGTCCGGGTCGACGCGACCACCATCTGCGGCACCGACCTGCACATCCTGGCCGGCGACGTGCCGGAGGTGCGCGTCGGGAGGATCCTCGGCCACGAGGCGGTGGGTACCGTCGACGAGGTCGGCGACAGCGTGCACCGGCTCTCGCCCGGCGACCGCGTCCTCGTCTCCTGCATCAGCGCGTGCGGGACGTGCCAGTACTGCCGCGAAGGACGCTACGGGCAGTGCCTGGACGAAGGCGGCTGGGTTCTCGGCCACCGCATCGACGGAACCCAGGCCGAGTACGTCCGCGTCCCGTACGCCGACACCTCCACCTACCGCATCCCCGACGGCGTGTCCGACGAGGCGATGCTCATGCTGGCCGACATCCTGCCCACCGGCTACGAGGTCGGCGTGCTGGCCGGCGGCGTCCGGCCGGGCGATGTGGTGGCCGTCGTAGGCGCGGGCCCGGTCGGGCTGGCCGCGATCGCCTCCGCGCGGCTGTTCAGCCCCAGCCACATCGTCGCCGTCGACCTGTCCGACGCCCGCCTGGAATGCGCGCGTCACTTCGGCGCCGACGTCACCGTCAACGACTCCCGCGAGGACCCCATCGCCGTGATCAAGGAGCTGACCGGGCGGCTCGGCGCGGACGTGGCGATCGAGGCGGTAGGCACCCCGGCCACCTTCGAAATGGCCGTGCGACTGGCGCGGCCGGGCGGCCGGATCGCGAACATCGGCGTGCACGGCAGCGCGGCCGTGCTGCACCTGGAGGAGCAGTGGGCCAGGGACATCACCATCACCACCGGGCTGGTGGACGCCTCCTCCACCCCGACCCTGATGCGGCTGGTCGCCTCCGGGCAGCTCGACGCCGCCCGCTTCGTCACCCACCGCTTCGACCTGAACGACTTCGAAAAGGCCTACGACGTGTTCGGCAACCCCGCGGCCAGCGCCGCGCTCAAGGTCGTGCTGACCCGCAGCGAAGGAGGCGAGGGCTGATGAACGCCGTCGTCAGGGACGTCATGACACCCACCGTGATCACCGTTGAGAAGGACACGCCGTTCGAGGTGATAGCCGCCGCGCTGCGCCAGCACCGGGTCAGCGCGTTCCCCGTCGTTGACGAGGCGGATGAGGTGATCGGCGTCGTCTCCGAGTCGGACCTGCTGGCGAAGCTGGCCCTCGGCCTGCAAGACGACGCGGTGGTGCCGGGCATGATCACCGGTATCTTGCGCCGAGAGCAGCTGCACAAGGCGCACGCCGTCACGGCGGCGGACCTGATGACGTCCCCCGCGTACACCGTGCTGCCGGAGGACACGGTCGAGACGGCCGCCAGGATCATGTACCTGCGCAACGTGAAGCGCCTGCCGGTTGTCGACTCCGGCGGCGGCCTGGCCGGGATCGTCAGCCGGGCCGACGTGCTCGCCGTCTACAGCCGCACCGACGCGGACATCGCCGAGGAAATCAGGACCGGAATCCTGGCCTTCGAGGCGCCCGCGAACCCGGGAATCCTGGACGTCAGCGTGACAGCCGGGGTCGCCACGATCGTCGGCCGGCCGCAAACCCGCGAACAGGGACACGCCATCATCGGCCGAGCCCGGCACGTTCAGGGCGTCGTGGCGGTCCGCGACCGGCTTGACTACCCAGTCCCCGGGCCCGAACGCTTCGACATCCTGGCCAGCTTCCCCATTGACTGACCCGGGTGCGCCTACTTGGCGAGCAGCGGGGCGGCCTTCAGCAGGCGCGGCTCCAGGTACTTGGTCAGGGTCCGGCCGAAGGTCGCGGTGAGGTGGCGGTCGTCGATGTAGACGAGCACGTTGCCGATGACCGGCTTGCACTCCTGCGGCCCGCAGATGAAGTTGTTCATGTTGATCACCTTCACCTTGCCGCCGGTGTCGCGCGAGGCGAGGATGGTCGGCGGGTTGGGGAGGATCGCCTTGGCCGTCGGCACCGAGCACTGGGGCGAGTTCCGGCCGTGCTGCGCGACGCAGCCGGACTCATCGATCACGGGGTACGGGGTCTCCCTGATGGCGACCACGTCGATCCCGTGGTTCTCCAGGTCGGTCCAGTACTGCGCCGTCCCCGCGGCCTCCTCCTGGTAGGCGGCCGGGCCGAGCTGCGGGTGGTCGACCGTGCCGTCCTCCGGCATCCCCGACGTGATCACGACGCTCGGCTTGATCGTGGTGACCAGGTCCTTGAGCGCCGCCTGCCCCCATTGCTGGCAGCTCGTGAACGGGGCATTGGTGGTGGGGTCGATCAGCATCACGGTGGTCCACGAGCACCGGCCGCGCAGGTCGGTGACCAGCTTCCAGTGCCGCTGCAGCGCGATCTTCTCCAGCGCCGGGAACCAGTTGCCCGCGACCGAGTCGCCGACCAGGGCCACCGTGAGCACGGAGTTCTTCGTGTCCCCGAACGTGCAGACCTTGTCAGTCGAGGCACGGGTGCCGTCCAGGCAGCCGTCATGCCAGTACGTCGGCAGGTCGGACGCCGCGTCCTGGATCGGGGGCAGGAACGGCTCGGACGGGACGCGGGCCGCCGTCGTCGAGGCGAGCGCGGCCGCCCCCGGGTAGCCGGTGGCGGGCAGCCGCCCGTTCCAGGTGACCGGGTTGGCCAGGTACACCCAGACCAGGGCGACCGGGGCCGCGGCGGCGAGCGCGACCGCCACCGACCGCCAGCCGTGCCCGCGCAGCAGGGGAGACAGGCGGACCTTGTCCTCGACCCAGACCTTCGTGAGCCAGGCCAGCAGCACGGCGGCGGCGACGAGGACCGGGCCGGAGACTGGGCCGGGTGCCTTGCCCCGCCAGACGCTGTAGAGGTTGATGATCGGCCAGTGCCACAGGTAGAGCGAGTAGGAGATGCCGCCCAGGAACACCATGGGGCGGGTCGATGTCAGCGGGGCCGGCCCGAACCGCCCCTGCGCGCCGCCGCCCGCGATCATCGCGGCCGCGCCGAGGACCGGCAGTAGCGCGATCCAGCCCGGGAACGGCGACGTCCCGCTCAGCGTGCACGCCGCGACGATCACGGCCGCGAGGCCCGCCCAGCCGAGCCAGCCGTGGCGGCCGATCCGGCTGCCGTACCGCTCGGGGACCATGGCCAGCAGGCCGCCGATGCCGAGTTCCCACATCCGCGTGGTGGTCACGAAGTAGGCCGCGGCCGGATCGGCCCTGGTGTCGTAGACCGAGTACGCCAGCGAGCAGGCGACCAGCGCCGTCGTCAGCAGGGCGACCGTGACCAGCCCCGCCCGCCGGCCGCCGGCCGCGGCCCGGTCATGCCCGCCGCCGCCCCGGGTGACGGCGATGGCGACGAGCGCCGCGATGGCGAACAGGAGCGGCCACAGGAGGTAGAACTGCTCCTCGACCGATAGCGACCAGAAGTGCTGGACGGGGGTGGCGGGCCCGTCGGCCTTGAGGTAGTTGACCGCGTCGGCCGCCAGCTGCCAGTTCTGGTAGTACAGCGCGCTCGCGCGGATCTGCGCGGCGATGTCGGGCAGCTCGGTGACCGGTTCCACCAGCCGGGCGGCCAGCCAGGTCACGAGCAGGACCAGGGCCGCCGCGGGCACCAGCCGGCGCGCCCGGCGGCCCCAGAAGTCCAGCAGCGACACCGACCCGGTCTCCTGGTACCCGCGCCACAGGTGCCCGGTGATCAGGTACCCCGAGATCACGAAGAACACGTCCACGCCCGCGAACCCGCCCGGCAGCAGGGACGGCCGCAGGTGGTAGACGACCACCATCGACACCGCGATCGCCCGCAGCCCCTGAATATCGGGGCGGAAGCGCTCAGTCACGGGCCGATGCTAGCGAACTCTCTGTGTTTCGTATGGGAAATGCTCAGTTTTGGTAAGGATCCCCTCAGAAGGGGCCGTGTCCACCCCTGGCCGGCGTGTGGTTTCTCACCCCGCACCCGCAACGCCGCGTGGTGGCACCGGTACCGCACTCCGTGCAGTCATGACAGCACACCCCGTCAGTTTGTTTCCGCAATGTGTCTTATTCGCAATTTTGCGGGAGCTGGATCGATGGGCATGAAATAGGGGCCAAGTGGGTACCGCGAGCCAGCGACCGGTCCGGCGCCTACCGACCGGAAGCCGGAAGGCCACCCGTCTTAACCTCGAAACGAGGTCATCGTCCCAGCTCACCCACCGTTCATCTACACTTTCGCGCATTGCCTAGCATATTGGCATTGGTTACTGCAAACTAATTGGACTCATAATGTGCGCGGCTCGGACCGGCCTCGGTGCCTTTCCCTGACGGGCCCGTCATACATCTCCGACAGGCGTGTCAGGTGACGTGAGCGTCATTGTTTGCATTTATTTCTGACGTGTGCCCAAATAGACAGGTGGCAGGCGGAGGCAGGGGAAGCCGCGCAGGAAGCGGCCTGGGGCAGAGCGACGCGGAGATCACCGTTACGGCGGAGGTCTCGCTTGCGGTCGCGGCCAAGGCGTCGGCGGAGAACTTCCCCGTCGCGCTGCGCGTGCTGCCCAGACGCTACCGCGCGCATCTCACCGCGCTCTACGGCTTCGCCCGCCTGGTCGACGACCTCGGAGACGAGCCGCTGCCCGGCCTGCCGCCGGACGCGACCGAGGAAACGATCACCAGCACGCGCCTGGCGCTGCTCGACGCCCTCCAGCGGGACGTCGCGAAGATCTACGCCGACGGCGAGCCCGAGCTCGACGCGATCAGGGCGCTCAAGCTCACCGTCGCCGACTGCGGCATCCCGCGCAAGCCGCTCGACGATCTCATCCAGGCCAACCGCCAGGACCAGGTGGTCACCAGGTACGAGACCTACGACGAGCTCAGGCAGTACTGCGAGCTGTCGGCGAACCCGGTCGGCGAGATCGTGCTGTACATCATGAGCGCGGCGACGCCGGAGCGGATCCGCGCCTCCGATAGCATCTGCACTGCTCTGCAACTTATCGAACACACGCAGGACGTGGCGGAGGACCTCGCCAACGGCCGGATCTACCTGCCGCGCGAAGACAGGGAGCGCTTCGGGGTGACCGAGGGCGAGCTGGCCGAGCCGCAGGCGGGGGACAACGTGCGGCAGCTGATCAAGTTCGAGGCGGACCGGGCCGAGCGACTGCTCGACGAGGGCGCCCCGCTGATCGGCACGCTCCACGGCGCGGCCAGGATCGCCATCGCCGGCTACCTGGCCGGCGGCCGCGCCGCGCTCAAGGCGATCGCGAACAACGACTTCGACGTGCTGAAAAGCACGCCCAAGCCCGGCAAAGCGGACACCCTCGCGGCCATGGCCCGCTGCTACCTGAAGGGGAGGTGACCATGAACACGGACGAGGCGTACCAGCAGTGCGAGCAGATCACCTGGGAGCAGGCCAGGAACTTCGCCTACGGCATAAGACTGCTCCCGCCAGCCAAGCGGCGCTCGCTGGCGGCCGTGTACGCGTTCGCCCGCCGCATCGACGACATCGGTGACGGCGAACTTCCGCCCGAGACCAAGGCAGCCCAGCTCGAGGAGGCCAGGGGCCAGCTCAACCTGCTGGTGGCCGCGGTCAAGGACGCCGTCCCGAGCGCGGGGGCCACGGCCGCCGGCGCCTTCGACGGCACCGATCCGGTGCTCGTCGCGCTGGCCGACACCGGCACCCGCTTCGCCATCCCTCTGGAGGCATTCAACGAGCTGATCGACGGGTGCCTGGCCGACGTGAACAAGGCCACCTACGAGACCTTCGACGACCTGCTCTGGTACTGCCGTTGCGTGGCCGGCTCGATCGGCCGCCTCTCGCTCGGCATCTACGGCGCGGCTCACCCGGAGAAGCAGACCAAGATGGCCGATGACCTGGGCGTCGCGCTCCAGATCACGAACATCCTGCGGGACGTCCGCGAGGACTTCACCAACGATCGCATCTACCTCCCGGCCGAGGACCTGGCCAAGTTCGGCATCGAGTTCGCCCCGTTCGGCCAGCCCGAGCCCTTCCCGTCGGAGGCCATGCAGGCGCGGTTCGCGAACCTGGTGGAGTTCGAGGCCGGCCGCGCCCGCGAATGGTACGGCTCCGGCCTGCGGCTGCTGGCCACGATCGACCGCCGCAGCGCGGCCTGCACCGGCGCGATGGCCGGCATCTACCGCCGCCTGCTCGACCGGATCGCGGCCAACCCGCACGCGGTCCTCGAAGGCCGGATGTCCCTACCGGGCAGTGAGAAGGCCCTGGTCGCGGTCGAGGCGCTGGCCGGGTTCGACCGCTGGAAGTACCGCAAGGGGGCCGCCAAGTGAGGGCGGTCGTGATCGGCGGCGGGCTGGCGGGCATCACCGCCGCCACCGCCCTCGCCCAGGCGGGCCACCAGGTGACGCTGCTCGAGGCCAAGCCCAGGCTGGGCGGCGCCACGATGTCGTTCACCCGCGACGGCCTCGTCATCGACACCGGCCAGCACGTCTTCCTGCGCTGCTGCACCGCCTACCGCGGCCTGCTCGACCGGCTCGGGATGGCCGCGCACGCGCCCCTGCAGCCCCGCTTCGACGTCACCGTGGTCTCACCGGAGAAAAAAGCAAGGCTGAGAAGGCGGCGCCTGCCCGCGCCGCTCCATCTCCTGCAGGCCCTGCTCGGGTATCCGTTTCTGAGTTTTTCTGAACGATCCCGTATTTCACGGGCCGCGCTCGGGTTCAAGCGCCTCAACGAGCAGGACCCCAAGACCGACGAGCTCCGGCTGGGCGACTGGCTCGAGGCCCACGGCCAGGACGAACGGACCAGGCGCGTGCTCTGGGACCTGTTCTCCGTCTCCTCGCTCAACGTCCCCGGCGACGACGCGTCGCTGGCCCTGGCCGCGGTCGTGGTCAAGACCGGCCTGCTGGGCGACGCGGGCGCGGCCGACATCGGCGTGCCCGCGCTGAGCCTGGGCGAGCTGCACGGCGCCGCCGCCGCCCGGCTGCTGGCCAGGCTGGGCGCGACCGTCCGCCTGGCGGAGAAGGTCGCCGCCATCGAGCAGCAGGACGGCGAGTTCATCGTCCGCCTCGGCCACGGCGTCCCCGCGCAGTCGGCCGACGGTGACGTCACCGAGCTGGCCGCCACCGACGGCGACGACGGCGGAGGCGACGCCGACGTCGGCGATGACATCGTCGCCGACGCCGTGGTCCTCGCGGTGCCGCACGAGCAGGCCGCGCGGCTGATCCCGGACGGCGCGCTGCCGGCCGAGACGGTGGACGGCTGGGCCGGCCTCGGCGCGGCCCCGATCGTCAACCTCCACGTGCGCTACGACCGCAAGGTCATGGACGTGCCGTTCGCGGCGGCGGTGGACTCCCCGCTGCAGTGGGTATTCGACCGGACCCGGATCTCCGGGATGCACGCGCGCGGCGACGACGGCCAGTACCTGGCGGTCTCGCTGTCGGCGGCCGACGAGTACGTGAACCTGACCGTGGCCGAGCTGCGCGAGCGGTTCGTCCCCGCGCTGGCCGAGGTCTTCCCCGCCGCCCGCCAGGCGGAGGTGACCGAGTTCTTCGTCACCCGCGAGCGCCGGGCCACGTTCCGGCAGGTCCCGGGGACGGCCAGGCTCCGCCCGAAGTCCGCCACCGCGCTGCCCGGCCTGGTCCTGGCGGGCTCGTGGACCGACACCGGCTGGCCGGACACGATGGAGGGCGCCGTCCGCAGCGGCCTCAACGCGGTCATCGCCCTGCACGAACGGCTAGCCCCGGCCGTCCCCGCCGCCCCCGGCGCCTCCGCCGCCTCCGCTGTCCCCGGCGCCCCGGCCGTCCCCGGCGCCTCCGCCGTCCCGTCAACCCCGGGAACAAAAGAGGAAATTTCGGGATTTGTCCCTGTTCGTCAGCATGAAAGGGAGGTGCGCTCGTGACAGTTGTGATGCCTGCAGGCGTGGCTGTAGCGCGTGACCTGGTTGGCCCTGCGACGGAAGCCGCGATCAGCCGGCTCAGCCCTGGCGTGCGCCGCGTCGCCGCGTACCACTACGGTCTGGCCGACGCGGAAGGCAACCCGGTGCGGGTCGGCAGCGGCAAGGCGCTTCGCCCCGCGCTCGCCCTCTTGTCCGCCCGCGCGGCCGGAGTGCCGGCCGAGCGCGGCGTGACCGCCGCCGTCGCGGTGGAGCTGGTGCACAACTTCTCCCTGCTGCACGACGACATCATGGACGGGGACACCGAGCGCCGGCACCGGCCGACCGCGTGGACCGTGTTCGGCGTCGGCGCGGCCATCCTGGCCGGCGACGCGCTGCTGGCGCTGGCCAACGACCTCGTGCTCGAGGACATCGCGCCGGGCGGCCCGTGGGCGGCCCGCTGCCTCTCCACCGCGGTGCAGCGGCTGATCACCGGCCAGAGCGAGGACCTGGCGTTCGAGTCGCGGGGCGACGTGACCCTGCGCGAGTGCATCGAGATGGCCGGGGACAAGACGGCGGCGCTGATGGCGTGCGCCTGCACGATCGGCGCGGTTCACGTGGGGGCGCAGCCCGAGCTCGCGATGGGCCTGGCGGAGTTCGGCGGCCACGTCGGCCTGGCGTTCCAGCTCACCGACGACCTGCTCGGCATCTGGGGCGCGACCGAGGTGACCGGCAAACCGGTCCGGGCCGACCTGCGGGCCAGGAAGAAGTCCCTTCCGGTGGTGGCCGCGCTGTCCAGCGACACCCCGGAGGCGGCCGAGCTCAAGGCGCTGCTCGCCCGCGAGGACGAGCTGTCGGAAGACGACCTGGTGCACGCGGCCGACCTGATCGTCGCGGCCGGCGGCAAGCAATGGGCCGAGCGGGAGGCCGACGACCGCCTCGCGCGAGCGGCCGCGTCCCTCGACGGCATCGGGGTCCCGGCCGACGTCCGGGCCGAGTTCATCGCGATCGCCGAGTTCATCACCGCGAGGCAGTGGTAACCGATGACGACTGCAACCACAGGCGAAGGCACCGGGCGGGCGGTCCGCCGGGCGCCGACGCGCGGGACGGAGGCGGCCGGCGCCAGGTCCCGCGCGCAGGTGGCGCTGCGCGCCCCCGGCGTCGTCATGATCCCGGCGCCCGCCCCAGTTACCGCCGCCGCCGCAACCCCCGCTCCTGAAACCGCTGCCCCGGTAATCCCCGACCCCGCCGGCGGCATCCGCGACGTCGCCGCCGTCACGCTGGCCAAGGCGCGCGATCACCTGCTCGGCCTGCAGGACCCGCGCGGCTGGTGGATCGGCGAGCTCGAGACCAACGTCACCATGGACGCCGAGGACGTGCTGCTGCGGCACTTCCTCGGCATCCTGACCGAGGTCGAGCTGGCGGAGACGGCCGGCTGGATCAGGTCACAGCAGCGCGAGGACGGCACCTGGGCCACCTTCTACGGCGGCCCGGGCGACCTGTCCACCACGGTCGAGGCCTACGTGGCGCTGAAGCTGGCGGGCGACGCCGTCGACGCGCCGCACATGGCGCTCGCGGCCGACTGGATCAGAACCAACGGCGGTCTCACCGCGACCCGCGTCTTCACCAGGATCTGGCTCGCGATCAGCGGCCGGTGGTCATGGGACGAGCTGCCGGTCATCCCGCCCGAGGTCATCTACCTGCCGTCCAAGGTCCCGCTGAACATCTACGACTGGGGCTGCTGGGCCCGGCAGACCATCGTCGCGCTGGCGGTGGTGTCCAGCTTCCGGCCGAGCAAGCCGCTCCCGTTCCTGCTCGAGGAGCTCTACGCGCAGGTCCCCGGCCGGCCGCCCAAGGCCGATCGCAAGGACCCCTGGTCGCTCGCCTTCAACGGGCTCGACAAGGTGCTGCACAAGGTCGAGCCGAGGCTGCCCAAGCGCGCCCGGATGGCCGCCCGCAGGCGCTGCACCGACTGGATCATCGCCCGCCAGGAGGCCGACGGCTGCTGGGGCGGCATCCAGCCGCCCTGGGTCTACTCGATCATGGCGCTGCACCTGATGGGCTACAGCGTGGACAACCCCGTCGTCGGGAAGGCGATCGCCGCGCTGGAGCGGTTCACCATCAGGGAGGACGGCATCCGCCGCCTTGAGGCGTGCCAGTCCCCGGTCTGGGACACCGTGCTGACGATGGTCGCCCTCGCCGACGCCGGCCTCGAGCCGGACCACCCGGCGCTGACCGCCAGCGCCAACTGGGTGCTCGACGAGGAGATCCGCCAGCCCGGCGACTGGCAGGTCCGCCGCCCGGACACCGCCCCCGGCGGCTGGGCGTTCGAGTTCGACAACGACAACTACCCTGACACCGACGACGCGGCCGAGGTGATCCTGGCGCTGCGGCGCACCGGGACCGACAACCGGGCGGCGATCCTGCGCGGCCTGCGCTGGCTCGAGGGCATGCAGTGCAAGGACGGCGGCTGGGGCGCGTTCGACGCCGACAACACCCGCCAGTTGGTCAACAAGCTGCCGTTCTGCGACTTCGGGGCGGTGATCGACCCGCCAAGCGCCGACGTCACCGCGCACATCGTCGAGGCCTTCGCGGCCGAGGGCCTGGCCCACGAGACCGCCTGCAGAAGGGGCGTCATCTGGCTGCTCAAGCACCAGGAGGACGACGGCTCCTGGTTCGGCCGCTGGGGCGCGAACTACCTCTACGGCACCGGCGCGGTGGTCCCGGCGCTGATCGCGGCCGGGGTCAAGCCGGGCAAGCCGCAGATCCGCCGCGCCGTCGCCTGGCTGGCGGCGCACCAGAACGAGGACGGCGGCTGGGGCGAGGACCTGCGCTCCTACGACGACCCGAAGAACTGGTCAGGCCGCGGCGCGTCGACCGCCTCGCAGACCGCGTGGGCGCTGCTCGCCCTGCTCGCCGCGGGCGAGGCCGAGAACAAGACCGTAGAGCGCGGCATCCGCTGGCTGGCGGAGACGCAGCGCCCGGACGGCACCTGGGACGAGCCCTACTTCACCGGGACCGGCTTCCCCGGTGACTTCTACCTGAACTACCACCTGTACCGGCTGGCGTTTCCGGTCTCCGCGCTCGGCAGATACGTAAGGGGTTCACGTCATGACTGAGACCATTCCGCAGCCGCGGATAGCCGAGGAGGCGGCCTTCGGGGATTCGTCGGCCGTCGCGCCGGGGCTGCTCGTCTACGCGCCGCTCCGGTTCGAGGCCAACGCGGTCCGCCGCGGCCTCACCCAGCCGACCAGCCAGATCCAGCGCACCGGCCTGGGCGCCACCCGATCGCGGAAATCGGCCGCCCAGAGTAAGCCGGGTTCGTTCAGCGCCATGGTTGTCATGGGCACCGCGGCGGGCCTGGCGGCCGACCTCAGCCCGGGCGACCTGGTCGTCGCCACCGAGGTGAGCGACGGCGAGACCACCGTCGAGCTGCCCGGCGCGGACCTGCTCGCGGCCGAACTCCGGCGGGCCG
>Ga0302314_10014363_pt1 | contig 13559 bp, 16 predicted proteins | sample III_Palsa_N2_3_FD_200533 | JGI IMG/M metagenome (GOLD analysis project Ga0302314, IMG submission 200533) | Peat permafrost microbial communities from Stordalen Mire near Abisko, Sweden - III_Palsa_N2_3 | ecosystem: Environmental > Terrestrial > Soil > Palsa > Peat permafrost | place: Sweden...
ACATCCGGGATCTGCGTGAGCAGGTGACCGGCGTCCTCTTCGACGCCGATCGGCACATGCTCCAGCGCGTCGCCGCCGCGACGAAGCTCCTACCGTCGAAGCTAACCGCGACCATCGGCGAGTCGGTGTTCGGGGCATTCCTCTGCGCTCGGGTCACGGGCTTGCTCGATCCCCACCGTGCCGTCGACATCGCCGCGCGGCTGCCGTCGAGCTTTCTCGCCGACATCGCGGAATATCTCGATCCCCAGAGGGCCAGCCGCGTGGTCGCCGAGGTTCCTCCCGACCGGATTGCCGAGGTCGCGCGGGAGCTCGTCCGCCGCGAGCAGTACATCACCATGGGCAACCTCGTGGGTCACCTCTCGAAGGCCGCGACCGTGGCCGCGCTCACGGTCGTCGATGACGAGGCGCTCTTGCGGACGGCGTATGTGGTTGAGTCGAAGGGCAGCCTCGGCTCACTCCTTGCCCTCCTCCCCGAGCCGCGGCTCGAGACGATCATCCGTACCGCCGCGCATGCCGACCTCTGGCCCGAAGCTCTCGATGTGATCAGTCACGTGAGCGAGCGACAGCGCGGCGAGCTTGCCGACATCGCCGCGGGCCAGGACGACGACGTGCTCGAGAGCCTGATCGCCGCCGCACAGCGCGACGCTCTGTGGGGGGCGCTGCTACGGATCACCCGGGCGATGAGCCCGGCCAGTCGCGAGCGCTTCGTCGGTCTGTCCTCGATCCAGACTCTGGAGGTACTCGCCGCCATCGTCAACAACGCCGCCGAGGAGGCGCTGTGGGCCGAGCTGCTCGTCTTTCTCCCATTGCTGCCCGCGCCGGCGCGCACGCTCTTGGCCACCCTCGCCACGGGTCTGCACGCCGAGTTCCCGGCCATCATCGACGCCGCCGACCAGGAGGAGCTGTGGCCGGCGCTGCTCGGCTTTGCCGCCGAGCTGGACGAGCCCACCCAGCGGCGAATCGCGGAGTTCATTGCCGGTGGCGATGAACCGACGTTGGCGCGTCTGGTCGAGGCCGTCGAGGAAGCGGGGCTCGAGCGCGAATCGCTGACCGTGATCGCACGACTCCCCGCGACCAAGCAGCGCTCCTTCGTCAAGCGGATCGTTGCGCTGGCGAGCGACGAGGGGCTCACTGCGCTCGTCGAGGCCGCGGGGGCCGCCGAGCTCGACACGCTTGGCGATGCCCTCGGGGCCGCTGCCGCGCGCCGCAACGCCGACACCAGGGCCGCGTCGTGACCCACACCCTAGCCTGGCGCGAGATCGACTGGCACGCGCATCAGCGGCGGGAGAAGATCGAGGGCCGCTGGCTCAACCTGATCGACATCGGATCCGGCCCGGCCCTGCTGCTCGTCCATGGTCTCGCCGGGTGCTGGCAGAACTGGCTCGAGAACATCGCCTTCCTCGCCCGCGAGTATCGCGTGATCGCGGTCGACCTGCCTGGGTTCGGCGAATCGGAGATGCCCGCCCGCCCCATCACCATCTCCGGCTATGCACGCACCCTCGAGGCACTGTGTGAAGCACTCGAACTCGAGTCCGTGCGCATCGCGGGCAACTCGATGGGCGGCTTCGTCGCCGCGGAACTGGCGATCAGATCCCCGGTGCGCGTCGAAGCGCTGTGCCTGGTCGCCGCCGCGGGACTGAGCGTCCAGCGCGCGCGCGCCGATCGCAGCCGCGGCGTGCGTCACCGGATCGAGAACTACCTGTTCTTCTACATGGCCTGGCTCGCGACGAAATTTCCCGCGTTGGCCCTCCGGCCGCGGGTACGCCGGTGGATGCTCGGCCTCGTCGTCGCTCACCCCGAGGAGCTTCCCGGCCCGCTGATCGCCGAGCAGGTGCGCGGGATCGCCAAACCTGGCTTCGATCCGGCGCTCGAGGCGCTGACCCGCTATCCGATCCGCGACCGCCTCGGCGAGATCGCCTGCCCGACACTAATCGTCTGGGGCGACGAGGATCGTTTGGTTCCGGTCTCGGATGCCGCCGAGTTCGAGTGGCTGATCGCCGACTCGCGCAAGCTGACGTATCCGGACACGGGCCACGCGCCGATGATGGAGCGCCCGGAGCGCTTCAACGCCGACCTGCGAGCGTTTCTCGAGCAGGCCCGCCACCCGCGGCTGAGCGTGGTCTAAGCCGCGCCCTCCGGCGCGGAGCGCGGCTTGCGCGCGCGCTCCTGATACCGGGGCAGCCCGTCGTCGGGGATCGGCTCCCAGGGGGCGGCGTAAGCGACGAACTGGTGGTGGCCGGGACGGATGCCCGGGTCGCCGTCGAAGGCGCCTATCCGGATGCTGACCGTGTCGTGATCCTCGGGATCACGGCTGAACATCGCCGAACCGCACTCGCCGCAGAAGAATTTCTCGAACCCGCCCTCAGGCGACCACGCTCGCAGCCGCTCTTCGCCGGCGACGATTCGGAACGCGCCAGGCCGCGCCCGGGCATTCGGCGAAGCAGCCGCGCCCGTGCGCCGTTGGCAGCGCGTGCAGTGGCAGTACGACGCGCTCACCAGTGGGCCGTCGACCTCGAATTTGACCGCGCCACAATTACATCGTCCGGTGAGCAACGGATTGGCCACGGCGGGACTGTAGGTGCCCGGCCCGGCCCGCGCGCTCAGCGGCCGGAAACGGTCCGCTGGAAGCCCACGTAGCAGAGCGCCGCGACGATCAGCAGGATGATCGGCAGGCCGATGCTGACCACGCCGACAACGGCCAGAACCACTCCGGCGACGCCGATGACCCCCGCCGTGGTACCACCGACGGCGAGCTGATAGGCGCGGCGTTCGCGCTGTCGCCTCGGGGTGTAGCTGCCGCGCTTCTGAATGTTCGCCATACGGGAGAGCGTAGCGCGTCGCCGCGCTGACTCACCGGCCAGCGGGTTCAGCGCGTGACGGCACCTACGGCCGCGCTCGACACGAGCCGGGCGTACTTGGCCAGGGCCACGCCGACGCCCTCCTGGGAGGGTGGGCGATAGCGCTCGAGGCGCGCCGCGATCTCCTCGTCGGAGAGCGCGACGTCGAGCCGGCGGGCGACCACGTCGAGCGTGATCTCATCGCCGTCACACAGGGCCGCGATCGGACCGCCACTCACCGCCTCCGGGGCGACGTGGCCGGCCATCAGGCCGCGGGTGGCGCCCGAGAACCGGCCGTCGGTGATCAGGGCGACCTCCCCGCCGATGCCCTGCCCGACCAGCGCGGCGGTCACGGCGAGCATCTCGCGCATTCCCGGGCCTCCAGCCGGTCCCTCGTTGCGAATCACCACGATGTCCCCGGCGAGGATCTTGCCGGCGGTGACCGCGGCCATCGCGTCCTCCTCAGACTCGAACACGCGCGCCGGTCCCGTCTGCGCGCGACGCTCGTACCCGGCGAGCTTCACGACACAGCCCTCGGGAGCCAGGTTCCCATGCAGGATCGCCAGACCGCCGGTCGGCGCGATCGGGTCCTCGAGCGGCCGGACCACGCGCTGGCCGGGGGTCTCCTGCGCGACGTCGGCGAGCTCCCCGACCGTGGCGCCGGTGACGGTGATCGCGTCGCTGTGGAGCAGGCCGGCCTCCTTCAGTCGCTTCAGCACGACGGGAACGCCGCCCGCTGCGTACAGATCTGGGGCGACGTACTGGCCGCCGGGCTTGAGGTCGCACAGCAGCGGCGTGCGCTCGCTGATGCTGTCGAAGTCGTCGATCGACAGCTCGACCCCCATTTCCCGCGCGATCGCCAGCAGGTGGAGCACGCCGTTGGTTGAGCCGCCGCTGCAGGCGATCGCGGCGATCGCGTTCTCGAGGCTGGCCCTGGTGATGATGTCGCTCGGCAGCAGGCCCCGTTCGAGCACGTCCATCACGAGCCGGCCCGCCTCGAACGCGGCCTGTGACTTGCGGCCGTCCTCCGCCGGCACGGTCGAGAGTCCGGCCGGCGAGATACCCATGGCCTCGAACGCCATCGCCATCGTGTTCGCCGTGAACTGGCCGCCGCACGCCCCCGCCCCGGGGGAGGCCACGTCCTCGAGCGCCGTCAGCTCGGCGTCGGTGATCTTGCCCGCGGACCGTGATCCGACGGCCTCGAAGACCTCCTGGATCGTGACCCGCTCACCCTTGTACACGCCGGGCGCGATCGACCCGCCGTACAGCATCAGGCTGGGGACGTTCAGCCGACAGAGAGCCATCACCGTGCCGGGAATGGTCTTGTCACAAGCACTGATCGCGACCACCGCGTCGAACCGGTGGGCGTCGCAGACGAGCTCGATCGAGTCCGCGATCACTTCGCGGCTGACCAGCGAGGCCTTCATCCCGGCGGTCCCCATCGTGATCCCGTCCGAGATCGCGATCGTGTTCAACTCCATCGGCGTCCCGCCGGCGGCTCGGATCCCCTCCTTGACTTTCGCGCCGAGCGCCCGGAGATGGAAGTTGCAGGGCATCGTCTCGGTCCAGGTGTTGGCGACGGCGACCAGCGGACGCGCGAGCGCCTCGTCGTCGTAGCCGATTCCCTTCAGATAGGCCCGCGCGGGCGCTCGTTCGAAACCCTCGGTCAGGGCGCGGCTGCGGTGCTTGGGGTCCAGCGTCATCGGCCGGGCACTGTAGCGGCCTCGCCCGCGGAGTTCGTCACGGGGCGACGTCGGCCTGGCTCGAGGTCTCCTCGTCGCCGGCCGCGCGCAGCCGCGCACGCTCCCACTGGGTCAGCCGCCAGAGGTCCCGCTTGACCTGGACCGGGTCGACCTGGCGTCCCGGCAGGTGCATGTTGGCGGTCGCGATCAGCCGGCGCTCGTCGCCGGTCAGGGCCATCCACTTCGCGAGCACGTCGTCCGAATCGGGTAGTCGCGCGCTCCCGTACGGCCGCGTCTCGTCAGGGAAGGTGACGCAGTACTCGTTCAGCAGCCGGTGGGTCTGCGCCAGGTAGGCGACGATCGGCTTGTGCGGATAGATGAGGTACCCGTAGGCCGCCCCGCCCGTCCCATCGGTTCGCGCTGGGCCGTCCTTCTGCGATCCCCAGACGCGGATAAATCCGAGGTCGCGGTACATCGACCACTCCTCCGCGTTGACGCACGAACGCAATAGCGCTCGCGCGCGCTGCTCAGCCCGTCGCTCACGCCCGGGGTCGTACGGAGCCGCGGGCGCCCGCTGCCGGCCCGCCCGATATCTCTCCCAGCGTTCGCTCAGACGCGGGATCAGGAGGTCGGAGAGAAGCGCGAGGGCGACGAGCGCGGTGGCGATGAGAGCGAGCAGCATCGCCGGCGGTCGCTACCGGGCGCCGCCCGCGGCACGCGGGAAGAAGATCACACGCTCGGCGTCCCGCGGGATCTCGTCGAAGGTCCGCACCAGCTCGGCCTGACGGCGGCCCGCCGGCTTCGTGACCGGCACTGCCGCCCACATGCCGGCATCGAGCTGGTCGCGAAACTCTTGGATCAGGCGCAACTCGTCGCCCTGGAGCTCAACATCGCCTTCGGCGATCAAGACCTCTCCGTGTCCTGGCTTCATCCGGAGGAACCGCACGCAAGAATTATGGCAGAGGGCCGTCGGATCCAGAAGCGGAAACCGGAGCGCACAGGCGCAGCAAGCCGAGCGCGTCCACCGGCCCTGCCCCGGCGCCGATGCCCTCCAGTCCATCTCTGACCGCCGCGCCTGCGATCTCCTTCGCGCGGCGCGCGGCCTCGAGCGGTGTCAGCCCTCTGGCCAGATACGCGGCCAGCGCCGAGGAGTGCGTGCATCCCGAGCCGTGTGTGGCCGCGCCCGGGTAGCGCTCGCCCGGAATTTCGACGATCGAATCACCGTCGAAGAACACGTCGGTGACCTCTTCGCGGTGACCGCCCGTGACCACCACCACGGCGGGGCCGAGTTCATGGATCGCCCGGGCAAGCGTGGCGGGGTCGGCATCGGTGAGCCCGGTCAGGGCCCGCGCCTCGGGTAGGTTGGGCGTCACCACGGTCGCCAGCGGCAGCAGGAGCTCGACCAGCGCCGATCTGGCGGATCTGTCGAGCAGGTCGGCGCCGGACTCGGCGACCATCACCGGGTCGATCACCACCGGGGTCCCGCGCTCGAGCTCGCCGAGCGCCCGCCGTACGGCTTCGATCGTCTCGGCCGTCCCGAGCATTCCGATCTTGGCCGCATCGACGCCGATGTCCGCCGCGACCGCTCGGACCTGGGCGATCACCATCTCCGGCGACACGCTCTCGACCTTGGTCACGGCAACGGTGTTCTGGGCGGTGAGCGCGGTGATGGCCGTCATCCCGTGCACACCGCACGCAGCGAAGGCCTTCAGGTCGGCCTGGATCCCGGCGCCGCCCCCGGAATCCGAGCCGGCGATCGAGAGGACCCGGGGTATGCGCGTCGTCACGGCCACGCGCCGAGGTTACCCAGGCATCAGCGCTACGTAGCGTCCGCCGGCCGCGCGTCGGATGTGGCCACCGACCTCGAGCTCGGCCAGCCCGGTCAGCACGTGCTCAACCGTTCGGCCGGGGCCGACGAGCGCGCCAAGCGTGTCACGACCCGCCCCCACCGCGGAAAGCAGCTCGCGCAGCTCCGGCCGGACCGAAATGCTGTCGCGAGGTGCGGGCGCCGTGCGCACGCCCACGCCGAAGATCGCGTCGAGCACGTCTCCGGCGTCACGGACGACCCTGGCGCCGCGGGCCAGGAGGTCGTTCGTACCGGCGGACAGCGCCGAGGTCACCCGCCCGGGCACGGCGCCCAGCTCTCTCCCCAGGTCCTCGGCCACGGCGGCCGTAATCAGCGATCCAGAACGCTCACCGGCTTCGATCACGACGGTCATCGCGCTCAGCCCGGCGATGATCCGGTTCCGGGCGGGGAACGTCCAGCGCCGGCTCGCGGTCCCGGGCGGTAGCTCGGACACGGCGACACCGCCGCCGATGATGCGGCGGTAGAGCCCCCGCTTGCTCGCGGGGTACGGCCGCTCCGCCCCCGCCGGCAGCACCGCCACCGTCGCCCCGGCCGCCTCGAGCGTGCCCGCGTGCACAGCCGAGTCGATCCCCAGGGCCATCCCGCTGACCACGGTCAGCCCGGCCGCACCGAGGCTCCGGCCGAGCGAGCGCGCGACTTCGAGGCCGTAGGGCGATCCCCGCCGCGCACCTACGATCGAGACCGCGTCGCCGGCGAGGAAGGCGACGAAGCGGTCCCGACCGCCGGCCACATGCAGCACCGCCGGCGATCCCGGTGCAGTGGCGAGACGGCGCGGATAGGCCGGGTCGCAGCGGCAGATCGTCTCGACACCGGCGGCGTGACACCCTGCCACGGCGGTCTGTGCGTCGAAGCGCTCGTATTCGCGCTCGACCGCCGGTCGCACCGCGCCGGCGATCGCCGCGATCAGCCGCGCGTCGGGCAGGTCGAAGATCAGTGGAAGGTCCCGCCCCCGCCTGCGGGCGAAGTCGAACTGGGCCCCGAGGCGCGCCAGCAGCCACGACCGTCTCAGGCAGTCCTCACAGGCTCGTTGGGACGCTGGAGGCCCGTCCTCCGGGTTCGGTGACCCGTCCCGGTCCGGGGCGGCGGTGATGCGGCCTCCGCGCGGTGGACCCTCCCGGTCTGGGGCGGCGGTCATGCGGCCAGGGCGCCTTCCGCGCGGTCGCGCTGGCGGAGGCTGACCGCCATCAGCACGTCCGCGACGCGCACCCGGTCGTGGCCCTCGAGGTCGGCGATCGTCCGCGCTACGCGGATCACGCGGTGGCGGCCGCGGGCACTGAGCGCGCCGCGCTCATACGCGGCGCCGAGTGCTAGCTCGGCTTCACCATCGAGGCGAACGTGGCGGCGGACGAGGCGCGAGTCCATCTCCCCATTGCAGGCGGCGCCGGTCCCTTCGAGCCTGATCTCTTGCCGCTCTCGGGCCGCGAGCACGCGCTCGCGCGCTCGCGCCGAGCTGGTCAGCGGCGGCCCCCGCAGCTCGCGCTCACCGGGTCGTTCCACGCTCACGAGCAGATCCATCCGGTCGAGCAGGGGGCCGCTCAGCCGCCGGCGGTGACGTCTCAGATCGACCTCGCCGCAGCTGCACCGATCGCCGACGCCGGCAAAGCCACACGGACACGGATTCGACGCCGCCACCAGCATGAAGCGGGTCGGCAGCTCGAGCACGCGCTGACCCCGCACGATCGTCACGTGGCCGTCCTCGAGCGGCTGGCGGAGCGCGTCGAGGCTCGTCCGCTGGAACTCCGACAACTCGTCCAAAAACAGCACCCCGTTATGGGAGAGGGTGGCCTCACCCGGTCGCGGTGGCGTGCCGCCGCCGACCAGCCCGGCGGCGGAGACGGTGTGGTGAGGAGCGCGGAATGGACGCGCCGTCATCAGGCCGCCCGCGTGGACGCCGGCAACGCTATGGATCCGCGTGACCTCGATCGCCTGCGCGCGTGTGAGCTGCGGGAGGATCGACGGCAGCCTGCGGGCGAGCATCGTCTTGCCGGTCCCGGGGGCGCCCTCCAGCAGCAGATTATGTCCGCCGGCCGCAGCGATCTGTAGCGCCAGCAATGGCAGCTCGTGCCCGCGAACGTCGCTCAGGTCGGGCTCGACGCCGGTTCGCGCAGCCGGCGCGGGCAGCGCCGGAAATCGCGGCGGCTCGCGACCCGACAGCACCTCCGCCGCCTCGCGTAGGCTCGCCACTGCAACGATTCCGATCCCCTCCACCAGCGCCGCCTCGCGTGCGCGCCCACGCGGGACGATCAGGCGCTCGAGCCCGGCGCGCCGGGCGCCCTCGGCGACCGCCAGCGCGCCCGGCGAGTCTCGCAGCTCACCGCCGAGCGACAGTTCCCCGTACACGGCGTAGCGGGCCAGGGCCTCGACCGGCACCTGACCGCTCGCTGCGAGCACCGCTAGGGCCAGCGCCGCGTCGAAGCCCGGCCCCACCTTGCGCAGGAACGCTGGGGCGAGGTTCGCCGTGACCCGTGACGGCGGAAACTTGAAGCCCGAGTTCTGCACGGCAGCGCGGACGCGATCGCGCGATTCGCGCACGGCGGTGTCGCCCAGGCCGACGATCGTGAACGTCGGCAGGCCGGAACGGATGTCGACCTCGACCCATACCGGACGGGGGTCAACTCCATCGATTGCGAACGTCGCAACCTGCGCAAGCATCCCGAGCACGCTACGCATATCCGTGTCACGCGTGGGTGACGCCGCGCGCCAATTCTCCTGCGTCGTGGTCGCGCGCTTGAGGACAAATGTGACAATCCGCGTGCCCCACGTCACGCGACGCGGCGTAGCTTCCTCAGGCGATGAGCACCGACCTCCGCCACCGCCTCGGCAAGCACGGCGAGCAGCTCGCCACGGAGCATCTCGTGCGGCTCGGATTCGAGATCGTGGAACGCAACTATCGGACCCGTTGGGGGGAGCTCGACATCGTCGCCTTCGACGGCACTACCCTCGCCTTCTGCGAGGTCAAGACCAGGCGCCTGAGCGCCGGCGGCGGTCCACTCGAAGGCGTGCGCGCATCCCAGCGCCAGCGCGTGCGCAAGATGGCCGGAAAGTGGCTGATCGAGCGGACCGAGCGCCCCCGCGCCGAGCTGGTGCGCTTCGACGCAATCGGGGTGACCATCGACGCCACCGGGAAGCTGGTGAGCATCGAGCACCTGGAAGGGGCTTTCTGAGGGTTCGGGCGGCCGGCGCGAGCGGGCGGGCGGGGGCGTCCGCCGCCGGCCTATTGCTGAAGATCCCGGCGCTCCGCCGCGCACTGCCGGCAACGCCAGCCTAGGCCGCCGGTGGACGTCTCGACCGCCTACAGCGAAAGCTGCTGATACGCCGCCGACTGAAACGACAGCCGGTGCAGCGGGGAGACTCCGAGGCGGGAGATCGCCTCACGGTGCTCGGGGGTCGCGTAGCCGACGTGCTGGGCGAACTCCCAGCCGGGATGCGCCGTGTCGGCACGGTGCATGTAGCGGTCGCGTGTCTCCTTCGCCAGCACGGAGGCCGCCGCGATCGCGGCACTCCTGGCGTCGCCTCCGATCACCGCCCGGTGTTCGTACGGGAGCCCTTTGACGCGGAAGCCATCGCTCAAGCACACGCAGCCCGGCCGCCCCACGAGCAACAGCGCGTCCCGCAGCGCCGCGAGGTTCGTGACGTGGAGGCCACGGGCGTCGATGCCGGGCGCGCAGCGCGACACGATCGCGACCTGCGCGGCGACCCGCAGGATCAGCGGGTAGAGCTCGGCCCGAGCCGCTGGCGTGTGCTGCTTGGAGTCGTTCAGCCCGGCGAGCGCTCGACTCTCCGCGGGGCCGATCCGCTCGACGTCGAAGAGCACCGCGGCCGCAACCAGCGGGCCCGCGAGGCACCCGCGTCCGGCCTCATCAGCGCCGGCGACGAAGCGCACGCCGAGCTCCCGGTCGAAGCGCAGCAGCCGGCGACCGGGGCGTCGCGGGCGCCGCCCCCGCACCGCCGGGCGCGCCGCCGCGGGATCAGCGCGCCCCCGCGCCGCCGGAGGCGACGCCACCGCGGGGTCAGAGCGTCCCGATCCGGTCAGGCGGCCAGTAGGTGAAGAACGCGATCCCGATGATCCACTTGTCGGGGACCGGTCCCCAGTAGCGGCTGTCGTCGGAAGACCCACGGTTGTCGCCCATCATGAAGTAATCGCCGGGCGGAACGATGATCGTCTGCCGGAAATTGCATTCAGGACCGTCGCCGCATTGGTAGGTGTAGGAGTCCTTCTCCTCCACCCCGTTGCGGATCACGTGTCCGTTGACGATCGAGATCCGGTCGCCTGGATCGCCGACCACGCGCTTGATGAAGGTCTCGCTCGACTCGGTCGGGGTGGGGACGTCACAGGCGCGCGGATAGAAATGCCCGCTCGTGCTCTCCCCCTCATCGGCAACGCCGCAGGTCCCCTGCAGCGAGGTGGCCCCGCTCGGCGGATGGAAGACGACGATGTCGCCGAGGCTCGGATGGTTGATCATCCGGTTGGCGAGAATCCGCTGCCCGATCTTCAGGGTCGGCTCCATCGAGCCGCTCGGGATCCGGTAGGGCTTGACGATGAACGCCTGGATCAGCACGGCGATCCCGACCGCGACTACGACCGTCAGAACCAGCTCTCCGATGGACCTCAGGCGCACTCAGAGGGTTCCGATCCGGTCCGGTGGCCAGTAGGTGAAGAAGGCGTCACCGATGATCCAGGATCGCGGAACCGGACCCCAGAAACGGCTGTCGTCGGACTCGCCGCGGTTGTCGCCCATCATGTAGTAGTCACCGCGCGGAACGGTGATCGCGACCGGGAAGTCGCACGATGCCGCGCCAGCGCAGGACGCGGCGTAGGGGTCCTTCTCGGGCACCCCGTTGCGGATCACCTGCCCGTTGACGATCCTGATGCGGTCGCCAGGCAGGCCGACGACGCGCTTGATGAAGGTCTGGCTCGACTCCTCCGTACGCACCGCCCCGCAGGGCCTCTGGCCGGGACCGCCGGTCTGCCCCTCGTCCGGATTCAGGCATCCGAGGGCGTAGTTCGCCGGCGGGTGAAAGACGATGATCTCGCCGATGTGCGGACTGCTGAAGTCGTTGCCGAGCCTGTCGACCAAGACCCGCTGACCCAGATGGATCGTGGGCAGCATCGAACCGCTCGGAATCCGGTACGGCTTGACGACGAACGCCTGGATCAGCAGGGCCAGCACGAGCGCCGTGGCGACTATCACGACCAGCTCAACCACCGACCCCACCCCCGACTTCCGGTGCTTGCTCACTCCTCCGCTGCGCCGGCGGAATCCGCCGCCGCCGCCTCGTCGGCCTCCTCGACCGGCTCTGGAACGGGCGGGCTGTGGAGCAACTCGTGAGCGACGACCTCTTCTGGGCGTGCGAAGCGACGCTCCCGCACCCGCGCCCGCTTGCCCACCCGGCTGCGCAGGTAGTACAGCTTCGCCCGTCGGACGTCTCCGCGCGCGGCCACCTCGATCTTCTCGATCTTCGGTGAATGAAGCGGAAACGTGCGCTCGACCCCGACTCCGAACGACTGCTTGCGGACGGTAAACGTCTCGCGGGCGCCATGGCCCTGGCGCTTGATGACGATGCCCTCGAACACCTGGGTCCGCCGCCGAACACCCTCGATCACCTGAAAGTGGACGCGCAAACGGTCCCCGGCATCGAAGTTGGGCACGCGGCGGAGCTGAGCGAGCTCGAGGCTTTCGATGACGGAGCTCATGGCAAAAACAACCGCGGTCTGGCACCGCGGGCGGCCTATGGTAGCGGACCCGTTCCGCTCTCCGTGCCGCCACCCCCGGAGCCTGCCGACGTGGCCGACGCGCCTGCTTTTGGAGTGGTGCCGCCGCCCGCCGCCCCGGGCCGATCCTGGCCACCGAGGGCCCGCTCCCGGCTCTGCTGCAGGCGCCACTCGCGGATCCGCGCGTGGTGACCGGAGAGCAGCACGTCCGGAACCTTCCAGCCGCGGTGCTCGGCCGGGCGCGTGTAGTGGGGATACTCCGGCGCACCGTCGAGCGCGGGACTGAACGACTCCTCGCGCACCGACTCCTCGTGCCCGAGCGCCCCCGGGAGCTTGCGCAGCACCGCGTCGCAGAGCACGAGGGCCGGGAGCTCTCCCCCGGCGAGCACGTATCGGCCGATCGAAATCTGCTCGGAGGCGAAGTGCTCGAGCACGCGCTCGTCGAACCCCTCATAGCGGCCCGACAGCAATGTCAATGCCCGCTCCCGAGCGAGCTCGTCGACCAGTCCATCGTCGAGCAACCGGCCGCCCGGGGTCAGCGCGATCACCCTCCGCTCGCGTCGGAGCTCGAGCGGATCGCGGGCATACCTGGCTCGTAGCGCCGCCTCGACGACGTCGACCCTGAGCACCATCCCGGCGCCTCCACCGAACGGGGTGTCGTCGACCTGGCCGCCGCTCAGCGGCGTGTGCTCGCGGTAGTTGACGTACTCGAGTCGGTGTCCCAGCGAACGGGCGTTGGCGACGTGCCGCTGGTTCTCGAACCACGCGAAAGCGTCCGGAAACAGGGTGAAGACATCGATCTCCACCTCGGTTTCACGCCTCGCCCAGGAACGCCAGGTCGATGTCGATCTGGCGGCGCCCGATATCGACCCGGCGGACCGCGTCGCGAACCAAGGGAACGAGCAGATCCCCACCGCCGTCGTCGCGCACGACCTCGAGCACCTCGCACGATGGCAGCGCAAGCAGCCTCCTCACCGTCCCCACCTCTCGCTCCCCGTCGTGCACGCGGCAGGCCTCGAGATCCTCCGCCCACCATTCATCCGGCTCGAGCTCGGGCGCAGCTTCGCGCGGCGCGACGATCTCCCGGCCGCGCAGAGCCTCGGCCGCGGCGCGATCCTCGCAGTCCTCTACGCGCACGATCGGCCGCAGATCGGTGCCGGCGCGCCGGGTGATCCGGCGTGGTTCGCCATCGATCGTGATCGTGGACCCGAGCGACAGCAGCGACGCGTTCGGCTGCGCGACGTGGAAGCTACCGTCGAGGCCGTGAGGGCTTGCGATCACGCCGGCGCGGAGCCATCCGCGAGGGATCGCGCTCATTGCCCGTCAACAATGCCGCTCACTGGTCATCCTTCGTGTTGTCGGCGGATGTCGGGAGAGCGCCTTCGTCGCTTGCCCGTGCAGAGGGCCACGATGAGACCAGCGCCTCCCGACATTCCGTCGAGGTGCCCCGAGTGGCAACA
>Ga0302314_10014364_pt1 | contig 13558 bp, 11 predicted proteins | sample III_Palsa_N2_3_FD_200533 | JGI IMG/M metagenome (GOLD analysis project Ga0302314, IMG submission 200533) | Peat permafrost microbial communities from Stordalen Mire near Abisko, Sweden - III_Palsa_N2_3 | ecosystem: Environmental > Terrestrial > Soil > Palsa > Peat permafrost | place: Sweden...
AGAACAACGGAACGGCGGCGGGCCTGCCGGGGACCCACACCACGGTGTTCGGCTCGGAAAGCTGCATGGGCTGCCACTCCTCGGCCGGCATCTACACCGCCTATGACCCCAGGACCGGCAAGGGGACGACCTCGCCGCACCTGACCGCCGACTTCTCCTGGCTGATGAGCCAGAAGGCGAAATACTACAGCGGCGGCGGGAGGTAGGGCGGCTGGCCGCCAAGGCGGCGGCCTGATCCGCCCGACGCTCAATCAGGCGCGCGACACGCCTCCTCAGGGCAAGGCGGCGTCAGGCGAAACGGCTTTTGGGGATGTGGGTGATGCGGCAGGCCAGATCGGCCTCGCCGGAGGCGACGATGAAGTGGTCCCCGCCGTCGGCGATGCCGCAGGTGAAGACCGCCGGCGTCGGCAGATAGGCCTGATGGGCGATGGAGGCGGTGAGGCCGGGGTCGGCTTCCAGCAGCGGGTCCACGTCCTCCAGCCGCACCAGCCTTGAAGGCTCATGGGCGTCGAACACGGCCCAGAAGGTGCGATAGGCGCCCACCACCCCCTGCGGCTCCACCCCGTGATAGAGGGCCAGCCAGCCGGCGTCGATGCGGATCGGCGGGCTGCCGCCGCCCACCTTCATGGCGGAGGGCGAGCCCTTCCGGCCCCGGATGCCCGGTTGATCCAGCGGCTTCCAGTGCAGGGCGTCCGGCGACTGGGCGAGGTTGATGGAGGGGCCGCCGGCGTAGGGGCTCTCCTCCGGATAGACGAAATAGAGCTCGCCGAGGGGGCGGGTCAGGGCGATGAATTTGCCGTCCACCTTGCCCTCGAACAGCACCATGTCCTTGTTCTGGTGATCGAGCACGACGCCCTCGAGCCTGTAGGTGAGGCCGTCGTCGGAGGTGTGCATGGTGGTGCAGTGCCGCTCCGCGCTGACCGAGCAGGTGGTCATGTACCAGCGCCCGTCGATCCGGCTGATGCGGGCGTCCTCCACCCCATACTCCTGGTAGGCGGCCGCCGGGGCGACGGCGTGATCGTAATGGACGGCGATCACCTCCATCCCGTCCGGCGTCAGCTCCACCGGCAGCAGCCAGGACAGGGAGGTGAGCCCCAGCATCCGGTGGCCGTTGCGACGGAAGGAGAACTGGCGGGGATCGGTCATGTCCACCGAGGCGACGGGCCAGGCGTCGAGCTCATAGCCCTTGGCCGTCCAGCGGATGGTGCGGATGTGCTCGTCCACCACCGGCGCCTTCAGCGCCTCGGCGACGCGGACCATGGCCAGCAAATTGCCATTTGGCAGGCGCGTCAGGCCGGGGTTGAAGGCGCCCAGCACATAGGTGGGCGCGTCGAGCGAGGCCCGGAGCGGCGAGCGGCTCAGGTCCACATCGTCAGGGCGGAAGATCAGGCGGTCGGGATAGGGGGGCATGGTGAGCCTAACGCCTGGACGGAGCGGAAGCTTCCGAACGCGCCGCGGTTTCCGTTTCGGCGCATGCCAGACCCGCCGGCGCGCCGCCGGTCAAGCGATCAGGTCTTCCTCCACCTGGCCGAGCCGCTCCTTGCCGAAGAACATCTCCTCGCCGACGAAGAAGGTGGGGATGCCGAACACGCCCCGTTCGACCGCGGCCTCCGTTGTGGCGATCAGCTTTTGCTTCACCTCCGGGTCCTGGGTGCGGGCGACCAGCGCCGCGCCGTCGAACCCGGCCTTATCGAGCGTCGCCTGGAACACGGCGGGGTCGTCCATCTTCAGCCCGTCCTCCCAGAAGCCGGCCAGCACGGCGTCCACATAGGCCGGGCCGATCCCGTCCATCAGCGCCGCCGTCATGCCGCGCATGGCCAGGAGGGAGTTGACCGGGAAGTGCGGGTTCATGCGGAATTTGCTCAGGCCGTGCTTCTTCACGAACCGCCCGCTCTCCAGCGCCTCATAAGCCAACTTGCCCTTGACCCCGCCGAAGGCCGTCATGGGCGCCTGGTTGCCGGTGGACTTGAAGATGCCGCCGAGCAGGCAGGGGATCAGGTTCACCGTCGCCCCGGTGCGGGCCAGGATCTCCGGCAGCACGCGATAGGCATAGTAGGCGTTCGGGCTGGCGAAATCGAAGATGAAGTCGAGGGTCTTGGGGGGCTTGGCCATGGGGCTCACCAACTTTCCGTCCAGGGGCGAAGGTCGATCTCGAAGGTCCAGGCCGAACGCTGCTGGTTGTGCAGCCAGACATAGTTCTTCGCGATCTCGTCGGGCTTCAGGATCTCGTCCCGGTCGAGCTTCGCCTGAAAGTCCGGCACGCGACCACGGGTGAAGGCGCCGTCGATTGAGCCGTCGCAGATCACGTGAGCGACGTGGATGCCTTTCGGTCCAAGCTCCCGCGCCGCGCTCTGGGCCAGGGCGCGCAAGGCGTGCTTGGCGCCGGAGAAGGCGGAGAACTCCGCCCGACCGCGCACACTGGCGGTGGCGCCGGTCATCAGGATGGTCCCTCGCCCCCGGGGCGTCATCACCCGCGCCGCCTCCCGCGCGGCGACGAAGCCGGAGAGGGCGGCCATCTCCCATACCTTGGTGTAGACCCGCGTGGTGGTTTCGGTCAGCGGAAACCAGACGTTCGCGCCGATGTTGAACACCACCACTTCCAAGGGGCCCACCTCGGTCTCGATCCGGTCCACGAGGGCGATCATCTCCGCCTCGTCGCGGGCGTCGACGCCATAGGCGATGGCGTCCAGGCCTTCGTCGCGGATTGATTGGGCGGTCGCCTCCAACTGGTCGAGATTGCGGGCGCGGCGGGTGATGCAGGCGGTCATCCCCTCCCGCGCAAAGGCCCGGGCGATGGCGGCGCCGACCCCGTCTCCGGCGCCGATCACCAGGCAGGCCTTGCGCTCGGCCATTGTCATCTCCTCCGTTTTGCGGTCATGTGCGTATCGAAACTGGACCCTGTCAATGGGCTTTCGACCGAGCCCCGGAGGCGCGCGTGAAGTGGGATGATCTGGCGGCCGAGCCCTGCTCCATGGCCCGCTCGCTGTCGGTGATCGGCGACCGCTGGACGCTGATGGTGCTGCGGGACTGTTTCCTGGGCGTGCGCCGCTTCGACGATTTCCAGACGCGGCTCGGCATCTCCCGCACCATCGTCGCCGAACGGCTGGGGCGGCTTGTGGAGGCCGGGGTGCTGGCCAGGGCGGTCTATCAGGAGCATCCCCGTCGCCACGAGTACCGGCTGACGGACAAGGGGCGCGAGCTCCATCCCGTGGTGCTGGCCATCGTCCATTGGGGGGACAAACACTACGCCGGGGAGGCCGGCGCCCCCCTGATCCACACCCACAAGGGCTGCGGCTGCGACTTCCATCCGGTGCAGACCTGCTCGGAATGCGGCGAGCCGGTGGGCGCGCGCGACGTTGCGGTGCGCTCCGGCCCCGGTGCGGGTGTCGGCATGGCGGCCTGAGATCACGGCGATTTGTCGATGTCCGGAGAACCCGACCTGCCGCCATGCGTTTAAGCGGCTTGGCGGGCGTAACCCAGGTGATCCTCATGAGCGTGACCTCCCTTCGGCGTGACTATGTCACCCGGCCGATCTTCCAATGGGCCAAGGGGGCGATGCCGTCGCTGTCGCCGACCGAGCGGGACGCCATCGAGGCGGGCGACGTGTGGTGGGATGCTGAGCTGTTCACCGGCAACCCCGACTGGGCGGTGCTGCTCAATACGCCGCCGGCGCGCCTCTCGGCGGAAGAGCAGGCCTTCCTCGACGGGCCGGTGAACGACTTCTGCGCCATGCTCGACGACTGGAAGATCAACTGGGAGCTGCGGGACCTGCCGCCCGAAGCCTGGGCTTTCCTGAAGGAAAAGCGCTTCTTCGGCATGATCATTCCGAAGAAGTATGGCGGCCTCGGTTTCTCCAACTTCGCCCATTCCGAGGTGATCCGGAAGATCTCCACCCGCTCCGTGGTGGCGGCGGTGACGGCCATGGTGCCCAATTCCCTCGGGCCCGGCGAGCTGATGGTCCGCTTTGGCACCACGGCGCAGCAGGACTACTGGCTGCCCCGCCTGGCCGACGGGCGCGAGATCCCCGCCTTCGGCCTGACCTCGCCTGAAGCGGGCTCCGACGCCGCCTCCATGATCGACCACGGGGTGGTGATCCGGGGCGAGGACGGCGAGCTGGCCATCAGGCTCAACTGGCGCAAGCGCTACATCACCCTCGGCCCGGTCTGCACGGTGCTGGGGCTGGCGTTCAAGCTGTTCGACCCCGACCATCTCCTCGGCGGTCAGGAGGAGATCGGCATCACCTGCGCCCTCGTGCCCACCCATTTCGAGGGTGTGGAGATCGGCCGCCGGCACCTGCCCTCCATGCAGGTGTTCCAGAACGGCCCCAATTCCGGCCATGACGTGGTCATTCCCATGGACCATGTGATCGGCGGCGTCGCGCGGGTGGGGCAGGGGTGGAAGATGCTGATGGCGGCGCTGGCCGCCGGCCGCGGCATCTCCCTGCCCTCGCAGTCGGCCTCCGCCGCCGCCTACTGCGCGCTGACGACGGGTGCCTACGCCCGCGTCCGCCAGCAGTTCAACACGCCCATCGCGAAATTCGAGGGCATCCAGGAACGGCTGGCCCGCATCGCCGGCAACGCCTACCTGCTCGACGCCGCCCGCCGCCTCACCTGCGCCGCGCTGGACCAGGGCCACCACCCCTCGGTCATCTCCGCCCTGATGAAACGGGGCGCCACCGAGCGCATGCGGGTGGTGGTCGACGACGCCATGGACGTCCACGCCGGCAAGGCGGTGATCGATGGGCCGAGGAACTACATGGGCAGCGTCTATCGCTCGGTGCCCGTGGGCATCACGGTGGAGGGGGCCAACATCCTCACCCGCTCGCTGATGATCTTCGGCCAGGGCGCGATCCGTTCCCACCCCTATCTGCTGAAGGAAATCCTGGCCCTCGGAGACGCCAACCGCGAGCGGGGCCTGGACGCCTTCGACCAGCAGTTATGGAAGCATGTGGTGCATACGCTGCAGACCACCCTTCGCGCCGCGGGCCGCAGCTGGACCGGCGGTATCCTGAGCCCCGTGCCGGACGCCGGACGGGCCACCCCCTTCTACGCCAGGATGGGGCAGTATTCCGCCGCCTTCGCCCTCACCTCCGACGTCGCCTTCCTCACCATCGGCGGCGCCTTGAAGCGGATGGAGATGCTCTCCGGCCGCCTCGGCGACATCCTGTCGGAGCTCTACTTCCTCTCCGCCGCCCTGAAGCGGTTCGAGGACGAGGGGCGGCAGGACGCGGACTTCCCGCTGCTCGACTATGTGATGAAGACCGGTTTCAAGGCCATCGAGCAGAGCTTTGACGAGACCTTCGCCAACCTGCCCAACCGCGTCGCGGGCCTGCTGCTGAAGGCGGCGATCCTGCCCATCGGCATCGTGGCGCGCGCGCCTTCGGATCGGACGATCCGCCAGTGCGCCGACCTGATCACCGAGCCCTGCGCCACGCGGGATCGCCTGGTGGAAGGCGTCTATGTGGGCGGCAAGGACGAGGCTGTGGGCAATCTGATCGAGGCCTTCGACCAGGTGATCGCCACCCAGCCGATCCACAACCGCCTGCGGAAGCTGCACGTGCGAGACTGGCGCACGGCGGAGAAGAAGGGCCTGCTCACCCCCAGCGAGGTGGAGGCGTTGAAGGCCGCCGACAAGGCCATCGCCGAGGTGATCGCGGTGGACGACTTCGCCCCTGACGAGCTCACGCGCCACGACGCTTCCGCAACGCAGCAATCCGTTGCGGCTGAGCCCGAAAAGGCCCAGAGCATGGCTGCGGCGCTGGACGAGGCGTCCGAGCCGCAACCCAATATCGAACCCCAACCCGCCGCGGTGCTGCATTGAGCGACAACACTGAGGGCCGCCCGAAGGGCCGCCCCGTCTACATCGTCGATGGCGCGCGGACGCCGTTCATCAAGGCGCGCGGCAAGCCCGGCCCCTTCACCCCCGTCGATCTGGCGGTGCAGTGCGGCCGGCCCCTGCTGCTGCGCCAGCCCTTCGCCGCCACCGAATTCGACCAGGTGATCCTCGGCTGCGTCAATGCCGGGGCGGATGAGCAGAATCCCGGCCGGGTGGCGGCCCTGCGCCTCGGCTGCGGGACGGAGACGGTGGCCTTCACCGTAGCCATCAACTGCGGTTCGGGCATGCAGTCCATCGACACGGCCTACAAATACATCGCCGCGGGCGACAGCGACCTGATCCTGGCGGGCGGGGCGGAGAGCCTTTCCAACGCGCCCCTGATCCTGAACCACCAGGCGGTGGACTTCTTCGCCGGCCTCAACGCCGCGAAAAGCCCGCTCGACCGGGCCAGGGCCTTCGCCAACTTCCGCACGGACATGCTGGAGCCGGTGATCGGGCTGGAGCGGGGCCTCACCGACCCCATCACCAACCTCGGCATGGGGCAGACCGCCGAGGTGCTGGCGCACATCTTCAAGATCGGCCGTCAGCAGGCGGACGAATATTCCACCGAGAGCCACCACCGCCTCGCCAGGGCGCAGTCCGAAGGCTGGCTGAACGATGAGGTCGAGCCCATGTTCGCGCGCGACGGCGAACTCTTCGACCACGACGACGGCGTGCGCCCCGACAGCTCGGTGGATAAGCTGGCCAAGCTGAAGCCGGTGTTCGAGCGGCCCTTCGGCAAGGTGACGGCGGGCAATTCCTCCCAGATCACCGACGGCGCCTCTTGGGTGATCCTCGCCTCCGAAGAGGCGGTGAAGAAGCACGGGTTGAAGCCGCGCGCCGTGATCCTCGACAGCGAATGGGCGGCGCTCGACCCCTCCATCATGGGCCTCGGCCCGGTGCTGTCCTCCACGCCTCTGTTGCAGCGGGCCGGCATGGCGCTGTCCGACGTGGACGTCTGGGAGATCAACGAGGCCTTCGCCGCCCAGCTTCTCGCCTGCCTCGCCGCCTGGAATGACGAGGCCTTCTGCAAGGACGTGCTTGGCCTGCCCGGCGCCGCAGGGATGATCGACCGCGACAAGCTCAACATCGACGGCGGAGCCATCGCGCTTGGGCATCCTGTGGGCGCCACCGGCAACCGCATCGTGCTGCACGTGGTGAACGCCCTGCACAGGCTCGGCAAGAAGCGCGGCATCGCCACCGAATGCATCGGCGGCGGCCAGGGCGGCGCCATGCTGATCGAAGCGATTTAAGATGGATCGTGCGTGCTTCGAGACGCCCCCTGCGCGGGCTCCTCGGCATGACGCATGTTTTTGCACCCCGGTCGTCATCCTGAGGAGCGAGCCCTGCTCGCGTCTCGACGGACGCAGGACAGCGGAGCGGATTGGATAACGATTATGGCCGACGCCTTCGACAAGAACGATCGGGTCTGGAAGGATCTCGAGCCCCGCAACGAGGAGCTGGGACCGGGGCTGAAACCCACCGCGCCCAACCCCTACAGGAACTGGCGCGTCACCCGGGGCGCCGACAACCTCGCCTGGGCGGTGCTGGACAAGGCGGGCGCCTCCGCCAACACCCTGTCCTCGGACGTGCTGGAGGAGCTGGACGCCATCCTCACCACCCTGGAGCAGAACCGGCCCAAGGGGCTGGTGATCCGCTCCGCCAAGGCGTCCGGCTTCATCGCCGGCGCCGACATCGGCCAGTTCGTCGGCATGACCGACGAGGATCAGGTCGCCGCCGAGATGACCCGCGCCCACGCCGTGGCCGACCGGCTGGAGGCGCTGACCATCCCCACCATCGCCGTGGTGCACGGCTATTGCCTCGGCGGCGGGCTGGAGATCGCGCTGGCCTGCCACCACCGCATCGGGGTGGAGGGCTCCGCCTACGGCTTCCCCGAGGTGCAGCTCGGCCTGCATCCCGGCCTCGGCGGCACGGCGCGGCTGACCCGGCTGATCGATCCGCTCGAAGCCATGCAGCTGATGCTGACCGGCAGGACCGTGGTGGCGAAGAAGGCCAAGAGCCTTGGCGTCATCGACGTGGTGGTCCCCGAACGGCACGTGGAGGCCGCCATCGAGGCGGCGCTGGCCGGCAAGCTCTCCAGCCCCAAGCCGACCCTGAAGAGCAAGGTGCTGGACAGCGCCCCGGCGCGGCGGCTCCTGGCCCAGCGCATGAAGGCGGAGGCCGACAAGCAGGCGCCGCACGCCAACTATCCCGCGCCCTACGCCCTGGTGGAGCTCTGGGAAAAGCACGGCGGCGACTTCGAGGCCATGAAGCGGGAGGAGATCCAGTCCTTCGCCCGGCTGATGGTGACGGAGACATCGAAGAATCTCGTCCGCGTGTTCTTCCTGCGCCAGAAGCTGCAGGGGCTGGCGGGCCGTCCGCCGAAGGTCAAGCACGTCCACGTCATCGGCGCGGGCGCCATGGGCGGGGACATCGCCGCCTGGGTCGCGTGGCGGGGCCTGACCGTCACCCTCGGCGACGTGAAGCCGGAACCGTTGGCGGGCGCCGTCAAGCGCGCGGCGGAGCTCTACGAGAAGATCGGCCACGGCGACAAGCTGCGCATCCGCGACGCGCTGGACCGCCTGATCCCCGACCTGAAGGGCGAGGGCGTCGCCAACGCCGACCTCGTGATCGAGGCCGTGCCGGAGAACCTGAACCTCAAACATTCCATCTACGCGGCTGTCGAGCCGAAGATGAAGGACGGCGCCATCCTCGCCAGCAACACCTCCTCCATCCCGTTCGAGGAGCTGCGCACCGGCCTGAAGAAGCCCGAGCGTCTGGTGGGCCTGCACTTCTTCAACCCCGTCTCGCGCATGATGCTGGTGGAGGTGATCCGCCATGACCAGCTCGATCCCGAAGTGGAGAAGACCGCCCGCGCCTTCGCCGGCCTGATCGACCGTCTGCCGGCGCCGGCGAGGTCCGCCCCCGGCTTCATCGTCAACCGCGCCCTGACCCCCTACCTGCAGGAGGCCATGACCATGCTGGACGAGGGGATCGCCAAGGAGACCATCGACAGGGCGGCGGAGGACTTCGGCATGCCCATGGGGCCGGTTGAGCTGGCCGACACCGTCGGCCTCGACATCTGCGTCGACGTGGCCGAGATGCTGAAACGCGAGCTACACTGGCCGATGCCGGATGCGCCCGATTGGCTGACCAAAAAGGTCGAGGCGAAGAAGCTTGGGCGCAAGACCGCCGAAGGGCTCTACGTCTGGAAGGCCGGCCATCCGATCAAGGATCCCAAGGCGCCCAGGCCCGACGCCGACATGGCCGACCGCCTGATCCTGCCCATGCTCAACACCTGCGTGGCGCTGCTGCGCGAGACGGTGACCGACGACGCCGACGTGATCGACGCCGCCATGATCTTCGGCTCGGGGTTCGCCCCCTTCCGCGGCGGCCCGCTGCACTACGCCAGGGCGCGCGGCGTCGGCGAGATCAAGGCGAAGCTGACGGAGCTGGCCGCCAAGTACGGCGAACGCTTCAAGCCGGACGAGGGCTGGGACGCGCTGGGCTGATCGCCCCGCGATCCCGAAAGCCGTTTGCGCTTGGGCGCCGATCCCTGCACAAGGTTGGAAAAACCTGAGGGAGACGGGCATGAACACCGGCGGCGAGTTCGACATCATCGTCTATGGCGCCAGCGGCTTCACCGGCCGGCTGGTGGCCGAGTATCTGGTCGAGCGCTACGGCGCCGGCGGCGACCTCAAGTGGGCCATGGCGGGGCGCAGCCTGGACAAGCTCGCCGAGATCCGCGACGCGATCGGGGCGCCTGCCGCCACCCCGCTGGTGGAGGCCCATGCCGAGGATCCCGCCTCCCTGAAGGCCATGGTCGCACGCACGAAGGCGGTGATCACCACGGTCGGGCCCTATCAGCTTTATGGCGAAGGCCTCGTGGCCGCCTGCGCCGAGGCCGGGACCGACTACCTCGACCTTTGCGGCGAGCCGGCGTGGATGCGACAGATGATCGACCGGTACGACGCCGCCGCCAAGGCGAGCGGCGCCCGGATCGTCTTCTCCTGCGGCTTCGATTCCATCCCCTTCGAGCTCGGTGTCTTCTTCCTGGAGGAGACGGCCAGGGCCAAGCTCGGCGGCCCGGTCTCCCGTGTGAAGGGGCGCGTGCGCCGGATGCAGGGCGGCTTTTCCGGCGGCACGGCGGCGAGCCTGAAGGCCACCATGGCCGCGGCGGCCAAGGACCCGTCGATCATCGCCCTGCTGCGCAATCCCTTCGCCCTGACCCCCGGCTTCGAGGGGCCGGAGCAGCCGCACGGCATGGCGCCGGAGTTCGATCCCGCGGTGGACGCCTGGGTCGCGCCCTTCATCATGGCGGCGATCAACACCCGCAACGTCCACCGCTCCAACGCCCTGATGGGCCACCCCTACGGAACCGACTTCGTCTATGACGAGATGCTGATCGCGGGGCCTGGCGAAAAGGGCGAGGCGACGGCCAAGGCCATCGCCGGCGCGGACCTGATGGGCGGAGACGGCGGCCCCAAGCCCGGAGAAGGTCCAAGCAAGGCCGAGCGGGACGCCGGCTTCTACGACGTCCTCTTCGTGGGCGAGGCGGCGGACGGCAGGTCGGTGCGCGTCGCCGTCGGCGGGACCCGGGACCCCGGCTACGGCTCGACCTCGCGCATGATCTCGGAAAGCGCCGTCTGTCTGATCCGCGACGCGGCCGATGCGTCCGGCGGCGTCTGGACCCCCGGCGCGGCCATGGGCCAGCGGCTGATCGACCGGCTCGTCAGCAACGCCGGCCTGACCTTCACAGTGGAATAGACCGCCGAGGGGAGGGCGGTCCGCCCTCCCTCCACTTCGCTGTTCAGGGTTAGTTCTTCGGCGTCAGGATGTCGTCCAGCCGGGCGGGGCCCGCTCCCACGCGCTCGAAGTGCGGGTAGCGCAGCCCGTCGTGGTAGTCGATCTTCACGGTGCGGAATTCGTCCTTGTTCTTGATCAGCAGCTCGATCGGCGCCGTCCCGCCCTTGGCCAGACGGATCACGTCCTTGAAGTCGTCGTTGGAATAGGTGTTGCCGTTCACCGCGACGATGGTCTGGCCCTCGGTCAGCCCCGCCTTGAAGGCCGGCCCGTCCCACTGCACGTCGCTGATCACGCCGTCCTTGCCCATGATGAGCCCGATGCCGAACATCAGGTCCATGGTCTTGCGGCGCGTCTCGTTGCTCTTCAGATAGTCCGACTGCTTCTCGTCGTAGACCAGCCTGTAGCCGCCCCGCGCCACGCCATCCAGCGGCGCGCCCTTGGCGTGGCCCTCCAGCCGCTCGTGCAGGAAGGTCGCCCAGTCGTAGGGATAGACGCTGTTCAGCGCCGCCACCACGTCCGCGAACACATAGGTCCTGGTGACGAAGCTGCCGTTCTCCACCCCGAAGAAGGCGGCGGCGAAGTCGTCCAGCGACTTCTTCCCGCCGGTCTTCTCGCGGATCAGGGTGTCGGCGTCGAGCCAGATCAGCTGGCCTTCGGAATAGTAGTCCTCGCTCCTCTGCCAGCTCAGCCAGGACAGGGGACGGCGGGACGCGATGATCGGATCGTTGATGGTGTCCTCCAGCGCCCGCCAGGCGCGACCCACCCGGTAGTCGTAGGTAGCGGCGGTGGCGGCGATGGCGTCCAGCGCCTGCTGCTTGGTCATCAGGCCCGAGCGCGCCGCCAGCACATAGCCCCAGTACTGGGTCTGACCCTCGTAGACCCACAGCAGGCTGTCGCGCATGGGGACGTTGAAGTTGGGGGTCCACAGGTCCGCCCCGCGGCGGAACTTGCCGTCCCAGGAGTGGGTGTATTCGTGGGCGAGGAGATCGCGGCCCGCCGGACCCTTGTCCCAGTCGAGGAAGTATTTGGGCGAGGTGCCGTCTTCGGACGACTGGTGATGCTCCAGCCCCGCGCCGCCCATCTTGTCCGACAGGGACAGGAGGAAGTCGTAGTGGTCGTAGTGGTGCGAGGCGTAGAGCCTGTAGGCCTGCTGCACGAGGGCCTTGTGCGCCGCGATCTGGTCGGGCCGGGCGTTCAGCTCCTCGGGCCGGTCGGCGATGACGTCGAGGGTCACCCTGGCCGGGCCGCCGGGGTCGAGGTCGAAGGCCTTGAAGTACTTGCCGGCGATCAGGGGCGAATCCACCAGGGTGTTGAAGGGGACGGCCTTGTACGCGACCGTGTCGCCGGCCTTGCCGGCCGCCTCCAGCGCCGTCGCGGGGGTCCAGCCCGCGGGCAGCTTCACGGTCGGCTGGATCTGGATGTCGCGGGAGAAGTAGCCGGCGGGGTAGAGGGCGACGGCGTTCCATTCGATGTTGAGCATCTCCGGCGTCATCACCACGCGGCCCTCGCGGGTGGAGACGGGGGAGAGGAACTGGTAGTCGAGATCGAGGGCGGAGACGCCGGCCGGCACCTCGATGTGGAAGGCGAACACCTCCACCGGATCGCGCTTCCACTCTATGCGCCTGCCGTTGGCGGTGACGATCAGTCCGGCCAGCTTGTCGATGGAGCCGCCCGGCGAGTGGGCGCCCGGCAGCCACTTGGGCAGCTGCATCACCATCGGGCCCGGGCCGCTCACCGGCACCGTCTCATGCATGGTCATGATGGCGTGGGGCAGGTCGGTGGCGTCGACGCTGAGCTTCAGCACGCCGGGGTAGGGGATATCCTGCGGCGGCGCGATGGCCGGGGGCGGCGGCAGGGGCTGGGGCTGCACCACCTCGGCGCCCGCAGAGTGCGCGAGGGCGACCACGGCGGCGGCCGCCCCAAACCAGACGACCTTCGCTGCCATAAGCTCACACGCTCCGATACTGAGAGGCGACGCGCCCCGATCGACGCCAACATGCCGCGCCGGTTCGTCCGTGGCCAGAGCGCCGGCGGAGATTATTCGTCGAGGTATCGCCACGTGTCGGCGCCGTCGAGCCGCCGCACCCGCGCCTGCGCCAGCACCTGCGGCGTCAGGAGCCGGGCGTTGATCCCCATGCGGTTGCGCCCGGGCTCGAGCGCCGACCAGTGGGTCACGCAGCCGCAGGTGCGACAGCGATGGAACGCGTTCGAGCGGTCGCCCCAGATGTAGACGTCGGTCCCGCCGCCGGCGACCGAGACCGCAACCTCGTCCAGCGCATAGTAGGCCCAGAGCACGCCATAGCGGCGGCAGATGGAGCAGTTGCAGTCGGTGACCTCGGTCGGCGCCCGGGCGATTTCCAACTGCACATCGCCGCAATGGCAGGAGGCCTGGACCAAGGTTCGACTCCGCTCCGGTTCACCTGCCTGCCGCGGCGAGCGACCTTAGCGGCCGCCGCGCCGGGGCTTGGTGTTGCTGGTCATCATGTCCGGTCGCCTGGGTGGTTTCCAGCCCTCGGGCGGCCTGAACTTCTGGTCGCTGGTGCCGAGGCCCATCTTGCCCGGCTCCTGGCGGCGAAGCTTGGAGGGCGGCAACGGCCTTTGCGCCTCCAGCGCCGCGATCCGGTCGCGCAGGGTCGCCGCCATCTCGAAGTCCTCGGCCAGGATGGCGTTGGCCAGAAATTCCTTCAGCGCGGCGAGGTCGTCATCCATCCCGCGTCAACCCTTGGCGGGGGTGAACAGTTTCTGCTTCGGCCCGAGATAGCCGAACAGGAAGGCGCCGACCTTGCGCATCTGGATCTCCTCGGAGCCCTCGGTGATGCGATACCGGCGGTGGTGGCGGTAGATGTGCTCGAACGGCTTGTGGCGGGAATAGCCGATG
>Ga0302314_10014366_pt1 | contig 13558 bp, 10 predicted proteins | sample III_Palsa_N2_3_FD_200533 | JGI IMG/M metagenome (GOLD analysis project Ga0302314, IMG submission 200533) | Peat permafrost microbial communities from Stordalen Mire near Abisko, Sweden - III_Palsa_N2_3 | ecosystem: Environmental > Terrestrial > Soil > Palsa > Peat permafrost | place: Sweden...
TGGCTTTGCTTGGCGTAGGCGTATTCGACGTAGCCGATCGAGCCCAGCGTCTGCTTCACTTCGGCGGCGACGCCGTCATTGCCCTTGCCGCCCACGCCCGTCGGCCAGTTGACGGAGTCGCTGGCGCCAACCTTGGACCAGTTCGCGTCCTTCATCAGCAGGTAGCTGGTGAACACGAAGCTGGTGCCCGAACCGTCCGAACGGTGCACGACGGTGATCGGCAGGCCCGGCAGGTTCACGCCGTGGTTCAGGCCCGCGATGCGCGGATCGTTCCACTTCTTGATGTTGCCGAGGTAGATTTCGGCCAGCACATTGCCGGTCAGCTTGATTTGGCCAGGCGCGATGCCCGGAACGTTGACCACCGGAACCACGCCACCCATCACGGTGGGGAACTGGAACAGGCCGGCGGCGTTCAGATCGGCGATCTTCAGCGGCTTGTCGCTGGCGCCGAACTCAACCGTCTTGGCCTTGATTTGTTTGATGCCGCCGCCGGAGCCGATCGCCTGATAGTTCAGGCCGATGCCGGTCTGGGCCCGATACTGCTCGGCCCACTTGGCATAGACGGGCGCGGGGAAGGTCGCGCCGGCGCCGGTGATGTCGGTGGCTTGAGCGCTCGCGGCCGCTCCCAGCGCGACGGCCGCGCTCATGGCCACGATCAGGTTCTTTAGCATCCGTGTCTCCTTGGACGGGCAGCCGATACGGCGCCCTTCGGCGGCTCACGCATACTGGTGTCGGTTGTCAGTTTAGTGACAGTCAGTAACAGCTCCCCCCGAGGACTGGGGCAACATAGGAGCAAAGGACGCTAGTTGACGCAGAGCGACGAAACCGGCTTTGCGCGGATGGTTTTAACCGGTAGCTTTCGTGTAATGCGCGAACAATGGGCGGACTTGCGCAGGTCATAAGGGGCGACCGCACCGCGAGGCCATTACCGCGCATGAAGCGCCAGAAACCCAAGACGTTCGATTTCCCGACCGCGCAACAGGGCGCCTCGATCCAGTTGGACAGTGTAAGCGAGGACTCGGCTGAATTCGCGTCGCCGCTGGAGCTGCGAGAAGCGGAGTCGCTTGGCTCCATGGTTGCGACCGAGGAGGCGCCACCGGAAGCTGTGCGACCCAGCTTCGATCTGCCATCCCTGAACGCGCCCGATGATCTCCCGTCCGGCGAGGACGGCGCGCTGGTTATGCGCGCACCCAGCGCCCTGCCGTATTATCTGATCGCCCTGTTCGTGTCGGCGCTGGTGCTGTTGGCGCCGGTGGTGTTCGCCTGGAGCTACCAGCGCGACGTGACGCCGTTCCGCAACGACCTCTTCGCACTGGGAGTCATCGCGCTTCTGGCGCTAGGCCCCGCCGCACTCGTCTGGCTGACCGCCTTCGTCCTCCATCAGACCGCCCGACTGACCGCCGAGACGCGGCGCACCCAGGCGCTGACCCATCAACTGTCGGCCCCGACGACGATCGCCGCGCGCAGCGCCGAGTCTGCGGTCGGCGATGTTCGCCGCGAGATCGAACAGGCAACGGCCGCCGCCTCGGCCGCGCGGACCGAACTCCTGTCCCTGCGCGAGGTGCTGGCAGCGGAAAGCCAGCGCCTGATCGAGGCCACAGAGGGCTCGAGCCGCACGGCCATCACCCTGACCCGGGAACTGAGCGCCGAGCGGGAGAAGATGAATATTCTCGCCGCCAGCCTCGACGCCCAGGCGGCCGATGTCGCCGACGCCATCACCCGCCACGCGCGTATGGTGGCCGAGGCCTCCGACCTGGCCGAGACCCAGCTGCGCGAAGCTGAAGCCGCCCTCACCGCTCGCGCCGCCGATCTGGCCGCCGCCGCCGGCGAAGCCAGCGACGCCTCCCGCTTTGCGTCCGAGGATCTTGCAAGACAGGTCGCGCGGCTTGAGGTCGCCGGCCAGGGCGTTGGCGATCAGGCGCGGCTGCTCGAAGAAGGCCTGACGGGCCAAAGGGCCGCACTTGTCACGGTCGCCCACGGTCTGCGCGCAGACCAGGAAGCTTTCGCCGCCGAAGCCGAAACCCAGCTGGCGCGACTGAACGAAATGGTCTCCTACGCCCGGGAGGGCGCGAGCGAGCTCAACGATCGAGCCTCTCATGGCGCGGAAACCTTGAGCCAGCTGCTGACCCGGACGGGAACCCAACTGGCCGATATCGTCGAGGCGGCCACACACGAACGCGACCTGCTCAGCGCGTCCGCCGCCCAGTCCCTGGGCGCCATCTCCGAGATCGCCGCGCGCGAGCGCCAAGGCCTTCAGGCGGAATCCCAACAGTCCGTCGACGAGATGCTCGCCGCCGGCGAACAGGCGCGCCATCAGATCGAAGCCCACCTGGCGGCCGTCGCACACGAGCGCGACCTGATCAGCGCCGCCGCCACCCAGTCGCTCAGCGCCGTCACGGACGTCAGTAGCCGCGAACAGGACCAGCTCGAGCGCCGCGCCCAGGACACGATCCGGGCCATCATCGCTTCCGTTGACGATGCGCGGCGGGCCTTGGAGGCTCAGGTCGACGCCGCCCGGGAAAAGGTGGACCATCTGGCCGAGGCCGCGTTCGCCTCGGGCCAACAGGCGGAAGCCCTGTTCGAATCTCGTCTCAGCGAGGCGCGCAGCCTGATCCAGCAATCCGCCAGCCTGGTGGACGAGGCCGGCGCCGCCTCGGTGGCCCGACTGGGCGAAGGTGTCGAGAGCGCCCGCTCGACCCTTGTCGAGTTGGAGAGCCTGCTGACTGAAGTGGACGCCCGCATCGGCCGCCTGCCCGCCGACGCCCAGGCGCGCGCAGAGACCGTTCGCGCCTCGATCGAGCGCGGCATGGAAGAGCTGATGGCCTCCGCCCGACGTGCGGCGGAGGAGACCCAGACCATCGACGCCGCCTTCCAGGACCGCGTGCGTCGCAACTATGACATGCTGAGCGAAGCCGTACGTCTCATGGGCGTGGTCGCCGGATCAACCAGCGGATCGACCCTGCGCACCGCGTCGGCGCCGCCGCAGGCGCCCTTGCAGCAGACCCTCGCGCCAGAGCCGCCGCGCCCGCCGCTGGCCGCCGCGCCCCCCCAGGAGCGACGCCCTTATGCTCGTCCCGAACCATCCGCACCCGCGCCGGAGCCGCGGGCGCCCAGCGACGCCGGTCTGCGCCCGCGTCTGCGCCTGACCCCAACCGCTTCCGACGAAGAATTCAAGACGGTGTTCGATGCCGCCGGAGGGCGCGAAGCCGCTCGTCGCGATCCGCCCGCTCCGCGTGAACCCGGTGAACCCGCCGGTCCGGACAGCTGGACCTGGCGCGAGCTGTTGTCGTCGATGGATGATGAGCCGCCGATCGACGAGGCCAATCTGGCCGACCTGGTGCTCGGCGAAATGGAGAGTATGGGCATCGACGCTGGCGCGCTTCTCCCCCGAACCAGGCTCGAGGAAATCGCTGGCGCGACCCACGCTGGTGAAGCGGACGCCGCCCGGCGCGCCGTTCATCGGCTGGCGCCCGCCGCCATTCGCCGCCTTGCCCGACGGATGATGGCCGAACGGTCCTTCCGGGCCCAGAGCGAGCATTTTGTGCGCCGTTATCGTGGTCTGGTCGAGGGCGCCGACCGCACGGTGATCTCGGCTTTGCTGAGCTCCGATCAGGGCCGGGCCTATCTGCTGTTCGATGCGGCGGTGGCGGAAGCCCTCTAGCTAGCGGCGGCGGTCCGGAGAATCCCATGAGTTCGCAGACGCGCATCTGGCTGGTGCTGGCGGCCTTGAGCGGCTTGATCGCCGTGGGCTTTGGCGCGTTCGGCGCTCACGGCGTCGGCGACCCGAGAGCCAAGGAACTGCTCCGCACGGGTGCGGAATACCAGATGATCCACGCGCTGGCGGTATTCGCCTGTTTCAGCCTCTATCGCGCCGGCGCGCCAGCCGCCGGGATCGCCGCCTGGCTGTTTCTGGCCGGCGCTCTGCTGTTCTCAGGCTCGCTTTACGGCCTGGCGCTGACGCCGGCCCGATGGTTCGGGCCAGTGACGCCGATCGGTGGACTGCTCTTCATCGCCGGCTGGGCGACCTTGGCCTGGGCGGCCCTTGCAGGCACAAAAAGCGCCTAGGCCCTGGCCTTGGGCGCTCGCAGCGCCAAGCCGTATAGCGCCATCGCCGACCCGGCCATACAGAGACCCACCGCCAGCGACAGCGGGCGCGGACCATTGTCATGCATCAGGCCGGTGAAGGATGAGGCGAGCGCGCCGAACGCGAACTGGGCGCCGCCCATGAGCGCCGAGATGGACCCCGCCCGTTTGGGATCGACGCTCAGGCCGCCCGCCATGGTGTTCGCGCTCACCAGGCCGAAACTGCCGATAACAAAGAAGAGCGGGATCAGGACGCCATACATGCCGCCCACTCCCGTCCAGGCGGTCAGAGCCAGCGCCGCCGCGAAAACCAGCGACCCCGGCCGCGCCAAGATGACGATCTGCTCGGGCGTGTAGTGGCGCAACAGCATCCGGTTCACCTGATTCATGGCGATCAGCGCCACCGAATTGGTGCTGAAGTACCAGCCAAACTGCGAGGCGGGGATGCCGTAGAAGCCGATCAGCAGGCCCGGCGCGGCGGCGACATAGGCGAACACCGCCGCCGAATTCAGGGCGCCGGCGAGGATGAAGCCGATGAGCTGGGCCTGGGTCAACAGGGTCACATAGGCGCGGACAGGATGTTCGCCCATCGCTTGCAGCCGAGTCTCCTCCGATCGGCTTTCCCGCAGGCGAAAAGCCGAGGCGACGAGAACGGCGGCGCCGACGCTGGCCATAAGCCAGAAGCTCGCGCGCCAACTGGCGATCGTTAAAAGTGCGCTGCCAATCAGCGGCGCGATGACTGGAGCCAGGCCCGACACCAGCATCAGCATGGATAATACGCGGGCGGAGTCACGGTGATTGTACCGGTCGCGGACAATGGCGCGGGCGATCACCACCCCGGCGCTTCCCCCGAGCGCTTGCAGGAACCGGGCGACCATCAGCATCTCGATCGAGGTCGAAACCGCACATAAGATCGACGCGGCGACATAGAGCACGGAGCCGATCAGGATCGGACCTCTCCGCCCCCACCGATCCGACGCCGGACCATAGAAGAACTGACCGATCGCCAGGCCAGCAAGGAAAGCCGCCAAGGTGTTCTGGGCCTCGCCCGTCGAAACGCCAAACACGCGTGCGATCGTCGGCAGACTGGGCAGGTAGATGTCGATCGACAGCGGCGCGAACGCGCTCAACGCGCCCAGCAGCAGCACAAAACCCAGCGAGACCTTAGCCGGCGCGTGGGGGTCGGCGGGATCGGCGATTTTGACGTCGGACAAGGCGGCTCCCGAAAGTGACGCAAGGGTATAGTCAATTTCGGTTGGCCCGGAACCCTTATCGGCTTGCGCGGGTCGTATAGCGCCTGCACGGTGACGCCAGAAACGAAGCCTTGGGAGGGCCGCCATGACCGACATCCTCGCGCGACAGATGCCGCCGGTGAAGCACGCCCACGTCAATGGCGTGGACATGGCCTATTACGAGGCGGGTCCGCGCAAGGGCGTGCCGGTGATCCTCTGTCATGGCTTTCCTGAGTTGGCCTTCTCCTGGCGCCATCAGCTCCGCGCCTTCGAGGAGGCCGGCCTATGGGCGATTGCGCCTGACCAGCGCGGCTATGGATTGACCGATCGACCCGGCCCCGTGGAAGCCTATGACCTGGAACACCTGACCGGCGATCTGGTCGGTCTGCTGGATCACCTGGGCGTCGAAAAGGCGGTGTTCTGCGGCCACGACTGGGGTGGCCTGATCGTCTGGCAAATGCCGCTGCTGCATCCGACTCGGGTCGCCGGCGTCATCGGCGTCAACACGCCCTATCAGCCGCGCGCGCCGTTCGATCCCATCGCCATCATGCGCGCCCGGCTGGGCGACGAGATGTACATCGTCCATTTCCAGAAACCAGGAGAGGCAGACGCGATTCTGGCGAAGGACGTGGCCAAGACCATGAACTTCTTCCTGAAACGGCCGCCGCCGGCGCAGGCCGCCTCCGCCGGTTTCGCGACCGAGCGCAAGCCGGGCGATCCATCGGTCTTCCCGCTGGTGCGCATTGTCGAAGCCTACGACCCGGCCAACGATAGCCGCGAGAAATTCCTCACTGACGAGGAATTCGCCGCCTTCGTCGAAGCCTTCGAGCGCACCGGCTTTACCGGCGGCATCAACTGGTACCGCAACATCAGCCGCAATTGGGAAAAGGGCGCGAGCCTTCCGACCACGGTCGATGTGCCGTCATTGATGATCATGGCCGAGAATGACGCGGTCCTTCCCCCCTCCGCCGCCGACGGAATGGAGACCTATATCGCTGACCTCGAGAAATCACTGGTGAGCGATTGCGGCCACTGGACCCAACAAGAACGGCCCGAGGCGGTCAATCGCATCATACTGGACTGGATGAACCGGCGGTTTCCGCGCTAAGACAGGCTCGATGGAACGTACCTCCGCGCCTATTTCGCCCGCTACGGCCAGCGCGTCTCGGCGCTCGCTCTACCCGGAAATCGAACCCTATTCGTTCGGCTGGATTTCCACGGGCGGCCAACACGAGGTCTATTACGAGGAATGCGGCAAGCGGGACGGGCGTCCGGCCATCGTGCTGCACGGCGGTCCAGGCGGGGCGATCAACCCCACGATGCGGCGTTTCTTCGACCCTGGCCGGTGGCGCACAGTGCTGTTTGACCAGCGCGGATGCGGAAAATCGCGTCCCAATGCATCTCTCGAAGACAACACCACCTGGGCCCTGATCGAGGACATCGAACGCCTGCGGGTTCACCTGGGCATCGAGCGGTGGACGGTGTTCGGTGGGTCCTGGGGTTCGACCCTCGCCCTCGCCTACGCCATCACCCATCCCGAAAGGGTGGATGCGCTAGTCCTGCGCGGCATCTTCCTGGTGTCCGACCGTGAGCTGAGCTGGTTCTATCAGGACGGCGCCTCTATGATGTTCCCCGACGCCTGGGCCCGCTTCATCGAGCCCATCCCCGCCGCCGAGCGGGACGATCTGATGGCCGCCTATCACCGCCGCCTCACCCACCACGATCGCCGGGTCCAGGCCCGCGCCGCCGCGGCCTGGAGCCAGTGGGAGGGCGACACCATCTCCATCCGTGGTCCCGAGGCCCGCCCATCCAAGTTCAACGAGGTCGACTTCGCCGTCGCCTTCGCCCGCATCGAATGCCACTACTTCGCCAACAAGGGCTTCTTCCCCGAAGAAGACTGGATCCTGAAAAACGTCTCCCGGATCCAGAAAATACCGGGGTGGATCGTGCAGGGCAGGTTCGATGTGGTCACGCCACTGGAATCCGCCTGGAAGCTGAAGAACGTCTGGCCCAAGGCTGACTTCGAAGTCGTCTGGGACGCGGGCCACGCGTCCACCGAGCCCGGCATTATCGATGGTCTGGTGCGGGCGACGGACCAAGCCTGGTCGGTCTAGCGGAGCGCCGTCCGAATCTGCAGATGACGCGGAGCAGGCGGTTGCGAGCAACCGAACCCGCTCCGCCCATACCGTCAGTTCGGCATCAGAACGGCGTCGATCACGTCGATAATGCCGTTGGACTGGTAGACATTGGAGATAGTGATCTTGGCCATGCCGCCCTTTGCATCGGTCAGGTAGACATTGTCGTGATGGACGCTGACCATCAGCGGCTCGCCCTGAACCGTGGTCAGACTGCCGCCTGAATGGGCCAGCTTCATCAGATCGGCCTTGGTGTAGCGACCAGCGACCACATGGTAGGTCAGGATCTTGGTCAGCATGGCCTTGTTCTCGGGCATGACCAGCGTGTCGACCGTACCCGCCGGCAGTTTGGCGAAGGCCTCGTTGGTCGGGGCGAAGACGGTGAACGGGCCGGGACCGGACAGAGTGTCGATCAGGCCGGCAGCCTTGACGGCGGCGACCAGGGTCGTGTGGTCCTTCGAGTTGACTGCGTTTTCGACAATGGTCTTGCTCGGGTACATGGCGGCGCCGCCGACCATCGGGTCGGACATCTGGGCGAAGGCCACGGGCGCGGCGCCGGCGGCCAGGGCGAGCGAAAGCGCGCTGGCAAGCGCCAGCTTTTGGACGGTTATGGATTTCACGGGATTAGTCCTTGATCGCGCCGCCAATCATTTGGCGACTGCAGTAAGTACGTCCCAGGCACGTAACTGGATGCCGCGCGGCCAAGGCCGCCAAGCCCGGATTGGTATTTAGAGGAAGGCGCCGCTGCCGCTGGTCACTTCTTCATAGCGGTGCACCCGGACGGCCTGGATCAGGCCAAAGCCGATCATCACCGTGGTCATGACCGTGCCCGCCTTCGACAGCAGCGGCATTGGCACCCCCACGACTGGCGCCAGACCCATGACCATGGCGCCGTTGATCAGGATGTAGAGGGCGAAGGTCGCGGTCACGCCAGCGGCCGCCAGGCGCCCGAAGTGACTGTGCGAGATGCTCGCCACTCGCAGGCAGATCACGATCACCGCCGCATAGAGCAGCAGTACGGACGCGCAGCCGACAAAGCCGAACTCTTCAGCCAGGGTGGCGAAGATGAAGTCGGTCTGCTTTTCGGGCAGGAAGTCGAGCTGGCTTTGCGACCCCAGGCCATAGCCCTTACCGAGAAAGCCGCCCGAGCCGAGGGCGATCTTGGCTTGCAGGATGTGATAACCGGCGCCTGACGGGTCGTCCTCAGGGTGCAAGAAGGTGAGCAGCCGCTGGGCCTGGTACCCCTTCACCAGATATCCGTGCAGGATCGCCCAGATCAGGCCAGGCGCGGCAATGGCCGCCGCCGCGACGGCTCCCAGGATCAGGCGCCAGCTAAGTCCGGCCAGCATCATCATTGCCATGCCCGTGGACGCCAGCAGGATGGCGGTGCCGAGGTCAGGCTGTTTGGCGATCAGAAGAACCGGAGCGCCGATCATCGCCAGGGGGATCAGCAGCCACCAGGACAGGCGCGCGCGGTCGGCGGGAAGCCCGTGGTAGAAACGGGCCAAAGCCATCACCAGCCCCATCTTCATCACCTCTGACGGCTGGAACTTCAGATGGCCAATCTGCAGCCATCGGGCCGCACCCAAGGCCGAATGGCCGACCACCATGACCAGGACCAGGAGCACAAGAGCGATCCCGTAGACCGGATAGGCCAGCGCGAACCAGACCCTGAGATTGATCAGCGCCAGGGCCATCATCAGCAGAAAGCACAGGCCAAACAGCAGCATCTGCGGCCCTGCCCAAGGCTTCCAGGACCCGCCGGCGATCGAATAGAGCATCAGGCCGCCCGCCGCCGCGATCAGGCAGATGAGCGCAGACAGGGTCCAGTCGATTTCGCCGAACTTGACCGGCACCCGATCCCGCTGGCCAGGCCGCGTCAGAGCGCTGGAGGTCATGTGGTCGAATCCAAAAGCGGGTTTTGCAGCTGTTGGCCGGTCGGGCCGTTCTGTGGCGCTCCCGGAAGATCGGTTGGCGGCGGCGGCGCGGCGTCCCCAGACATGGCGTTCGGATCCATTGCGGGCATGGGCAGAGGCTGCTCGATGCGGGCGCGCACCTGCGGGTCTTTGAGCAAGGCCACCCGCATGATTTCGCGCGCGATCGGCGCGGCGGCCTGTGCGCCCATGCCGCCATGCTCCACCAGGACGGCTAGGGCATAGCGTGGGTCATCGTAGGGCGCGAAGGCGATGAACCAGGCGTTGTCGCGCAAGGTCCATTCCCCGACTGCGCCGTGGGCCCCGTGACCGCCGTTAAAGTTGCGGGTCTGCGCCGTGCCGGTCTTGCCGGCCATCTTTATCGGCCCCAGGCCGAGTTGCGCCGCCGCATAGGCGGTGCCATTCGCATCGTTCGCCACTGAGGCCATGGCCGTGCGCACGAACTGGATGTGGTCCGGATTGAACGGCAGGTCTTCCACCGCAGAACCCGGCGGTTGCTCGACGCCGCCAATGGAATGGATCAGCCGCGGGTTGAGCGCCTTCTTGGCGTTGGCCAACCGCGAGGCCATGACGCAAAGCTGTAGCGCATTGACCTCGGTATAGCCCTGCCCGATGCCCATGGAGGGGGTTTCGCCGGCATACCAGCGCGGGTCGGCGTGGCGGGCGGTCATGTAGGCCTTCTTCCAGGCGATATCGGGAACGATACCGGGCCTTTGGCCCGAGACGCCGATATCGAAGGTCTGACCAAGGCCGAACCGGCGCGCCACCTCGGCGATCTTGTCAGGCCCGACCACCAGGGCCGTCTGGAAGAAGAAGACGTCGCAGGAGGTCACGATCGCCCCGTGCATATCCAAGGTGCCGTGGTGCCTGTCGCAGTGGAAGACGTGGTTGCCGAAGGCGAACGAGCCGTTGCAGGTATAGGTTCGCTTGGGATCGACCCCCACTTCCAGCGCCGCCAGGGACACCATGGTCTTGAAGGTCGAGCCGGGGTGGTAGAGGCCCGCCAGCGACTTATCCAACAGCGGCTTGTGGTCGTATTCCGATAGGGCGCGGTATTCGGACGGCACGATGCCTCTGACGAAGGCATTGGCGTCAAAGCTCGGCGCCGACAGCATGCACAGGATGTCGCCGTTGCGGCAGTCCATCATCACCGCCGCGCCGGAGTTCTCGCCAAACTTCTCCAGCGCCAAATTCTGAATGTCGGAGTCCAGCGTCAGGACCACGTCTTTTCCCGGCGTCGGCGCGATATTGCCGGCGGGGTCTTCGCGGATCACCCTGCCCTTGGCGTCCACCTCGACCTTCTGCCCGCCGGACTTGCCGCGCAGTTCCAGGTCGAGCGCCTTCTCGACGCCGCTCTTGCCGATGCGAAAGCCGGGGTTGAGCAGAAGCGGGTCAGGGTTGTCGCCGGCCTTCTCTATGTCGGAGTCCGAGACCCTGGAGACATAGCCGACCACGTGGGCGAAGGCGCCGCCGAAGGGATAGACCCTCGCCTCGCCCATGTCCGGCTGCAGGCCGGGCAGTTCCGCGGCGCGGACGTTGACCCGGGCGAATTCGTCCCAGCTCAAGTCGTCGACCACAGCCACCGGCACGAACCGCTGGCTTTCGGCCAACTGCCGCATGATCTGCCGGCGCTTGTCTGGCGTGATCGGGACCACCTCGGACACCAGGTCGAGGGTTGCGTTCGGATCCTGCACCTCGTCCTTGAGCAGCAGCAGCCGGAAATTCGGACGATTGGTGGCGATCTCGACGCCGTTGCGGTCAAGGATGCGCCCGCGGGGCGGCGGGACCAGGCGAAAGTTGAACTGGTTGCTGGCCGCCAGCATCTTGTAGCGGTTGGCCTCGACCAGCTGCAGCTGGGCCAGACGCCCGCCGAGCGCCAAGAGACCGACGCTGGTCAGGGCGCCCATGACAAAGGCCCGGCGGTGGAACACGCCCTGCCGCTCGTTCACCTCGTTGAAGAAGATAGACGGTTCGCTCATCTGAATCGGACATCCGCGTCTTCGAAACGTTCGATCAGACGATGGGCGAAGGGATAAAGCACGGTCGTGGCCAAAAATTGCCAGAACACCGAAAACAGGTTCGGCACGGCCAAGGAAACGACGCTGGTGATCAGAAATCCGGTGAGCATGGTCAGGGCGGTGGCGCTCGCGAACCAGACCTGACGCATCGGCCGGCTTTGTCCGGTCATGATGCTGCGCGAGGCCAGCACTACCGTGTAGGAGGCCAGCAACGAAACACCCCAAAGCCCCGGTGGGCCGCCCCAGAACAGGTCCAGGAACAGGCCGAGCAGCACCAGAAGGAAGGGCGCGATCACCGAGGGCCGGATCACCGCCCAGGCAAAGGCCAGGATCATCGGAAAAATCGGCTCCGGCAGTTGCAGGCCGAACACCTTGATGGGGACGGCGAACAGGAAGGTTCCGGCGACACAGGCCAGCGCCGGCAGACCCAGCCAGCGCCAGGGGTCGAGCGGCCGCGTGGACTGCATCAAACTCATGGGGTGTCGTCGTCCGGCGGCGGCGTGGTGGCCGGTGAAGGCGGCGGCGGTTGTTTTGGCGCAGGCTTGGCCTTGCTCGCAGCCAGGGCGTTTGCAAGCGTCTTGGCCGTGGCCTGGGCGTCGGCGGTCGCGGCCGGACCGGCTTTGGGCGGCGCCGCGGCCGGCGGCGGCGCGGACATCGCCTTCACCTTCCCGGCCACCTCGGCGGCGTCCGCCGTCGACAGCGGCGGCAGCCCCGAGGCCATCGCATCCTTCTGCTCGGCGATCTGACTGAAGTCAGTGAACAGCAGGATGCGCACGAAATCGATCGGCGAGGAGTCCGCGTCCAACCGCACCCGCCAGGCGCCGTCGAAGCCCTGCACCGCGACCCCAACAGGCAGGCCGCGCGGGAACACGCCACCATCGCCCGAGGTCAGCACCCGGTCACCGATCTTCACCGGCTCCTGGCCGCGCATGTAGGCCAGCTTAGGATTGGGACCGCCATCGCCGCTCAAAATTGCGCGGGCGTTGGTGCGATCGATAACCACCGGCGTGCGGCTGGCTATGTCGGTCAGCAGCAGGATACGGCTGACGTCGTGACCAACGCCAGTCACCCGGCCGATCAATCCCCGATCGCTCATCACCGGATTGCCCACGGTCACCCCGAGCTCGCGGCCAACATTGGCGAGGCGGGAGTCGGCGAATGGGCCGCGGGAGTCGGCGATGACGTGGGCCGTGACCATGGGAATGGGCGGATCGGTCTTCAGCCCCAGAACGGCGCGCAGGCGCTGGTTCTCATTCTGCACGGCGATCGCCTTGTCCTGCCAGGCATGCAGCTCGTTGATCTCTTCGCGCAGGCCGTGGTTCTGCGCGCCGGCGAGGAAGTAGTCCCGGACTAGGTCGAACACATTGCCGGTCCATCGCCCAGGCGTGGCCAAGGTGCTGCTGACCGGCGCGGACAAGGTGTCCACGACGTTCTTAGTCACGCCATAGGCCTGAACCTGCAGGGTCTCGCGGCGGTCGCCGAGAAGCAGCGCGACACCGATCACGGCGGCGATAATCACCGCCACCCCCGCCATCCAGGTCAGGGGGACCTTCATGTCAAAGTTGGATCGGTCCCGAAAGGACACGCGCTTCGCCTCCGAAGCTATTCAGACCGATTTAGGCCGCTGCTAAGAGAGCGATGATTCTAGCACGCCCTTCATCCACTTTGGATGTTCGAGCACTTTGCCGCAACCAAGCGCGACACAGGACAGCGGATCGTCCGCCACCATGACCGGCAAGCCGGTGTGATCGCGGATCTCTGCGTCCAGGCCGCGCAGCAAGGCGCCGCCGCCGGTGAGCATGATGCCCTTGTCGGCGATATCGGAGGCCAGTTCAGGCGGGGTGGCTTCGAGCGCCACCTTCACCGCCTCGATGATCTGCGAGACCGGTTCGGCCAAGGCGTCGGAGGCCTGTTTTTCGCTGATGCGCACTTCGCGCGGCACGCCCTGCATCAGGTCGCGGCCCTTGACCTCAATGGCCAGGCCTTCGCCGTCGGCGGGAGACCGGGCGGTGCCGATTTCCTTCTTGATCCGCTCGGCGGTGGTCTCGCCGATCAAGAGGTTATGGTGGCGGCGCATATAGCTGATGATCGCCTCATCCATCTTGTCGCCGCCAACCCGCACGCTGCGTGAATAGACGATGCCGGACAGGGACAGA
>Ga0302314_10014367_pt1 | contig 13558 bp, 12 predicted proteins | sample III_Palsa_N2_3_FD_200533 | JGI IMG/M metagenome (GOLD analysis project Ga0302314, IMG submission 200533) | Peat permafrost microbial communities from Stordalen Mire near Abisko, Sweden - III_Palsa_N2_3 | ecosystem: Environmental > Terrestrial > Soil > Palsa > Peat permafrost | place: Sweden...
CGAGTCCATCGCCGTGTCCGGATCCGGCATGGGCACCGCCCCGCCCGCGACCGCGACCGTGTACAACACGGATACCGGAGCGCAGAGCGACACCGAGACCCTGAATTCCTCGGGCGCGGTCACGTCGGACGTCAACACCGGCTATGACGACTTCGGCCAGATGGTCTCGTATACGGACGCCAACGACGAGACGACGACCTACTCGTACGACCTCGATGGCCAGGGAGTGACCCGCAGCACCCCCTACGACACCGACACGATGACGTATTCGTCCGGCGGCCAGCCGGTCAAGGAGGTGGACGGACTCGCCGGCACCTTCACCGCGACCTACAACGCGGACGGGGCGCTCCAGACGGAGACGTACCCGGACGGCACCGCCGCGACGTACACGACCAACGCGGACGGCACAGCCACGCAGTTGACCTACAGCAACGGCAACTGGGCGGCCCCGATCGCGGACTCGGTGACGGTCGACGCGCAGGGCGACTGGAGCACCGAGAGCATTCTGAACGACTCCAAGACCTACACCTACGACAACGACGACCGGCTCACCGCCGTCGCGGACACCGACGCGGGATCCTGCACCACCCGCGGTTACACCTATGACGCGGACTCCAACCGGACGAGCCTGACGACGTACGCGGCCGCGGGCACCGGGGCCTGCCAGACCTCGACCGCGTCGTCGGCGGAGACGTACTCCTACGACACGGCCGACCGCCTGGAGTCGACCACGGAATCCGGGACCACCAGCACCTACACCTACGACACCCAGGGCGATATCACCTCGACGCCCTCGGTCGACGCCGGCGGCGCGGGAAACCTCGTCGCGACCTACTACGCCGACGGCCTGCTCGACAGCCAGACCCAGGGTGGCACAACGGATTCGTACACCCTGGACGGCACGCTCGACCGCTACGCCGCGGAGACCGACTCGGCAACCGGCTTCACCACCGTCAACGACTACTCCGACAGCACCGACTCACCGAGTTGGAGCACGACCAACGGGTCGCGGACGGAGAACGTGGTCGGCCTTGACGGCGGCCTCGCCGCGACGGTCACCTCCGCCGGCGCCGTCACCCTGCAACTGACGGACCTGCGCGGAGACATCATCGCCACCGTCAACCCGGCCAGCGACGCGGCACCCGAAGCCACCTACACGTACACCGAGTTCGGGTCCCTCGATGCCGGCTCCGACACCCCCGCCGCCTACGGCTACCTCGGTTCCGACGAGCGCTCCGACGACGCCCTCGGCGCAACCATCCTCATGGGCGTCCGCGGATACAACGTGGACACCGGGCGCTTCAGTTCGGTGGACCCGGTGTTCGAGGGGTCGGCGAACGCCTACGACTACGTCAATCAGAATCCGGTGACCGGTACCGACCTGAGCGGCAATTCGGGAAACCGGGAAGGCGTCGTCGTCGTACACAGCGGAGACCGCTACGAATTCACGCTGTACCTCAACCACACGGAGACGAAGTGGCTCACCCGCTTCGTCGGCAAAGCCGGTCTGCTGGCCGACGCCCTGGCAGTTCTGTTCCCGCCGATCGCCGAGTTCGCGGGGCCGATCGGTGTGGTGCTCGACGCCTTCGCCCTCTTCCTCGACTGGCTGGATCACAACGATCGCGGAATCTACGTCAATACCTTCTGGTACAAGATCTCCTGGTGGTGGTTCGGCTCGCACACGGCGTTCATCCCCTACTTCCTGTGGGTCGGCGGTCAGTGAGCGACCCGCGCCGAGTACCCCTCACCCAGGTGTAACGTCCAGTCCGACGACGGCTCGGTGAGCCGGCTCCAGCGCTCCGTCCGTTGTGGCTCCCATGCCAACCGGTGTGGGAGCCACAACGGAACAGACAGAAGGCGTGATGGTTAATGGCCATGCGGGCCGTCGGCGAAATCTCACTGGCCTTGGGCGCGCGGGAGAACCTGCCCGGTTCCCTGCACATCCTCGGTTGGTGCCTGATCGTTCTCTCGATCGTGAGCGCGGTGAATCTCATGCGAGCGCTGACCCGGGAACGGGCCCGCGGGAAAGTATTGGCCGACGCGGTGAAATCCGCGAGCCCGTACCGACTCGCACTCTCGGCCTCGCTGTTGGTGCTGGGCATTCCGCTGGCGCTCGGCCTCCCGTCGGCCACGTGCCAGATCTATGTCGCCGTCGTGGTCCTCATTCAGGCCGCTGACATCCTGGGGCCGAGGGTGATGGCGCGTCTGCGGCGTACCCGATCCGGCGGAGAGGGGAGCTAGGGGGACCGAGGGAGCAGCCGGTGCCGTTCGTTCGCTCCGCGTTGACTACGGGGTGACGTGGAAGCCCCACTGGGGCCCCTTCACCAGTGAGGTGAAGGTCTCGGCGGACAGCGGATCGGAATCGATCATCCAGTCCGCTTCGTTGGTGCCGCTCTTGTCGTAGTTGAACCATACGAAGCCGAGCACGTCCGAGTGGTCCGCCACATTGGCGAACAGGTTGCTGATCTCCTGGGGTTTCTCCGAGCTCGGGGAGACGGCGGTCTCCGCGATGAGGAACGGCTTCTGGGTGAAGCCGCGCACCTCTTCCATGGTCGGCTCGAACAGGGTGTCGAAGGTGGAGCGGCCGCCGTTGCCGACGTTGTAGTAGCCGGTGAGGCCGATCCAGTCGACGTAGGCGTCGCCGGGGTAGAGCGGTTGGAGCTCGACGGTCGGGACCGGGTAGGTGACGTTGACATCCCAGAGCCAGATGACGTTGGTCGCGCCGGCCTTGGTGTAGATGTCGTGGATGCGCTTCCACGCCGCCACGACGCCTGGCTGCGGCGCTCGGTGGTGATAAGTCTGGCCCCGTTGAAGTAGATCCGGTTTGGTAACCACCAAACCGGATCTACTTCACTTCTGGAACTGGCGCAGTGTTCGATAACACTTGCCTGTGCGGCCGTTGTACGCGCTGTGGTTCGCAGGGACCTTTGCTCGTCCATACGATTATGGAGTACCTATGGGAGATCGGCATTCTCCCGCGCAGTTGAGGATACCGAGAGACGCCTACTCGCCGATCCCGAGCGCCTCGTCCGACGCGAGCGTGGCCCAGCTGGTCGACGGCTGAAATCAGTGGCTCGACCAGTACCCGGCCTCGGGCCTCGACGACCTGCAGTTCGCCGAGGTGGGCATCGTCCCGCAGGACGGCGCGTACCAGGCCCCGTACACGTGGAACGCCTCCAGCGGAACCAACCCGGCGATCCAGGTCAACTGGTACACCGCCGCCTGCCAGGTCGCGCAGACCAGGCACCTCGAGGGCATCTACTGGTGGTATCTGAACCTGGAGAACACCGCCGGGCAGGCGTCCGGCTCCGACCCGATGGACATCCTGAACGCTCCCGGCGCTCAGGAGATCGCGAACTGCTTCGCCACGTACCCCCGCTGAGCGACGGGGGTACCGGCGGTATCAGCGCTCGACGGCGACTTCGATCAGGTCCACCGGCACGCCGCCCAGGCGCAGCTTGTAGTCCTGGGCGCCCTTCAGGAAGTCGAATCGCAGACCACTGTCGAGGTTGCGCTCGACGAGCAGGGAGACCAGCACCACGCCGGGGGCCAGGCCCGCCCGATCCTCGATTGGGAGGTTCATGTCGTAGGCCATATTGTATATAAAGGCAGTGTTTCCATGCGCGAGCATGATGGCCGACGCGAGGGCGCGGCCGTCTGCGTGTAGCTCCACGACATGGGCCGCGTCCACGGCTGCCAGCTCGCCGACCATGGTCCGCACGAAGGCGCCGTAGTCGGTCACGAACTCGCCCGTCGCCGGACTTGCCTCGGCCTTCCAGGTGAGGAGCTGTTCAAGTGAATCGCAGACCGTCGCGGGCGTCGAGATGACGAGTTCCAGCTCGCCGACCGCTTCGATCAGCCGGTTGCGCTTGCGCAGGATGTCCGCGCGGCGCTTCGAGTTCAGCAGCGCGAGGTAGCCCTGCGGGGCCGCCTCGATCCTCGGCGCCTGGTCATACGCCTCGACGGCCGCGTCGGGCGCGATGCGCACGACCTCGTCGATGATGGCCTGGGCTGCCGCGTCGTTGTGAATCAGTCCGGCGAGCGACGCCCGGGTCCAGGGAGCGGCGTCGAACATCCACTGGGCCAGGGCGGCGGCGACCTCCTTCTCCCGCCCGGCTGCCGCGACCGGCCCCATGTAGTCGACGACGTCCCGGCCCCCGGCGAAGGACAGCAGCCCCGAATCCAGCTCGAAGGCGCAGATCCCGACGACCCGGTCCTCGTCGACGACCTTCGCCGTGATGAGCTGCGACGCCGGGTTCTTGGCCACCCTGTCGTGCCACCAGGAAAGCAGGAAACGTCCCGTGTGGAACGGGGTCCCCTCCGATGCTGCGAATGTCTCCCACGACTCCGTGTGGAGCATGCCGGTGCCGGATTCGATGATGACCTGGACGTCGCACACGAGTTCGACCATCTGTTTCCAACCTTGAGTCGTCGTTGGTACTCCGCAAAGCTGTGACATGGCGAAAGCCCATCACTAGCCTTCCCGGCGAAACAGGCTCGAAACTCGGTTCAGCGGGATGCCGTATCGATAGGTTGATTCACTGGTCCGAGTGGTCGCTGGAAAGGGCGACGCGGGGGACGAGGGCGACGATCCGGCCGTCGAACAGCACCGGGACCCACGCCTGGCCCTCCGGCAGCCGCGCCAGGACGGTGGCGGGATCCTCTCCGGCGCCCGCCGAACCGAGGGCGGGTTGCACGTGGTCTGCGATCGGTTCGTCGTCGGGCAGGCCGAGCAGGGCCGAGGACGGCAGCGAGCCGACCACGTCGCCGACCGCCCAGGAATCGGCCTGACCGGCCTGGCCGATCTGACCGGCCTGCCGGTCGAAGACCACCAGGGCGCTGCGATCCGCCGCGGGCTCCTCGGACAGGCCGAGGACGATCCGCGCCTCGGCCACCGTCGCCCGCGAGCGCACCGCGAGCGCGGGACCGGCCGCCGGGATCAGATCGCCGAGGGTCGGCCGGGTGCCGTCGCCGTCCTGGAATCCCTTGGCCAGCAACCACGCCTCGCTGAAGTACGTCGAGAGGTAACCGCGTCCGGAGTCCGGCGCGAGGACGACCACGAGATCGCCGGGAGTGGCGTCCCGCGCGACGCGTAGCGCGGCGGCGACGGCTGTCCCGGACGAGCCGCCGACCAGCAGGCCCTCCTCTCGGGCGAGCCGGTACACCGTCTGGATCGACTCGCGGTCGCCGATGCGCAGGATCTCGTCGGCCACGGACTTGTCGTAGGACTGCGGCCAGACATCCTCGGCCGTCTCGGGATGCAGGTAGTGCCCGATGCTCTCTACCGCGTACGGACTGCCGTCACCGCCCCCGTATACCGAGGTGGTCGGGTCGGCGCCGATCACGCGCACCGTCCCGGAGCTCGCCTCCTTCAGGTACCGGCCCGTGCCGCTGATCGTTCCGCCGGTCCCGATCCCGGCGACGAAGTGGGTGATCCGGCCCGCTGTCTGCCGCCAGAGCTCCGGGCCGGTCGTCTCGACGTGGGCGCGCGGGTTCGCGGGATTGTCGTACTGATCCGCCAGCCAGGCGCCCGCGGTCTGCGCGGTGATCGTCCGGGCGAGGTTGCGGACCTGCTCGGGATGATGCGCGGGCAGCGCCGAGGGCGTGAGCACCACCTCCGCTCCGTAGGCGCGCAGTACGGCGATCTTGTCCGGGCTGGTCTTGTCCGGGAGCACCACGATGCACCGGTATCCGCGCTGCGCGGCCACGATCGCCAGGCCGATCCCGGTGTTGCCCGAGGTGCCCTCCACGACCACGCCGCCGGGCAGCAGCGCCCCGGACTCCTCGGCCGCGAGCACCATGGACAGCGCGGCGCGGTCCTTCACGCTCATCCCGGGATTGAGGAACTCGGCCTTTAGATAGACGGCCGCGGGCAGCCCGGCGCCGAGCCGGGCGAGCCGGATCAGCGGGGTGTGGCCGACGGCGTCGAGCACCGATTCGTAGACCGGCTCGACGCGCGCCAGCAGGCTCTCGCCGCTCTGCTCCGCGGTCATGCCCGGACCAGCGCCGTGATCGTGGTGGTGGTCCGCAGCTCGAAGCCGAGCGACTCATAGAGCCGGATCGCGTTCGTGTTCGTGGCTAGGGCATGCAGGAACGGCGTCTCCCCGCGCTCTACGATGCCCGCCGCGACCGCCCGCACCAGGCGGCTCGCCAATCCCTGTCCGCGATACGCGGCATCCGTGCACACGGCGCTGATCTCCGTCCAGCCCGGCGGATGCAGCCGCTCACCGGCCATGGCCACGAGCGCGCCCTCGCGGCGGATGCCTAGGTACGTGCCGAGTTCGACCGTGCGCGGCAGGAAGGGGCCCGGCTCGGTGCGGGCGATCAGGTCGAGGATCTCCGGAACGTCATCGGCGCCGAGAAGTACGGCCTCGGGATCAGGCTGCGCGTCCACCCTCGTGGCGATCATCTGCACGCCGTCGGCGCTGAACACCGGCTTCCAGATGTCCGGCCATTGGGACACTCCAGGCAGCGCCAGCCGTGCCTCCGGCCCGAGCAGTTCGGCAACGTCTTCCCACGCCCGCGGATCGCTCTCGTCCTCGAGGGCGACGAACGGCGCCACCTCGGGGTCGTACCGCATGGCGCGCCCGTGCCACTGCGCGAAGCGAGCGTGGTGCCCGGTGAGCGATTCCCAGGGCGCGCGGTCCAGCACCTGGGCCGTCCACGCCGACGGACTCGCCGCGACCACCTCGACCTGCTCGGTCATCTCGTGTCCCCTCGTAAAGTTCCGTTAGGCCAGCGCCGGTGCGGCGGCGGGTCGCCAGCCCAGCTCCGGCGCGATCAGCCGCGCCGTGTCGTGCAGGATCTGCTCGTAGTCGCCGCGGTGGAACTCGTACGGCAGCTCCAGCCGCAGCTCGGTGCTCTGCCCGGCGGCGGCGTCCGCGTGCAGCCGCTCCAGGATCTCCTCGGCGGTCCCGACCAGGTCCGAAGCGAACAGCATCCGCCGCGGTCCCTGCGGCGCGAGGGTGCGCTCGTGCCGGCTGGCCGCGTAACGGCGGTACCGCTCGCGGGTGGCCCGGTCGGCGCCGTCGAGCGGCACGATAACCCGGCCCAGCGCGAACCTGGCCGGTGCGGCCGGATCGAGCGCGCTTCGGTACTCGTCGATCAGCGCGAGCTGCGAGGTCACGAAGTCGTCGCTGGTCTCGCCGGTGACGATGTTCCCGGCCAGCAGGTTCAGCCCGTTGCGACCGGCCCACTGCGCCGACCGGCTGCTGCCCGCGCCGTACCAGATCCGGTCGACCAGCCCCGGACTGTGCGGCTGCAGCCGGGGCCGCTGGGTGTTGCCCGGCGACTGGATGACGGTGTCCGCGTCGCCCAGGAAGTCGCCGCGCAGATTCTCCATCAGCCTACTGATGCGGTTGTGCGACAGGTCGTAGGTCCGCCAGTCGCCGTCGAACACCAGATCGCCGATCAGATCCGCGTGCGGGGGCGTGCCTGCGCTGAAGCCGACCTGCAAGCGTCCGCGGGAGAGCACGTCGGCCAGCGACAGGTCCTCGGCCAGCCGGAACGGGCTCTCGTAGCCGATCGGGATCACCGCGGTCCCGAGCTGGATGCGCTCGGTGCGTTGACCGGCGGCGGCCAGGAACACCGCCGCTGATCCGACTCCGTGCTCGAGGTGCCGCTGCCGGATCCACGCGCCGTCGTAGCCCAGCCGCTCGCCGAACTCGAACAGCTGCAGCGTGTCTTCGAGCCCTGAGTACGGGTCGTCGTCGAGGAAGTTGCCCGGGGTCAGGAACGAGAGCGTGCTGATGGTCACGGACGAGCCGGACGAGCTGCTCATCCGGCGGTCCAGCCGCGCTCGTGCGGGATCTTCTCGCCGGCCTCGACCGGGATCGGCAGCCGGTTCTCGGCGGGCGGCAGCGGGCAGGTGGCCAGATCGGTGTAGGCGCAGGGGAGGTTGGTGGCCCGGTTGAAGTCCAGGCGCACCGTGCCGTCCGCGGCGGGCGGGTCGATCCGCAGCGAGCGGTTGGCGGCGTAGGTGGTGATCCCCGAGGTGGCGTCGGTGAACAGCGCCGACAGGGTGCCCGGCGCGTGGCCGTTGAAGGTGGTCAGGCTGAGCGGCCGCCCCTCGAGCTCGAACAGGACCTGGCCGGGCGCGTCGTAGACGTGCTGCAGGCCCTCCACCGCCGCGCCCACCGTGGTGGGACGGGGCTTGTCGAAGGGCACGTAGCGGCCGGTGACCGCCCAGCGCGGATCCGGCGCGTAGGCGGGGGTGCCGGTGAACTCGACCCGCAGCTTGTTCTCGGGGTGCCGGGGGCGCAGGATGTCGTGGCCGCCGCGCTTGGCGACCTCGATCACCGCGTCGCCCCAGGCCGGGTAAAGGCTGCCGCGCTCCGGGATCACTCCGAAGCCGTACTCGCCCTGCACGGCCGCGCCGTCGACGATGAGCTCCTCGCCCTCGGCCAGCACGACGCGCACGCCCTCTGGCCCGGTGGACCACTCGCCGGGGGCGTCGTCGAAGCGCTGGGGGGCGTCGTCCAGCCAGCGCAGGCTCGTGATCGCGAGGAAGCCGTGCGCGTCGGCGAGCCTGGCCTCCTGCCTGGTGTGCCACTCCTGCCAGTCCTGGGTGAAGGCCTCGATGTCCGCGGTGGCGTCCCGGATTGTCATGTTCCATCCTCTATTGCGCGGGTATGCGGCGTGCGCGCGGCGCAGGCCCGCTGTCGCAGTGGATTGATGTTAAGACGGTCTGTCTCAGCGATGACACATGCAGCTGGCGACGCGCCGCAGGTCGATGTGGCGCCGTCGCGAGAAAGACTGGATCCTGAGGCCGACGACGGGGACGGCGATCGGCCCATGCGGGAGCTGCACGGATCGCCTCCAACTCTCGGGCGGCGCGCGGGCCGCCGGTCGGCGAGCCACGACCGGACGGCCGGCACTCGACACCTCATACCTCGATTCACCGTAACCGGCGCGCGATCTCCGCGTCAACGTCAAGCGGCAGGGCTGCGCGGGTAATCCCCGCAGGTGCCCGGCGGGGATTGACACGCGACATTCGGCGCACCGAGACTGACATCATGATCCGGGTAATGCTGACCACGAGGAGCCACATCGACTTCGGTCGCGTGTGGTCCTGCTCCTGTCGCTGACCCCGCCGCCGACGGCCCCGTCCCGCCTCGGCCGCCGCTGAGCCGGCGCTCCGCTTCGCCTCCTCCATCTCTTCGCGCGTTTTCAAGCCTCCCCGCTTCGCCCCGCCCGTCCAGAACGGCGCGGGGCCCCGTCTGGCCTGGCCCGGATCCATCGGGCGGCCGCGTCCACGGAGCCGTGCATGACCGCGATACAACCCAGAACCCTCAAGACCGTGACCGGGGCCGGTGGCGGACCCGGCCTCTACGACCTCGCCCTCGACCCGGCACGCTCGACCCTGGACACCGCGATCCGGGTCGCCGCGCTGGCCGAGGACGCGGGCTTCGACGCGCTGTTCGTGCCCGACCTGCTCCGCTTCGGCGGGCAGGGGGCGATCGGGGCGCAGGAGCCGCTGCTGTACGTCGCGGCCCTGAGCCAGGTCACCCGGCGCATCGGGCTGATCGCCACCGTATCCACGACCTTCCACCACCCGTTCAACCTGGCCCGGATGTTCGGCACGCTGGACCACCTCAGCAACGGCCGGGCCGCCTGGAACCTGGTGACCTCGGCGATCGGCGAGGAGAACTACGGCGCCGAGGAGCTGCCGAGCCCGGAGGACCGGTACGCCCGCGCGGCCGAGACGCTCGACGTCGTCAACGCGCTCTGGGACAGCTGGCTGCCCGGCGCGCTGAGCCCGGGTGCGGACGGCGGCCGGGCGGTGCTCGACCCCTCGCTGGTCCGGCCGATCTCGCACCATGGCCGGTTCTTCTCGGTGGAAGGGCCGCTCAACATCCCGCCGCTGCCGCAGCGTCGCCCGGTGCTCATCCAGGCCGGACAGTCCGACGCCGGGGTCGAGCTCGGCGCGCAGTACGCGGAGATCGTCTTCACCTCGTTGCCCACGCTGGAGATCGCGCGCGAGCACACCGCCCGGATCCGCGCGCGGGCCGAGGCCCTGGGCCGACCCTATGGGCTGCCTCTGATATTCAGCTCATTCCACGCGACGTACGGCGCGACCGAGCAGGAGGCGCGGCGGCTGGTGCGCGAGCGCGTCGAGGGCATCGACTTCGACCGGGGACGCGGCTGGCTCGCCGACATGCTCGGCGGGGGAGTGGACCTGTCCGAGGCGCCGCTGGACAAGCCGCTGCCGGAGAGCATCTTGCCGGACCTCGCCTCGATCAACCGGCGGCGCGGCCGCGTCGACATCTTCGCCAGGTACGTCCGCGACGGTTACACGCTGCGCGAGCTGATCATCGCCGCGCAGGACACCGGGCACTGGGCGGCGTACGGCACGCCGGAACAGCTCGCCGACGCGGTCGAGGAGCGTTTCCGGGCCGGGGTCCTCGACGTGATCACCCTGGGCGGCCTCGACGATCCGCGGCAGTACGACTTCGTCGTCAACGGCCTGCTGCACGAGCTGCGCAAGCGCGGGATCGTGGCTCCGGCCGGGTACCCCGGGGCGACGCTGCGCGAGAACCTCGGCCTCGAACCGCTGCCCGCCCCGGCCGCCGCGCCGCCCGCCGAGCCGGCCGTCGCGGGCTGACCGGTGAACGCTCGCCCGACCACCGGCTCGTTTCCCGCGCTGCGGGTCCGCGACTACCGCGTCTACTGGAGCGCGGGCGTGCTCTCGAACGTCGGGACCTCGATGCAGGGCACCGCGCTGGACTGGTTCGTGCTCACCCGCACGCACAGCGGCACGGCGGTCGGCTGGACGACCGGACTGCAGTTCGCCCCCGTGCTGCTGTTCGGCCTGTGGGGCGGGGTGGTCGCCGACCGCTGGCCGCGCCGCCACCTGCAACTGGCCGCGCAGTCGCTCTACGCGCTCCAAGCGCTGATCCTGACGATCGCCGTGTTCTCCGGGCACAGCCCGATCTGGCTGGTCTACCTGCTCGCGTTCGCCCTCGGCTGCGTCTTCACCGTGGAGAACCCGGCCAGGCTCGCCTTCGTCGTCGAACTGGTCGGCGGCCCGCTCATCCCCAACGCCGCGAGTCTCAATATCCTGTCGCTCAACGCGGCCCGGCTGATCGGCCCGGCGATCGCGGGCCTGCTGATCAGCACGCTCGGCACCGGCTGGGTGTTCGCGATCAACTTCGCGTCCTTCGGCGTGGTGATCGCGGCGCTGCTCACGATCCGGCCGCGCGAGCTGCCGCGCACCGCCGAGCACCCGACGTGGCTCCGGGCGGGCCGCGAGGGGCTGCGCTACATCGTCGAGCGGCCCGGCCTGCTCGGCGTCTTCGCGATCTTCGGGCTCGCGGCCACGTTCGCGGTGAACTTCCCGATCACGCTGACGCTGTTCGCCGGACGCGTCTTCAACACCGGCTCGACCGGCCTCGGCCTGATGAGCACGGCGCTGTCCGTGGGCACGGTCGCCGGGACGCTCGTCGCCACCCGGGCTCGCGCGCCCGGGCCGCGCAAGGTCGTCGTCAGCACCCTGCTGTTCGCGGTCGCCGAGACGGTCGCGGCCGGCGCGCCGAGGTATTGGAGCTTCCTGATTCTGCTGGTGCCGGTCGGCTTCCTGCTGATGACGCTGAACACCGCGGTCAGCGCGTACGCCCAGACGCACGTCGACGAGGCGGTGCGCGGCCGGGTGATGGCCTTCTACACCGTGATCTCGATGGGCGGCACCCCGATCGGCGGCCCGATCATCGGCTGGATCTCCCAGCACGCCGGGGCCTGGTGTGCGGCGCGGCGGCCGCGGCGCTCGGCGCGCTCGGCGTCGGGCTGTGGCTGGCCCGCGCCTCCCGCACCTCCCGCGCCTCCCGCGAACTCGCGCACCCGTTAGAACCCGTCCCCGTCCTCGCCCCCGCACCTCCTGGAGCTGCCCGACCATGACAGAGCACGCACTCAATCCGCGCGCGCCGTACCTGGCCCTCGAGCTGGACGGCGACGGCGCCCACCCCGCCTCCTGGCGCCGCTCCGGCCGCCCGCCCGGCGCGGCTCTGGACCCGCGCGCGGTCCGCGAGGCGGTCGCCACCGCGCAGGCCGCCGGCTTCGCCCTGGCCACCTTCGCCGACGGCCCGCTGCCGCCGAGCCAGGGCCGGGACGCGGCCGGGCGTCTCGAGGCGGGCACCCGCGCGGCCTTCGTCTCCCTGCTCACCGACCGGATCGGGCTCGCCCCGACCCTGCACGCGACAGTGACAGAGCCCTTCCACCTCGCGACCCAGCTGGCCGCGCTCGACCACGCCAGCCACGGCCGGGCCGGCTGGATCGTCGGCGCCGCCAACAGCGAGGCCGCGCACGCGACGGTCGGCTCGGAGCCGCTCGCGTTCGACGCGCTGCACCAGGAGATCGCGGACGTCGTCGAGACCGCCCGCGCCCTCTGGGACTCCTGGGAGGACGACGCCGTCATCAAGGAGGTCGCCACCGGCCGCTATCTGGACCCTGACAAGGTCCACCACATCGACTTCACCGGCGCCCGGTTCACCGTCAAGGGGCCGCTGATCACGCCGCGCCCGCCGCAGGGCCAGATCCTCGTGCTCGCCTCGGACGCGCTGGAGATCGACGCGCTCGCCGACGTCGTGCTGATCGGCCGACCGGATCCCGCGGCGATCGGCGCGCGGGCCCTGACCGCGAAGGAGCACGGCGCACCACTCACCCTCGCAGAGCTCGAAATCGTCCTCGACACTGTGGACGCCCCGGCCACCGAACGACTCGCACAGCTCGACGCCGCCACCCCGTGGCCCAGCACGACCGCACTGCGCCACGTCGGTTCGGCGGAGGCGCTCGTCGACCTGCTGGAGCGACTCGCCGACGAGGTCGACGGCGTCCGGCTGCACCCGGCCGTACTCGCCGTGGACCTGCCGATCCTCATCGAGCAGGTGCTTCCCGCGCTCGACGCCCGGGGCCTGCGTCGTCCGGCGCCCGCTCCCGGCGCGACCCTGCGCGAGACGCTCGGCCTGCCCCGCCCGGCCAACCGCTTCGCCCGCGCGGCGAGCTCGGTCCGTTGAACCCGATCCGTTGAAGGAGCCCGCCATGACCGAGCCGGACACCGGCCTGCACGATCCGCACGCCCAGGTCCACCTCGGCGTCTTCCTCACCGGCGTCGGACCCCAGCTGATCTGGGCCGACCCCTCCGCCGCGCCGCACACCGCGATCGAGACCTTCGTCGAGGTCGCGCAGTTGCTCGAACGCGGCCTTTTCGACGCCTTCTTCCTCGGCGAGGGCCTGCGCGTCCGGGAGAACAGAGGCAGCATCTTCGACCTCGATGTCGCCGGGCGCCCCGATGCGATCACCCAGCTGTCCGCGCTGGCCGCCGTCACCGAACGGATCGGCCTGGTGGCCACCCAGAACACCACCTACAACTTCCCCGCCGACCTCGCGCGCCGGCTGGCCAGCCTCGACCAGCTGTCCGACGGCCGGGCCGGGTGGAACATCGTGACCACCGACAACGCCTGGACCGGGGCCAACTTCCGCCGCGGCGGCTGGCTCGAGCACGACCGTCGCTACGAGCGGGCCACGCAGTTCGTCGAGGCGGCGAAGGCGCTCTGGGGCTCCTGGG
>Ga0302314_10014368_pt1 | contig 13557 bp, 13 predicted proteins | sample III_Palsa_N2_3_FD_200533 | JGI IMG/M metagenome (GOLD analysis project Ga0302314, IMG submission 200533) | Peat permafrost microbial communities from Stordalen Mire near Abisko, Sweden - III_Palsa_N2_3 | ecosystem: Environmental > Terrestrial > Soil > Palsa > Peat permafrost | place: Sweden...
CGCAGCGGTCTTACTCCGGCTTCACGCCCTCAGCCCGGCGGCCGTTCGCCAGATTGACGACCTGGCCCCAACGCGTGCTGGACTGCATGATCGCGTAGAGCGAGCCCAGCCAGCCGCGCTTGCGCCAATCCAGGAAGGTCGCGTCATCGAGCCCTTCGAGCTTGGTCGGATCGATCACGCGGAACCCGTCGAGCCGGGCGATGCCGCCGCTCTTGAAATTCAACCGCGCCTCGTTCGCCTGCAGCAGTTCGAACGCATTCAGCGCCTTGGTGAATTCGGCGGCACGCTTCAGGTCCTCCCGGTACGCCATGGCGAATTTCATCGCCTCGGTCACCAGTTCCGTCGGCTTGCCGTCGGCGAATAAAGCGTCGCCCTTTTTGCCCAGCAGCGGCGCCTTGGTTTCGACGCCCAGATAGATCGTGTCGGCGCCGGGCGGCTCGATCAGGATGAACGGAAAGGCGCGGACATAGGCCGGAATATAGGTATCGGCCAGCCAGTTGCCCTTGGCATCGACGAACAGATTCTCTTCCGCGCGATAGCCCAGGATTGCGACCGCCATCGGGTTCGGCCCGCCGGTGACGACGATCGGATAATATTGCGCAGCGAGCGCGATCTCGCTCAGGCCCAGCGGCAACGCATTGGCGACGGCGGCATAGCCAAAACCCTTGGACCGGTCGAGCTTCAGCGCGCTATGGGTGCCGGCGTCGAGAGCCGCCACTTCCTTGAAAAACAAGGGCAGGGTTGGCGGAACACTTGCTGATTGTGCCTCGCCGGATACCGGACCAGTCGCCGTCATGTATTCCTCTTTCGATCGATTGCCGCATACGAACGGATGAGACCCCGCCGTCCCTCCGGGCCATGGCGGCAAGCATTAGCGCCGCTGCCGTCCGGACGCCAGCACTAGTGGCAAGATGCTAACGGAAGGTTTTCAGAGGGGCCGTTTCAGGCCGCGCATAACACGTTGTTACCCAGTTATTCTCGACTTGTTAAGCTTTCGATGCTTCACTCAGGCCATGGTGTAAACGCACCCGCCTAACGGCACCGGCCCGTCGACTCCGGAATGGTTGAACCAAGTCGATCGTTTTTACTGTTCCGTCCCCTCCCAGGGAAACACCTAGGGGTTTGTGCGATGTCTATTCCGAGTTCTTTCGGCGTCTCCGGGACATCCGGCATTTTGGGCAGTTGGCTCGGCGCCACGACCACCACGTCCAATATCGCCAGCCTGTTGGGTGGGTCCAGCAGCAGCAGCGGCGGCGCGCTCACAGCCCTCCTGTCCAAATCCTCGTCGACGGCCCCCTCGACCACCGAGGCGCTCGCGGGCTTGATCAAGCCCAGCCAGCAGCGCGTGATCCAGGCCATCGGCGACAGCACCGACCCTTTGAGCATTCCGTGGAACGCCAACGGCACCGAGCCCACGACCGTGGCCGCGCTCCGGACCGCGGGCTGGATCAAGCTCGACGCCAAGGTGCTGACCAATGGCAAGTCTTCGGGCGGGACCTATTCGCTGACCAAGCTCGGCATCGAGATCTATAACCGGACCAGCGGCGGCCAGGCCAACTCGGCCAGCAGTACGCCGCTGACCAGCGCCGACACCAACGGCACGACCAGCACCGCCAGCACGGCGTCCACTGCGGCGCTGCAGAGCAGCGTCGCGAGCCTGACCAGCATCCTGGGCTCGGTCGGCGTCAGCGTCTAGCCAGTCGCTGTTGCAAAAACGGGCCGCCGGGCATCACTGCCCGGCGGCCTGTCGCATTTTCAGGCCTTGCGATAGGCCCGGATATAGTCGATCTCGAACCGCCCGGGGAACGGCGTCGTGTCGTCCGGGTCCGGGATGAATTTCGGATCGCGGCTGCCGAGCGCCAGGTTGGCCAGGATATACATATCCTCGTTGATGCCGTTGGGTTGGCGCCAGACCGGCTTGCCGTCGAGGAACCAGGTCAGCTGCTCGCGGGTCCATTCCAGCCCGTAGACATGGAAGCCGTCGCCGACATTGATCACATCCTCGACCCATTTGTCGGCGGTCTGGCCCTTGGCGATCAGCACGCCCAGATGCACCGCCCCCGGCCGCGTGCCGGCGCCTTCGAAAATATCGATCTCCGGCGGCCATTTCGCCGCCTTGGGCAGCAGCCAGAACGCCGGCCAGAAGCCCTTGCCGACCGGCAGCCGGGCGCGCATCTCGAAATAGCCGTAGGTCTGCCAGTGCGTGAGTTCGCTGGTGATGCAGCCCGACGTATATTTGAAATTCAGGATGAACGGGCTGACCAGGGCCGGATCGGCCCGCTCCGCCGCGATGGTCAGCACGCCGTCCGCGATCGAGAACGGCTGCACGCCCAGCGGATGGTCGGCCTTTCCGGCGAAGGCCGGGTCCATATAGATCTGCTTTTCCTGGTTGATGACCGTGAAGCGATCCTGGTGGTAGCGGCTGCGCCAGGCCGGCGCGCCCGGCTTGCCGCCCGTCGCATTCTCGTTGATGCGCGACAGGTCGGCATTGTCAAACTCGTCGCCGAACGCCAGGTGATAGCCCGCCGGCACGAAACTGGGCGTCGTCGCCACGGCCGCGATCTTTTGGACGCCGGCACCCGGCTCCAGCACCAGCCCGCCCAGCACGGCATTCAACGGCGCAGCCCCATCCATCCGCGCGAACAACCGCGCGCTGGGCCCGCAGGCGATCGGGCCGGTTTTGCCGGCGACGGCACCGCGGAGCACGGGCGCCGAGCCCTCGCCGCTTTTCAGCGTGACGCCGGCCGGGCCCCAGGCCAGCTCGACCAGCGTGTCGCCGGTCGCATCGGCGGCGCCGCTGACGGTCAGGCTGCCGACCGTCGCTTCCAGCCAGCCGCTGTCGGTATAGCCCAGGCGAATCCCGCCGCCCTCGGTATCGAGGATCGTGCCCGCGCGCACGCCGCCCCGCGGCAGCAACACCCGCAGCAACCCGGTCGGCCGCGACAGCGCCGCCGCATCGATCGTGACCACGTCGGCCGCGCGCGCGACCGGCAGCGTATCGGTCGCGATCAGCGACGACGGCGAGCGCCCCATCTCCAGCTGGCAGCCCCAGGCATAGGCCTCGTGCATCGATTCGGGCGCCCATTCCGGACGGCTGGCGGCGATGTTCATCACCTTGTTGCTGATGTCGCGCGCATCCCAATGGATGCTGAAGCTGATGCGCTGCCAGGTCGGCGTCAGCTGCACCCGCTCGAAATGGCCGTGGTAGGTGCCGTAGTCGAACAGGTTGAGCGCCCATTCGGGCGTCTCGTCACCGACTTGGCGCAGATAGATCGAGAAGGTCGCGATCTCGCCGCCGCCGCCGATGCCGCCGCCGCCGACCACGCCCAGATCGCCCTTCTGCTGGCGGATGCGCAGCCGCGTGGCGCTCCGGGTGCCGTCGGGCGACGCTACGTCCTGGGACAGGCCGGAAGTTGCCGCGCCCTTGAACTGCCAGGTGTGGCTGGAGAGCGCCATGGAATTGCGGGCGTAATTGGTCGCAGCCCCTTCGATCAGCAGGCCCTGGGCGCGCCCGGTCGCGGGATCGAGCGCCAGGCGCGGCACATGGGCCGCCGCCGGGGTCAGGGCGCCGTTCGGCGCCTCGGCCATGGCCGGGCCGGCCCGGTCGAACGTCACGCCGGCCGGCGGTCCTTGGGTGAAATCGAGCGCCAGCACTGCCGGCGCTTCGGCGGCCCGGCCGAACGTCGGCCGACAGGCGGCGAGAGCCGCGGCACCGATCAGGATGTCGCGGCGATTTGGCGTTCCGAAGGTCAAGCTTGGACGATCCGTTCCCGATTGCGCGCGGCCCGGATGGCCGCGGCCCAGCGATCATAGCCGGGTCCGGCCCGGCGCGCGCCCCGGATTTGGGGCACGGCCGAACAGAATGTTCTCAATTGACCCGGCGGATCGACGAGGCCGGCGTCCAGGTCTGGAACTGACGGCCGCGCAGCGAGTGGATGACGCCGAGCGAGGCGCCGGCAAGCGCCACCAGGATCTCCGCGATCGAGGACAGCGGCCGCAGCTGAAAGCGCATGGCCGCCCAGAGCGAACCGATGGTGAGCGCGATCAGCAGGGCCAGCGCCGGCAGCGGCACGCCCATGACCAGCAATCCCGCCGAGCCCAGCACGGTCGCCGCACCCAGATTGAACGCGGCCAGCCAGCGCAGCAGCTTGTGCGACACATACATGTAGATGACGACCGGCGGCAGGCGCTTCAGCCGCGGCCACAGCTCGCGATGCACGTTGAACGCCTGGCACGCGATGCGGACCTTGCGGCGGAACTCCTCGTCGGACGAGGTCACCGACGCCTCGTAGGCCAACGCGTCCGGCGCGGTGACGACCTTGCGGCCGTCGCACAGGATGCCCAGCGACACGAACATGTCGTCGATCAGATTGGCCGGCACGGCGCGGTGCAGGCTGCGGCGGATCGCGAACAGCGAGCCGTCGGCGCCCATGACGGCACCCATCGTGCTCTCGTGCCGCTTGATCGCCTCTTCCAGGCGCCAATAGAGCGAGCCGACCTCGGCCGTCGCGGTTTCGTCGCCGTTGGTATAGATCAGGTGGCCGCAGACGCAGCCGACCTCGGGATCGGCGAAGCGCCGGTCCATCGCGGCGATGGCGCCCGGGTCCATGCGCACATTGGCGTCGGTGAACACGATGATGTCGGCCGCGGTGCGGCTGACCAGCAGGTTCATGCCATAGGTCTTGCCGCGGCGTTCGGGCGAGACGACCAGCGTGATGCGGTCCTGGTAGGGCCGGAGCAGTTCGGCCGTGCGGTCGGACGCGCCATCGACATAGACCAGGATATCGAGGGTGCCGACCGCGCGCCGCAGCTCGAGCATGTTCTCGACCTTGCGCTCGATGCAGGCGGCCTCGTTATAGGCCGAGACGCAGAGCGCGAACTTGCGCGGCTTTTGCTCCGGCAGCGGAGAGCTCTCCGGCTCGGCTGCGCGTCGTCGGGTGACGAAGCGCAGGCTGGCGGGATAGAGCACGAAGGGATGCGCCGCCAAGCCCAGGAACAGAATGGCGAGCGCCAGAAGAATCGCGGATTCGGTCATCTTGAGGCCTCCTCAATAAGCGCCGCTGCGCCGGGCGACGACGCCGAGCGTGCGAACGAGGATCACGAGATCGCCCTTGAGCGACCAGGACCAGGCGTACCGGCGGTCAAGCTCGACCCGCTCGGCATAATTGACGTCGTTGCGGCCGCTGACCTGCCAGAGCCCGGTGATGCCCGGCTTGCAGGCGCGGTACTCTTCCATGGCCTGGCCATAGCGCTCGACCTCGGCCATCACGATCGGGCGCGGCCCGACCAGGCTCATCTCGCCCTTCAACACGTTGAACAGCTGCGGCAGCTCATCGAGGCTGGACTTGCGCAGGAAGTTGCCGAGCGGCGTCACGCGCGGGTCGTCGCGCAGCTTGAAATCCCGGTCCCATTCGGCCCGGGCCCGGGGATCGGTCGCGAGCGTATGGGCCAGCACCGCCTCGGCATCCGGCACCATCGAGCGGAATTTCCAGCAGCGGAAGCTGGTGCCGCCGGCGCCGATCCGGCGATGGCCGAACAGCGCCGGACCGCCGTCGCAGCGCACGACCAGCGCCAGCACCAGCAGCAGCGGGCCGAACAGCACGATCAGCGCCAGGCTGGCCACGATATCGAACGCCCGCTTGCTGCGCCGCTCGGCCGGCGCCGTCAGCGTCGGACGCGGCACTTCGTGCGGCCGGAAATTGCTTCGGCTGCTCTCTATGCCGAACGGCGGCAGGTCGACGGCGCGGTAGCCGTTACTGCGCGCAGAAGCGTTCAAATTCGAAATCGAATTCTTCATGGCGATCCCTGCTGAAGTAAATCCACAGACAATGTTCGCGGATATGCTTGCAGCACCATCGAGGGATGCACGCAGCCAAGTTCGAAGTCTCATTCGCATGCGCAGCATGCTAATGAAGGAACGAACAGAGAGTTCGGGGCAAATTTAGGTCATTCGCCGCCTGTAGTTGATTCTCCCGGGGTTTTTTATAAAGTTCGGGGAGAATTTGCGGGTTATGACCGGGCGGCGCGGAGCCGAGTAGCGCCCGAAGGTGGCTAGCGTCTTTGCAACGCAACATAGTTGTATCAGAAATTTTCCAGGCCCGTTTTAGTTTTTTTTCGATGCCATGGAATTTTTCCGAAGCAAAAACGTAAAATTGCTAGTACCTGCAGAGATCGAAACCAAATGTTGCATCGCACAAAAATAAACCCGGTCGATCGCGCTTCGGTTCCACCCGTTTCGTCGAATTCGAAACCGAACTTTGAACCGCGCCCTGCTCCCTTCCATGGGCGTCTGGGGACGCTGCTGCTCTCGGGTGTCGCCGTCCTACTGGCGGCGGGAGAGCCGTCATCCGCCTGGGCTCAAACCATCGGCAACACCGCCGTCGGCCAAGCCACCAGCGGCGCCGAAGCGGTCGGCGATACGCTTCCGGATGATCTTCGCCCCGATGAACCGCTCCAGGACCGGTTCGACCGGCGCGTCACGATCCCAGGAACGCAGGTTGGAGCCGTGTCGTTCCAGGCCCAGGCTGTGGCAGATTTAGGCTTCAACGATAACGTTTTCGCCCAGGATACGGGCGTGAAGTCGGACTTCTTCGCCGACTATGGCGCGCGCATCAATGCCGACTATCACTATGACGGCCTGCGCGCGGACCTCAGCCTGAACTACCAGGAACGCCGCTATTTCCAGCTGCCCAACGAGGATTATTGGCAGGGCGGCACACGGTTGCAGCTGTCCGATCAGCTGGGCTCGAATTTCGGCGTGTTCCTGGACGGCGGCGTGCAGCGCCTGTCGGTGCCGCGCAGCGACCCGAACACGATCAACGGTTTCAAGCCGGCGACATACCTGCTCTATGACGCCGAGACCGGCACGACGATCGGTACTGGCGACCATAATCTTGTCACGGTCACGGCCGGCTATAGCCAGACCATCTACGACCAGTCGTTCGGCACCCAGGGCTTGATCATCACCAACGATCGCGATCGCCAGGAGCTATTCGGCGACGTGCGCTTCGACCATACGTTCTTCGGCAATCAGAAGGTCTTCGTCGAGGTCCGGCCGGACGGGCGCTCGTTCGGGCGCGACGTCGATGCGTCCGGCTATCGGCGCGCCAGCAACGGCGTGCGCGCCGACACCGGCTTCCAGCTGGATATCGACAGCCTGTTCCTGGTCTCGCTGTCGGGCGGCTACCAGACCCAGGCCTATGCCGATTCGCGCTACGGCACGATCGATGAGCCCGATGTCACCGCCGAAGTGCTGTGGTCGCCGACGCGGCTGACCCAGCTCGATCTGAAATATGTCCATGAATATTATGAGGACATCTTCATCGAGAGCCCCGGCTACGTCCATGACATGGCCACGGTGACGCTGAGCCACGAGCTTCGGCGCGACATCCTGTTGAAGCTCGACACCAGCTACGACGATCGCCAATTGGAACGTTCGACGCGCCACTACGATATCCTGACGTCCGAGGCTCGCATCGATTACGAAATCGCCCGCGGGATCACGGTCGGCATCGATTACACCAACCAGCACCTCACCTCGAACACCACGCGCACCTTCGATGACAACATCGTCATGCTGAGCTTCAAGAAGCAGTTCTGAGGCCGGACCAGAAGGGAAACCGACCATGCCCCGTAGAGTCTCTAACAAGTCTGCCCGCTCAACCCGTCTCGCCCCACTGCTGGGCCTGGCCCTGGCGGGCCTGGTCGCCGGCTGTGCCGACGCGCCACGCCCGGAGGCCGCCCTGCCGACCGACGCCAATCTGCTGCATACCGGCGACACGGTCAGCATCACCGTCTTCGGCCAGCCGCAATTGACCGGCGAGCAGGTCGTCGACGATCGCGGCGAGGTCTCGGTCCTGCTGGCCGGCCGCGCCAAGATCGCGGGCCTGACCCCGACCGAGGCCGAGAACGCACTCAGCACGCGCCTCGGCAAGGGCGGCATCGTCGTCAGTCCCAGCGTCTCCGTCGTCGTGACCAAGCATCTGCCGGTCTATGTCGTCGGCGAGGTGAGCAAGCCCGGCAGCTACGACTGGTCGGGCGATCTGCGCACCATCAACGCGGTGGCGCTGGCTGGCGGCTATACCTACCGCGCCAAATCGTCCGACCTGCGCGTGATCCGCCATGGCGATCCGCAGCATACCGAATATGCCGCCGACCAGACGACCGCGGTCGAGCCCGGCGACACGGTGATCGTGCCGGAACGCTGGTTCTAGGCATCGTGCCGACCACCCTCCCCCGCCGGGGAGGGTGGTATTATGATAGTATTAGCCCTTGCCGGTGCTCTGATGCACTCTATCTGGAGAGCCACGCCAAGGGGCCGCGATGACCGAATTCTCGAAACACGGAGCCTTCACCCTATCGGTCGACGGGCGTTTGCTCGTGGTAGAGGTCGAGGGGCCGTGGAACCTTGAGCTGATCCGCAGCTATGGCGAGGAAACCGGGCCGATCGCCGAGGCAATGGCGCGCACCGGCCCGTGGGTGCTGATCTCGATCGCCAAGCGCAGCGCGCTCTTCACCCCGGAAGCGATCGAGGCCTTGCGGCAGACCGCGATCACCCATGTTCGCCGGATGGGCCGGATCGCGACCGTCTATGTCGTCGATCCGACGGTCGAGGGCTATCATCTGGTCGATGCGATTTTCGAGAGCGTCTATCGCGGCGTCTGCGAAGTCGCCGTGTTCGAGACCCGGGCCGAGGCCGAGGCCTGGGCGTATGAGCAGCTGAGCAGGGTGAAGAGGCCCTGACTTTTCCTTGTGGATCGGCTCAGCGCGCCGGGTGCGGGTTGTGCGGCCGGACCCGGGCGCCGGTCGCGGCCATCCCCCGTTCCGCGATCGCGGCGGCATAGAGATCTTCCGTCTCCGCCGCGATGCGGTCCCAGCTCGGGATCGACTGGACCAAGCCGATCAGGCGCTCGGCCATGCGGGCGCGGGTCGCCGGTTCCTCGACCAGGCGCGTGATCGCCTGGGCCAAGCCCGCGACGTCGCCCGGCTCGACCAGGAAACCAGTCTCGCCGTCGGTCAACAGCTCGGCGAAGCCGCCGATATTGGACGCAACCATCGGCCGCGCGGTCTTGAGCGCCGCCATCAGCACGCCGCTCATCTCGATCTCGCGATAGGGAAAGCCCAGCACGTCGGCCCAGGCGAACAGGCCCGGCATCTCCGCGTCCGGCACGAAGCGGAATTCGAAGCGGATCTGCGGCAGGTCCGCCGCGGCGGCTTCGAGCGGCGCCACATCCATATAGGGCTTGCCGACCACCAGCACTTCGATCCGGGCCCGCGTCTCCGGCGCCAGGCGCTTCATCGCCTCGATCATCAGGTCGATGCCCTTGTAGGGCTTGATCTTGCCGAACAGCAGGAAGCGCACCGGACGGCCGTCCATGATCGGCGCCGGCGGCGCCACCGGCGCGGAATCGTCGAGGAAGCCGTGGGCGATGCGCTGGACCCGCGCCGCATCGACGCCATAGGCGGCCAGGCGCGGGCGCGCCTGTTCGGTATGGATGATGACCCGGTCGAATCGCGCCAGCACCGCGGTGGCGCCCAGCCGTTGGACGGCGGCACCCGGGTTGGCATTGAACGGCTGAGAATCGTGGCAGGTGACGACGAGCGGCGCGATCCGCGCCAGCCGACCGAGGAAGGCCCGATCGACCACCGGCAAGGGCAGCCATTGGAAATGGATGATGTCCGGCCGTTCGCGCGCGAGCGTCCGCACCAGAGCCTCCATGGCCGCCAGATGGGACAGGCCCTTGGCGATCTTGGCGAGCGGCCCCGGCCAGCGGTCGGCGCCGAGCGATTGCAGCGCGCCATAGAAATGCTGGCGGAGCGGGACGGCCACCGGCACCGGCTCGCGGAGCCCCAGCACCTTGCCGAAGAAATCCACCCGGTGCCCCCGGCGCTGCAGCGCCGAGATCAGCATCTCGTCATAGGGCACGGTGAACAGCGACGGGTCGATCATGGCGACGCGCATGGTCATCTTTCCTATTGGGCCGCGATCGAGAGGCCGGCCGGGGCCGCGACCGCCGCGTCCTTGGGGGCGGCGCCGTAGCGGATCATCGCCAGGAACTCGCCGCCGCCGGTGCGCCTGATGCGATAGGCCGTGCGCTTGCCGGGTCCTGCCAGATGCAGGGCCGAGATCGTGCGGTAGGGGCCGTAGGGCCGGCAGAAGGCACCGGCCTCGTCGTTCCACATCGGCACGCCCCGGTCGCAGATCCAGTTGGCGCCGGCATCGAGCAGCCGGGTCGGCAGCCGGTCCTGATAGATCGCCTGATTGAGCGCGAACTGGTCGTGCGGCATGATCTTGCCGGTGCGCCTGATCGCAGCGTCGTAGCGCCGCGCCCAGGCCTGCCAATGAGGGGCGCCGGCGCGGATCGCGAACATGCCGGCATTCAGATGCGGCTTGGTCAGCAGCCACAGGCCGCGCCAGACGCCATAGCCTTGCAAGAAATGCCCGGCCGTCCATCGGAACAGGAAGCGCTGGAAGCGATAGGCACGCTCGTTCTCATGCGCGATCGCCATGCCTTCGCTGCGGGCCCCCTCTGCCAGGGCCAGCACGGCGTCTTCGTTCTGCAGCCAGACGTCGGAATCGATCCAGCAATAGATCTCGAAATCCGGGAAATATTCCGGGAGGAACGGCCGGACCAGAAAGGCCAGCTCCAGCGGCTTGTCGAGCGAGCCGGCACCCATATGCGGCCGAGGCCGCATGATGATGGCATCGCGCTCGGCCAGCCAGGCCCGGTCCTCTTCGTTCAGGCCCAGATCCAGGATGCCCAGCGCATAGGGCGGGATCTTGCTGGTCGGCATCCGGGCGAGTCGCTCCAGCGACAGGATCATATCCTTCAACAGGCCGAAGAATTTCGTGTCGGACGAGCTGACGATCAGAAGCTTGGCAGGCACGGCTTATCTCTCCTCGCGATCGATGCGAGGCACCAAGTGCGGCCCGCGGATGGCAAGATTCTCTAAGCGCAAGATTCTGGAAGAGCCGATCGTCCATGGTGCGGTGCACCATGTCAAGATTACGCGCTACGCCCACAAGTGAACGGCCAATCCTGCCGATCGTTCCCGCGGCGCACGCGTGTCTTTAATTGGATTTAGAGCGCAATTGATCGAAATTGGCGCGACAGGCCGGGACCGTTCGTTTAGGCTTGAGCGTTGACCAGCAGCACCTTGCCCCCTCCCCGCTGCTGGATACCTCATGATGACTGGCGCTGCACCTCGGGTCTCCGTCGTGATGCCGATCTATAACGGTGCCGAATTTCTGGCCCGGTCGATCGACAGCGTGCTGGCGCAGACCTGCCCGGATTTCGAACTGATCCTGATCGACGACGGCTCGACCGACGGCACGGCCGCGATCATCCACGCCTATGCCGCCCGGGACGCGCGCATCGTGCCCGTCGCCAAGCCCAATTCCGGCATCGCCGATACGCTGAACCGTGGCCTAGCGGTGGCCCGCGGCGACTGGATCGCCCGGCTCGATGCCGACGATCTGATGGTGCCGCAGCGGCTGGAACGGCAATTGGCCTTCCTGGCCGCCAATCCCGACCTGATCGCCGCCGGCAGCTATTACGAGATCATCGATCCTGCCGGCTTCAGCCACGGCACCCGCCTGCCGCTGCCGCGCACGCGCGACGAGCTGGCGGGCTTCCTGGCCGCGCGCGAACCGTTGAGCTTCCTGCATCCGAGCATGATGTTCCGCCGCCAGACCGCGCTCGATCTCCATGGCTACGACAAGCGGACGGAACCGGCCGAGGATGTCGATCTGTTCGCGCGCATGCTGGCGACCGGCGCGCCGATCCTGATCCAGCCGGAGGTGCTGTTGCGCTACCGGGTGCATGCGAACACGATCTCGGCCAAGACCGCGACCAAGCAGTTCATGACCGTCGCCTGGACCTATCATAATTTCTACGCCGCGCGCGACGGCCGTCCGATCTTGCCCTACCAGGCCTTCCTTGAGCATCAGCGCCATCGGCCCTGGACCGAGCGGCTGGCGCTCCGCAGCCGGCTGCTGTCGGACGGGCTGTATCGGCGCTATGCCGCGGCCCTGGTCGGCGGACGCAGGACGACGGCCTTCGCCTATCTGGCCGCGGCCTCGGCGCTCCGCCCCGCCAAGGCGATCCGCCGGGCGCTGCGCCGTCTGGCCCCGCTGGGTGCGCGCGGCTGATGGCCCATTCCGTCAAGCTGGCGCCGTGCCAGATCGACTATCTGAACCTGGTCCGCGCGCTGGCCGCCCAGATCGTGCTGATCGGCCATTCGACCGCCTATTTCCTGGCCGGGCACGACCGCGGCGGCCGGTGGGAGACCAGCGGCGTTCTGGTGTTCTTCCTGCTGTCCGGATTTCTGATCGCGCTCAGCGTCCAGCAGAAGCGCGACCGGGCCGACTATCGCTTCGGCCATTACGTCATCGACCGGTTCGTGCGGATCTTTTCCGGATATCTGCCGGCGCTGGTGCTGGTCGCCGTGGTCGACAGCCTGATGCGCGGCCTGCCGGCCTATCCCTATGCCGCCAGTTCGACCCCGCTGCAGTGGCTCGGCAACCTGGTCATGCTGCAGGAATATCCCCCGTTCCAGATCCTGCGCCGGCTGGGCATGGCCGATCAGCCCTGGTTCATCGAGGCGTTCGGCTCCGGCCGGCCGTTCTGGACCGTGGCGATCGAATGGTGGATCTATCTGTTCTTCGGCTATGTCGCCTTCTTCGTTGCGCGCCGCAAGCGGCTGACCGGCCGCGATCTTCTGATCCTGGCCATGGTCGGCGTGGTGCCGATCTACAACGCCATGGGCGGCGTCGGCCAATGCCTGAGCTTCGTCTGGATGATCGGTGCCGGCGCCGCCTGGGCGCAGGACCGGCTGATGCGCCGGGGCGGACCGGAAGCCCTGCCCGGACGGCGCCCCTGGACCTGGGGCCTGGCCGGCATCGTGGCCCTCTCAGCGATCCTGATGGCCGGCCGGCTGCTGGCGAGCGACGGGCGGATCTATGATCTGCAATTCGCGCTGTTCGCCGCCGGTGTGCTGTTCGGCCTGTTCTTCCTGCTGGGCATGGCGCCCGTCACCGTGCCGCGCCTGGTCAGCCGCGCGATCGACCGGGTCGCCGACTACAGCTATTCCCTCTATCTGATCCATTACACCGTGCTGATCTGGTTCGTCGTGCATCGGCCGGCGGCCAATCATTACGATATCGCAACGTTCGTCGAGATCTTCCTGATCGCGAATGGCGCCGCCTGGATCTTCTGGTTCCTGTTCGAGCGGCACTACCACCGCCTGTCCACCGTCGCGAAAACGTTACTTGACCGACGCCGTCCCATTGCCCCGCGCGCGATCGAGCCTATTTCGTGATAGGGTACTGGAATGTGCCTCCTGCGGAGGGTCCCATGGCAGTGTTTCGCATCACGGGCGTGCTGATTGGGCTGATGCTGCTGACCGGCTGCGCCGATCACGGCACCCTGAAGATGGGCGACGGCTTCATACTGTCGGGGCCGTGCGCACCCAATTACGCGAGCCTGGCTCTGCAGTTCTGATCGTCCGGGCGATGGTGTCGCGCGGACGGTTCTGCAGCACGACCAGCACCAGGAT
>Ga0302314_10014369_pt1 | contig 13557 bp, 9 predicted proteins | sample III_Palsa_N2_3_FD_200533 | JGI IMG/M metagenome (GOLD analysis project Ga0302314, IMG submission 200533) | Peat permafrost microbial communities from Stordalen Mire near Abisko, Sweden - III_Palsa_N2_3 | ecosystem: Environmental > Terrestrial > Soil > Palsa > Peat permafrost | place: Sweden...
GACGCCGATGGTCTGGACGCCGAGGCGGCCGCCGACGAGACCGTCCAGCTCGCGGTGCTGCCCGCCACCGCCGCGGGGACGCACCGGGCCGCCGGGGCCGCCGCCGAGTCGCTCTGGCTCTCGTGACCCTCGCGCCCCCGGGCCCCGGAGCCGAGGAGGACCCGGCTCCGGACCACGACGCAGCCTCGGCCTCCGCCACGGCCACTGCCACCGCCGTGCCCGCCTCCCTCGGCACCAAGGTGCGCTCGGCCGCCCGCTGGAGCCTGATCAACACCGTGGTGATGCGGCTGGGCAACTTCGCCACCGGCATCATCCTCGCCCGGTACGTGCTCGGCCCGGCGGCCTGGGGCGTCTACGGGATGGCGCAGACCGTGCTGCTGGTGCTGCTGTCCGCCAACGAACTGGGCGTGGGCCTGGCCATCGTCCGCTGGGACGGCGACCCCCGGCGCTTCGCGCCGACCGTGCTGACCCTGAGCACCCTCTCCAGCAGCCTGCTCTACGCCGTGCTCTTCGCCGTCGCCCCGGCCGTGGCCGGGCTGCTGGGAACCCCGAGCGCGGCCGGGGTGCTCCGGGTGATGTGCCTGTGCGTGGTGCTGGACGGGCTGTCGCAGGTGCCGGCCGGCTTCCTCACCCGGGAGTTCGCCCAGGGGCGGCGGATGGTGATCGACGCCGTCAACTTCGCCCTGAGCACCGGGATCACGCTGGCGCTGGCGTTCCGCGGCTGGGGCCCGATGAGCTTCGCCTGGGGCTCGGTGGCGGGCAATGTCGCCGCGCTGATCGGCTGCTGCCTGGCCGCGCCGGGGACGCTGCGCTTCGGCTGGAACGCCGAGCAGGCACGGGCGCTGCTGCGGTTCGGGCTGCCGCTGGCCGGGGCCAGCCTGCTGGCGCTGGGCGTGGTCAACGTCGACACCATGGTGGTCGGCGCCACCCTGGGCAAGGTCGAACTCGGCTTCTACGTCCTGGCGTTCAATATGTCCGGCTGGCCGGTGCGGATCATCTCGGAGGCGGCGAGACGGGTCTCCTTCGCCGGCTTCTCCCGGTTGGCGAACTCCCCGCAGGCGCTGGCCGCCGGCTTCTCCCGGGCGCTGGGCGTGCTGGTCACCGGCACCGTCCCGCTCTGTGTGCTGCTGGCCGGGCTGGCCGCGCCGGTGGTCCAGTTGGTCTACGGCTCGGAGTGGCTTCCGGCCGCCAGGGCGCTGCCCTGGCTGATGGCGCTGGGCCTGGTCCGGATCGGCTGCGAGCTCTCCTACGACTGCCTGGTGGCCTGCGGACAGCGCCGACTGCTGATCATCGCCCAGGGCGTGTGGCTGGGCGCGCTGATCCCGGTGCTGATCGTCGCCGCCCGGACCCGCGGCATCGTCGGGGTGTCCGAGGGCCATGTCCTGGTCGCGGCCGGGATCGTGGTCCCGGTCTTCCTGCTGGGACTGCACCGGGGCGGCATCGGCCCCGCCGCCGTGGCCCGCGCCTGCGCCTGGCCGTTCCTCGGCGGGGCGGTGATGGCGGCCGGGATCTGGGGCCTGGAGCACGCCCTCGGCACCGGCCGTCCCGCACTGCTCGCGGTCGCGGCGGCGGTCACCCTCGCCTACCTGGTCTGCGTGCTCCCCAGCCGCGGCTTCCTGCTGGGCCGCCCCGCCCGGCCCGGACGCCACCGGGCGGCCGCCCGCCCCCTGCCGACCCCGGTCGACCGGTAACCGAAGGAGAGTGGACGATGCGTCAGATCACCCGGCTGCCCTGGGACCTGCTCAAGGAGACCTTCGGCTGGCTGGTCCTCTACGAGGCCCGCAACAAGGTCGCGCTGGCCTCCTCCGCCCGGCGGCTGCACCGGTTCGAACGGGCGGAGGTCGCGCGGCTGGCGGCGACCCTGCCGACGCCGCGCCACGCCGCCCCCTCCGCCCTGGTGGCCACGGTGATCGCCACCCACCGGCGGCCCGAGTCGCTGCTGGCCGCGGTGCGGTCGGCGCTGGCCCAGACCATCACCGACCAGGTGGTCATGGTCGTCGACGACGGCGCGGGACTGCCCGCGCTCCCCGACGACCCGAGGCTGTTCGCCGTCTCGCTCTCCCGCAACACGGGTGTCGCCGGGGTGGTCCGCAATGTCGGGATCGGACTCACCCGCTCCCGCTTCGTGGCCTTCCTGGACGACGACAACCTCTGGGAGCCGGACCACCTCCAGCAGGCGCTGACCGCGCTGGTGCCGTTCGGCCCCGAGGGCGTCTACACCGCGCTGCGCCGGGTGCTGCCCGACGGCAGCGAGAAGGACGTGCTCTCCGTCCCCTTCGACCGCCGCCGCGCAGCCCGCGAGGCCTTCCTCGACACCAACGCCTTCGTCGCCCGCCGCAACCGCGACCTCCACTTCAGCCGCCTCCGCCGCACGCCCGAGGTGCTGCCGCGCGAGGACTGGGAGCTGATCCACCGCTACAGCCGCCGCCACCCGGTGGTCCACCTCCCGGTCGCCACCGTCCGCTACCTGGTCAACCCCGACAGCTACTACAGCGCCTGGGACCGACCGCCCGCGCCGACCGGGTAGCCGGGCCGGACCGGCTCACGGTCCGGGGGTGGCCCGGAGGGCGGCGTTGCTGAGGAGGGCGGCGGCCGCCGCGCGGCTCGGGGCCCGGCCGAGGGCGGCCCGGCTGGCCTCGCGCAGCAGCACCGCGGCGCGGAAGGCGGTGGAGGCGAGGCCGCCGTGGCGGCGGCGGTGCAGCCGGACCCGGTTGAGCACCAGCAGCGTCCACAGCCGGGGCGATACCTGGGAGTCGCCGCCCAGGTGCTCGGCCGAGGCCGTGGGCTGGAGCCGGGTGGCGAAGCCGAGGTCCCGGGCCCGGAGGCAGTACTCGGTCTCCTCGGAGTAGAGGAAGTAGGACTCGTCCCAGCGCCCGCAGGCGTCCAGGCACTCGCGGGACAGCAGCATCAGCGCGCCGGAGGCCCAGTCGGCGCGGGTCCGGCGGGTGTAGGCGGCCGGGTCGGTGATCAGTTCGCCCAGCGCCGGGAAGCGCCCGGCCCGGCGGTTGCCGATGACCGCCTCGCCGAGCGCCCGGACCACGCTGGGCTCCCGGCGCAGCGAGGGCATCCTGGTCCCGTCGGCCTCGTACAGCAGCGGGACGGCGATGCCGACCCGGTCGCCGTCGGGCAGCTGCTCGCCGAGGGTGTCGACCAGGGCCGCCGCGCAGCCGGGGTGCAGCCGGATGTCGGGGTTGCAGATCAGCACCGCGCGGACGTCCGGTCCCGCGGCGTCGAGGGCGGCGTTGATCGCGGCGGAGTAGCCGGCGTTGCGGCCGGTCTGCACCAGGGTCGCGTCGGGGGCCTGCTCCCGCAGGAGGGCCACGGTCTCGTCGGCGGAGTCGTTGTCGGCGACGACGAGCCGCCAGTCGTCGACTCCGGCCAGGCCCTCCTCCAGCGAGGCCAGGAAGCCGGGGAGGACCCGGGAGCTGTTCCAGGTGACTGCGATGACGGCCACGGTGGTCGGCTTGGGTGAGGTTGGCATCGGTTCAGTTCTCCACGAGTTGGGGGACGGGGTGGCGGCGGACGGGCGCGGGCAGGGCGGTCGCCGCCTCCGCGTCGGCACGGACGAAGGCGAGGTAGCGGCCGCCGGCGCCGAGGGTGAGGAAGAACATCCCGGCGAACATGGCGAAGCTCAGCGAGTCGAAGGTGGCGCTGATCACCAGGGCGACCAGCGCCGAGGCGAAGAACGCCTGCCCCAGCTCCCGGTCGGACTCGGTGCGGGCCAACCGCCGGATCGCACCGCCCTGGTGGATGCCGGTCAGATAGAGCGTCAGCAGGGCGACCAGCCCGAAGGCGCCCATCTCGGCGGCGGAGAGCATGTACTGGTTGTCGGTGAAGAAGTAGAGGTCCGGCGTGAAGGTCCCGAACCCCCGTCCGAACAGCGGCCGTTCGGTGAGGTACGGGAGGATCTCGGAGTACTTCACGGTCCGGGCCTGGGTGCTGCTGTCCGAGTTGGAGAGGAAGGAGGAGAAGAGGTTGATGATGGTGCCGATCAGCCCGGGGATGACCATCTTCAGGGCTCCGACCGAGGCGATGACCACGCCGATCGCGGTCCACCGCCGCTGCGGCCGCCAGCGGAGCACCATCACGGCCAGCACCAGCGCGATGCCGATGATGGAAGTCCGGGAGACGGTCAGCGGCAGTGCGCCGCCCATGATCACCACCGGCCCCCAGCGGCGGACCAGGTGCAGGTGCCGGCGGACCGGGTCGAAGGCCTGCTGGATGGCGAAGGGCAGCAGGATGGACAGCATCCCGCCGAACTCCAGCGGCTGCGCCGTGGTCGAGCGGGGCCGGGTGAACGAGCCCCGGTCCATCGCCGAGATACCGGTGGTGCTGGCGTGCAGGCCGGGGATGTTGATGGAGTCGGCGATGTTGGTGGAGGTGAAGAAGTCGTAGTAGCCGAGCGCGGCGACCACCGTGGCCATCACGATCAGCCGGCGCATCAGCGTGTCCAGCCGGGCCCGGTCCTGGATCCCGGCCGAGGTCAGCACCACCAGGCCGACCCAGGCCAGCAGCCCGATCAGCCCCCGGTCGGCGCCCATCACCTCCTCGTGCGAGCTGGAGCGCAGCGCGTCGGCGACATAGGAGCAGAGCACCGCGCCGGTCAGCACGCACATCGCCAGCCTCGGCCCGCGGGTGCCGGCCGCCGGGACGATCCGGTCGCAGAACCAGGTCGCCAGGTACCACATCAGTCCGAGCAGCGCGAAGACGTTGGCCGGGGTGCCGACCCCGCCGAGCGCCGGCAGCGCCAGGTCGGAGGGGATGAACAGGGCCAGCGCCAGGTAGACGGTGAGCACGGTGGTGGCGTCCACCGGGTGGCCGAGGAGCCGGCCGGCGGCCCGGCGCACCGGCCAGGGGTTGATCCGCGCCCCCTGGAACGGCCGCCTGCGTCGGGCCAGCACCACGCTCTCGGTGACGAAGGAGAGCAGCAGCCCGCCGGTGGCGCCGAGGATGACCACCCCGGCCACGAACTGGTACTTGCTCTTGGACTGGGTGACCGGCGCCTGCGGCAGCACCACCGGCGCGGTGGTCACCATGTAGGCGGCCGGCACGCCCGCCTGCTGCTGGAGGGCCGCGAGTTGGGATCCGGCGAAGGCGGTGATGGTGCTGGTCTCGTGGAGCACCTTGTCCCGGTCGGGGCCGGTGACGGTGAGCGTGATCAGCGGGCCCGAGGCGTCGGCGGCGAAGCCGACGGTGTAGGCGTCGGTGACGCCCAGCCCCTGCAGCGCCTCGGCCGAGTCGCCGGACTCCACGGTGCGGATCAGCAGGTCGGCGGTGACCACCAGCGAGCCGCCGGCGTTGGAGATCGGGTTGCCGTAGGTCGGGGCGAGCTCGGCCACGGCCGAGGAGTCGAGCAGCGAGACCGAGCTGGTCGACTGGTAGACCGGCGGCACGTGGACGTACAGGTAGCCGCCGGCCAGCAGCCCCAGCAGGGTCAGCGGCACCATCAGGTACCAGCGCCGGCGCAGCACGGCCAGAATCTCACTGATGGTCATGTCCGGCCCCCCGCAACGGAGTCGGTGCTGCGTGAATCGGTGGCAGCGGCCGGAGCGCCCTGACAGTATCGGTGCTGACGGAAGGATGTCCCTTGTCGCCCGGTGAGTTCCTTCGTGTGCTGATCCGCCGCTGGTACCTGCTGGTGCTGGCGCTGCTGCTGGCCCTGGGCGGCGCCTACCACGTGCTGCGGCCGACCCGGCTGTACCTCAGCTCGGCGGTGATCGTGCTCAAGCCGCCGGTGACCGGTGGACAGCCGAACCAACTGGCCAACCTCCAGCCGACGCTGGCCACGGTCTCGGTCGCGGTGCTGCAGCAGATGCAGTCGCCCTCCGGCCTGGCCGAGCTGCACGCCGCCGGGGTGCACGGGACGTACGGGCTGCTGCCGAGGAACAGCGGGACCAGCGCCACCCCGCAGTACCTGATCCCCTCGGTGCAGGTGCAGTCCGAGCTGACCGACCCGGCCTCGGCGAACCGGGTGGCGCAGGAGCTGATCGCCGTCTACACCCGGCACGTGGCGGACCTCCAGGCGGCCGAGGGCGTGCCCCTCGCCTCCCGGATGAGCGTGGACGTGCTGGTGGCGCCGAGCGCGGCCGAGGTCTTCGGCACCAAGAGCCGGGGGCTGGCCGGGGTCGGCCTGCTGGGCCTGGTCGGCGGGGTGCTCGCGGCACTGTGGACCGACCGCTGGGCCCTGGCCCGGCAGCGCCGACGCGCGGCGCGGGGCGCGGCGGACGGCGGGACGGACGGCGGCGGTCACAGGCCGCGCCGCTTCCAGGACTCCCACCACAGCCACTCGCGTCCGCGCTCGGCCACGGCCGAGAGCACCAGCGGCTGAAGGTAGGGCATGGCCCGGGCGCCGATCCGCTGCCGCAGCCGCAGCGCCCGGTACTCGGGCAGCGCCGCGAAGCCCGGCAGGCAGTCCTCGGCGAAGGCGACCAGCTCGTCCACCGGGACGACCCCGGTGCGGCCCCGGTCGTAGGCGCGGTAGGCGCGGCGCAGCGCGAACCGGGCCAGCCTGGTGTGCACCACGGTCGCCAGCCGCTCCGCCTCCGGCAGCTGGTCGGCGCACTTGACCAGCACCGACTCGAAGGCGGCCCGGCGCTGCCTGAGGTCGTCCAGCTGGCCGCCGAAGTCGGTGGTGGACATGTTGTTGCCGTGCACCCGGTAGTACGCCTGGTCGGCGCCCCGGACATGGCCGACGTCGGCGTGGGCGGCGAGCCGCATCCACATCTCGATGTCGCCGGCGTGCGGGAGGGCCGGATCGTAGCCGCCGACGGCCCGCTGGAGGCTGGTGCGGACCACCACCTCGGGCGAGGTGATGCAGCCGGTGCCCTCGCGGAACCGGCGCTCCAGCCACCAGTGCCCCGGGTAGACGGCCGAGCCGGTGCCGGTGGTGCGGGCCCTGGGCAGCGGTCCGCCGTGCTGGAACCGCAGCGGCCGGCCGTAGGCGAAGCCGACCTCCGGATGGGCGTCCAGCAGCGCGGCGGCGCGCACCAGCGCCCCGGGGACCAGCCGGTCGTCGGCGGAGAGCAGCGCGACGTAGTCGGTGTCGGCCCACTCCAGCAGGCCCTCGTTGTAGGTGGCGATGTGCCCCTGGTTCCGTTCGTGGACCCGGACCTCGATCCGGGGGTCGGCGGCGGCCAGTTTCCCGGCGACCTCGGCCGAGTCGTCGGGCGAGGCGTCGTCGATGATCAGGACCCGGACGTCGAGCCCGGGTTGCTCGTCGAGGATGCTGTGCACGCAGTCGGCGAGGAAGTGGCCGTACTTGTAGCAGGGGACAACGACACTGAGGGAGCTCATCGGCAGGCGGCCTATCCCCGGTCGGCCTCGGGGGGAGGCGGCCCGGCGCGGGGCCGGATCGCCTCCCCCGGGCCGCACCGGCAGGTGCGGGTGGATGCGGTGGTCAGGGCGGGTCGACGCCGGGTCAGTCCAGGATGTTCTCCGATCCGGAGGGCGACGGCTTCGGCACCGGCTTGCCCTGCTTCGCCGACTGCGTCTCCGCACTGCCGCCGGCACCGGCCGAGGCGGAGGGCGAGGGCGACGCGGCGGCCGAGGCGCTGGGGGTGAACAGCGGGCCGACCCAGTAGTTGTCGTTGCCGTAGCTCCCGGTCGGGAAGGCCGAAGCACCGTAGCTGTAGAGGCCGTTGGCCGATCCGGTGGCATCGGCCAGGGCGGTCAGCGGGTAGTTCTCGAACGCCTGGCCGAAGTAGCCGGAGTTGTAGGCGTAGTTGCCGTTCGGCGCATGGTACGAGACCACGTAGGGCGTGTTCGCGGCGATGGTCACCGGGGTGGCGAAGGTCAGCGTCTGCCAGCCGGAGGCGGTCTCCTTGGTGAAGGTGCCGGTGGCCAGCAGGGTGCCGCCGTTGCTCCACAGGCTGCCGGTGTGGGTGCCGGTGTTGCCCGTGCCCTTGTAGAAGGTGACGCCGGTGACCTGGCCGGCCACCGCGGACTGGAACCGGGTGCCGAGCTCGACCGAGTTGGGATCAGTGGTCTCGTCGGTCACCGTCGGCGTGGTGCCGCCGCTCCACAGCCCGCAGGGGCAGTTGAGCGTCGGCGGGGTGGGGCTGGTGGTGAAGGTCCAGGTGACCGGGGCGGTCATGGCGTTGCCCCAGAGGTCGGTGGCCGACACCGAGGCGGTGTAGGTGGTGTTCAGCGCCAGGTCGCTGGAGGGGGTGAAGGTCACCGAGTCGCCGGTGCCCGGGGCCGCCGTGCCGGGCACGGCGTGGCCTGAGGAGTCGGTGAGGGTGAAGGCCAGCGTGCTGCTGTCGATCTCCTCGTTGAAGGTCGCCGACACCGGCGCTGCGATGGAGACCCCGGTCGCCCCGGAGCCCGGGGTGGTCGTGGTGACCGAGGGCGGGGTGGTCGAGGCGGTGGCGGTGGTCAGCACCGCGTCCACCCAGTAGTTGGCCCCGTTGGAGGTGGAGGTGGGGAACCCGCCCCCGGCGCCGTAGCGGTAGACGCCGTTGTCGCCGTCGGCGCCCTCCTGGAGCGCGGTCAGCGGGGCCAGTCCGGCGCCGCTCCTGGCGAAGTAGCCGGCGTCGTAGGAGTAGTCGCCGCCGGGCGCGTAGTAGCCGGCCACGTAGACGGTGTTGGCCTTGACCGGGACCGGCGTGGCGAAGTCCATCTCCTGCCAGCCGGAGGCGGTCTCGTTGGTGAAGGTGCCGGTGGCCAGCAGGGTGCCGGAGCTGGTCCACAGGCTGCCGGTGTGGGTGCCGGTGTTCCCGGCCGACTTGTAGAAGCGGATGCCGGTGATGGTGCCGGGCACCGAGCTCTCGATCTTGACGCCCACCTCGATCGCGTTGGCGTCCCCGCTGTTGACCGTGCCGGGCACGGCCGAGGCCGGGAAGACCGTGCACGGGCACTGCTGGGCGCCGACGGTGACCGGGACGGTGGCGGTCGCGCCGACGTTGGCGCTGTCGTCCTCGGCCCGGACCTCGATCTTCGCCGCACCGGTGCTGGTCGGGGTCCAGCTGTAGCTCCAGGTCCCCAGGCCGGTGGCCGGGTTCCAGGTGGTCCCGCCGTCGGTGGAGACCTCGACCCGGGCCACCACGGCGCCGGTCGCGGCGGTGGCGGTGCCGGTGATGGTCACCGGCTGCTGGGCCGGGACGGTCGAACCGGCCAGCGGGGCGCGGACGGTGACCGTCGGCCCGGTGGTGACCGCGGACTGGGTCGCCGCCACCAGGCCCGACTGGATGGTCTGCGGCTGGACGCCCATGTCGGCCAGGATGTTGACGGTGGCCTGCTGCATGTCCGGGTCGGCCGTCACCACCTCGTCGGCCGGGTCGGCGGCCGGGACGTTGGTCAGCCCCCAGGACCACTGGACCGTGCCGGTGCCGAAGACCAGGGCGTTCGAGGTCGGGTCGCGGAACTCGACCAGGTTGTTGGTCGCGGTGCCGGTGCCGTAGGTGTTGCCGTAGTCCAGCCGGACGTACTCGCCCGAGGTGATGTTCACGGTGGTCGAGGAGAGGTCGATCTCACCGCTGGGTCTGGTGGAGTCGTTGAGGTCGCTGTCCCACTCGTAGCCGAGCGTCCCGGCCGGGAAGGTCGCGGTCTGCGTCGGGCCGAGCTTGGCGACCGAGGTGTTCCGCCAGATCCGCAGACCGGCATAGGTCCCGGGGACGGTGAGCGCGTCGTTGCGGTTGCCGTTCATGATGAACAGCGAGCCGGTGAGGATGTTCTCCGCCTCCAGTGGCTGCCCGTAGGCGGCACTGCCCGGGTCCAGGAAGGCGCCGGTCCACACCCCCGTCGGATCGGCCACGCCGTCCGGCGGCGTCTGTTCCAGCTTGGTCATCTTGTAGCAGACCAGGGTCCGGTCGGTGGTCGAGGTGCCGTCGATGCTGGCGGCGAACCTGGTCTCCCAGGAGACCTCGTTGCCGCTGAAGAAGGCCTCGTTCACCCCGGCCCTGCGGGCGTTGAGGACATTGGTGAACTGGCTCTGGGTCCAGTACTCGTCGTGGCCGGAGGACATGAAGATCTTGTGGCTGGTCAGGTCGGCCGGTCTGGTCGAGACGTCCGCCCCGGACAGGTAGCTGACGTCGTAGCCGTTCTCCTCCAGCCAGGAGATCATCTCGAACTCCGAGCCGAAGATCCCGTTGGCGCCGCCGATGTCCAGCGGGCGGTTGTAGCTGACCGCGTAGGCCCGCCCGTCGGGCGCGGGGCCGTTGCCCTGGTAGAGGTCCTGGCCGCCCCACATGTTGTAGGCCTGCCAGGTCTCGTCGTCGGTCTGGACCACGATGTTCGAGGTGCTGGCGTCGTCCCTGACCACGAACGGGTAGGGCATCACCCCGTTGCCGTCGGTCTGGTCGAGCTCGGCGATGTAGAGGCCGGAGACCGCGTCGGCGGGCACCTGCCAGGTCGCGGTGACCGGCCAGTTGCCGCAGTCGACCAGCCCGGTGCTCGCCTGGGTGTCGCAGGCCAGCGCCTTGCCGTTGGCGACGCCGTCGGTGGTGCCGTTGTCGGCCGGGGCTCCCGGCTTGCCGGTGGTGGTGAAGTTCGCCGGATAGGTGACCGCCGTCTGGGCCGCGGTGGACCACAGCCGCGCGCCGTCACCGCCGTAGTAGCCGAGCCGGTAGATCTCGATGGTGTACGGGATCGGCGACTGCACCTTGAAGCTGACGGTGTCGCCGGCCTGGTAGCTCTCCTGGTCGGTGAAGCCCTCGACGGTGCCGTAGGCGTTGGCCGAGAACCAGTCCGACATCGGCGTGCCGGGCTTGGAGTTCTCACAGACGATGGGGTTGCTGCCCGCCCCGCAGGGGTCGCTCGCCGCGTGGGCGGAGCCGGACAGCGGCAGTGCGGCGAACAGCAGAGTGGCGACCACGGAGAACAACCATCCCCGTAGCAATCTTCCTCTGTTCCTCATAGTGACCTTCTTACTTCGTTCTTCCCCGGATACAACACTTGTGACGGCGCGTCAGCCCAGCGCACCGACGAGGGCGTCCACCACTCGCTGCTGCTGCCGCTCGGTGATCTGCGGGAACAGCGGCAGCGACAGCATCCGCCCGGCCGCGGCCTCGGCGTGCGGGAAGTCCCCGCGCCGGTGCCCCAGATGGGCGAACGCCCCGGTGAGGTGGACCGGGACCGGGTAGTGCACCCCGGCGCCGACACCCTCCGCATTCAGCTTGCCCACCACCGCGTCGCGGTCGGCGCCGTCGACCCCGCCGGCGCCGAGCCGCACCACGTACAGGTGCCAGACATGGGTGTTGCCCGGGGCGGTCACCGGCAGCACCAGCCGGCCGGCCGAGGCGGCCGCGCCCAGCAGCGCGTCGTAGCGCGCGGCGGCGGCCCGCCGGGCGGCGTTGCCGGCCGCCAGCCGGGCCAGCTTCGCCCGCAGCACCACCGCCTGGAGGCCGTCCAGCCGGCTGTTGAAGCCGGCCACGTCGTGCCGGTACTTGGCGGTGCCGCCGTGGTTGGCCAGCGCCCGGACCAGCCCGGCCGCCTCCGCGTCGTCGGTGAGCACCGCCCCGGCGTCGCCGTAGGCGCCCAGGTTCTTGCCGGGGTAGAAGCTGGTGGCGGCGATGGAGCCGCGGCCGGGACTGCGGCCGTCCCGGGTGGCGCCCTGGCTCTGCGCCGCGTCCTCGACCATCCGTACCCAGTCCGGCAGGCCCGCCGCCAGCACCGCCGTGTCGGCGCACTGCCCGTAGAGGTGGACCGGGACGACCGCCCGGGTGGCCGGGCCGACCGCGTCCAGGGCCCGCTCCGGGTCGATCAGCAGGGTGTCCGGGTCGCAGTCGACCAGCACCGGCCGGGCGCCGATCCGGGCGACCGCCCCGGCGGTGGCGATGAAGGTGTTGGCCGGCAGCGCCACCTCGTGTCCGGCCCGGACCCCGGAGGCCCGCAGCGCCAGCTCCAGCGCGTCGGTGCCGTTGGCGACGCCCACGCAGTGGTCCACCCCGGCGAAGGCGGCGTACTCCCGCTCGAAGGCCGCGACCTCCTCACCGCCGACGAAGGCGGTGGCCGCGAGCACCCGGGCGAAGCCGGCCGCGATCTCGTCCGCGACCTCGGCATGTGCCGCCGCCAGGTCCACCAGCGGGATTTGACGCTCGCTCATCTCCGGGACTCCTCCGCTGTGGTGACCGAAAGGGCGGCGTCGCGCCGCAGTTCTTCGAGTGCGGCGGACCCGGCCGGGCGCAGCCGCCGGGCCGGGCCGCCGATCCAGACCTCGCCGGGCGGCACGTCGCCGAGCACCGTCGCGCCCATGCCGACCAGCGACCAGGCGCCCACCACCGCGTACTCGCGGACCAGCGCGCCGGCGCCGACATAGGCGCCGCGCTCCAGCCGGACCCCGCCGCCCAGCCGGACCCCGGAGGCGACCGTGGCGAAGTCGCCGACCTCGTCGTCGTGGGTGAGCACCGCCTGCGGCATCACCGCCACGTGCGCGCCCACCCGGACCGCCGCGGTCAGCACGCAGTGCGCCAGCAGCACCGACCCCGGACCCACCGAGGAACTGGCGGAGACCGCGGCGGTCGGGTGCACCACGGTCGCGTAGCACTGGTCCGGCAGCCCGAACCGCCGGACCAGCCGGGCCCGGACCGCGTAGTCGCGCGGACTGCCGACGCAGACCACCACCCGCAGCCCCGGCCGCTCCCGGAGCAGCCCGTGGACCAGCTCGCAGCCGCCGAGCACCGGCACCCCGTCGACCGCGCGGCCGTGCAGCGCCGGGTCGTCGTCCAGATGGCCGAGCAGTTCCGGACCGCCGCCGAACGTGCGCGCGGCGCGGACGGCCTGCGCGGTCTCCCGCGCGAAGCCACCCGCGCCGACGATCACCAGCCCGCCGCTCATCCGGTGCCCCCGGCGGCCGGTCCTGCGGCTGCCGCTCCGCGGAGTGCCGCGACCACCCGGTCCTGCTGGGCCTCGGTCATGGTGTGGAACAGCGGCAGGATCAGCGAGTCGCGCCCGATCCGCTCGGTCACCGGCAGCGGTCCGGCCGGGTGGCCGGCATAGGCGGGCTCCAGATGGGTGGCCATGATGCCGCGCCGGGCGGAGATCCCGGCCTCGGCCAGCAGTGCCAGCAGCTCGTCCCGGCCGACCGGGAACTCCGGGGCCAGCAGCACCCAGTAGGACTGGAAGTTGCCCCGCCCGTGCGCCGGGTCGGTGACCGGGGTCAGCCCGGGGACGTCCGCCAGCAGCTCGGCGTAGCGCCCGGCCAGCTCCCGGCGGCGCTCCAGCATGGCGTCCAGCTTGCCGAGTTGGACCAGGCCGACCGCGGCCTGGATGTCGGTCATCCGGTAGTTGTAGCCGGTCTCCAGGTAGCTCTCCAGGACCGGGGTGCTGCTCGCGTGGCGCTGGGCGGCGGAGGCGTTCATCCCGTGCTCGCGCAGCCGGCGGAGCCGGGCGGCCCAGTCGGCGTCGTCGGTGGTGAGCATGCCGCCCTCGCCGGTGGTGACGATCTTGCGGGGGTGGAAGGACCAGGCCGCCAGCAGCGCGCCGTGGCCGACCGGCTTGCCGCCGACGGTGGAGCCGATGGCGCAGGCCGCGTCCTCGACCAGGGCGAGGTCCCAGTCGGCGCAGGCCGCGCGCAGGGCGTCCACGTCGGCGGGCACGCCGCCCTGGTGCACCAGCAGCACG
>Ga0302314_10014370_pt1 | contig 13557 bp, 12 predicted proteins | sample III_Palsa_N2_3_FD_200533 | JGI IMG/M metagenome (GOLD analysis project Ga0302314, IMG submission 200533) | Peat permafrost microbial communities from Stordalen Mire near Abisko, Sweden - III_Palsa_N2_3 | ecosystem: Environmental > Terrestrial > Soil > Palsa > Peat permafrost | place: Sweden...
GGAGGGTCGACCTGCAACGGTATCAAGCCTGCCTCCGAGCCGAGGAAGACCGCGGCGGGGTTCGACGACGCCAGGGCGGACAGGTGCAGGTACTGGTCGACCGCCGTCGGGCTCGTCATCAGGGAATGCCCATGCCCGTACGTGCGAACCGCCGGTCCTGTCCGCAGCCTCTCCCACAGCTCCTGGACGTTGTCGTCCCAGATCAGCGCATTGTTCTCTCCATCGAGGACGCTGTCCCCCACCCCGGTTGGCTCGTCAGCGCGCACGGCATCCCCCTTACGGCATTCTCGTCCATCCCGGTCGGCCGGGCACGATCAGTCCGGCCCTCAGAAGACGCTGCTGCCACTGAGGAGCCGCGACCGCAACAGGCCGGCGAGCCGCTCCCGATGAAAGACGGCGTCGCCGTAGCTGAGCCGGTCGAACTGGGAGCGCTTCATGTACAGGTGCAGATCATGCTCCCACGTGAAGCCGATGCCTCCATGCACCTGCAGGCCTGATGCCATGACGCGCTTTGCGGCATCGGAGGACCACACCTTTGCCGTCGACGCCGCGGCGGATGCGTCGGGGTCGCCGGCCGACAGCGCCCAGGCGGCGTACCAGGTTGCCGACCGCATGCCCTCGACATCGACCACCATGTCGGCGCAACGGTGCTTGATGGCCTGGAAGCTTCCGATCGGCTGACCGAACTGGACCCGGTCCTTGGCGTACTGCACCGCCATCTCGAGCACCCGGTCGGCTCCTCCCAGCATTTCGGCCGAGGCGCCGACCGCACCACGGTCAACGATCTCGGTCGCCAGGCTCTCACCACCGAGATACGTGGCCGGCGCGCCGTCGAACGTCAGCCACGACAGAACCCTGGTCCCGTCCATGGCCGGCTCCGCCCGCGGCTTCCCGTCGGCGGCCAGCTCCACGGCGAACACACCGTCGGCGGTCACGACGACGGCGATGTCCGCTACCGCAGCGCCCTCCACCGGCCCGACCCGGCCCGACACCGACCATCGGGCCCCCGATCGTTGCGCCACCAGTGCGTCGCGATGCTTGCTCCAGCCCACACAGCCGATCCGCTCGCCGGAGACGAGGTCGTCCACCCACGACGCCGGTGGTTGGTCGGCCCCGGCGAGCACGGTCAATGCCAGCAGGCTGGGCAGGAACGGGACCGGCGCCGTGTGCCGGCCGACCTGCTCGAGGAGCACGGCGGCCTCCACCCAACCCAGACCGATACCGCCCTGGGCTTCGGCCAGCGCGATACCCAACCAGCCCTGGTCGGCCAGGGCCTTCCAAAGACCCTCGTCGAAGGGATGGCCCGATTGCAGGTGCGCCCGCACCTGGTCGTGACCGGCGCGGTCGTCGAGCAGATCGCGCGCCGCTTCCTGGAGGGCCACCTGGTCCGCTGACAGTTCGAAGTCCATTGGCAGTCATGGTAGGGCGACACCGTGTGCGAAGCTGAAATCGTGGACCTCAGCCCCACACCCGAGCAGGACGCATTCCGGAAAGAGGTGCGCGCCTGGCTCGTCGACAACCTCCCGTGGGAATACGGCCAGGGCCTGCCGCCGCGGTTCGAGGATCTCGGCGAGGAGGTGGCGTTTCTGCGCACCTGGCAGGCGTCGCTGGCGGCGGGCGGTTGGGTCGGGGTGGCCTGGCCGGAATCGTTCGGGGGCCGTGGTGCCGGTCCGGCCGAGCATTTCATCGTCCAGGAGGAGCTCGCCCGGGCGCGCGCACCCGAGATGGTGGGCCGCATCGGTCTCAACCTGGCCGCCCCCACGCTCCTCGCCTGCGGCACCGAGGAACAGCAGGCACGCTGGCTCTCACGCATCCGCACGGCCGAGGACCTCTGGTGCCAGCTCTTCAGCGAGCCCGGGGCAGGGAGCGATCTCGCCTCCTTGAGCACTCGAGCCGATCGGGTCGAGGGCGGCTGGCTGGTGAACGGCCAGAAGGTCTGGACGTCCTACGCCCAGTTCGCCGACTGGGGTGTGTGCCTGGCCCGGAGCGATCCGGGGGCAGCGAAGCACAAGGGGATCTCGTATCTCGTCATCGACATGCACCATCCCGGGGTCGAGGTGCGGCCCCTGGTCCAGCTCACCGGCGAGGCCGAGTTCAACGAGGTCTTCCTGACCGATGTCTTCGTCCCGGAGGACCAGTTGATCGGCCCGGAACACGAAGGCTGGCGCGTCGCCAATTCGACGCTGTCGCACGAACGGGGCACGAACCCCCGCCAACTCGTCATCCACATGCAACTGCTCGAGGAGCTCCTCCGCATGGCGGAGTCGAACGGAGCATTCGACGACGAACGGCTGCGCGGGGCGCTGGCCCAGGCCTACGTGGAGATCCGCCTGTTCCAGCTCCACAATCTGCGGAGCGTGAGCCGGCTCTCGCAGGGCCTCGAGCCGGGTCCCGAAGGCAGCGCGCTCAAGCTCTACTGGAGCGAGATGTCGAAGCGCTTCCACGAGACGGCGATGGCCGTGATCGGTGATGCCTCGCCGTTGTGGAAGGGTGCCGAAGCCAACCCCGGGGACGGGCGCTGGCAGCGGTCCTGGCTGTACTACCAGGCGTCATCAATTTGGGCCGGTACCAACGAGATCCAACGCAACGTGATCGGAGAACGTGTCCTGGGGCTACCGCGGCCGGCCCACCGCTAGCCAAACGGCCGGACCGCCCGTCACCCCGAGAAGCATGCGCCGGTCCGGCCACGCCCGCGCACCGAGAACAATCTGAGGAGAGAGAGATGAACGACGACACCGTGCTCTACGAAGTGGCCGGTCACGTGGCCACCATCACCATGAATCGCCCGGAGGTGGCCAACGCCCAAAGCTCGGCCCTCATCGACGGGATCGACCATTTCCTCGACGTGGCCGACGCCGATGACGAAGTACGCGTCGTGGTGCTGGCCGGCTCGGGCAAGCACTTCTCCGCCGGCCACGATCTGAAGGCCATCGTCGGCGGGGAGACCGACCCGTGGACCCAGATCCGCGAGACGCCCGAGGGGAAGTTTCGCCACGAGCAGGTGATGTACTACGAGCGCTGCAAGCGCCTGTACTCGTTCCGCAAGCCGACCATCGCGCAGGTTCAGGGGTCGGCCGTGGCGGCCGGTCTGATGCTCGCGTGCATGTGCGACCTCATCGTGGCGGCGGAGGATGCCGTGTTCTCGAATCCGGTGCTGCGCATGACCGGCGCCGGCGTCGAGCTGCTCGTCGAACCGTGGGAGCTGGGCGTCCGCAAGGCCAAGGAATTCCTGTGGACCGGGGAGAAGATCGACGCGCAAGAAGCCTGGCGCCTCGGCCTGGTCAACCGGGTCGTCCCGACGGCGGAGCTGGCCGAACGGACGCGAGAGCTGGCCGAACGGGTCGCCCTCATCCCGCCGACGACGGCTCAGGTCACCAAGGACACCATCAATAACAGCGCCACCCTGATGGGCAAAGAGGAATCGTGGAAGTACCACTTCATGGCCCACCACTGGATGCACAACACCAAGACCGCTCTCGATGCTCTGGAGGCACGCAAGTCGAAGACGTCGATGCAAGACGTGTTCGCGGAACACCGCGATGGGTGACGACGCTCTCCCGCTCGCCGGGTTGCGGGTCATCGACGTCGGCACCCGGATCAGCGCACCGTTCTGCGCCGGCCTCCTGGGTGACATGGGGGCGGAGGTGATCAAGGTCGAGGACCCCCGCGGCGGCGATTTCATGCGCACGATCGGGCCCTTCGTCGCCGAGGAAGGCGCCGGGGGCGTCCCCGTCGAGCCCGAGGGCGAGGACGGCGAGCCGGGCGGGTATTCGCTGTGGTGGGCGGTCGAGGGTCGCGGCCGCAAGGGTGTCACCCTCAACCTGCGCCGGCCGAAGGGTCAGGCGCTCTTTCGCCGGCTCGCCGAGCACGCCGACGTCGTCTGCGAGAACTTCCGACCGGGAACACTCGAGGCGTGGCACATCGGGCCCGAGGATTGTGATCCCCGGCTGGTCTGGGCCCGCATCAGCGTCTTCGGGCAGGACGGCCCCAACGCCCGCCGGCCGGGACTGGACCGCATGGGCATCGCCTACGGCGGCTTGCTCAACCTGACCGGCTATCCGGACCGCCCGCCGGTCCGCCCCGGGGTCACCATCTCGGACTACCTGACGGGAGTCTTCGCCGCCGAGGCGGTGACGGCCGCGCTCTACCGTCGGGATCGTGCGGACACGGGCACCGGGCGGGGTGGCGTGATCGACGCGCCCCTATACGGCTCGATCCTGCGCATTCTCGAATGGACCATCGCCGCGCAGGATCGGATCGGCCTCACGCGCCGCCGGGAGGGGAACCGTCTGCCCAACTCCGCCCCGCTGGACAACTACCGGACAGCAGATGGTCGCTTCGTCTGCATCGTGGCCGGCTCTGACGCCAACTTCTCCCGGCTCTGTGCCGCCATGGCGCGACCCGACCTCTTGGAGGACCCCCGGTGGTCCACACTGGCCAAACGAGCGGCCGGTTCCGATGAGATCAACGACATCGTCGCCACCTGGGTGCAGGGCCTCTCGGCCGATGAGGTGGAGGCCCGCTGTATCGAGCACGACGTCCCGGTCGGCACCATCTACGACGCGACGGACATCCTCTCCGATCCGCACATGGCGGCCCGCGGCGACCTCGTCAGCGTTGACGACCCGGTCGCCGGGCCGCTCCTCCAGCAGGCGCCGTTTCCGCGCCTGGACGGCCGGAAACCCGTCGCGCCCAGCGGTGCCCCCCTGCTGGGCCAGCACAATCGAGAGGTGTGGTGCGACCTCGTCGGCCTCGACGCCGCCGAACTGGCCGAACTGGTGGAGGACGGGACTGTCTGAACGCTGATTCGGCGTGACTCGCCCGGTCCGTCGAACACACGTTCGGAAAAGACGACGGGGCTCGGTCGGCGCGGAGGTAATGTCTCGGGGCCATGACCCGACTCCACGATGCCGGGCCCACCGGCGGCGAGGTGGACGGACCCGTTGAACCGGTGTCTCCCCAGAGCTTCGTCGGTGAAATCCCCTTTGGTTTCGACCTGTCCGACGACGGCCTCGAAATGGTGGGCGACACCGCCGTCACCGACGCGCTCCGTTCGGTTCCTTCGGGACCGCCCCGAGCTTCGGTGCTGGCCACGATCGCCGACTGCATTGCGGGCATACCGGCCTGCCTCGTCACGGCACCCAGCTTGGCCGTGACGCTCGACATCGCCGTGCGGATGGTGGCAGAACACGCCGGCGACCACCTCGACGTGTCCGGCGAGATCATCAAGCGGGGGCGCTCCACGGTTGCCGCCGAGGTCCGGTTCACCGACAAGCGGACAAGCGACCTCGTGGCGACCAGCTACGTCACGTTCATGGCTTCGCCGCGACCCCAGGACCTGGCACCACCTCTGGCGCGGGGCATGCGGACGACCGGTTCGATGTCCATCCCCTTCCCCGAGTTCGTCGGCACCCGCATCCTCTCTGTGGGGGTGGTCGAGGTGGACCTCACCCCTTTCGTGATGCAGGCATCCGAATCGCTCCAGGGTGGCATCGTGGCGCTCATCGGTGAGCTTGCCGCCGAGTCCCTCACTCGATCGCAGGTCCTCGATCTGGACATCCGCTACGTGAGCGCCGTGCGCGTCGGGCCGGGGCGGGCCACCGCCACATTGCTGCGCGCAGATCTCGTACGCGTCGAGGTGCGGGACATCGGCAGCGAAAATCGACTCGCCGCTCTCATCTTTGCCCGCATGGTGCGGGCGAGCTGAACGCTGGGACGAGCGGACAACCGACATCACCCGCTACGGGCACGGGGAGAGACATGAGCAATCGGCGTTCGATCGAGTTCGGGATCTACGTGCCGCAGGTCTCGTTCAATTACACGGCCATCATCGAACGCTCCCTGTTGGCTGAGGAGCTGGGCTTCGACTCCTTGTGGTTCTACGACCACCTCTACAGCCCCGGCCTCCCCCACCTGCCCTCTTTCGAAGCGTGGACATTGGCCAGTTACGTCCTGGCCCAGACCACGCGCCTGCGCGTCGGCCATCTGGTCCTGTGCAACAACTTCCGCCACCCGGCGCTGCTCGGGAAGATGGCCACCTCCCTCGACGTGCTCTCAGGGGGGCGACTCGATCTCGGGATCGGCAGTGGCTCGGTCGAACCCGAACATCACCAGGCCGGTCTTCCATGGGGGACGCTCCCCGAACGGTCGGATCGCCTGGCCGAGTCGCTCGAAATCCTGACGCAGATGTTCACCGGAGACCCGACCACATTTTCGGGCACCTACTACGAGGTGGCTGACCTGCCGAACCTCCCGCCGCCGATCCAGAGCCCTCGCCCCCCGATCCACATCGGGGGCATCGGCCCACGCCGCACGATGCCGATCGTGGCCCGGTATGCCGACGTCTGGAACGTCCCGACCTACGGCCTGGCCCGCTGGGAAGAGAGTCTGCGCGTGCTCGAGGCCGAGTGTGCCGCGATCGGGCGCGATCCGTCCACGATCCGCCGCTCTCACGAGGCAATCCTCGTGCTGACCCCGGACGAGGCATCCCTGGAGGCGGCGCGGACCAAGGCGGAGCGTCGCTATGGGGGGGAGGGCTGGGGCATGGAAGCAGGCGGCTACATCGGGACACCCCCCATGGTGGTCGACCGCATTGGCGAGCTCGTGGAGAAAGGGATCACCACCTTCGTCTTCTTCACCTACGACCGAGCGGAACCCCGCACCCTCGAACTGTTCGCAGAGCGGGTGATGCCCGAATTCTCCTGACGATCGGATCGGTCTCCACCGGCACTTCGGGCACCGCCTGTGGGACACTCCAGTCGGTCGGGCGCCCCGTTGGCGCCCTCGGGGGGCCATCATCGGGTCGGAGGGCACGGCAATGGAGCTTTGGGAACTGATGGCCCGGGAAAGCATCCGCGACCTCGTCGCCCGGTACAACGCGAACGGCGACTCCGGCCGGTTCGAGGAGATGTTGAAGGTTTTCGCCGACGATGCGGTGATGGAGCTCGTCTCGGACGAGGGCACCGTCCGCCGCTACGAAGGCATCGCGCAGGTAGCCACCATCTTCACCGATACCAAGGCGGGCTGGGACGTCAGCGTGCGCCCCACGGCCTCCCGCCACCATGTGCGCCATTTCACGGCCACCCACCAGATCGATCTCCTCGACGAGGAGCACGCCCGGGGGCGCTGCTACTTCCTCGTGATCATGGGTCACGGCGTCGATCATTGGGGCCGCTACATCGACGAGTACGGCGTCCGAGGCGGACGTTGGGTGATCACCCAACGTCGAGCCCTCTCTGACGGCAGGGTCGACGACAGCTCGCGCGCCCAGGCCTCCGGGCCCGACGACTGAACGAGCGGAGCCAATCCGCCCGGCGTCGACGCCTACGGCGCGGTGAGCGATTCCACCCGGTCGACCAGCCGGGCCACCGTCTCGGCATCGACGCCGACCATGTCGGAATCTGCACCGGCTCCCGCCAACATCGCCGGCAGGTGATGGCGCAGTCGGTCGAGCGCCCAGGGGAGCATGGCGCCGTTCGCCGCCCGGTCGTAGATCACCCAGCGATTCTGCAGGCCACCGTCCTCTTCGTGGGTGATGTAGTGATAGTGCGGATCCTCGTCGAAACAGTCGAAGCGCAGGTGCTCGAGACGGGTCGCAGCCGAGAGCACGTGGATGGAGACCCCCTTGTCCTCAACGTCGCCCTGATGTGCCGCGAATGCCGCCGCATGCTCGGGGTTCCCCGCATAGAGGGCCTGTAGCGACGCCGACGTGATGTGGCGCTGCTCGACACCGATCACTATGGGCCCGCCCTCGATGAACGTCGTCTTCTCGGGCACCAGCGGTTCCGGCGGCAACGTGACGACCTTGCCGACCTTGCCGACGGTGGCCGGGCTCACCGTCTCAGGAGTCCCGTCCGCGGCAAGCGGTCTCGGTGTGGTCATTGGTTGCTCCTCTCCCCCTCGCAGACTAGTTACAACGAGGTCGTCCCCGCCGACGAGGGGGCGCGGATGGGTTCGCCGGGATCGACTGTTCGATCTCAGGCCGTGATGCCACCGTCCATGGAGACCACGCTGCCGACCATGAAGCGGGCGTCGTCCGACGCGATGTACGCCACCAGCGACGCGATCTCGTCGGGATGCGCGTGCGGGACCCGGGAACCGCGGGGCATCCGGGTACGGTCGGCGCCCGGAGGAAAGGTGAAGTTGTCCAGAAGCGGCGTGACGATTCCGCCCGGGGCCACGGCGTTGATACGGACACCGGTACCCGAGTACTCAGACGCCAAGGACCGGGTGAGCAACACGACACCGCCCTTCGACGCAGCGTAGGCCGCGGCGTACGGGATCCCTTGCAGACCGCTGTTCGAGGCGATGTTGACGATGACCCCACCACCGTCGAGCAGATGCGGAAGCACGGCCTGGCACATGAGGAACGTGCCGGTGAGATTGACGGCGATCGTCCGGTTCCAGGTCTCGATCGCCACCTCCTCGCTCAGATCGAATTGGCCGACTCCGGCGCAGTTGACCAGGATCTGCGGACGACCCAGCGACGCCGCAACCTCGGACACCGCCGCGCCCACGGATCCGGGATCGCTGACGTCGACCTCGCAGGCATGCGCGCTCCCCCCGGCGTCGATGATCTCCTTTGCCGTATCCTCCGCCGCGTCCCGTCGGATGTCGAGAACCGCCACGCTCGCCCCCTGGCGCGACAGCCGGCTCGCGGTGGCATGACCGAGCCCCGACCCGCCTCCGGTAACGATGGCAACCCGGCCGGCGAAGCGATCCGGCCCGGCGTGATCGGGTGCGCTCACGCGCCCTCTCCGACCCGGGGCGCGTCCCGCCATCTTCCCTGTCGGCCGATGGCCGGGTAGATGGCCGCTGTCGTCTTCATGCCGGCCCTCCCGCTCCGTGCTCGGGATCAGCTCGGCGGAATCGTCGATGCGAACTCGAGGAGCTGCGGTGCCAGGAGGGGCCAGCGCTGGAACAGGCCTCCCTCGCCTTTCTGCGACGCCTCGCCGCGCTCGATCCACTCGCGGTCGCCCCAGGGCGGCTCGAGCAGGCGGGCCCCGGGAATGAGACTCGCCACCTTCTCCGTCGTAGCCCTGGGGTGATGGGGATCGCTGGCGCCACTGCGAAAGACAATGGCAGGGAGATCGATGTTGGCATAGTCGGCGTCACGGAGCCCGGGCACGGTCACGGCAGGATCGGGACAGTAGACGCGCATCCAGCGCTCGAGGGTCTCGATGAACTGCCGGGGATCCTGATCCAAGAAGATCTGTCGGTTCCTCGGGTTGCGCTCCAGGACCTCCTGCCACGCCGGAAGCTCCAGGACCGCCTCCATCCCGCCGGTCCAGGCCGCCTTGATGGAGTCGCCCGCATAGACCACGCCGAGCAGCATCAGCCCATACGTCCCCCCACTGATCCAAAGCAGGCCGAGCCCGGCAGCAACGTCGGGATGCCGCGCCCCGGTGAGCAACGAGATCCGGGATCCCCCCGAGCCGCCGACGATGATCGTCTTTCCGAGTCCGAGATGGCGTAACAACCCGGCCAATACGTCGGCCTGCATTTCGGACTCCGAATCCCCGGTGAAATGCACGTCGGAAGCGCCGGTGTTCGGCCGGTCCCAGATGAGGACCTGGTTTCCCTGTCCAGCAAGCTCCTCGGCCAGTTGACGTACCCCGGGCGTCTCCTTGCTGAACCTTCCACCGGGGGTGATGACCCAGGGACGCCCCTCTCCGATGAGTTCGAACTCGATCCTCACCCCGTCGATGTCAGCCGCGGCCATTCGAATCTCTCCTTTGCGCCGCCATCCGGCGGCATCGCCGGTGCGCCGGCGAGCGTATGGCCCACCTCGGGCCCACACTGACCCACACCGGACTTCTCTCGCCCTTTCTACTGCATGGCCCGGCGGCTCGGGACCAACCCCGATGGCACCCCATCACCAGTCACGTGCCGGGCAGATCCGACCGTCGCTCTCAGTTCAGGAAGCGGTGTTGGAGTTCGGCAGGTAACCCGAGCACACCGGTGCCTTCGTCGTTGCGACGAAGCCGTTCGCCTCGGCCTTCATGTACCAGCCGCAGGACTTCGGAAGGTTGTGACCGAAGATGGTCGAGAAGTTGATGCTTTCGGGGAGGAGGCCGTCGGCGTTGTACGACTTCACGTTGCGCAACGCCTTGATGACGGAGGCGTGTGTCGGGTTCTTCCCCGCCAGCTGGATGCCTTCGATCATGAGATCGGCGCCGACATAGCTCTCGTAGATGTTGTAGGGCGGGAAGTTGGAAGGCGCCCGGTGCTGGTACTTCTGCAGCGCGGCAGCCATCTGCTTCGTTCCGGCATTGGGGAGCGAGAATGGGCGGAACTCGGCGTTGAAGTAGACGCCTTGCACCGATTTCCATACTGTTCCGTGCACGATGTCGTGCTCATACCCGGTGGGGAACACCACGACCTTGAGTTTCACGCCGGCCTGCTGCATCGCCGTGAGAATGGCGAAGTTCGAATCGTTGTCCATGGTGCCGTACAAGGTGTTCACGCCGGCCGACTTGGCCGCGAGCGCCTCGGTTGTGAAGGCGACGCTCCCGAAAGGAACCGAGGTGTCGAGCACGCCCACCTTCATGCCGACGTCCTTGGCCGCGGTTGCGGCGCCACTGGCGGCACGGCTCGAGGACGATGAGATCCCGTACCCATAGCTACCGAGGACCGTGCCACCTGCGCTCTTCAAGAACTGGGCGAGACCGGTGCCGATGGGATATTTCGGGTCGATACTTCCCACGTCGGATGCGAACATGTTCGTGTTGGGCTGCTCCCCCCATTCCGGACCGTCGAAGCTGCCGCCGGTAACCGGCACGCCGTCCTGCTGAGCGACCTTGTACGCGGCGAAGAAGAAGGGCGTGTCGTTCACGATTCCCACTGCGCCCTCTGCGATCGCCTGCTGGACCGCGGTGACGACGGTCGTCGTGCTGCCCTGGTCGTTGAACACGATGGGGTCGATCTTGCGTCCGTTGATGCCGCCCTTGGCATTCTGGAGGTCCACACGGGCGAGAAAGCCCTGCGGCGACGTCGAGAACTCGGCGGCGGCAATCCCGCTCTCCGAGGTGATGAGCGCGATCTTGATGGGCGCACCGGCCGCCGAGGCGGCCCCGATGGGGACGGCGGCGGTAGCCACCAGTGCGGCCACCGCTGCGACTGCACCAATCGATGCCTTCCAAAGGCGAATGTTCACTTGGCCCCCCCGGGACTCGCGTTCATTTTGCCGAGGGTGTCCTCGGCCGGCCTGACCCACCTCAAATGTTGTCAACAAGTTACGATTCGACGTGGGAGCCGTGAAGCAACCATAGGTGACCATTCCCGTAATTGCTCGGCAACTCGTTGGTAGCGGTCTGAACGATGATGTACCGTCATAATGCAGACTCAAAAGGCGGAGAACAGGGTGGGAACTTTGACCACTGGAGGCACCGGCTAGTCGAGCATTCGGTCACGGGTTCAGCGTGCCGTAGTCCATAGAATTGCCATCGAAGCATGGGGGGAGGTGCCGAATGCTCCAGTACGTGATAGCCGGGCTGGTGCTCGGGGGGATCTACGCCATTGCCTCCGCCGGGCTGGTCATCACCTACGTCTCCTCGGGGATCTTGAACTTCGCCTTCGGCGCCCTGGCTTTCTTCGTGGCTCGCTTCTACTACTACCTGCACGTCCAGGAGAATTGGGGTATCGGCTACTCGGCCGTGCTGGCGATCCTCGTGGCCGGTCCGGCCCTCGGCGTCCTTTTGTACTTCGTGCTCTTCCGTTTTCTCAGGCTCTCCTCGCCGCTGGTCAAGGTGGTGGCCACACTCGGCCTCCTGGTGGCACTTCCCGCCCTCACCACGGTGATCTTCGGCAACGAGGCGATCTCCTCCGCACCCGGGCTCGCGCCCGAGCCGGTTCGCGTCTTCGACTTCCTGGGCGTGGCAGTCACCTTGGACCAGGTAATTGTCTACGCGTCCGTCGTCGCCACGGTCATCATCGGCTCCGCCGTCCTCCGCTACACCGACGTGGGCCTAAAGGTACGGGCCATGGTGGACTCCCCCGCCATGACCGCCCTCTCGGGCACCAGTCCCGATGCCGTCTCCATCGGCGTGTGGGCCGTGAGCACGTTCTTCGCTGGCTTGGCGGGCGTGTTGGCTGCTCCGATCATCGGTCTCGACTCCGGCAACTTCACCCTGCTCATCGCGGCCGCCTTCGCTGCCGTCATCGCAGCCAAGTTCCGCAGCCTTCCCATAGCCGTCGTGGTCGGACTGGCGATGGGCGTCGTGACGTCGTTGATTCAGCGCTACCTTCCTCCCTCGAGCAACTGGACGACCGAAATCATCGACGCGGTGCCCTTCATGTTCATCGCCGTTTTTCTCCTCTACAACCTGGTGCGGCGCACTCTCGACGGGGGAGCGGATCGAGTTGGCGGAGCGCTCGACCACGCCATCACGCCTCAGGGGGCGAACCAACTCGCCGGTTCGGCCTCGAGCGCACTCGACCGCGGCTCGTTGGGCATGATCGCGAGGTTCGGCGGTCCCGTCGCGCTCATCGTCGTGGCGGCCCTGCTCCCCATCATCGTGCAGGGCTTCTGGGTTGGATTGATTGCTCAGGCGTTCGCCTACGGCATCATCTTCTTATCCTTCACCCTCGTTACGGGCGAGGGCGGCATGATCTGGCTCTGCCAGATCACCTTCGCCGGCGTCGGTGCCCTCACCGCATCGCAATTGGCCACCAACCATGGGTGGCCGATCCTCGCGGCGATCCTTGTCGGTGGCCTGGTCGCGCTGCCGATGGGACTCCTCATCGGCTATTTGACCATCAGGCTGGGCGATCTCTACGTGGCCCTCGTCACGCTGACCTTCGGCCTGCTGATGGAGAATCTCGTCTTCACCGCCGGCGTCTTCTCGAACCTGGGGCTGGGGGTGAATGTCGCCCGCCCCTCCTTCGCCACGTCGGACCACGCCTTCGCCTACGTGTGCCTCGCGGCGTTCGTCATCGTTGCCTTGTTCATTTTCAATCTCCGGCGCTCGACCACAGGACTGGCGCTCAATGCGGTCCGCTGGAGCCCGCCGGGCGCCCGGACGCTCGGCATCAGCGTCGTACAGATGAAGATCATCGTGGCCGGCCTCGGTGCACTGGTGGCCGGGATCGGCGGGGGTTTCCTCGTCACGGCACAGACCTCGGCCCAACCCGGAGATTTCGATACGTTCCTCGGTGTCGTGTGGCTGGCCGCCCTGGTGACGATAGGCGTACGGTCCAACGCGGCGGCACTGGTGGCCGGTCTGACCTTCACCATGTTGCCCGCGCTCGCCCTGGCCTACCTTCCCGCTTGGACGGGCCAGCTACCCGCCATCCTCTTCGGTCTCGGTGCCATCGGGGTGGCGAAATTCCCCGACGGAACCCTGGAGCAATCTGGTGAGATGTTCCGCCGCCGGCTGCTGAGGCTCGCCGATCGCCGGTCATCGGGAACGGCGACGGGCAGTGGGACCCTCACGGGGGTGGAAGCGTCGGCGGCAACCGCGTCCGGCAACGCGCGCACCACATCCGTGGTCGAAGAAGTCCCTTCGTGAGTACGGACACGGACTCCAGCCTCACCACCTCGGGTACCCCGATCGACGC
>Ga0302314_10014373_pt1 | contig 13556 bp, 11 predicted proteins | sample III_Palsa_N2_3_FD_200533 | JGI IMG/M metagenome (GOLD analysis project Ga0302314, IMG submission 200533) | Peat permafrost microbial communities from Stordalen Mire near Abisko, Sweden - III_Palsa_N2_3 | ecosystem: Environmental > Terrestrial > Soil > Palsa > Peat permafrost | place: Sweden...
GGCCGGCTTCGTCGCGGGTGGCGAACTGCGTTTCGTACTCGCGGCCCTTCTCCAGGCCCGACAGTTCCAGGATCCGCTCCAGGATCAACTCGCCCCAGGCGCCCTGGGTGCGGGCCTGCCCGCGCAGGGCGCCTGCCAGGTTGTTGGCCTCGGCCGAGACCTGCTGGTTGAGCCGCGCCAATTGCGCGATCTGTTCCTTCAGCGCCACCCGGTCGCGCGTTTCCAGTTCGTAGGACTGCTTCACCTGCGACTCGAAGCCGGCGATCTTCTCGCGCAGGGGCTTGAGGATCTGCTCGATGTTGTGCTGATTCTGTTCGGTGAAGCGGCGCGACTTGTCTTCCAGGATCTCCTGCGAAATCTGCTTGAAGCGCAGCGTCATCTCCTCGCCGGTCTGCTGCAGCAGCTTGAGCTTGTCGGCCGCCGCCTCGCGCTCCTTGTCCAGCGTGATGCGCAGCACCGCCTTCTCGGATTGCGCCGCGGCCAGCTGGGCGCGCAATTGCTCGCCGGCGGCGCGGACGCCGCTCAACTCCTGCTCGCGCGTCGTCGCGGCTTGCGCCTGCGCCGCCGCGCTTGCCTCGGCGGCGGCGGCATTGGCGCGCTGGCGTTCGGTAGCCGCGCGGCCGGCCAGCCAAGCGAGCAGTGCGCCCAGGGCGGCGGCCAGTACAGCGATCACGATGATGGAGGGCGTCATGCGCCGATTTTAGGCGCTATGCCGCAAGGCGGCACGATGCTTCAGCCGACCGTCAGCAACTCTTCGTAGAAGCCGCCGATGCGACGCGCCCGATCGACGAAATGGATTTCGAGAATCCAGTGGCGCTCGCGGCCCAGCGGATCGAGCCCGCGCATCGGCGTATGGTTGCCGGCGTCGGCCCAGGCGATCGCCTTGTCCACCGGCAGCGACTTGTGCGGAAACTCGCCGATCATGTGGGCGGCAAGCTGGCCGCCGAACTCCCAGCCGGCCCGCTCCGCCAGCTGCCGCACGTAGGCGTAGAACTCGCTGCCGGTAATCTGCGGGTGTTCCTGGAAATATTTCTTGCCCGCGGCGAAGGCCGCGGCCACATCGTCGCGCAGGCGCAGCTTGTGCGGATCGGCGCCGATTACATAGGTACGGCCGAAATCCGCCTCCCAGGCCTCGAACACCGGCCCCAGGTCGATGAACAGGATGTCGTCCTCGCCAAGCGTAAGATCCGGCGGGTTTTCATCGTAGGGCGCCAGGGTGTTGGGGCCGGCGCGCACGATGCGCTTGTGCCAGTTCTGCTCGATGCCGAACTCGCGGCGCCCGAGCTCGGCGATATCGCGCGTCAGCTGCATCTCGCTGATGCCGGGACGGATCAGGCTTTGCTCGATGCGGTCGAACAAGGCGGAGGCTTTGCGCTGCGCTTCGGCGAGCGCGGCGATGCGCTGGGCTTCGTCATGCATGGGTGTTTGGGGCTGAGGCCCGTGATTCGAGGACTGGATGGTAGCTCAAGCCGGTGCAGCAAAGCGCGGCTGGAATCCGCCAAAAAGCGGTCCCTTGCTACAGCTTCAGCGCGGCCGCCTCATAGATCGCCAATTCCGGCGGGGCAGCAGCCAGCTGCCGCAGCGCCTGCACGAAAGCCGCGGATTGCGGCACGGCGAAATGCGCCCGCAGCGCCGCGACATCGGACCAGCGCTCGGTGAAGCTTAGAGCTTATCCGTGAATAAATCGCACCTGCGACGGAGGTCATTTTTGCGCAGTGCAAGTCGGACAGGGCGCGGCATGGTGATTCCATGCAAGCACTGGCCGGCGCAGCAATGCGCAAAAATGGCCCCGTCCCTTCGGGTTGCGCTCAAAATCGCGCCAGACTGCGTTGTCAGACTTGGCCATGGAATCACCATGGCCAAGTCCTCCGCCTTGCCTGACGCGATTTTGAGCAGCAACGCAGGCGCGATTTATTCACGGATAAGCTCTTAGGCGCAGCGGGTTTTCGCAATCGATGTGGACGTTGTGCGACAGGCATCCCGGCTCCTGACGCGAGCGCCGCACATGCTCCAGGGACAACTGCCGCACTTGCTCCAGGGTTTCAGGTCTGGCAAGGACAGCGCCGGTGACCAGGATCATGGGCGCGGAGAGAGGCGCAAACCGCCCGGCCTAAGCCGCTTTCTTGCGGGCGAAGCTGAGCAGGAATTCCATCTGGTCCGCCATGATGCGGCGGTTGCTCAGGATCAGGTATTCGGCCAGGTTCGGCGTATAAGGGATGGCCAGCAGCTTCATGCCGGCTTCTTCCGGGGTGCGGTCGTCCTTGCGCTGGTTGCAGTGGCGGCAGGCAGTGACGCAGTTCTCCCAGGCGCTGGAGCCGCCGCGCGAGGCCGGCACCACGTGATCGCGGGTCAGCAGGGTGGGCGAGAACTGGCGGCCGCAGTACATGCACAGGTTGCGGTCGCGCTGGAACAGGGTGCGGTTGGTCAGCAGCGGGGCGCCGCCATCGAAGCGGTGCGAACGGTCGGCGACGGCGATGATCGAGCCGATGCGCAGCTCGGAGACGCGGCCGGTGCGGGCGCAGACGCCGCCGCGCACGACAAAACGCTCCTCACCCGCTTCCCAGCACACACGCTTGCGGGCGTAGAGAGTGGCGGCAGTCTGCCAGCGAATCCAAGCAACCGGCATACCGCCTTTATCAAGCTTGAGGATCGATGGAATCATCGTGAGCCTAACTCTAGCGTAATTCCCGCCTTTTGTGTTTCAAATGTGATAGTTGCATCGAAATACGCAAGTTTAATGACAAAACCGGCCCGAATGTCGGAATCACGCGCCGACGGACCACCCTGCGGCAGCCCGGTTTAAACTGTTCCAACCGGGAAGAGGGAACCCCTGGCGGTACGCGGCGGTCCCTGATCCCTCCACCCCCTATTTTCAGAAAATCCCATGCGTATCCTCCACACCATGCTGCGCGTCGGCGATCTCGACCGCTCCCTCGATTTCTACACCAAGGTGCTGGGCATGAAGCTGCTGTCCCGCAAGGACTATCCGGACGGCAAGTTCACCCTGGCCTTCGTCGGCTTCGACGAACGCGTCGACGGCACCCAGGTCGGCGACGCCGAAATCGAACTGACCCACAACTGGGGCGTGGACCAGTACGAACTGGGCAGCGCCTACGGCCATATCGCCTTGCAGGTGGACGATGCCTACAAGACCTGCGAGCTGATCAGGCAGCGCGGCGGCAAGGTCAGCCGCGAAGCCGGGCCGATGAAGCACGGCACCACCGTGATCGCCTTCGTCGAGGACCCGGACGGCTACAAGATCGAGTTCATACAGAAAAAGGCGGTCTGAACAGAACCCAAAAGCTCCTCGCGCAAAGCCGCAAAGACGCGGAGAAAGAGCTTGATTGAAGGCGGGGGCTTGGTTTTTTTGTAAGAAGCTTTTTTGCGTCTTTGCGGCTTTGCGCGACAGTCTTTTGGCCTTTCCGGGGGTACCCGGCGCGGCATTGATCTGCCAAGATCACCCCCATGGGGGCTCAGACAGCGACAACCGCGGCGGACTCGCGCATCGCACCCCGCTGGACTCTGCGCAAGGAGTCCGGCGTGGTCGAGTTGGCGCTGGCCGGCGAGTGGACCCTGTATAGCGGCCTCAGCGGCATCCCCGAGGCGGCGGCGGCGCAGATCGACCTGGGCGCGGGACAAAGCCTGCGCATCTGCACCAACGGCGTTACGCACTGGGACAGCACTCTCCCCGCCTTCCTGCTGGCGCTGGCGGAGTACTGCCGCGACCAGGGCTGGACCCTGGATGCGGGACGCCTGCCGAGCGGGCTGCGCACCGTGCTGAAAATGGCGGACGAGCTGTCGCCGCCCGCCTCTTCGCGCGCGCCGCGTCCGGCGCCGCTGTTCCGGCGCGTCGGCCAGCGCACCCTGCAATATTCCGCCAAGGCGGGCGAAACGGTGAGCCTGCTGGGCGAGGTGGTCATCGCCATCGGCCAGTTGCTGCGCGGCAAGGCCACTTTTTACCGCGCCGATGCCTGGGCGGTGCTGCAAGCTTGCGGCGCCGATGCGCTGCCCATCGTCGGCCTGGTCAATATCCTGGTCGGGGCGATCATCGCCTTCGTCGGCTCGGTGCAACTGCAGCTGTTCGGCGCCGGCGAGCTGCTGGCCGACGGCGTGGCCATCGCCACGGTGCGCGAGATGGCGGCGGTGATCACCGCGGTGGTGCTGTCCGGCCGCACCGGCGCCGCCTTCGCCGCGCAGATCGCCACCATGCAGGGCAACGAGGAGATCGACGCGCTGCGCGTGATGGGCGTGCCAGTGGTGGAGTTCCTGGTGCTGCCGCGGGTGCTGGCGCTGGCGCTGATGGCGCCGCTGCTCTATCTCTACGCCTGTGCGCTGGGCATCCTCGGCGGCTTCCTGGTCGGCACCGGCATGCTCGACCTGTCGCTGGCCTCCTATCTGGAGCGCACCGTCAATGCGCTCAACGCCAACCAGTTCATTATCGGCGCCAGCAAAAGCCTGGTGTTCGGCGCGCTGGTGGCTCTGGCCGGCTGCTACTACGGCCTGCGCGCCGGACGCAACGCGGCGGCAGTGGGCGAGGCCACCACCTCCGCTGTGGTTGCCGGCATTGTCGGGGTGATCGTGGTCGATGCCATCTTCGCGGTGTGCGCCAATGCCATCGGTATCTAAGAGCTCATCTGTGGATAAATCGCACCTGCGTTGCAGTCCAAAATCGCGTCAGGCAAGGCGGAAGGCCCCGGCCATGGTGATTCCATGGCCGGGACTGACAACGCAGCCTGGCGCGATTTTGGGCGCAACCCTTCGGGATGGGGCCATTTTTGCGCATCGCTACGCCGGCCGGTGCTTACATGGAATCACCATGCCGCGCCCCGTCCGACTAGGCGCTGCGCAAAAATGACCTCCATCGCAGGCGCGATTTATCCACAGATGAGCTCTAATCCGGGCAGAGACGTGATGTGCCAGGTGGAAAACCTGCGCATGTCCTTCGACCGCCGCCTGATCCAGGCGAATATCTCCTTCGAGGTGCGGCGCGGTGAGATCTTCACCATCATGGGCGGCAGCGGCTGCGGCAAGAGCACCCTGCTGCGCCACATGATCGGCCTGCTGCAGCCGACCGTCGGCCATATCCGCTATGCCGGGCAGGACTACTGGAACTGCTCGCCGGAGCAGCAGGATGCGGTGCGGCGGCGCTTCGGCGTGCTGTTCCAGGGCAGCGCGCTGTTCAGCGCCATGACCCTGTACGAAAACGTGGCGCTGCCGCTGCAGCTCTATACCGAGGCCAACGCGGTGGAAACCCGCGCCCTGGTGCGCTACAAGCTGGGCCTGGTGGGGCTGCGCGGTTACGAGGAGTACTACCCTTCGGAGATCAGCGGCGGCATGCGCAAGCGCGCCGGCCTGGCGCGGGCCCTGGCGCTGGACCCGGAGCTGCTGTTCCTGGACGAGCCTTCGGCCGGCCTCGATCCGATCAGCTCGCGCCGTCTCGACGACCTGATCCTGCAATTACGCGACGGCACCGGCGCCAGTTTCGTGGTGGTCAGCCACGAACTGGCCAGTCTCTTCGCCATCGGCGACAACGGCATCTTTCTCGATGCCGACAGCAAGCGGCCGATCGCGCACGGCTCGCCCAAGGAGATGCTGGCGCATTGCGATCATCCGACGGTGCAGGCCTTCCTGCGCCGCGAACCGGTGAACGACGTCGGCACGCACGACGCCGTGGTGAGGGGCGAATCATGAGGGCACGGGCATGAGGTCACAGTCATGAAAAGAACCAATCCGGCGCTGATCGGCGGTTTCGTCGTCGGCGCCCTGCTGCTCGGCGCGGTGGCGGTGCTCGCTGTCGGAGGCAACCAGCTGTTCCAGCGCAAGCAGCATGCGGTGATCTACTTCAGCGGCGCCGTCACCGGGCTGGCGATCGGCGCGCCGGTGAACTTCCGCGGCGTGCGCGTCGGCCAAGTCACCGACATCAAGCTGCAGTTCGACGCCAATAGCCTGTCGGCGCGCATCCCGGTTTACATCACGCTGAATCCGCGCAAGATCCGCATGATCGGCGACAAGAAGCTCAGCGTGGCCGACGTGCCGTTCGAGAAATTCATCGAGAAGGGCATGCGCGCGCAACTGGCGATCCAGAGCCTGGTCACCGGCCAGCTCGACGTCGAGCTGGACTTCCAACCGGATACGCCGGCGGTGTTCGTCAGCGAGGATCCCGACGCCAACGAAATCCCGGCGATGCGCTCGGACTTCGATACCTTCCGCGACCAGTTGTCGCAGCTGCCGCTGCGCCAGATCAGCGACGAGCTGCGCGAAACCATGCAGGCGGTGAAGCAGCTCGCCGTCACCGCCAATACCGAGCTGGGCGCCACTGCCGTTTCGGCGCGGCAGACCACTGATGCGCTGACCAAAGCGATCACGCAACTGCAGGGCGATGCCGGGCGCACCCTGGCCTCGGTGCAGAAGCTGAGCGAGCACGTCGACAGCGCCGTGACCACGCTGTCGCCGCAGCTCAACGACACCCTGCAGACCGCACAGAAGGCGCTGAAGGATGCCGACTCTACCCTGGCCCATACCTCCGAGCTGACCGCGCCCGGGGCGCCGATGCGCGCCGACCTGGAACAGGCGCTGCGCAATCTGGCCATCGCCTCGGAGGCGCTGCGCAATTTCTCCGAAACCATCGACCGCGATCCGCAAGCCCTGATCACAGGAGTCAAACGGCCATGAAAGCTTTCATTCAGGGTCTGCGCAGCGGCGCCGTCCTCGCCCTGCTGGCGTTGCTCGCCGCCTGCGCCGCCGGGCCGCCGCCACGCCTGATTCTGCTCAGTAACGACATCGCGGTGCCGCCGCCCTCGAACCAGGCGCAGCGCCCGCTGCTGGTGGTGCGCACCGTGTCGGTGCCGGAATATCTGGACCGCCGCAGCATCATCTACCGCAGCTCCGATGCCGAGCTGAAACGCTTCGACGATGTGGTGTGGGCCGAGCGCCTGGGCGAAAGCCTGACGCGCTGGATGGCGCTGCAACTGGCCGCCGATCTGCCGGGCTACGAGGTACAGGCTTTCAGCGCGGACAGCGAGAAGTCGCCGGCACTGGCCTTGAACATCGAATTGCAGAGCTTCGAACCGGATACCCTGCCCGGCGCCTCCACCGTGCTGCGCCTGCGCGGCAACTGGCATCTTTCCGGCGGCGCCATGCTGGACGGACGGCTCGCCGCCGACGCGCCGATGGGCACGCTCGACGTGCTATCCACGGTGGCGGCGATGCGCGCGTCGCTGACCCAGGTCAGCGACGGCATTGCACAGCAGGTGCGGCAGCTGCCGCCGCCGGCCGGCAAATAGATCGCCGGACTGGCAGGACCGGAAGGTCCGGCCCGAAACCCGGCTCAGTGGAAGTTGATGAAGAAGCTGCCTGAATAGAAACGCCCGCTGTCGCCGCGGATTTCGGCGAAGTTGCCCGCACCCAGGGGCTGGTCGATGACCTGGTCGCCGTAGATCTGGCGGCTGATGTTCTGGATACCTAGGCTCAGGCCCCAGTCGCTATTGGCCTCGTCGGCAAATACCAGGCGCGGGTTGACCACCAGGGTCGATTTCTGCACCTGACGCGGATCATCCTCGGAATTGAGGTAGCGCTGCCCCTGGTACAGGATGTCGGTGGCGGCGCTGACGCTGACAGCGTAAGGCAGGTGCAGGAAGGTATAGGCCGGGGTCAGCGTGGCGGTCCATTGCGGCGCGAACGGCAGCGGCTGGCCGGTCAGGTTCTTGCCGCAACCGCTGCGCTTGGTACCGGGCAGCTTGCCGCTGTCGGACGGGCAGGTGCATTGCGGCGGCGCCGCGGTACCGACCGTGCCGCAGTTGAAATCGCCCGGGGCGGGACCGTCCGGGTAATAGACATAGCGTGCGTCGGCAAAGCCGAACGAGCTGTACAGCGACATGCCGCGGATCGGCAGCAGCCACATCAGGTCGGCCTCGAAACCCTGAGAGTGGGCCTCGGCGGCGTTGACGATGACAACATTGGTGCCCTGGAAGGTGGACACCTGCAGGTTGCTGAAATGGGTGTGATACACCGAAAACGAGCCGCGGATCGGCCCATTCAGCAGGCGGTCCTTGATCTTCAAGCCGGCCTCCAGGCTGGCGGCTTTCTCCGGCTCGTATTCGATGCTGTCCGGGTTCAGCGGTATGCCGTTGAAGCCGCCGCTCTTGTAGCCCTCGGCCCAGGTGAAATAGCCCTCGAGATGCTTGCTCGGCTGGTACTTCAATCCCGCCTTGGGCGAGAAGTCGGTTTCGGTGCGGTGCAGCGCATTGGCCCCGGAATCGTCGAAGTTCCGCTGGTCGGCGATGAGGTAGATCAGGGAAGGAATGACAGGATTGACGATGGGAGCGGAATAGCTGTGCGGCTGCCCCTTGCGGTCCTCCTTGGCATAACGCAGGCCGGCGATCAGCGACCAATGATCGACGAAATACCATTCGCCCTGACCGAATGCAGCGTAGTCCTTGGTGCGCTGATCCAAACCCGAGATGGCATATTGCGGCGGGATCAGCGGTTGGCCGATGAGTTTGCCGATGGTGTTGAGCAGCAGATCGACCGTGTTACCCAGGCCCGCAGCCGTGGTGGAGCACGCCGCTACCGGGATATTGTTCGAATCGCAGCCCGCCGCCAGGACGTATTTGAGCGTGGCGCCTAGATCTTCGACTGCGAACTTGTCCGAAGTCTTGAGGGTATAGTTATCGTAGTACAGACCGGCGACGAAGTTGGTTTCGTGGCCCAGGCCGAACAGGTTGTTGCCGACGCCGCTGACGCGCAACTCCTGCGTCAGCTGCCGCTCCGGCTCGGTTTCCGCCAAAGTATCCTTGATGAAAGGCACCGGGCTGAAGTCGCCGTCGAGGTCGCGCGAGCCGATCAGGTTCTCGGCGACGCTGCTGATGGAGGTGATCTTCAGCGACTTCATGCCGCCGGGATGGCCGAGATCGCCCTCGAAGGTGACGGAGGCGCCGCGGGTGCTGGCGTTCTCGGTGGCGGGCACGTCCTCCGACAGGAAGTTGTTGACCACCGGATTGAAGCGCGGATCGTAGCTGCGGTCCAGCGCCAGCATGTTGGGGCCGACGATGAACAGCTGCTGCTTGTTGAAGTTCTGCACGTTGTAGGCGACGAAGGCGCCGACATCCATGGTCCAGCCGGCGTGCGAGTCGTAGCGGAAACGCATGCGCCCGGAATCCTGCTGCTGGTTGCCTTCGCGGCGGTCGAGGAAGGTGTTGTAGTACAGGCCGCGGTCGCCGTGCTGGAAGTTGCCGCTGAAGCGCAGCGCGGCGTCCGGCCCCAGCGGCAGGTTGATCACCGGGCGGAAGGCCAGGTTGCCGCTGCTGCGCATATCCACATCCGAGCGAAACAACAGCTCGTGGTCCGGAGGATTGGTGGTGATGTTGAGCAGGCCGGCGGTGACGTTCTTGCCGGACAGCGTGCCCTGCGGGCCGCGCAACACTTCGTAACGGTCAAGATCGCTGAAGAAGGCGCTGAGGTATTCGGGATAGGTATAGACCACCCCGTCCACCATCACGCCGACGGAAGGGTCCAGGCCCGGCACATCGTTGAGGGTGCCGAAGCCGCGTACCAGCAGCTGGGTGGAGGAGGACGAGACCTGCAGATTGGTATTGGCGGTGTAGCTGGACAGTTCCTGGAAGTCGCGCGCGCCGGTGCTGCGGATATAGTCGCCGCTGACCGAAGTGACCGAAGCCGGCACCTGCTCCAGGGTCTGCTGCACCTTCTGCGCCGTGACCACCACTTCCTGCAACTGCTGCTGGCCGCTGCTGTCCACATCGGCCCAGGCCGCGCCGCTGACGATCGCTGCGCCAGCCGCCAGCAAAAATCCACACTGCGTCACTCTCCGCAGCGCGCGAGTTCCGTAGCCCATCGCCTCCCCCGCCTGATATTCGATCCTGCTTTGGTTTTATATACAACTCGAAAAGCCAGTCTGTGCCGGCCTGACCTCGATCACAACACCTCAGCGCGACTCCTCAATCGCAATTGGCCTGCATTTTCTTGCTCTGGTCCTGCAGCCAGCTCATCAGGCCGCTGAAGCCCTTTTTCTCGAACAGCGCGTTGTACTGGGTGGAACGCAGCGCCAGATCGCTGACCCCGTCGGCAATGACGTTGATGATGCGGAAATTGCCATCCTTGCCGCGCAGGATGTAGTCGAAGGCGACACTGTCGCCGCTGCCCGGCTGCAGGCGCGCGTGCACGATCTGGTCGCCGTTGGGCAGGGACTGGGTGTCCTGGGTGGTGAAGACCTCGCCACTGAAGCCGTTGAACTGGCTGGCGTAGGTGACCACGGTGATTTCTCGGAACTCGGCGACGAGCTGGTTGCGCTGTGCGTCCGACAGCTCGCTCCAGTGGCGGCGCATCACCGTCTGGGCGATCAGCGGCACGTCGAACCCGGCATCGACCACCGCTTGCAGATGCTTGATGCGGCCATCGCAGCCGTATTCCTTGGCGTGCTTCATGTTGTTCAGCAGCGCGGCGTGAATGCCGTTGACCACATCCGCCGGCGTGCCGGCGGCAAACGCTGCGGGCATGCTGAAAACCAGCCCGAAAAAAAGCGACAATAGAGGGGTTCGCAAGCGTCGCAAAACGTTCTCCGGAAACGGGGGGTGGGCTTGCGGCGCGATAGCGACAACGCCGCAACAAGCTTTTTGACTACCCAGGCGACGATAAGTTTACACGACTCGGGGCAGGCTCCGGCGTCATTGGCGCAAGGCGGAACCCTTTGATTTGGCCCTTTATTTAGCGGGAATCGAAAGTTCATGGCGCAGACCAGCCCAACCCCGACAGTCCTCACCCGCGCCCTCCATAGCTGGGTCGGCCTGATGCAGCGGCGCGCCGGCTGGGTGCTGGTCATTGCCCTGCTGCTCGGCATAGTCCTGGGGCGTTATGCCTGGACCCACCTGAGCGTGGACACCAACCCGGAGAACATGCTCTCCGCCCAGCTGCCCTGGCGGCAGGCGGAACGGCGCATGGACCAGTTGTTCCCGGACCTCGACGAGGGGCTGGTGGCGGTGGTGGACGGCAGCACGCCGGAAGTGGCGAGCCAGGCGCAGCGCCGGCTGGTGGACAGCCTGCGGGCGCAGCCGGACCAGTTTCTGGAGGTCTATGCCGCCGAGACCGATCCCTACTTCCGCCACAACGGCTTTCTTTACCTGGATACCCCCGCGCTGCAAAAGCTCGCGGACGGCCTCAACCAGGCGCAGCCCTTTCTCGGCGCGCTGACCCACGACCCGAGCCTGCACGGCCTGTTCAGCCTGCTCGACCGCGCCGCGACCAATCCGGCCGCGGCCGACTTCGACCTGTCGCCGGCGCTGGGCAAGATCGCCGAGGGCGTCGATGCCGCCGTTGCCGGGCGCTTCTACGCGCTGTCCTGGCAGGACATGATGGGCACCGGGGTCAAGGCCGGCGACGCCACGCGGCGCTTCGTCGAGATCAAACCGAAGCTGAACTTCGGCCAGCTGTTCCCCACCGAACAGCCCATCGCGGCGTTCCGCGCCACCGTCGCCAAGCTGCAACTGGGCCCGTCCCAGGGCGTGACGGTGCGGCTCACCGGCTCCAAGGCGCTGGAGCATGAGGAGCTGAAGATGGCCTTCAGCGGCGGCCTCAAGGCTTTCGGGGTGGGCCTGCTGATGGTGGTGGTGCTGCTCTACCTGGCGCTGCGCTCGGGCCGGCTGGTAATCGCCGCCATCATCACCCTGCTGTTCGGTCTGCTGGTCACGGCCAGCTTCGCCGCCGCCGCAGTGGGCCATCTCAACCTGATCTCGATCGCCTTCAGCGTGCTCTACGTCGGCCTCGGCATCGACTACGCCCTGTACCTGTGCATGCAGTACCGCGAACTGCTGGGCGGCGGCATGGAGCAGCGTGCGGCGCTGCCGCGCGCCGCCGGCGATGTCGGCGGCTTCATGATGGTCTGTGCCGCCACCACTTCGCTGGGCTTTTTCGCCTTCATTCCCACGCCGTTTACCGGCATCGCCGAGCTGGGCATCATCTCCGGCGCCGGCATGTTCATCAGCCTGGTGGTGAGCCTGAGCCTGCTGCCTGCGCTGATCAGCCTGTTCCCGCCCAACGCGGCGCAGGTCAAGCTGAACCCGCCCGACCAGGGTGTGCTCGGCCGCGTGCTCAACTGGCCTTACAAGTACGCCCGCGCCATCTGGATCGGCGCCGCCCTGCTCGCGATCGGTTCGCTGCTGCTGGCGCCGAAGGCGCGCTTCGACTACGACCCGATCGACCTGCGCGATCCGAACAGCGAGTCAGTCAGCACCTTCCGCGACCTGCTGCGCGATCCCAACATCCCGACCCTGACCTTGTCGGTACTGACGCCGGATGCCGCGCAGGCCAAAACCGAGGCGCACCAGCTGGCGCAGCTGCCGTTGGTGCGGCACGCGGTCACTCTGCTCGACCTGGTGCCGGACGACCAGGACGCCAAGCTGGCGATTATCAGCGACCTCAACCTGACCCTCGGCCCGACCCTGATGGGCGACGGCAGCCCGCTCAAGGTGACACCGCGAGAAGACGACTACGCCTCGATCCACGAACTGGGCACGGCCCTGCCCGCCTACATCGAGCAGAACAAGGACAAGCCCGCCGTCGCCGCCGCGGCGCAGAAGCTGCGGGATGCGCTGCAAAAGCTGGACAGCGCCTGGCAGCAGGGCGACAGCGCTGTCCACGAACAACTGCTGGGGCGTCTGCGCGAGGGCCTGCTGTCGGCCCTGCCAGCGCAGATCGAGGGCCTGCGCGACGCCCTGCAGGCGGCGCCGGTGACCGAGCAGGACCTGCCGGCAGCGATTGCGCGACGCTGGAAGAGCGCCGATGGCCAGTACCGCATCGAGGTGTGGCCGAAGGAAGTACTGGACGGCCCGGCGCCGATGGAGCGCTTCGTCACCCAGGTGCGTGGGGCCGCGCCCAACGCCACCGGCGGCGCCATCGGCTACATCGAATCCGGCCATGCCGTGGTCGGCGCCTTCAGGCAGGCCTTCGTCTACTCCTTCATCGCCATCACCATCCTGCTGTTGCTGCTGCTGCGCAGCTTCGCCGACATGCTGCTGGTGCTGATCCCGCTGCTGCTGGCCGGCTTGCTTACCGTGGCCGGCTCGGTGCTGTTCAACGTGCCGTTCAACTTCGCCAACGTCATCGCACTGCCGCTGATTCTTGGCGTCGGCGTCGACTACGGGGTGTACCTGGCGCAGCGCGGCCGGGTTGCCGCCTCCACCCACGTCAACCTGCTGCAGACCGGTACCGCCCGCGCCGTGCTGTTCGGCGCGCTCATCACCACCGCCAACTTTGGCGATCTGATGCTGGCCAAGCATCCCGGCATTGTCAGCATGGGAATTCTGCTGACGGTGGGCTTGAGCATGACGCTGATTTGCGCGCTGGTGTTGTTGCCGAGTTTGCTGGCCTGGCGGTATGGGAAGCCGAAGGGGTGATATCTCGCTTTGGTGCTTTGACGTTTAGGTGTACGCGCTTGCGCGCGGGCTATTGGAGCCGGAGATTGAAAGTGCGGTTCCGCCCTGATGGCGGGTTACTTTCTTTGACACAAAGAAAGTAACCAAAGAAATATCTCCCGGAGTCTGCGCTTC
>Ga0302314_10014374_pt1 | contig 13556 bp, 12 predicted proteins | sample III_Palsa_N2_3_FD_200533 | JGI IMG/M metagenome (GOLD analysis project Ga0302314, IMG submission 200533) | Peat permafrost microbial communities from Stordalen Mire near Abisko, Sweden - III_Palsa_N2_3 | ecosystem: Environmental > Terrestrial > Soil > Palsa > Peat permafrost | place: Sweden...
CGTGATGTCCTGCCCCGGATAGGGGAACGTGCCCTCGGACACCATCCGGGCCAGGTCGTCGGCGCCGGCCAGGTACGTCAGCTCGAGCCGGCTGGGCGTGCGCGCCCCGTTGAGGTTGGTCGACCGCTCGATGACCCCGATCACCTGGCCGTCCCTGGTCACCGGGATCGCCTCGGCCCGCACCGGCACACCCGACGTCCAGTCGGGATCGCTCTCCCGGTGGATGCGCCGCTCGGCCCGCGCGGTATCAAGCACCGGCCGCTCGCCCGGGCTGAGCTGCGAGCCCACCACGTCGTCGGGAAACGACGTCGGCCCGGTGGTCGGGCGCATCTGCGCCACCGCCACCCAGCCGGAGTTCAGCGCGCCCGCGGGCGCGCGCAGCGGCACCCACAGAATGAGGTCGGCGAAGGAGAGATCGGCCAGGAGTTGCCAGTCCGATACGAGGGAATGCAGCCACTCCAGGTCCGGGGCGGACAGGCTGGTGAGGTTCCTGGCGAGGTCGCTGAGCGTCGGCACGCTCCCATAATGACACGATCTGAACAGGTACCCTCGCCCCCCATGTACTGGCCGAAGTGCGAGAACACTGTCATCATGGCCGGAATACCGCAAAAGCGGGGAGGTAGAACCCATGACCGCGTTCCCGATGCCGGCCGAAGACAGCGATGGCAGCCCAACCCCGTTGGGTGGTCTCGACTCTTCACCTGCCCTGCTGCGGCTGCCTAAGTATTACCAGGTCAAGAAGCATCTGCTCGACTTCACGGCGGCCATGTCGCCCGGCAGCCCGGTGCCGCCGGAACGCGAGCTTGCCCGGCTCTACGGCACGTCAAGGACCACCGTACGGCAGGCGCTGGCCGAGCTCGTCATCGAGGGACGGCTGCTGCGGATGCAGGGGAAGGGCACCTTCGTCGCCAAGCCGAAGGTCGCGCAGTCGCTCGAGCTCGCCAGTTACACCGAAGGCATGCGGCAGCACGGCCTGCACCCGCAGACCAAGATCCTGGACATCGGCTACGTCACCGCCGACGAGCAGCTCGCGGCGCTCCTCGCGGTACGGCCGGGCGGCCGGCTGCTCCGCGTGCACCGGCTCAGGCTGGCCGACGGCGAGCCGATGTCCATCGACACCTCGCACCTGCCCGCCCGCCGCTTCCCCGGCCTGCGCAGGCAGCTTGAGAAGCACGCCTCGCTGTACGAGACGCTGCGCACCGGGTACGGCATCCAGCTGGCCGAGGCCGAGGAGACGATCGAGACCATCCTGGCCGACCCGCACGACGCCCGGCTGCTCGGCGTGGACGCGGGCATCCCGCTGCTGCTGCTGTCCCGGCACGCGATCGACACCACCGGCCAGCCGGTGGAGTGGGCGCAGTCGTGGTACCGGGGCGACCGCTACAAGTTCATCACCCGGTTGCGCCGGACCCCGCTGCGGTAGCCCGGGTAATCTCAGAGGCTCTATGAACCCTGAGACTTCTGAGACTCCTGAGACCTCGCCGCCGCCGCAGGCACCGCGCGGGATCCTCGTCGTCACCGGCACCGGCACCGGCATCGGCAAAACGGTGGTGACCGCCGCGATCGCCGCCCTCGCGCACGCCCGCGGCGCCGCGGTCGCCGTCGTCAAGCCCGCCCAGACCGGCGTCCACCCCGGCCCGGGTTCCGACGTGGCCGACGCCGAGACGATCGAGCGTCTCTCCGGCGTCACCGACACTCACGAGCTGGCCCGGTTCCCCGACCCGCTCTCGCCGGAGGCGGCCGCGCGCGTGTCCGGCCTGCCGCCGCTCGACCTGGCCGACGCCGCCGATTACATCGCCAAGCTGGCCGACTCGCGCGACCTGGTCCTGGTGGAGGGGGCAGGCGGCCTGCTCGTCCGCTACAACGCGGCCGGCGCCACCCTGGCCGACCTCGCCGCGATGTGCGGCGCCCCGGTCCTCCTGGTCACCGCGGCCGGCCTCGGCACGCTCAACCACACCGCGCTCACCCTCGAGGCCATCGCGGCCCGGAAGCTGCGGCTGGCCGGCGTGGTGATCGGCTCCTGGCCGCGCGAGCCGGACCTGGCCGCGCGGCAGAACCTGGCCGACCTGGAGACCGTCGCAGGCGGCCGGCTGGCGGGCCTGCTGCCGGAGGGCAGCGGCTCGCTGCCGCGCGCGGCGTTCCGCGCCGCCGCGCGGCACGGTCTCGATCGCAGCCTCGGCGGCTCGCGCTAACCGCTCGGCCCACCGATGCACAGGGTCGGCCACGAGTCAACGGTCATATTTGTCATATTTAGGCGTTGCCTGATCATCTAACGGGGCGCAACATAGTGGTGACTAAGTGACCTCTGTCACATCCGCCCGTGCGAGAACGCGGAGAGGATCAGATGACTCAGCCAGACGCAACCCCCAGCGCTCCAAGAGGCCCGCAAGATCCCGACATCACCGCGGCGAAGAACCCGGTAGCCGCCCATCCGGTCACCTCGGCCGCCATCGGACTGCTCGTCGCCGCGGCGATCTGCGGCACGCTGATCGTCCCGATCTACGCCCACATCACGCCGAAGATCGGCGACTTCCCCTTCTTCTACTTCTACCTGCTCGCCTATATGCCGGCCGTGGCGATCGTGCTCTGGGTCGTCACCCTCTTGCAGCGCAGGCTGCGCGAGCCGACGGGCGCAGTCGCCAGCGACGCGGAGGTAACGGGATGAGCAACGTCAACACCGTCGTATTCACGATCGTCCTCGTCCTGTTCGTCATCGTCACCGCGGTCGGCTTCCTCGCCGCCCGCTGGCGCCGCCCGGCGGTCATGGCGCAGCTGAACGAGTGGGGACTGGCGGGCCGCGGCTTCGGCACGTTCATCACGTGGTTCCTGCTCGGCGGCGACCTCTACACCGCGTACACGTTCATCGCGGTGCCGGCGCTGGTGTTCGGCTCGGGCTCGATCGGCTTCTTCGCGGTCTCGTACACGATCATGGCGTACCCGATCGCGTTCATCTTCCTGCCCCGGCTGTGGTCGATCTCCCGGGTGCACGGCTACGTCACGGCGGGCGACTTCATCAGGGGCAGGTACGGCTCACGCGGGCTGGCGCTGGCGATGGCCTTCACCGGCATCCTGGCCCTGATGCCGTACATCGCCCTGCAACTGGTCGGCATCCAGGCGGTGCTCACCGTCATGGGGGTCAACGCCAGCTCCACCAACACGTACGTCAAGGACCTGCCGCTGTTCATCGCGTTCCTCGTGCTCGCCATCTTCACCTACGTGTCCGGGCTGCGCGCGCCGGCCGCGATCGCGTTCATCAAGGACACGCTGATCTACGTCTTCGTGCTGGTGGCGATCTTCTACATCCCGACCAGGCTCGGCGGCTGGGGGCACATCTTCGGCGCCGCGCAGACGCACTTCGCGGCGATCGACCCGGCGACCAAGAAGTCCAACGGGACCTTCATCCCCACCACCAAGTCGACCGGCAGCACCCAGTTCGACTTCGCCACGCTGGCGCTCGGCTCCGCCATGGCGCTGTTCGTGTACCCGCACATCACCACCGGCACCCTGGCCGCGAAAGGGCGCGGCATCATCAAGCGGAACATGTCGCTGCTGCCCACCTACGCGGTCCTGCTCGGCCTGATCGCGCTGTTCGGCTACATGGCGGTGGCCGACCCGGTCACGGCGGCGAACGTCAAGAAGGCGGGCAACGCGCAGCTGGCGGTGCCGTACCTGTTCCAGCACATGTTCCCGAGCTGGTTCACCGGCATCGCCTTCGCCGGCATCATCATCGGCGCCCTGGTGCCGGCCGCGATCATGGCGATCGGCGCCGCGAACCTGTTCACCCGCAACATCTTCAAGGAGTTCTTCAAGCCGGACGCGAGCCCGGCGCTTGAAACGCGGATGTCGCAGTGGGCGTCGCTCGTGGTCAAGTTCGGCGCGCTGGTCTTCGCGGTCGAGCTGCCGCACACGTTCTCCATCAACCTGCAGCTGCTGGGCGGCGTCTGGATACTGCAGATCTTCCCGATGCTGGTCGGCGGCCTGTACACCCGATGGTTCCATCGGTGGGCGCTGCTCACTGGCTGGTTCGCGGGCATGATCTACGGCACGCTCGCCGCCTACAACGTCAGCAACGCCACCGCCTCGCACTGGGCGGCGTCGTCGGACATCGTGTTCGGGCACACCATCTACATCGGCATCACCGCGATCATCATTAACATCGTGCTCGCGGTCGTCCTGACGCCCATACTCAGAGCCGCCCGGGTCCCCGAGGGCGCCGACGAGACCCTCCCGCACCAGTACACGGCCGACCCGGAGCAGGCACCCGCTCCGGTGCCGGCCGGCTTGGGGGCGCGGGGGGCGGGCTAAGGCCGCGCACGGGACCGTTCAGAAGAAAAGATTTCAGGCATTTCATTCTGAACGGACCGCTGCTTCGACTGGCATCTTCCGCTCATGCGTTACGCGGCGGTAACGTCGGCCGGGTGACCTCTCTTTCCGGACACGCGGGCGCGCACGCCGTCGCGGTGGCGCAGCGGTACGGCGTGGCGACGATGTTCACCCTCTCCGGCGGGCACGTGTTCCCGCTCTACGACGGCGCGGTCAAGGCCGACCCGCCGATGCGGCTGGTGGACGTGCGGCACGAGCAGACCGCCGTGTTCGCGGCCGAGGCCACCGCGCGGCTGACCAGGACGCCCGGGCTCGCGGTGGTCACCGCCGGGCCCGGCGTCACCAACAGCGTCAGCGCGGTGACCGGCGCCTGGTTCAACGGCGCGCCGCTGGTCGTGCTGGGCGGGCGGGCACCCGACTACCTGTGGGGCAAGGGCGCGCTGCAGGAGCTTGACCACGTGCCGCTGCTCGCCCCGGTGACCAAGCGGGCGTGGACCGAGCACCTGACGGCCGCGATCGCCGGCTCGGTCGACGAGGCGTTCCGGCTGGCGCTGACGCCGCACCGGGGACCGGTGTTCTGCGACTTCCCGCTGGAGGCGATCTACGGCACCGAGCTGGTTGACCTGCCGCCCGACGCGGGCCGGATGCCGCCGCCCGCGCCCGGCGATGGCGACGATGTCGCCGCCATCGCCGCGCTGCTTGGGGCGGCGCGGCGGCCGGTGCTCGTGCTCGGCTCGGACGTGTGGCTGGGCGGCGCGGAGACGGCCGCCCTGTCCTGCGCGGAGGCGCTCCGGCTGCCGGTGATCACCAACGGGCAGGCGCGGGGGGTGCTGCCGCGCGGCCACTCGCTGCTGGTGACGCGGGCCCGGTCGGTCGCCCTGGCCGAGGCGGACCTGGTCATCGTGGTCGGCGTCCCGCTTGACTTCCGGCTGCGCTACGGGTCGTTCGGGCCCAAGGACGCGCCGGCCAAGGTCGTGCACGTGGCCGACTCCCCCGGCGGCATCGCCACCCACGTCCCGCTGGCGGCGTCGGCGTCGGGCGACCTGGCGGCGTTCTTCGGCGCGCTGGCGGACGCGTGCGGGCAACGGCCCGTCGGCGACATGGAGTGGCTGGCGGGGCTGCGGGGGACGGCGCGGGCGGCCGTGGCCGCCGACACCCCGCTGCTGGAAACCGAGGCCTCGCCGATCCACCCGATGCGCGTCTACGGCGAGCTGCTGCGCCAGCTCGACGACGACGCGGTCGTCATCGGCGACGGCGGCGACTTCGTCTCCTTCGCCGGGCGCGTCATCGAGCCGGCGTTCCCCGGCCGCTGGCTCGACCCCGGCCCCTACGGCTGCCTCGGAACCGGCCTCGGCTACGCGCTGGCGGCCCGCCTGGCCCACCCGTCGTCGCAGATCGCGCTGATGCTGGGGGACGGCGCGGCCGGCCTGTCGCTGATGGACGTGGACACCCTGGTGCGGCACAACCTGCCGGTGGTCATGATCGTCGGCAACAACTCGGCCTGGGGCCTGGAAAAAGAGCCGATGCGGGCCATCTACGGGTACGACGTGGCCGCCGACCTGCGCCCCGGCACCCGCTACGACGAGGTTGTCCGCGCCCTCGGCGGCGCGGGCGAGCTGGTGACGGCGCCGGATGACATCGCCCCGGCGCTGCGCCGCGCCTTCGACTCCGGCGTCCCCTACCTGGTCAACGTGATCACCGACGTCGCGGCGGCCTACCCCCGGACCACGACCGGCGTGTGAGGTGGGGTGGCGCCGGCGGTGGACACGCACGGCGGCGTGCGGTATGGCTAGGTGGGGGATGTCGCCGCATTCTGTGGGAAGAAGCTGAACATGACCGCCAGCAACCCGGCCAGCCTCCGCCGCCTCGTCGCCAGGTCCGACCGCCATCCGGCCCTGGTGGTGCCCGAGTCAGGGGCGGCGCTGTCGTACGCGGCGCTGCAACTTGCGCTCGACCGGGCGGTGGGGCGACTAGCGACGCTGGGCGTGCGCGAGGGCGACCGGGTCGCGCTCGTCGCCGCCAACGGCCCGGCCCTGATCGTGGCGTTCCTCGCGGTCGTCGCCAGCGGCGCGGCGGCGGCGCCGCTGAACCCGGCGCTGGGCGAGGCCGAGCTGATCGCCGAGCTCGACGACCTGCGCGTGTCGCGCCTGCTGCACGACGGCGCGGCCACGGCCGTCGCCGCGGCGGCCCGGTCGAACGTCCCCGCCAGCGTGATCGACCTGGTGGAGGCGCAGCTGCGCATCGACGGCGAGGCCGGCCAGGCGACCGACGAGGCCGGCCGCCCGGACGCGCTGGCCCTCCTGCTGCACACCAGCGGCACCACCAGCAAGCCCAAGACGGTGCCGATCCTGCAGCGCAACCTCGTCGCGTCGACCGCCGCGGTGGCGGACACCTACGCACTGACCGGTGACGACGTGACGATCTGCGTCATGCCGCTGTTCCACGTGCACGGCCTGGTCGCCACCGTGCTGGCGACCCTGTCCACCGGCGGCACCGTGCTGCTGCCGCGGTTCCGGCCATCCACCTTCTGGGATGACGCCGCCCGCTACGGCGCGACCTGGTACACGGCGGTCCCGACCATCCACGCGCGGCTGCTCACCCGGGCGCAAGAGCTGCCCGCGCCGCCCGAGCACCGGCTCCGGTTCACCCGCTCCTGCTCGGCGCCGCTGCCCACGACGCTGTGGCAGCGCTACGAGGAAGCGATCGGCGTTCCGCTGGTCGAGGCGTACGGCATGACCGAAGCGGCTCATCAGATGGCGTCCAATCCGCTGCCGCCGGGCGAGCGCCGGCCGGGAACGGTCGGGCGGGCAACCGGCATCGAGATCGTCGCGCTTGACGAGAGCTGGCAGCCGGTGCGGCCGGGCGACACGGGTGAGGTGGCGGTGCGGGGCCCGTCCGTCGTCGAGGCGTACCTTGATAATCCCGCCGCCACCGCCGCCGCCTTCTCCGGCGGCTGGTTCCGCACCGGCGACGTCGGAACGCTCAGCGCCGATGGCTACCTCTCCCTGGTCGGCCGGGTCAAGGAGCTGATCAACCGGGCGGGCGAGAAGATCTCACCCTACGAGGTCGAGGACGTGCTGCTGGCCCATCCGGCGGTGGCCGAGGCGGCGGCCTACCCGGTGCCGGACGAGAGGTACGGCGAGCAGGTGGGCGTCGTCATCGTGCTCAGGAGCGAGGCCACGCCGCGGGAGCTGACCGCCTACTGCGCCGAGCGCCTGGCCGCGTTCAAGCGCCCGGCCCGGGTGACGATCCTGCCCGAGATCCCGAAGGGGCCGACGGGCAAGATCCAGCGCCGTAACCTGGCCGCGCTGGTGGGCGAGTGAAGGTCGCGGTCGTCGGGGCCGGGGCGATCGGCGCGTACGTGGGCGCGGCCCTGGACCGGGGCGGGACCGAGGTCCACCTGCTGGCGCGCGGCGCGCACCTGGCGGCCATGCGGGAGCGCGGCATCACCGTGCTGAGCCCGCGCGGCGACTTCCGCGCGCACCCGCATGCCACCGACGATCCGGCCGAGATCGGGCCGGTCGACATCGTGTTCCTCGGCCTTAAGGCGTACAGCTACGCCGGCGCGGGCCCGCTGCTGGCACCGCTGCTGCAGCCGGGCACCGGCGTGATCGCCGCGCAGAACGGCATCCCGTGGTGGTATTTCCACGGGCTGCCCGGCCCGTATGAGGGCCGCCGGGTTGAGGCGGTCGACCCGGGCGGCGCGGTCTCGGCCGTGATACCGCCGCAGGCGGCCATCGGCTGCGTAGTGTACTGCTCGACCGAGATCGACTCGCCGGGGGTCATCCGCCACGTCGAGGGCACCCGGTTCTCCATCGGCGAGCCGGACGGCACGATCTCGCAGCGCTGCCGGGCGTTCAGCCAGGCGATGGTCGCCGGCGGCCTGAAGTGCCCGGTCGAGAAGGACCTCCGCTCCGACATCTGGCTCAAGCTGCTCGGCAACGTGGCGTTCAACCCGGTCAGCGTCCTGACTCGCGCCACCATGGGCGCGATCGCCGGCCATCCGGGCACGCGCGAGCTGGTCTTGACGATGATGTACGAGACGGCCGAGATCGCCGCCCGCCTCGGCAACCCGCCCAAGATCTCGGTCGAGCGCCGCTTCGACGGAGCGGCGAAGGTGGGCGATCACAAGACCTCGATGCTGATGGATTTCGAGGCGGGCAAGCCCTTGGAGACGGACGTGCTGCTCAAGGCCCCGGTCGAGCTGGCCCGCCTGGCCGGGGTCGCGGCCCCGACCCTGGAAATGGTCTACGCCCTCATTGACCTGGCGACCGTGAACGCGGCGGCGCGGGAGGCTGCGCTTGCGGCCGACGTCAGCCGATCTCGGCGATGAGCTCGTCCTCCTGGACGACGTCGCCCTCGGCCACGTGCAGCTTGGCGACGGTGCCGCTCTCCTCGGCGAGGATGGGGATCTCCATCTTCATCGACTCGAGGATGACCAGCGTGTCGCCCTCATCGACGTGGTCGCCCTCGGAGACGAGCACCTTCCACACGTTCGCGACCATCTCCGCGCGGACTTCCGCCACAGCAGGCTCCTTCTTTTCCCGGTCATTACTGGCAGGAGCGTACTAGAACAGGCTCACGCTGTGTCCCCCGTTCGCTCCAGGGCGCCCGAACGTGCTGTCTTCCCTCGTCGCTCCTCCCTCGTCCCTCGGTCGTCACTCCTCAGTCCAGACAGCACGGCGCCCTTCCGCTCGCTCACGCCTGCCGCATACGGCTCACCAGTCCGGTGTCGTAATCGCCGCTGACGAACTCCACGTTGCCGAGCAGCTCGGCGTGGAACGGCAGGTTGGTCTTCGGCCCCGTCACCACGAAGTCCGCGACCGCGAGCCTGGCCCGGGCGATGGCCTCGTCGCGGGTCGCTCCGTGCGCGCACAGCTTGGCCAGCAGCGGGTCGTAGAACGGGGTCACGGTGGTGCCCGCCGCGTAACCGGAGTCCACCCGCACCCCCGGTCCTGACGGCTCCCGCCATTCGGTGATCGCGCCGGGGCTGGGCAGGAACCGCTTCGGGTCCTCCGCGTAGACGCGGAGCTCGATCGCGTGCCCGGTCGGCGTTACCGGCACCGACGGGTCGAACGACACCGGCTCGCCGGACGCGATCAGGAACTGCTGCTCGACCAGGTCGATCCCGGTGACCAGCTCGGTGACCGGGTGCTCGACCTGAAGGCGGGTGTTCATCTCGAGGAAGACGAACGTCTGCGTCTCGACGTCGACCAGGCACTCGACCGTGCCCGCGCCGCGGTAGCCGACCGCCTCGCCCGCGCGGACGGCGGCCGCGAGCATCTGCGCGCGCAGCATGGCGGTGATGCCGGGCGACGGTGTCTCCTCGGCCACCTTCTGATGCCGGCGCTGGACCGAGCAGTCGCGCTCGCCAAGCGCGAGCACCCGGCCGTCGGCCAGCCCGAGTATCTGCACCTCAACGTGGCGGGCGCGGGGCAGGTAGCGCTCGAGCAGGATCTCCGGCGAGCCGAAGAACCGCTCGGCCCGGGTCCGCGCCGTCTCGAACGCCTTGCGCAGGCCGTCGGCGTCGTAGGCGGCGCTCATCCCGATGCCGCCGCCGCCGGCCGCGGCCTTCACCATGACCGGATAGCCGATCGGCTCCGCCGCCAGCACCGCCGCCTCGGCGTCCGCGACCGGGTCGGTGGTCCCCGGCGCGACCGGGACGCCCGCCGCCGCCATCAGGTTGCGCGCGCGGATCTTGTCGCCCATCTGGACAATCGCCTCGGGCTCGGGGCCGATCCAGATCAGGCCGGCGTCGATCACCGCGCGGGCGAACCCCGCGTTCTCGGCCAGGAACCCGTAGCCGGGATGCACGGCGGCGGCGTTGGCCTTGCGCGCCGCCTCGAGCAGCACGGCGGCGTCGAGGTAGCTCTGCGCGGGGGCGGCCGGGCCGATGCGGACGGCCTCGTCGGCCTCGCTGACGTAGGGCAGGCCCTCGTCCGCGTCGGAGTACACGGCGATGGCGCGGACGCCCATCCGGCGGGCGGTGCGGATGATCCGGCGGGCGATCTCGCCCCGGTTGGCGATCAGTACAGAGTCGAGCACCCAAGCAGCCTACGGGAAGGACGGCCGGCTACGGGACCACCAGCTTGCTGAGCGCCTCCACCACCCGGGGATCGTACTCAAGGCCGGTGTCAAGGCGGAGCCGCTCCACCGCCGCGCTCGCCTGGCTCGGGTCAGCCGAGCTGCCCACCAGGTCGTCGTAGGCGTTGGCGGCGCGGATGATGCGACTGGACAGCGGCGGCGGCTGCGACCGGTCGGCCGGGCGGCACGGGTCGGACTGCCGCCGCACGATGTCGGCCACCGAGTCGAGCACGTGCGCCTGCCCGATGACCTCGGCCCCGTACTCGGCGATCCGCCGCTGCTCCTCCCGGGCGACCAGGACGGTGGCACCGCCGGGGACCGGGTCGCGCAGCGAGAGCTGGCCGATGTCGTGCATCAGGGCGGCGTACTCGAGCTCGAGCAGCGCCGCCTCGGGCATGCCAAGCTCCCGTCCGATGGCCACCGAGAGCCTGCTCACCCGGGCCGAGTGCCCCGCCTCGACGTACCCGCCGACCTCGGTCGACCGGGCAAGCGCGCGGACCGTCTGCAGGTAGGTGGCCCTGATCCCGGCGTACCGGCGCAGCGCCACCTGGGTGACGAGCAGCGGCGCGGCGAAGACCGCGACCGCCGCCAGCCCCATGACCTCGGCCGCGAAGGCGATGAGGAGCGCGGACGCGCCGGTCGCGGCGCCGACCGGCAGCTGGACGCGGAACTCGTCGCCGAGCGCGACGACGAACCGCGTCCGCAGCGCCTCCGTCCTGATCAGAGCGGCGACCATCGCCTCCACCAGCCAGGCGACCACCACCAGCGCGAGCATGACCGGCAGCTCGTCCCACCATTTGCCGCCGATCAGCGAGTCGTTCTCGAGCGGGCGGAACACCAGCGCCACGCAGGCCACCGCCAGCAGCCGCGCGGCCATCGAGGTGAGCCTGGCCGGGCGGCCGACCGCCAGGTGCGGCAGCGCGCCGACGATCATGGCGATCGCGGTGACCGCGATCACCTGCTCGGCGCTGTGCCTGGCCTGGCTGTCCCCGATGCGCAGCAGCAGGGCGTAGGCCAGCGCCCCGGCGGTCGCCATGGGGGCGGCCTCCCGGTCCCCCGGCAGGTTCAGCCGGAGCAGCTCGCCCAGCGCGATCAGCGCGCCGAAGGCGAGCGCCGCGTGCACGTCGTGGACGCCGGTGACCGCGGTCTGGGCGACCGACCAGACCAGCAGCAGCCCGGCGAAAACGACGAGCAGCCACCGCCCGGAGTCCGGGACGGACGCGCGCGCGCCGCGCGGCTCGTACCGTCGGGAGAACACGGGCCTCACAGACTCTCGATGGTCGGCATATCCGATACGTCGGACGTCCCGTCGGGCGCGCTCTGCCCGTCACGGGCGGGCGGTACCGCCGGGGGGAACGTCACCCCGGGTGAGAACAGCGGTTCCTCGGCCGGCGCGGGGTCCGGCGGCGTCCAGCTGTCCCGCTCGATCGCGGTGACGAAGGCGTCGACGAAGGCCGGGTCGAACTGCTTGCCCGCCCACTTGCGCAGCTCGGCGACCGCCTCGGGGACCGGCCTGGCGCCTCGGTAGGACCGGTCGGAGGTCATCGCGTCGAACGCGTCCGCCACCGCCAGGACCCGCGCGAACTCGGGGATCTCGTCGCCGGCCAGGCCCATCGGGTAGCCCTTGCCGTCGATCCGCTCGTGATGGTGCATGATCCCGGCCAGGGCCTCGTCGAGGAAGCCGATCTCGCGCACGATGTCAAGGCCCCGCATCGGGTGCAGCTGGATCGCGCGGTACTCGTCGTCGGTCAGCGAGGAGCGCTTCTGCAGCACCGACGTGGGCACGCCGAGCTTGCCCACGTCATGCAGCATGCCGGCGTACCTGATGGCCGCCACCCGCTCGGCCCGCATCCCGATCTCGGTGGCGATCATCACCGAGCCGCGCGACACCCGCTCGCTGTGCCCCCGGGTGTAGAAGTCCTTGGTCTCCACCGCCTGGCACAGCGCGCTCACCGTGGCCTCGTAGGCCCGCTGCTGCGCGGCGAACTGCGCGACCGCCCAGCGGGCGACGAAGACCGGTATGAGCACCAGGAACGGGGTGAACGGGCCGAGGACCGACCAGACCGCGGCGATGAGCAGGCCGAACGCGCCGTACCCGAGGTCGGTCAGCCAGAGCTTGGTGTCGAGCCCGAGCCGACCGAGCGCGGTCCCCGGCTCCTTGGTCAGCCAGAACACGCCCCGCAGGAGCGCGAAGTTGACGGTCACGTGCACCGCCGCGGCGGCGGCGAACGGCCCGATGACGCCGGGGAACGCGCTCGGCCCCTGGACCCCCACGTGCCCGCCGAACAGCAGGAAGGTGCGGCCGGCGAGGTACGCGCTGACCGCGAACATGGCCGCGTTGAACAGCCGCTGCGTGGGCGACGGGCCGCGGCGGACGCCGAGCAGGGTGCAGGAGCCGACGAGGGCGGCGCCGACCGGGCCGCACAGTACCACCGCGGCCAGCGACGCGATGCTGTTGGCGGACCAGGCCAGGCCGCGTGAGTTCAGCAGGGTGGCGGAGGATTCGCAGGCGACCAGGAGCAGCCCGAGCGCGCCGACCTGGACCCAGTCAAGGCCCCCGAACGGGCCTGCGACGATCACCGCAACGGCGGCGGCGGCGACCACGCCAATGTAAAGCCACGCGACGCGCGAGAGCCTGCCCACGCTTCCCCCAAGCAGCCAGCCGGAGTTGACCCGAACCCCACCAATCGCCGTCGCTACCCCCAGGAAACCCCGGAAGCCCTCATCAGGACAGTCCTCCCTCGCGGAACGCTAAACGACCGCTCACTGCGCGAGCGCCCATGTCAGGATAACGTGGCAACGCGAATTCGCGCAGACCTAAAAGCGCGCGGTTATTCGCTTACCTCGAGCTCCGCCTGGACCTGCCTGATCCGCACCAGAACCTTGCCCCGCAGTCCGGACGGCACCGGGTCGCAGCCGCAGTGCGTGGCCACCAGGCGCTTGACTGCCTCCTCGAGGCCGAACTCGCGCAGGCAGGGGCCGCACTCGTCAAGATGCTGCCGGATATGGTCGCAGTCCTCGGCCGAAACCTGCCCGTCCAGGTACCAGTAGACCTGCTCGAGTACCTCGCTACACGGCGTCTCGTGCGGTTTTCCGCAGCTCATGACCGGCCCTCCTCGGCTTGCGCCCGAACAAGGCCCCGATCTGCG
>Ga0302314_10014375_pt1 | contig 13556 bp, 13 predicted proteins | sample III_Palsa_N2_3_FD_200533 | JGI IMG/M metagenome (GOLD analysis project Ga0302314, IMG submission 200533) | Peat permafrost microbial communities from Stordalen Mire near Abisko, Sweden - III_Palsa_N2_3 | ecosystem: Environmental > Terrestrial > Soil > Palsa > Peat permafrost | place: Sweden...
CCTCGATTGATTCAATCGAGGTGGGAAAGGCTCTACGGCGCCAGCCGATAGCCCCCCGCCTCGGTCAGCAGCAGCTTTATCCCGGCCGCGTCCGGTTCGATCTTCTGGCGCAGGCGATAGATGTGGGTTTCCAGGGTGTGGGTGGTGACGCCGGCATTGTATCCCCAGACCTCGGCCAGCAGCTCCTCGCGCGACACCGGCTTTTCACCGGCGCGGTAGAGGTATTTCAGGATGTTGGTCTCCTTTTCCGTCAGGCGAACCTTCTTCTGCTTGGCGTCGACCAGCAGCTTGGCGGCCGGGCGGAATTCGTACGGACCGATGCGGAACACCGCATCCTCGGACTGCTCGTGGCTGCGCAGTTGCGCCCGGATCCGGGCCAGCAACACGGCGAACCGAAAGGGCTTGGTGACATAGTCGTTGGCGCCGGCCTCCAATCCCGAAATCGTGTCGATCTCGCCGGTGGCGGCCGTCAGCATGATGATCGGCGCGGAGATCCCGGCCGAACGCACCCGGCGGCAGACCTCGCGGCCGTCGAAATCGGGCAGATCGACGTCCAGCAGGATCAGGTCGGGTTTCAGAGTCACCGCCTGGCGCACCCCCTCCTCGCCGTTCTCGGCCTGGGCGGAAGTGAATTCGTCGTGCAGGTCCAGCTGCTCGGCCAGCTCGCCGCGCAGGTCCGCCTCGTCATCGATGATCAGGATGGTCTTGCGTTGGGCCATGAGCCGAACATGCACCGCGCGGCCGGAGCCCGTAAAGCGTTCAGATCGGCGCCGCTTCCTTATGGCGTGCGCCGAACAGGGCCGATCCCACCCGCACGGAGGTGGCCCCGAACCGAACGGCGGTTTCGAAATCTCCGCTCATGCCCATCGACAGCCGCTCGAGCCCGTTGCGTCGCGCGATCTTGGCCAGCAGGGCGAAATGCAGGCCCGGCTCCTCGTCCTGCGGCGGCACGCACATCAGCCCTTCGATGGTCAGGCCGAATTCTCCGCGACAGGCGGCGATGAAGGCGTCGGCCTCGGACGGGATGACGCCCGACTTCTGCGGCTCCTCGCCGGTATTGACCTGGACATAGAGCGCCGGCGAGCGGCCGGCGCGGCCGAACGCTTCGGCCAGGGCCCTCGCCAGTTTCGGCCGGTCGAGGGTCTCTATGACATCGAACAGGGCGACGGCTTCGGCGGCCTTGTTGGTCTGCAAGGGTCCGATCAGCCGCAGGCTCAACCCCTCGCGGCGGTCCGCCCAACGCGCCGCCGCCTCCTGCACGCGGTTTTCGCCGAAGCTCTTTTGGCCGGCGGCCAGGATCGGCTCTATGCTGGACCACGGCTGCTGCTTGGAGACGGCGACGAGGCCTACCGCCGCCGGATCGCGGCCGGAAGCGACGGCGGCGGAGGAGATACGCGCCAGGATGGTTTTCAACGGCGTCGCGGGATCAGTGTCGGGCATGGTGTCTGGATGAGGGGTCAGGGGTCGGGGGGCGAGGCGATGGCGAGGGTCGCGGCGACGCTAGGGCGCCGCGCCCGCCGGCGGAAGCCGTCATCGCGCGCGGGCCGGACGACGCCTCATCTTTGGTTCCTGACCGATCCGGCGCGGACCCCCGATCCGGCCAAGGCGATCCTTGGGCTGCCGAAGGGGGCGGTGGTGGTGTACCGCGCCTTCGGCGCGTCCGACCGGCTGGCCGTGGCGCTCGGACTTCGCCGGATCACGCGCAGGCTGGGGTTGAAGCTGGTGATTGGCGCGGATTGGCGGTTGGCGGCGGCTGTTCGCGCCGACGGCGTTCATCTGCCGCAACGAACGATGCCAATGGCGCCGGGCCTGCGGCGGCGGCGACCCGGCTGGCTGATCAGCGCGGCGGCCCACGACGCCGCGGCGATCATCGCCGGAAGCCGGATGGCGCTGGACGCGCTACTGGTTTCGGCGGTTTTTCCGAGCCGCAGCCCGTCGGCCGGACGCGCCCTGGGGACCGTACGGTTCGCCGCCCTCGTCGCGGGATCGGGCGCGCCGATCATCGCGCTGGGCGGCGTGAACGACGTCACCGCGCCCAGGTTGCGATCGTCCAGGGCGGCCGGGCTCGCGGGCGTGGAGGCGCTCGCTCGGCCCTGATTCTATTGGAATTGCAGTTTCGCCGGCTTCAGAACTTGAAGTTGGTTTCCAGCTTCACGCGAGGCGTCTGGCTCTGCTGGGGCAAGATCTGGGTCCGGTCGAGCGAGCTTGACTCCCCCAGCGCAACCGCGCCTCCAACCCGGATCGACGGAGTGATGTGGAAATAGGCGCCCGCCTGCACGTCCCCCAGCTGCATGTCGCGCCCAACCGGCTGGCTCAGATCGAGCTTCAGTCCCCAATGACCTTTTTGGTCCCAGAACAGGGATTTCTGAGTCGGCTGCGGGTTCCAATGGCTCTGGTCGGCGGCGGAATTGAAGCTGGAGAAGGCGTCGGTGGTGATGTTGATGGGCGCATGGGCGGTTTGCGCGCGCGCGCCGGCCGCCGCCATCATGGCGCCGACGGCTGCTGCTATCGCAATGGTGCGCGCCTTGGTCATCATCGTCAGGCTACGGCCATCGTCCTAAAATCCCCACAACGAGGCCCCCTGGCCCCTCGTCGCCCACTTATCTTTCGATTAGCGCACGGTTTTCAACGGGGTCAATGCGGCGCGGCGCCCATCGCGCCCATGAACCTGCTTCTAGCTTTGGCTGTGGCGCTGGGGCCACGCGAATCCTGTTGGGCGGCAGAGCCGGCGTGTTATAGAGCGCGTCTTGCGGTTTTGGGGTGGACGCCGCGCCGGCGAGCGAACTTCGACCTTGCGCGATTTCGAGTGGAGCGAAACATAATGAGGTTGATGCGTACGGCGCCGGTGTTCGCGGTTGCCCTCGGTGCTGCCGCGCTGGCGGGATGCGCGCACAAGGCGGGCGGAGAAGCCTACCAGACCGCGGGATTCCATCCCTTCGGCGGCGGCAAGAACCCGACCGTGGACAACCCCGCCGAGATCGGGGTGAACGGCTATCTGTGGCGGGCGTCCCTCGATACCCTGGCCTTCATGCCGCTCGCCTCGGCCGACCCCTATGGCGGCGTGATCCTGACCGACTGGTACATCAATCCGGAAAAGCCGGACGAGCGGTTCAAATGCACGGTCTATATCCTGGACACCCGGCTGCGCGCCGACGGCCTGAACGTCACGGTGTTCAAACAGCACCAGGATGCTTCCGGCGCCTGGGTTGACGTCGCCGCGGCGGACCAGACCGCTTCGGACATCGAGAACGCCATCCTGACGCGCGCGCGCCAGCTTCGACTTTCGAACGTGAACCACTAGAAACGCCAGAGCGTCGTCCTTCGACCGGGACGCCGGTCTGGGTGACGGTCTGAAATTTCCCCAGCGAGCCAATTCCGATCCGGTCGAATCGGGATTGGATCAGGAGGCTCCTTGCGGCCATGGCGCGATATAACCCCAAAGAATCCGAACCCCGCTGGCGCGCGGCATGGGCTGATGCTGACGTGTTTCGCGCCCCTGATCTCGGCTCGGCGGGAGATCGGCCGAAATACTACGTGCTGGAGATGTTCCCCTACCCTTCCGGGCGGCTGCACGTCGGGCATGTGCGCAACTATGCGATGGGCGATGTGGTCGCCCGCTTCAAGCGCGCCCGCGGATTCAACGTCCTGCATCCGATGGGCTGGGACGCCTTCGGCTCGCCGGCGGAAAACGCCGCGTTGGAGCGGGGAATCCACCCCAAGACCTGGACCCGCGACAACATCGCCGCCATGCGCGAGCAGTTGAAGCTGCTGGGACTGTCGATCGACTGGAGCCGCGAATTCGCCACCTGCGATCCGGACTATTACGGCCGCCAGCAGGCGCTGTTCCTGGACCTGTACCGGCGCGGCCTGGTTTATCGCAAGGAAGGGGTCGTCAATTGGGATCCCGTCGACCACACGGTCCTGTCCAACGAACAGGTGATCGACGGACGCGGCTGGCGCTCTGGCGCGCCGGTGGAGAAGCGCAAGCTGACCCAGTGGTTCGCCCGCATTACCGACTATGCCGATGACCTGCTGGACGGCCTGACGACGCTGGAGCACTGGCCCGACAAGGTCCGGCTGATGCAGGAGAACTGGATCGGGCGCTCCAAGGGCCTGCGCCTGACGTTCGCCTTCGCCGATGCGGCGCGTGGCGAGGGCCTGGAGGTCTACACGACCCGACCAGACACCCTGTTCGGGGCGAGCTTCGTCGCCGTGGCGCCGGATCATCCCCTGGCCGCCGAAATCGCCGCCGCCAATCCAGACGCGGCGGCCTTTATCGCCGAATGCCGCAAGGGCGGAACTTCGACGGCGGAGATCGAGGCCGGAGAGAAGAAGGGGTTCGACACCGGCCTGCAGGTGACGCACCCGTTCGATCCGAGCTGGCGCCTGCCGGTCTGGATAGCCAACTTCATCCTGATGGACTACGGGACCGGGGCCATCTTCGGCTGTCCGGCGCACGACCAGCGCGACCTTGATTTTGCAGGGAAATATGGTCTGCCGGTCCGGCCGGTCGTGTTGCCGCCGGACGCCGATCCGGCGCGCTTCGCGGTGACGGACGAGGCCTATGTCGGGCCGGGCCGGATCTTCAATTCCGGCTTCCTGGACGGGCTGGAGATCGAGGCGGCCAAGGCGGCGGCGATCGCCCGCATCGAGGCGCAAGACCAGGGCCAGGGCGCCACGGTTTATCGCCTGCGCGACTGGGGCGTTTCGCGGCAGAAGTACTGGGGCTGCCCGATCCCCATCGTCTATTGCGAGGCCTGCGGGCCGCAAGCCGTACCCGACGACCAGTTGCCGGTGATCCTGCCCGACGACGTCACCTTCGATCGGCCCGGCAATCCCCTGTTGCGCCACCCGACCTGGCGCAACGTCGCCTGCCCCAGCTGCGGCGGCCCGGCCCAGCGCGAGACCGACACGCTGGACACCTTCGTCGACAGTTCCTGGTATTTCGCGAGGTTCGCCGACCCGCACGCCGCCGAACCGATCAACAAGGCGGCGGCCGACTACTGGCTGCCGGTGGACCAGTATATCGGCGGGATCGAGCACGCGATCCTGCATCTGCTCTACGCCCGGTTCGTGACGCGGACCCTGGCCGACGGCGGCCAGTTGAGCGTCAGGGAGCCGTTCGCGGGCCTGTTCACCCAGGGCATGGTCACCCACGAGACCTATCGCCGCCAGAACGGCGACTGGGTCGAACCGCAGGCGATCGAGATGGCCGTCGAGGGCGAGACCCGCCGCGCGCGGCTCATCGACGGCGGCGAGACGGTGGTGATCGGCGACATCGAAAAGATGTCCAAATCCAAGAAGAACGTGGTCTCCCCGGAGGAAATCTCCGAGGCCTACGGGGTCGACGCCGCGCGCCTGTTCGTGATGTCGGATTCCCCCCCTGAGCGCGACGTGCAGTGGACCACCGGCGGCATCAAGGGCGCCTGGCGGTTCGTCAACCGCATCTGGGACGAGTTCGACAGCCAGCCGGCGGGTCCGGCTGCAAGCGCGCCCGTCGGCGACGATCCGACCGCTATGGAGCTGGCGCGGGCGACCCATCGCCTGATCGCCGCCGTCACCGACAGCATCGAGGGCTTCCGCTTCAACAGCGGCGTCGCGCGTCTGTACGAGTTCCTGAACACTTTGCGGGCGGCCCCGGCGGAAAACGCCAGCGCGGCGATGCTTTCAGCGCGCTACCAGGCGCTGTCGGCCCTGGCCCGGCTGATCGCGCCGTTCACCCCGCATCTGGCCGAAGCCTGTTGGGAGCGTCTGGGCGAGGCTGGGATGGTGGTTAGCGCACCCTGGCCCGAGTTCGATCCGGCGCTGGCCAGCGATGATCAGCGGATCCTGCCGGTTCAGATCAACGGCAAGCGCCGTGGGGAGATTCGAGCCGCCGTGGGCGCGCAAAGCGCCGACATCGAGAAGATCGCACTGGCGGACGCCGGCGTTCAGCGGCACCTTGAGGGCCTGACCGTTCGCAAGGTGATCGTGGTGCAGGATCGCATCGTCAACATCGTGGCCGCATGACCTGGACCTCGTTTCGCCTCCTGCTCGCCGGGGTCGCCGCGCTGGCGCTCGCCGGATGCGGCTTCACGCCCCTCTACGCCGTGCAGGGCGTCACGCCTGGCCTCTCCGCCATTGACGTCCATGGGCCGCATGGACGAACCGCCTATCTGCTGGCGCAGGACCTCGACAGCGTTTTCGCCCGCGATCGCTCGGAGCCGCCCGTCTACCAGCTCAGCTTCACCGTCGCCGAACGACGCTACCCCCGCGGCCTGCGGATCGACAATGTCGCGACCCTCTACGAGACCCACGTCACGGTCAGCTATCAGCTGATCGAGATCGCCACCGGACGGCTGGTCAAGTCGGGCGTGGAACCGATCCAGGTAGTCTATGACGTAGCGGACCAGCCCTATGCCGGCATCGCCGCTCAGCAGAACAGCCAGGAGCGCGCCGCCCAGGAAGCGGCGGAGAGGATCCGCACCGATCTGGCGATCTATTTCACGACCCTGGCTCAGAAAAAATAAAGGTCGAGCGCGCCGTTGATCCTCTCCAAGCGCCCCGATGTCGAACGCTTCCTCGCCCAGCCGCCGAAAGCCGTTCGCGGCGCGCTGATCCATGGCCGCGACCGGGCCGGCGTGCATGAGCGGGCGGACCGCCTGGCTCGGGCCGCGACCGCGCATCCGGACGATCCCTTCGATGTCGCCCTGCTCACCGAGGCTGATATCGACGGCGATCCGGCGCGGCTGGCCGACGAGCTGTCGGCCCGCTCCCTGAGCGGCGGACGGCGCCTGGTGCGGCTGAAGTTGACAGGCGACCGCGTCGTCATCGACCGCGCCGCCAGCGAGGCGGTCAAGGCCCACGCAGCGGGCGAGTTCAACCCAGAGGCCTTCTTGCTGATCGAGGCCGGCGCGCTCGGACGCGATTCGGGCCTGCGCAAAGCCGCGGAGAAGGCCGAACAGATCGCCTCGATCGTCTGCTACGACGACGAACCGGGCGACGTGGCTCGCCTGGTGCGCGAAAGCCTGGCGCGCGACCAGATCAATCTCAGCCCGGATGGACTCGAACTGTTCGTCAGCCGGTTGCCGCACGAGCGGGGCGTCACCCGCCAGGAGATCGAGCGCCTGGCGCTGTTTCTGGGTCCGGGGCGGAATGTCACAGCCACACCGGAAGATTTGCAGCCTTTTCTGGGAGTTGAGCCCGAAGCGTCGCTGGCCGAGGCCGCTGAGGACGCCTTCGGCGGCAAGCTTGCGGCGGTCCATGCGGGGCTTCGGCGCGCCGCCGCCGAGGGCGAGGCCGGCCCGGCGGCCGTGCGCGCTCTGGGGAACTATCTGGGCCGCCTGCGCCGGGTGCTGACCCTGGCCAAGGCCGGCGCCGGGCTGGCGGAAGCAGCCAAGGCGTCAGGCGTCTTCTGGCGTAACGAACGGGAATTCCTGCGCCAGGCGCGCGCCTGGAGCCTGGACCAGCTTGATGCCCTGCAGCCGGAACTGCTGGACGCCGACCGGGCCTGCAAACAGACCGGCTCCCCCGATCCGCTGATCGCCGAACGCCTGGCCTTGGCTATCGCGGGCCGCGCGCGGCGTCTGGGTCTTTAACCGGACGAATTCTCAAAGGTCTCGGCCCTCACCGCCCCCGCGGGTCAGTCGCCGGCAGAGTTCGTCGAGCTGTTCCAGCGAACCATAGCGGATCCGCATCTCGCCGACGCCGCCGCGGTCAGCGATCTCGACCGCCAGGCCCAAGGCTTCGCCCAGATCGTCCTCAAGGGCGCGAGTGTCCGCGTCCTTGGCTTGCGTGGCGGGCGTCGATGCGGGCCGGGCCGGCGCCTGGGCTCGGCGGGCCAGGGCCTCGGCCTCGCGAACGTTCAGGCCCTGGTCAACCACCTGGCGGGCCAAGCCGGCCGGATCCGGCGCGGCGGCCAGCGCGCGGGCGTGGCCGGCGGTCAGGCGGCCCGCGCGCAGCTCCAGCTGCACGCTTTCGGGCAGGCCCAACAGGCGAACAGCGTTGGCGACATGGCTGCGGCTCTTGCCAACGATCTGGGCGATTTCTTCCTGAGTGCGGCCAAACCGGTCGATCAGATCGCGATAGCCGAACGCCTCCTCGATCGCGTTCAAATCGACCCGCTGGACGTTCTCGATGATAGCAATCTCAAGGGTTTTCAGATCGTCCAGTTCGCGGATTACCGCCGGCATTTCGCGCAGCCCAGCGCGCTGGGCCGCCCGCCAGCGCCGCTCGCCCGCCACGATCTGGTAGCGCCCAGCCTCGCCGGGAGCCGGCCGCACCAGGATCGGCTGCAACACCCCACGCTCGCGGATCGAGGCGGCCAGTTCTTCCAGCTCTTCCTCGGCGAAATCGCGACGCGGCTGATCGGGGTTGCGGCCAATCAGTTCGATCGGCAGGTCGCGGCCGTCGGCCGGCCACGCTGCTTCGCCCTCGGCGGTCGAGTCCGCCTCCCCCAGCAGGGCCGACAGGCCTCGGCCCAGACCCCTGCGTTGATCCGCCATCACGTCCGTTCCCCTCATAGACTCAACCGACGACCTGCGGGCGCGCGGCCCGTTCGCGACCCACCACCTCTCGCGCCAGGTTGAGATAGGCTTGGCTGCCCAGGCAGTTCAGATCATAGACCAGCACCGGCTGACCGAACGACGGAGCCTCGGAGACCCTCACATTGCGTGGGATCATGGTGCGGTAGACCTTGTCTCCAAAATGGCCGCGGACATCCTGGGCGACCTGTTCGGACAGGCGGTTGCGCTTGTCGTACATGGTCAAGACCACGCCCTGGATCTCCAGTTTCGGGTTTAGGTTGCCGCGTACCAGTTCGACCGTGCGCATGAGCTGGGTCAGGCCTTCCAGGGCGAAGAACTCGCACTGCAACGGCACCAGCACCGCATCCGCCGCCGCCATGGCGTTGACCGTCAGCAGGTTCAGCGAGGGCGGGCAATCGATCAGCAGATAGGTGTAGCCCGCGCCGTCCGGCTGGGCGCGCAGGCGCGCGACGGCGTCACGGAGCCGGAACGATCTACGCGGCGCCTGGGCCAACTCCAGTTCGACGCCGGAGAGATTGGCGTCGGAAGGGACCAGGTCCAGTCCGGGCAAGGCCGTGGCGACCGCCGCGTCGGCCAGCGAAGCGTCATTGACCACCACGTCATAGACCGTTGTCTTGCGCAGACCGCGATGGATGCCCAGGCCCGTCGAGGCGTTTCCCTGAGGGTCCAGGTCAATGATCATCACCCGCTCGCCAACGGCGGCCAGGGCTGTGCCCAGATTGATCGCCGTGGTGGTCTTACCCACCCCGCCCTTCTGGTTGGACACCGAGAGCACGCGTAGGCCCGGGTAGGGCCGTCGGTCAGACGGGTCGGACACGGGACACCCTTTTCAATTGCACGACACGGCCCTCAGAGTAGCTGATACTCGGGATGAGGTCCGCATCAAATTTCCAATATTTAGCGGCAGCTTGCAGCTCAGACCCAACATCTTGTCCCTTGAGGAACAGACCGGTCGCACCGGCGCGCAGGTAGGGCCAAGCATAACCCAAAAGTCTGACCATAGGCGCGCAGGCGCGAGCGGCGACAACGTCCACCGCCAAGACCAGATCTTCCCCCCGCGCGTTATGCACCGTGGCCGGCAGGGCAAGCTGGTCGACCACCGCCTGGAGGAAGCGGCACCGCTTGGCCATGCTTTCGATCAGATGCACGTGGGAGCCGGGCTGATCCCTAAGCAGGATCGCCAGGACGAGGCCGGGAAAGCCCGCTCCCGCGCCCAGATCAGCCCAGACCCGCGCCTCGGGCGCGATGTCGCGCAGCTGTGCGCTGTCCAGGGCGTGACGGCGCCAGAATTCGCCCAGCGCCGAAGGGCCGACCAGGTTCATCCGGCCGTTCCAGTCGATCAGCAGATCACGGAAGGCTTGCATGTCGGCCATCTGCCGCGCGCTGGCGCCGACCCTGGCCTGGAAGGACCCGGCGTCGAAGAGCTCCAGGGCGGGTTCAAGCGGCGCGGGCGCGGCGGGCATGGGCGAGCAGAGCGGTCAGCGCGCCGGGAGTGACGCCTTCGATGCGGGAGGCCTGGCCAAGGGTTTGCGGCTGAATCGCCAGGAGCTTCTCACGCACCTCATTAGACAGTCCCCCAACGGCGCGATAGTCCAGGTCGGACGGCAGGACCAGATCCTCATCCCGCCGGAACGCGGCGACGTCGGCGATCTGCCGGTCTAGATAGCCCGCATAGGCCGCCTCGATTTCCAACTGTTCGCGCACCTGGGGCGTCCAGGCTGCGATATCCGGCCAGATCGCGGCCAGATCGTCGAAGCCGATCTCGGGATAGGCGAGGAGCTGGATCAGATTTCGCCGCTGGCCGTCCGCCTTCACCCGCAGCCCCCGCTTGGCCGCCTGGTCGGGTGTGAGTTGGAGCGCCTCTGCGCGGGCGCGTGCGACTGAAAGGGCTTCGGCCTTCACGTGGAACGCAGACTGGCGGACCGAACCGACGCAACCCAGGGCGACGCCTCGCGCAGTTAGCCGCTGGTCCGCATTGTCCGCCCGCAAGGTCAGGCGGAACTCGGCCCGGCTGGTGAACATCCGATAGGGCTCGCTGACCCCGCGCGTGATCAGGTCGTCGATCATCACGCCGATATAGGCCTCGTCGCGCGCAAAGGCGCCCGCCTCCCCGCCGGAAGCCGCCCGCGCGGCGTTCAAGCCAGCGACCAGGCCCTGAGCGGCCGCTTCCTCATAGCCGGTCGTGCCGTTGATCTGCCCTGCGAGATAGAGGCCGGGCAACCGCTTGACCTCCAGAGCTGGCGACAACTCGCGGGGGTCGACATAGTCGTATTCGATCGCATAGCCGTAACGACGCACCCGCACCGCCTCCAGGCCGGGGATGGTGCGCAGGAAGAGGTCCTGAGTCTGTTCGGAGACCGAGGTCGAGATTCCGTTAGGGTAGACGGTGTCGTCGTCCAGACCCTCGGGCTCCAGGAAGATCTGGTGGCTGGAGCGGTCGGCAAAGCGCACCACCTTGTCCTCGATGGACGGGCAATAGCGCGGTCCCCGTCCCGTGGCGCGGCCGCCATAGACGGCGGATTCACCGATGCGCTCGGCGATGATCCGGTGGGTTTCCTCGGTGGTCCAGGTCACGCCGCAGGAGACCTGGGTCCGCTCAATCGCTCCCGACAGAAATGAGAACGGTACCGGATCGGCGTCGCCTGGCTGCATCTCCAGCCGATCCCAGGCAATGGTTGAGCCATCCAGCCGCGCGGGGGTGCCGGTCTTGAGCCGCCCCATGCGAAGGTTCAGGCTGTAAAGCCGATCGGAGAGCCCGTTCGCCGGCGCCTCTCCGACCCGACCCGCCGGGATGCGGGTCTCGCCCCGATGGATCACGCCCTTCAGAAAAGTGCCGGTGGTCAGGACAACCCGACCCGCGCGCCATTCGCGGCCGTCATCGGCCCTTACCCCCACCACGTGGCCATCGTCCAGGATCAGGTCTTCCACCGCGGCTTCGGCGATAGTCAGTCCGGACTGCTCGGCCAGAGCCGCCTGCATCGCCTCACGATAGAGCTTCCGGTCGATCTGGGCGCGGGGGCCGCGCACCGCCGGGCCCTTGGAGCGATTGAGCAGTCGAAACTGGATGCCGGCCTGGTCGGCCAGGCGGCCCATCAGGCCGTCCAGGGCATCGATCTCACGCACCAGATGGCCCTTGCCCAGACCGCCGATCGCGGGATTGCAAGACATCTCACCGATGGTCGCGATCTTGTGAGTCAGCAGCAGGGTCCGGGCGCCAACCCGCGCGGACGCCGCCGCAGCCTCACAGCCGGCATGGCCGCCGCCGATGACAATGACGTCCCAGGAAAAAGAAGACTGATGCATGGCTTACCGAAAGTGTCACCCAGGAGCGCAGGAGCCCAGGCGGGGCGTGCTTATAGCCTTGGGCGTCGACGGCGTCGAGAAGCAGGCTGTTTCACGTGAAACATTCCGTACGACCGTCCCCCACTGTTTCACGTGAAACATCACTTGCCGATGCAGAAGCGAGCGAACACGCGGTCCAGAACATCCTCCGGATCGATCCGGCCACTGATCCTGGCCAGGTTGCGCGCGGCGAGGCGTACATCCTCCGCCGCCAACTCCACTTCCACCGGGGCCATAAGCGCATGCAGCGCACGGCCCAGATGCGCGCGGGCGGCGGCCAGATCACGACGGTGTCGCGCACGGGTCGCCGCCGGAAACTCGGCTCCGGTCAATGCCGTCGTTACCCGTACCTTCAGGCGCTCCTTCAGTTCCGTAAGTCCTGATCCGTCCGCGACGGACAGGTTCCAGCATTCCAGCCCATGCACTTGCGCCCAGGCCCGCGCCGCCGCTGCCCCCGCCCCCGGTCTGAGGTCTTGTTTATTGATGACGCACAGATCGCCGGAGCGAACCGCTTCGGCGGCATCCCGCCAGCCTTGGTCGCTGGCCGACCCATCCACCACCCAGATTCGCAAGGCGGCCTCGGCCGCCCGCGCCCGCGCACGGCGCACCCCCTCCACCTCGATAGGATCGGACGACGCCCGCAACCCGGCGGTGTCGGCCAGCACCACGCGAAACCCGGCCAGATTCTGCGCCACCTCGATCACATCCCGCGTCGTGCCCGGAGTGGCCGTCACGATCGCGGCGTCGCGCCCGGCCAAGGCGTTCAACAGGCTCGATTTGCCTGCATTGGGCGATCCGATCAGCGCGATCCGATAGCCGTCTCGAACCTGCTCGCCCCGATCTGAATCCGCCAGGGCGCCGTCTAGTTCCTCCGCCAGCCGCAACAGGGCCGGCGCCGCCTCGTCGGCCACCGTCTCCGGGACCTCTTCATCCGGAAAATCAACCGCCGCCTCCAGCACGGCCAGAGCCTCGATCAACACCTCCCGCCACCCCGCGTGCCGACGCGACAGCTCCCCGTCCAGCTGGGCCAGGGCCTGGCGGCGCTGAGCTTCCGTCTCAGCGTCGACCAAGTCGGCCACCGCCTCGGCCTGCGACAGATCCAGCTTGCCATTTTGAAAGGCGCGGCGTGTGAACTCGCCCGGCTCCGCCAGTCGCAAACCCAGCCCGACCAGCGCCTCCACCAATCCTTCAGCGACCGCGTGGCCGCCGTGCACGTGAAACTCCGCGCTGTCCTCGCCTGTATAGCTGCCCGGTGCGGGGAACCAGAGCATCAGGGCACGGTCCAATACCGCATGATCGGAAGGTCGCCGCAGAGTCCGAAGAACCGCGCGGCGTGGCGCTGGCGCTGAGCCGGCCAGCCGCTCCAGGACCGACCGGGTCGCCGGCCCCGACACGCGGACCACCGCCCCCGCCGCGCGGCCCGACGCTGTCGCCAGGGCGAAGATCGTGCCAGGCATTTCGAAGACCTAGCGCTTGGCCGCGCCTGCCGCCGCGCCCATCAGTTTCATGAACTGCTCCTGGGCCTGGCCACCGAAGGCCATCCAGTTCTTCATCAGTTCCTCAGGCTGCAACGCCGCCATATTGGCCTTCAGCCGCGTCTGCATCTCCTCGGTCAGCGCCTGGTTCAACGCCGTCACATCCGGCAAGCCCAGAAAGGCCCGCGCCTCCTGCGGCGTGCATTCCACTTCG
>Ga0302314_10014378_pt1 | contig 13555 bp, 8 predicted proteins | sample III_Palsa_N2_3_FD_200533 | JGI IMG/M metagenome (GOLD analysis project Ga0302314, IMG submission 200533) | Peat permafrost microbial communities from Stordalen Mire near Abisko, Sweden - III_Palsa_N2_3 | ecosystem: Environmental > Terrestrial > Soil > Palsa > Peat permafrost | place: Sweden...
GGACGAGTCCGGCCTGGCCTACCTGCGGCCGGAGACCGCGCAGGGGATCTTCGTCAACTACAAGAACGTGCTGACGACCTCGCGGCGGAAGGTGCCGTTCGGCATCGGCCAGATCGGCAAGTCGTTCAGGAACGAGATCACGCCGGGGAACTTCATCTTCCGCACCCGCGAGTTCGAGCAGATGGAGATGGAGTTCTTCGTCAAGCCCGGCACCGACGAGGAATGGCACCAGCGCTGGATCGAGGAGCGCCTGGCCTGGTGGACCGGGCTCGGCGTCAACCCCGACAACCTCCGGCTGTACGAGCACCCCAAGGAGAAGCTGAGCCACTACGCCAAGCGGACGGTCGACATCGAGTACCGATTCGACTTCGTCGGCTCGGAGTGGGGCGAGCTCGAGGGCGTCGCCAACCGGACCGACTTCGACCTGACCACGCACCAGGAGCACTCCGGCCAGGACCTCACCTACCTGGAGCAGGACTCAGGCGAGCGGTACATCCCCTACGTGATCGAGCCGGCCGCCGGCGCCGACCGCGGCACGCTGGTGTTCCTGCTCGACGCCTACACCGAGGACGAGGCCCCCAACGCCAAGGGCGTTCCGGAGAAGCGCACCGTGCTCCGCCTCGACCCGCGCCTGGCGCCGGTGAAGGTGGCGGTGCTGCCGCTGTCCCGCAACGCCGACCTGTCGCCCAAGGCCCGCGACCTCGCCGCCATGCTCCGCAAGCGCTGGACGACCGAGTTCGACGACGCCCAGGCGATCGGCCGCCGCTACCGCCGCCAGGACGAGATCGGCACCCCGTTCTGCGTCACGGTCGACTTCGACACCCTCGAAGACCAGGCCGTGACCGTCCGCGAGCGCGACACCATGACCCAGCAGCGAATCGGCATCGACGCCCTCCCCGGATACCTCTCCGAGCGGCTGCCTCTCTACTAAGCCAAGGTCGCGGGGGCCGCGGCGGCGCTTCCCGCTCCTCTATTCCGCATCCGAACCGGTAGCACCGGCGCTAACGCCCACCCCACGCCGCCCGCCCGTCCGGCTCGCCACGTTCGTCACTTCTTCCACGTACGTGGCCCGACGTGTGCGCTCGGCTCGTCGCTTGCGTCCCATCCGAATCACTAGCTCGGACGTCGGTGCCGCTGCCCATGACCGTGGGTTGCTCGGGTCGCGGGGTGCCCCCGCCCGCACACGATCATGATTTTGCGTCGAAGGAGCGCTCGCTTTTTGCACACGGTGAGCGCGCCCACCCGCTGGCGGCGGCCGCCGCACCCCGCCGCATCACGCCATGGTGGGTTACATCAGGCCTGAGATGACCGCGTCCAGGGTGGAGGCGGGGGGTTCGGGTGCTAGGCGGCGCGAGGTGGGGGTGCCGGAGGCCCGGGATGCGCGGTCGTAGATCTCGGCCGCGGCCTCATGGAAGCCTGCTGGCAGGCCGGCCGCGCTCATCGAGGCGGCGATCTCCTCCATCTCCGCGACCCAGCGCCAGCCCTTGGCCGCAGCGGCCGAGGCGGCACCCTCCGAGCGCTCGGCCAGGGCGGGCTGGGAGAGGGCCCACTCGGCCAGCAGCGTGCGCTCCACGCCGCCGGCCCGGGCGAGGGCGCGGGCGGCCAGCAGCAGCGCCGAGCTGCCCTTGGTCCAGGCGGCGTAGGCCATCTTCACCGCCGACGCGGCGTAGAGCGGGCCGTCGGCGATCCGCGCGTCGAGTGCCGACCGGCCGAACAGGACCCGGACCTCGTTGGCGCGGGGGCCGGACAGGTAGAGCCGGGTGTGGCCGGCGATCTCCGGCGGCAGGCCGATGATCCCGCCGTCAACGTAGGCCGCGCCCGCCGCCGTGACGATGCCGGAGACCTGCTCGGCGGTGGCGACCGAGATCGCGTTGGCGTCGACGTAGATCCCGGTGTACCCGGTGGCGGCCACCTGGGCGGCGACGTCAAGGGCGGCGTGCGGCGGGCAGATCGACAGGATCACCGAGGACCGCTCGATCACCCGGTCGAACGTCACCCCGGTCAACTCGGCCGCCAGCGCGCGCCCGGTCGACGCCCGCGACCGGCCGGCCGGATCCCAGAGCACCTCATGCCCGACCGAGACCAGGCAGCCGCCGACGGCGGCCCCCATTTCCCCGGGGTGCAGCAGCCCAACGGTCGCCATCGGAACCTCCAGCGCGGTAAGCGTCGTTCCGTCCCCATTGTGTCGGTTGACCGCGCCCCGCAACCACCCCGGGTCCGAACCTCCACCCAACCGGAATCTGCAGACAAGCAAGCAGACCCGGCTGCGGCCGGGCTCAACGATGAACATCCATGTCGTGACCCGGGGTGGCGCAGCCCCGGCGCGGCCATCCGACTCTGGAGCTGACGACCGCAGCGGGGCCGCTTCTTACCAGGCGGTCGCCGTCGCGTCGCCGACGAGGATGCCCGGCGGAGTCGGCAGCGACCGCAGCGCGCCCTTGCTGATCACCCCGAAGAACGCCGGCTTGGCGACGACGGCGGCCCGGCCGTCAGACCGGTAGCCGATCACCGCGCTGCCCGACGCGTTGATCCACAACCCGGACAGCTGGAAGTTCGACGACGAGCTGACGTTGATGGTGACCGAGTACAGGACGAGGGGCGCCGCCTTCGGGTTCGAGGTCGAGTACTCCAGCCACGACAGCCGCCACGGGATGGTCTTCGACTGACGGGTGGGCGCCGCGGTGACGGAGACGCACACGACCGTCTTCCCGTCCGCGCTGACCAGCGGATCTTGATCCCACTCGCAGCCGGCCGGGTAGTTCTCGTCCGAGGAAGACGACATCGACCAGATCACGCGGCTGTCGGAGATCAGATCGCTGCCGCCGGCGGCCAGGTTGAGCATCCGCACCGTCTCGTTCTCGGTCCCCACCGTCTGCCCGATCGTGGGGAACGTCAGCTCCTGGTCGCCGTCGACCCAGTACAGCCCGCGGTTCTCGTCGTCGATGATGTTCGCGCCGCGATCGAAGGCGGGAGCGTCATCGGTGGACCAGCTGTGCAGCAGCTGCCCGGTGGCGACCGAGTAGATCCGTAGCTGCTCCGCCTTCGATTCCGACGTGAACGAGGCCACTGCGAGCTCGCGTCCCGACGCGGACAGCGCCATGGCGGCCGTGCAGCCCTCGGACGGGATGGCGAGCTTGGTCAGCCGGGTGGGCGACGAGGTGCCAGGCGCGAGCTTCAGCAGGTAGAACGTCCGGGCCATGCAGATATCGGCCACCCCGATCTTGGTGTCGGTGTCGACCACGAACGTACGGTCGTCGGCGGCGGCGGTCACCCCGTAGAACGTGCTGCCCTTGGGCGGCGTCACGGTGGAGACCTTCGCGCCAGTGAGCGTATTGCCGATCAGCAGCTCGACGGGCGGGGGAGCGTTGGGACAGTTGGGCTTCCCCTGCGCTTCGCAGAGCTGCGCCTTCATCATGTCGAGGTCCGACTCGTGCTTGGCCGAGGCAGGCGGCGGCTCCTGGAAGAGGGTCACGTAGTACTTCGGCAGCCCGCGCTGCGCGGGTACCTGACTGACAGCGGGAACCCACCGACCGTTCGGGCTATCTCTGATTGTCACCAGTGAGACGGCGAGCGCGATGACCACCGCGGCGGCGGCGACCGGGGCCAGCCACCCCCGCCAGCGGCGCGGCCAGTGGGCCGCGAACCGGGGCCGGGCAGCGCGCCCCGGCGCTGCGGCGGGCGGCAGCCGCAGCGGCCGGACCTCGCGCAGGGTGGACGCCTCGGCCCGGGTGGCCGCGCGGACCTGATCTTCTACCGAGTTCATGAGCCCTCCCCGGACCGGGTGTTGCCATCGGGTGCGCCGAGCATCCGGCCGACCGCGGCGATCGCCCGAGAGGTGGCCGACTTGACCGTGCCCCGGCTGACCTGCATCGCGTCGGCGGTCTGTTCTTCCGTGAGGTCGAGGTAGTAGCGGAGCACGAGCGCCTCCCGCTGCCGGGCCGGGAGCCGCCGGATCGCGGCCAGCACCGCCCGGTGCTCCTCGTCGTGCACCACCGTCGCCTCGGCCGACTCCAGCGAGAGCGAGCGCGACAGCGGGAGCGCATGCGAGGACCCGGCCACGGCGGCCTCATGCGCATCGCTGCCATCGGCTAGGACGCCGTGCCGCGGCCGGGTCCGCAGCGCCGTCCGGCAGCCGTTGAGCACGCTGGTCCGCAGGTACGACTGGGCCACGGCGGGGTCGGCCAGCCGGTCCCAGCGGCGGTAGAGGCCGAGGAAGGCGTCCTGCACCACATCCTCGGCGGCCGACCGGTCGCCGAGCATCACCAGCGCCAGCCGGGCCAGGCTGAGCGCGTGCGCCTGGTACAGCGCGGTCACATGCCGCTCGGCGGTCCAGCCGCCGACGTCGGCGTCGTCCATTTTCAGATGGTCCACCTGGTAAAGACTCAGCGAACCCAGAAAGGTTGCTCGGCTGTCGCGAAGATGCCCAAGGAGTTTAGGCTCAACCGGTTACCGGCGGCCGCGCCATTCGCGCGAACCGGGTGAGCTACCAGGCGATGTAGTTGAGCGGACCGGGGTCGATGGCGCTCCCGCCAGCGGTCACCGGCATCGGCAGCGCGGTGAATTTCCCCTTGCTGAAGATGCCGAACCGGACAGCCGCCGTCCCCCCGTCCGCACCCAGCCCGAGCAGGCCGAGTTGCGTCGTCCCGGCGGGATTGCTCCACAGCGGCTGGAGGACCACCAGCGGGCCGGCGCAGCGGGCCGTGTACGTGGCCAGCACCCGGCTGGGTGCGCTGGCTCCCGCCGCGTACTCGACCAGGCCGAGGCCGAAGCCCGGCTCAGGCGGGCACCGCGTCTTGGCATCCCCGCCGCGGCTGTAGCTGCCGCCGGTCGCGCCGCAGATCAGCGTCGGCCCGGGCTCGGTGACCAGGATGGCGTCGAGAGCTCCCGGGCCGCACGCTAGCGGGGCCGGCGCCGCGCGCGGGCCGGGCGTCAGGTCCGCCAGCGCCTTCCCCGCGTCGATGACGTCACCGCCGTTTTTCGTCTGCAGGGAGATGTACCGGATCTGGGCGAGGGTCACCGTCTGCGGCGAGACGTCGGACCCGTCCACGGTCTTGGCCGGTATCGCCCGGGTGTACCCGAACGCCAGCCCGCGCTGACCCACCCAGGCGAGCGCGAGGTTGCTGTCCGGGCCGGCGTACTTGGGCCCGGCGAAGAGCTGCGGCTGGCCGGAAGGGTCGCTCGCGGCGGTCGCGAACCACGAATGCAGCAGGGCCCCGGTGGCGACCGAGTAGACCCGCAGGTAGGTCAGTGCGCTCTGGTCGTTCAAGCCGTCCGGCTGCAGGGCGACCGCGAGCTCGGTGCCATCAGGCGACAGCGCGATCGCCGCCACGTTAGTGCCCTGGGCGGTCCCGGGGATCGGCAGCGGCGTCAACTGCGCGGCCTTCGCCGAACCGGGGTCGATCCGCAGCAGGTACCAGGTCCGGGGCTGCCACGGCTCGCTTTCCGCGTCGAGGCTGCCGGGCTGCGTGTCCACCACGAACGTGCGATCATCGGCTGCGCCGGTGATGCCGGCGAACGTGGTTCCGGCCGGCGGCGCCACCGTCGCCAGGCGCTTGCCGGTCACGGTCTGGCCGACCACGATCTGCTCCGGTGACGTCTGCGCGCCGCTGGCCTTGGCCAAGCCGGCGTAATAGGCCGGAACCCCGTCGACGGTGGGGGCGGGCCTGGTCGGCGGGGTCACCCGTCGGCTCGGGTTATCCCCGATCAGAACCAGAGACAGGGCGATCGCCAGCACCGCCGCGGCGGCGGCGGCCGGGACCAGCCAGCCACGCAGGCGGCTCGTTCCCCGCGCTCCCCGTGCACGTCGCCCGACCGCGCGCGGGTCCTCGGTCACCGGAGGAAGCCGACGCTCGGTCAGGTTGCCGACCGACCGGGCCCGCGACCGGCGGCGCAGCGCCGTCCGGCAGCCGTTGAGCACGGAAACCCGCAGGTAGGCCAGTGGCGTCGAGGTGTCGGTGAGTCGCTCCCAGCGGCGGTACAGGCCGAGGAACGCGTCCTGCACGATGTCCTCCGCGCTCGCCCGGTGTCCACGTATCAATAACTCCGTGCTCGGCCCGAGGTTGCCTGGGGGCGGCGACATTCGGTCAGTCACGGGCACCACCCCGATCAGCCCGACACGCGCGGCTCCGGCCGGCGCCGTGCACGCACGGTGCCGGCCTGTGGCGATCGTCACGCGCAGGCCGCGGTGAGCACGGCCCGGCTAAAACGTAAAGAATGCGTCAAGTCGAGGCCGCCCGCCCGTTTGACAATTTTGCCCAGGAAATTACCGAAGTCAGGACGTAGTTCGTTTGCGGCGGTCCATACCAGCGGTCTATACCAATACCTCCAGAGTGGTCTAAACCACTGGTCAGAGGCGGGTAACCGGGCTGGTACCGTGTTTAATGCCACACTAATGCACCCATTGTCGGTTTGTATCTATTTATGTACGCTCACATTTCTTAGACCGTATCGGAGCCGGGTAGAGTCCGTACAACGGAGCTCGCCGGCGCGAGGAGCGTTTCAGTGCCCAAGTTTGTCTACGACTTCACAGAAGGTAACAGGGATCTCAAGGACCTCTTGGGAGGGAAGGGCGCGAACCTCGCCGAGATGACCAACCTCGGCCTGCCGGTGCCCCCCGGGTTCACGATCACGACCGACGCGTGCCGCTACTACCTAGCCGAAGGCACCGTCCCCGACGGCCTTGACGAAGAAGTCACCAGGCACCTGCGCGACCTCGAGGCCAGCATAGGGCGCACGCTCGGCGACGCCGACGACCCGCTGCTGGTCAGCGTCCGGTCCGGCGCCAAGTTCTCGATGCCCGGCATGATGGACACCGTCCTCAACGTCGGCCTGTCCGACCACTCGGTCGACGGCCTGGCCAAGCAGTCGGGGAACGAGCGATTCGCCTGGGACGCCTACCGGCGGCTGATTCAGATGTTCGGCAAGACCGTGCTCGACATCGACGGCGCCCACTTCGAGCGCGCGATCGACGACGCCAAGCAGGCCAAGGGCGCGACCAGCGACACCCAGCTCGACGCCGAGGACCTGAAGGCGCTGACCGCGACGTACAAGGGAATCGTCCAAGAGCAGGCCGGCCGGGAGTTCCCGCAGGATCCCCGCGAGCAGATGAACCTCGCGGTGATGGCGGTCTTCAACTCGTGGAACTCCGACCGGGCGGTGCTCTACCGCCGCCAGGAGCGCATCCCGTCCGACCTCGGCACCGCCGTCAGCGTGGTCGCGATGGTCTTCGGCAACCTCGGCGACGACAGCGGCACCGGGGTGGCCTTCACCCGCGACCCGGGCACCGGCGCGCAGGGCGTGTACGGCGACTACCTGCAGAACGCGCAGGGCGAGGACGTGGTGGCCGGCATCCGCAACACGGTCCCGCTGCAGGACCTGGAGACCATCGACAAGGGCTCCTACGACCAGCTCATGGGCATCATGCAGACGCTCGAGGACCACTACCGCGACCTGTGCGACATCGAGTTCACGATCGAGCGCGGCAAGCTCTGGATGCTGCAGACCCGGGTCGGCAAGCGGACCGCCGGGGCGGCCTTCCGGATCGCGACCCAGCTGGTCAAGCAGGGCATGATCGACCTCGACGAGGCGCTCACCCGGGTCACCGGGGCCGAGCTCACCCGGCTGATGTTCCCCCGGTTCGACACCACCGGCGACGTCGCCCTGATCACCACCGCGATCAGCGCCTCCCCGGGCGCGGCCGTCGGCCGGGCGGTGTTCGACTCGGCCACCGCCGTCGCCTGGGCCGAAGGCCGCGGCGAGAAGGTCATCCTCGTCCGGCGCGAGACCAACCCCGAGGACCTGCACGGCATGATCGCGGCCGAGGGCGTGCTGACCGCCCGCGGCGGCAAGACCAGCCACGCGGCCGTGGTCGCCCGGGGGATGGGCAAGACCTGCGTCTGCGGGGCCGAGGCGCTCGAGATCGACGAGGCCGAGAAGCAGTTCACCGGGCCCGACGGCGTGGTGGTCCGCGAGGGCGACGTGATCTCGGTCGACGGCACCTCGGGCGCGGTCTACCTGGGCGAGGTGCCGGTCATCGCGTCCAACGTGGTGCAGTACTTCGAGGGCGAGCTCGAGCCGGACGCCGACGCGCTCGTCGCCGCCGTGCACACGCTGATGACGCACGCCGACGACGCCAGGCGGCTCGGCGTCCGCGCCAACGCCGACAACGGCCCCGACTGCGCGCGGGCCCGCCGGTTCGGGGCGGGCGGGGTCGGCCTGGTCAGGACCGAGCACATGTTCCTGGGCGAGCGCCGCCAGCTGGTCGAGGACCTGATCCTGGCGGGCACCGACGACGTCGCCCGGCGGGCCGCGCTGGACGCGCTCGAGCCGCTCCAGCGGGGCGACTTCGGCCAGATCCTGGAGGCGATGGACCGGCTGCCGGTGACGATCAGGCTGATCGACCCGCCGCTGCACGAGTTCCTGCCCGACTTCACCGACCTGTCGGTCAAGGTCGCCCTCGAGGGCGACAACGCCAGCGCGCAGGATCTGCGGCTGCTCGAGGCGGTCCGCCGCCTGCACGAGCAGAACCCGATGCTCGGCCTGCGCGGCGTCCGGCTCGGCCTGGTCATCCCCGGCCTGTTCGACATGCAGGTCCGCGCGATCGCGCACGCGACCGCGGACCGGCTGGCGGCCGGCGGCGACCCGCAGCCGGAGATCATGATCCCGCTGGTCGCGACCGTGCAGGAGCTCGAGATCACCCGCGAGTCGGCCGAGCGGGTGCTGGCCGAGGTGGCCGAGGAGACCGGGGCCGAGGTGCACGCGCTGATCGGCACGATGATCGAGGTGCCCCGGGCCGCCGTCACCGCCGGCGAGATCGCCAAGTCGGCCGACTTCTTCTCCTTCGGGACCAACGACCTGACCCAGATGACCTGGGCGTTCTCCCGCGACGACGTGGAGGGGGCGTTCTTCTCCCCGTACATCGCCAAGGGCATCTTCGGCGAATCGCCGTTCGAGACGCTGGACGTCGAGGGCGTCGGCCGCCTGGTCACGATCGCCGCCGCCGAGGGCCGGGCGACGAAGCCCGGTCTGAAGCTCGGCGTCTGCGGCGAGCACGGCGGCGACCCGGCCTCGGTCTGGTTCTTCCACCAGGCCGGGCTCGACTACGTGTCCTGCTCGCCGTTCCGGGTCCCGATCGCCCGCCTCGAGGCCGGCCGCGCCGCCGTCGCGAGCGGCGGCAGCGACGCCCGCTGAGCTGCTCCGACCCGTGGGTGGCGCGAACTGTCGGAGGCAGTGGGCACACTGGACAGGTGACGTACACGTCGCTGGACACGGAGCGCTGGGTGGCGGAGCCGCCCAAGCGCCCCGAGCGCACGCAGTTCCAGCGGGACCGCGCGCGGGTCCTGCACAGCTCCGCCCTGCGCAGGCTGGCGGCGAAGACGCAGGTGATGCGGGCCGGGTCGGCCGATTTTCCGCGGACCCGGCTCACCCACTCGCTCGAGGTCGCGCAGATCGGCCGCGACCTCGGCGCGGTCCTCGGCTGCGACCCCGACCTGGTCGACGCGGCCGGCCTCGCGCACGATCTCGGCCACCCGCCGTTCGGCCACAACGGCGAGTCGGCGCTGGCCGCCCTGGCCGATCCGGCCGGCCCCCTCGCCTGCGGCGGCTTCGAGGGCAACGCCCAGTCGCTGCGCCTGCTCACCCGGCTCGAGCCGAAGGTGCCAGGCGCGGGCCTGAACCTTACCCGCGCCACCCTCGACGCCGCCCTCAAGTACCCGTGGGCCGCCCCGGCGACCCCCGCCGCCGCCGTCCAGGGCTCCCCCGTCGAGGACGCCGCCCCGCCGCCGGCCGCCGACAACATCACCCTGCACCTGCCGCCCAAATACGGGGCCTACCAGTCCGACCTGGCGGTGTTCGAGTGGATTCGCGCCGCCGCCCCCGGCCGCCGCCGCTGCCTGGAGGCTCAGGTCATGGACTGGGCCGACGACGTGGCGTACTCCGTCCACGATCTGGAAGACGGCCTGCACGCGGGTCTCGTCTCCCTCAAAAACCTCAAAGATTATTCCGAACGGTCCGTGGTCTCCGCGGTGGCCCGCGCCTATTACTGCGGCGCCCTGGCCGACGTCACCGCGGCCGAGCTCGACACCGTCTTCGCCGAGTTCATGGAGCTGGACTGCTGGCAGTTCAGCTTCGACGGCGGCCCGGCCGCGCTGGCCGCCGCCAAGAACCTCACCAGCGAGCTCGTCGGCCGGTTCTGCCAGGCGGCCGAGGACGCCACCACCGCCGCCGCCGGGACCGGCCCGCTCACCCGCTACACCGCCGACCTGGTGGTGCCGCGGCGCCAGCTGCTCGAGTGCGCGCTGCTCAAGGCGGTGGCGGCGCACTACGTGATGCGCCGCCAGGCGGCGGTCGACCAGCAGGCGCGCGAGCGCGAGGTGATCATCGAACTGGCCGTCGCGGTCGAGCGCGGCGCCCCCGCGACCCTCGACCCGGTCTTCCAGCCCGCCTGGGACGCCGCCCGCGCCGACGAGCAGCGCCATCGCGTGGTCATCGACCAGCTCGCGTCCCTGACCGATACCTCCGCGCTGGCCCTGCACGCCCGCCTGGCGGCCTAAACCGGGGCCGTTGGACCGGCTCGCGGGCGTTTTCCGCTATCGTCGGCAGCGACGGCCCGGGTTAACGCGCTGGAGGCGGTAATGACGACATTCGTGATCGTGGGCGGCGGGCTGGCGGGCGCGAAGGCGGCCGAGACGCTCCGGGCCGAGGGGTTCGACGGCGAGGTCGTGCTCTTCGGCGACGAGACCGAGCGCCCGTACGAGCGTCCCGCGCTGGCCAAGGGCTACCTGCTGGGCAAGGACGAACGCGAGTCGGTCTTCGTCCACCCCGAGGGCTGGTACCCGGAGCACAGCGTCGACCTGCGGCTGAGCGCCCCGGTGACCTCGATCAACCGGGCCGCCCACACGATCGCCTTCGACGGCGGCCGGGTCTCCTACGACAAGCTCGCGATCACCACCGGCGCCTCGGCCAGGAAGCTCGCCATCCCCGGGGCCGACCAAGGCAACGTGTTCTACCTGCGGACGCTCGAGGAGTCGGACACCCTGCGGGCCGCGTTCAAGCCCGACACCCGGGTGGTGATCGTCGGGGCGGGCTGGATCGGCCTCGAGGCGGCCGCGGCCGCCCGGCAGGCCGGCAGCGCCGTGACCATCGTCGAGCCGCAGCCGACCGCCCTCTACAGCGCGCTCGGCCCCGAGCTGGGGGAGAAGTTCGCGGCCCTGCACCGCGAGCACGGGGTCGAGTTCCGCTTCGGCGAGTCGTCGACGGAGTTCCGCCCGGCCGAGGTCGAGGGCAAGCTGCCCGCCTCCGGCGACTCCCGCGAGGGGTGGCCGGTCGGCTGGGTGATCACCTCCTCCGGGGCGGAGCTCCCGGCCGACGTGGTCGTGGTCGGCATCGGCGCCGTCCCCAACGACGGCCTCGCCCAGGCGGCCGGGCTCGACGTCGACAACGGGGTGCTGACCGACGCCGCGCTGCGCACCTCCGACGCCGACATCTTCGCGGCCGGCGACGTGGCCAGCTCCTACCTGCCGCTGCTGGGCCGCCACGTCCGGCTCGACCACTGGGCCAACGCCCTGCACGGCGGCCAGCAGGTCGCCAAATCCATGCTCGGCCAGCCGGTCGAGTACAACCGGGTGCCGTACTTCTACAGCGACCAGTACGACCTCGGCATGGAGTGCTCCGGCCTGCCCCTGCCCGGCAGCTACGACCAGGTCCTCTACCGAGGCGACAGCGCCGGCTACGAGTTCATCGCCTGCTGGCTGAGCGACGGCAGGCTAGTGGCGGGCATGAACGTCAACGTCTGGGACGTCACCGAGGACATCCAGTCCCTCATCCGCTCCGGCCGCCAGCTAGACCCCGCCCGCCTAACCGACCCCGCCATCCCCCTATCCGACGTCTAACCCCTCCCGCCCTCACCGCCGCGCGTCCCATTCACCCCCCCGCCCCGCATTACCGGTATTTCACCATTCACCCCGCGCCCGCCGCCATGATCACGAAGCCTTTTATCCTGGCGAAGGATAATTATCGTATAAGTGTAAAAATCCTTCGTGATCACGTGGGCGGACGGTCTGGCCTGGCCCGTAACAGGCTGGAATGTCGGTATCCGTAGCCATACTCAGCGATATGGGTGACGTAATCCCGCCAAGTCTGCGCGGGCTGGCCAGCGACCAGGCGGGGGTGGTAACGCGCAGACAGGCAATCGACGCCGGAATGTCGTCGGGCGCCATTGCCGCGAGAATCAAATTCGGCCGCTGGCGACGCGTCCACTTCGGTGTCTACGCGACATTCACCGGGCCGATGAGCAGGGACGCGCAGCTGTGGGCGGCCGTGCTCGCGGCCGGGCCCGGCGCCCAACTAAGCCACGAGACCGCCGCGCAGATCAATCGCCTCACCGACCGCGAGGCGCCCTTCATCCACGTGACCATCCCGGCCGACAGGCGGATCACGCCCCCCGAAGGCGTGATCATTCATCTTTCGTCCAACCTGACCTTCGGCTGGCGATTTGCCCGTGGCGTCCCGCCGTACACCTTTGCCGAGGAGACGGTCGTCGATTTGGTGCACGCTGCGACCGATCTCAACGACGTCATCGCGTACGTGACCGGCGGGTTCGCGAAAAAACGGGTCAGCGAGAGCCGGCTCAGGGAAGTGGCGACCGCACGGAAGAAGCTCCGCTGGCGCGCCGACTTGAACGAGATCATCGTGGCCGGGGCGGGCGGCGCGCATTCCGTCATCGAGTTCCGCTACGACCACGACGTCGAGCAGGCGCACGGGCTGCCCCCGGCCGCCAAGCAGGTCAAGTTCACCAAGCCCGACGGCAGCCGGGGATACCGCGACCGGTACTACGAGAAGTACAAGCTCATCGTGGAGCTCGACGGAAAGCAGTACCACCCGCCGGAGCACCGGGGCCTCGACCAGGACCGAGACAACGACGCCGCGGCGACCGTGGGGTCCACGCTTCGGTACGGCTGGGCGGACGTCACCAGCAGGCGATGCGGCTCGGCCCGGCAGGTACACGCCGCGCTGTCCAAGCGGGGCTACCCGGGCCCCTTCGTGCCCTGCTCGCCGACCTGCGCGGCCTTCGCGGTCGCGGCAGATCGGCAGGCAAGGACGACAACCTAGGACGAATACCTAGGACAGCGACCTCGATCGCATCCTAGGACCCAAGCCAGGTCCGGCAAGGAGCCGTGGCGGATAACTCCAGCAGCGCCGCCAGGACGGCATCGGTGTCGGTGAGGTCGGGCAGCACGGCGTGCGCGCCCGCGGCGGCCAGTTCGCCGGCCGTGTACCCGCCGGTCGCCACCCCGACCGCCCGCGCCCCGCTGGCGAGCGCGGCCTCGATGTCGAGCGGCGTGTCCCCGATCACCACCGTCGCCGCGCCCGCGAAGTCGGACGGGGACTTGCCGTGCACCGCCGCCGCGCGCCGCCGCGCGACCGGGACGAGCTCGGCCCGTATCTCGTGGTCGTCGCCGTAGGCGCCGATGCACAGGTCGAGGCCGTCCCGCAGCCCCACGGCCGCCAGCTTGACCTCGGCCACCGGCCGGATGTTGCCGGTCAGGACCGACTGGTG
>Ga0302314_10014380_pt1 | contig 13555 bp, 7 predicted proteins | sample III_Palsa_N2_3_FD_200533 | JGI IMG/M metagenome (GOLD analysis project Ga0302314, IMG submission 200533) | Peat permafrost microbial communities from Stordalen Mire near Abisko, Sweden - III_Palsa_N2_3 | ecosystem: Environmental > Terrestrial > Soil > Palsa > Peat permafrost | place: Sweden...
GTCGGTTTGGAGACCGCGAAGTGCTTGGCGATCTCGCCGGCGGTCATCGGTCCGCGCCGCAACAGCTGCAGCACCTTCCTCCGGCTCGGGTCGGCCAGCGCTTTGAAGACCAGGTTCATAGAACGATAATTAGCTAATCATCGAATTGAGTCAAGCCGGCCGTCGCACGATGGATGGGCGGGTCGTTGACGCCAGGCGACGCTGGATCGATCATCGCGTCGTGTCGCCCGCCGCGGCGAGGTCGCGAGCTGGGATGTTCCGATGTGGATTGCGCCGCTGTTCCTCCTGGCCCTGGCCGCCCAGCCGCAGGCCGCGGCGGCGCCGAATGCGCCGCCCGCCGGCGTTCAGCCGGTCGGCGAGATCACCGACCCGATCTGGAGCGCCACCCCCGCCGCCCGGGCCCTGATGTCCGCCTACCCCGACGCGGCCCAGCGGCGTGAAAAGATCGGCGTCGCGGTGGTGAAATGCACCGCCAAGGCCGACGGCGCGCTCGAAGCCTGCCAGCTCGTCTGTGAACAGCCGGCCGGATGGGACTTCGGCGCCGCCGCCGTGCGGTTGTCCTACCGCTACCAGCTCAAGCCGACGCTCGCCGATGGCCGGTCGGTCGCGGGTGGAACCGTCACCGTGCCATTCCACTTCAATCCAACGTTCCTGGCCCCGATGGACAGGTGCGACGGGCGCTGACGCAGCGTCGCTTACGGCTGTTTAGCGCCAGGAGCGGACGTTGCCATCGGTCTGGAGAGCCGACGTTCGGTCGCCAAAGCGAATGACGAGGTTTCTAATCAGCGCCCACAACTGAACTCAACCAAAGCGAAAGCGCTCAGTCGGTGGGCGCGAGGCTACCCTCTTCACGCCCCGGCCGGCACCTCGACCGGAAGCCCGAACCGCGAAGCGAGCCTCTCGCTGATCGTAAAGTCGTCCGGTTCCTGGATCTGGATCCAGACCTGCCCATTCGGAGCGAGCGACAGGTAAAGGCCCTCCGCTTCCAGAGCCCGTTGCGCAACAAGGCGCAGGGGAGCGTAGGCTTCAAGGCTATCCCAGTCGGGATAGCTGTCCGCCATTTTGTGTAGGGCCTTTCGCAGGCTGTCGAACGCGGGCGCGAACCGGGATGCCAGCAGCTTTTCGCGCGACTTCGCGCCATATTCATCGCCACGGTCGAGACCGTCGAGCGTGCCGATCACATAGGCGCTCAGTTGCAGGAAGGTCGCCACCGGCGCAGAGAGCTCGCGCTTCGCCCGGCCGAAATCGCGATGGCTGAAGAAGGCCCGGCGCGCCTTAGTCGATTCCGCGAGAAGAAAATCGATGGAGTCCGCAAGCACCTGGTCGAATGCGTCCAGGCTGTTCGGCTGAAGATAGGCGGTCATCCGCGTCGCGAAGAACTCGTCCCATGCGCCGGATGACATGTTGAAGAGCTCGGCTTCGAGCGGCGTCCCCCGATACGGCTTCAGGAACGTATCCGGGATAGCGTCGTCCTTGGTCGCCAGATCGTGAATGTGGGCAAGCTCATGGGCGACGGTGCACAGGCCGAAGGCATGCTCTTCTTCATCTTCTGAAAGGAGGGCCAGGGCGATTGATGCGTCGAGCATGAGCCGCATCATGACCCTGCCCTCGCGCATGACAGGAGCCGCCATGGCCACCCCCACCGCGTGGCCTTCGGACGGCCGCAGAGTGCTCGACGCCTGGAACCCGCGGTCCAGATCGGCGAGGGATTCCGCGTAACTGGCGGAGATCGTCGCGCCCTCAAGGCGGGACAGATTGTAGTCGTTCTCCAGGGCGGCTTTCACGATTGAGGCGACCGCCATACCCATCTCATGGGCGAGATCGGAATCGGCGATCCCGACGATCGAGAATCCCCACCCGCTCTCGGGCGGCTGGAATTCGGGCCGCGGGCCAACATCGTTCATGATTTGTGCTATCATGAACGATGTGATTCTGCCAGTAAGGCGGTGGGGCCAATGTCGGCGCACCTGATGAAAGCGATGAAATATCCAGTCCGGCGATTTCGTAGTTTGGCGGTGGCCCTGAAGGAGCTGGAACGCTTCGTTAGGGATGGGCAGCTTCTTCGGACTGGACGGCCCTCAAAGGCTTTCAGGGGGATGCTGCCGCGCGAGATATGGGCCAACTGGCTCCTGTGTGCGGCGATCAACGGCGCAACCGGGCGCGATGACCTGGAGTTCACGACCGATCCGCTCGGGAGCGACGGGATCATTTGCGACGTATCGAACGACCGGACGTGGGCGACGGAGCATGTTTTCGTCCCACCAGTTCGCGCGGGCGAACAGGCCAGTGTCGAGGAGCAAATTCTCAGGGCCATCAACGCCAAGAACGACAGGGGCGAGGCCTATGCTCGTGGCAAAACGCTCGTGGTTTTTGCTGATACAGGTGGCGGCGTCTGGTTTCCCAATCGAGTTCTGCGGAGCCTGCCCGACCCGCTGAACTTCGACGCGGCGTGGCTGATATCTCTTCACGGCGTCGGCGAAGACGGCTCCTATTGCTACGACGTGACAGGCCTCTATCTGGACGGCAGCGGTGCTCCGATATGGCGCATTCGCATTGAGCCCGACTTCCTGACCTGGAGCGTTGGACGGGTGCAATAGCTCGTGGCTACGGTTCGTCTCCGCCCGTTTCCGTGACGATGTCCTCCATCGCGTCGTTTTCGCCCCAAACCTCAACGGGTTCGGGCTCGAGGTTGACGAAGGTCATTTGGATGTGCGGCCGGTCCTCCCATTCGAAGAGAGGTGCGAGCCAAATCCGCACCCTGCTCTTGGTCGGGTCGCCCGTGTCGAAGAGCTCGAAGTCGAAGATCCGATCCAGGTCGCGTATGCGCCCGAAGCGAACCGCCCTGAGCAATGTCCGTGAGCAGAGGACGGCGGCATCAGCGAACTGCCAGATATAGATTCGGATATTTCCAAGCGTACCGGCATAGGCTGCCCCTACGCCGCCTTCGGCCCCTTCTTCGCGGATGAACTCGAAGGCTTCCAGCCCATGCGACGGAAAGCCGGCGGTCGTCATATGGATCGGGTGGCCGAATTCATTGTTCGGGACGAAGAGCGTCAGCTCTTCGCCAAGCTCAGAATCTTCAGTGATCTCAACGACGCGCCGCAAGAGCGCCGCCACACCGAGGGCGGAGTCGAACTCCTCAATCGACTTTGGTTGGCGGCGAAGTTCGTACCAACCGATGTTGCGAAGATAATCTGCCGTCATCTGCGCAAACATTGGGGGAAGTTCGTCAAAACTCACCCCGGCCATTTCGGGTCGCGTGAACGAACCCCTGTCCATCACGCCCCAATCAGTGTCTCGAACTTCGACCGCTTCATCCGATCGTTCCACCGCGACAGGCGGAAAGCCGCCCATCGGGCGAGGATTGCCGAGCAAGGCCTGTTCGACAGTGGTTCGGACACCGTTCACCCGCGTTTCATCGAGTGGTGCCTCGCGAATTCGTGCCAGCCGGAATTCGCTGATAGCGGTCCCGACGCCTTCGAAGATTGCCCGGAGACGAAGGCGCAGCGCGCCGAGATCCGGATCGTCGACGAAACACTCGACCGTCGCCGTGAACCTCGCATCGGGGTCGCCATTGAGTGCCGAGGCGTACCGCCGGAACTGATACTCGAAGTCGCGAAGCGTTCGGTCGATCTGGAACTGCGGATGGTCCCCGAGCAGCCGCTGTACCAGCTCGGCGACGCCGAGATCGCCTTGCTCCGGGAGATTGCCCGCAAGGATGGCGAGGAACTCAGGCGTGAGGGTCTGAAACCCGTCGAGGGCGAAGCCGCCATAGATCCGTCCCGGGATCATCCGCGGCGTCGCCATACCGTTCAGCAGATGAATGAGCCCGTCGAGGTAGCCGCTGTAGGTGGTCTCCTCAAACGGCGAGTGCAGCGCTTCGCGGATGAGGAGATCGAACACCAGGCGGAAGACGGATTTCTGGGTGCTCGTCTGGTCGAGCAGAGTGCTTCCACCACCGGGCAGCGGTTCGCGCCGGAGGGTTAGTAAAGCGGTTTGCGCTGTGGCCTGGGAGGGCTGCTGCCGGGTCGCAAACCAGTGCAACAGGATCGCGCCCGTAATGGCGATCGCATCGAGATGAGCCTCCCGCAGGATGAGCCCGAAAACGGACTTCGCTGACACAGGCGCTTGCGGATAGATAAGCGTCCGAACGGCCGTGGTCTGGGCGTCGGGCCATGACGCCGAGAATAGATCGGGCGTGAGCATGAGAGCATCACGAAATGCGTAGACGTCCTGGAGCTGGGCGTAGAAGACCTGCGTCCAGCGCACCAGCAGATCGCGGAACCGGTCGATCCCTGTGAGGTCTTCATTCCAGACTGCGGCGGCCAGATAATACGCTTCGTTTCGCATGTGCGTTTGCAAGGCCGGCCAGCTTGCACCTGCTGTCCGCCAATAGACGTCGTCGCCATCGCGCGCCGCCTGACGGATCTCGAAGGAACTGATGATGACCTGCTGAAGCGTTTCCCATGAGGAGACGAAGTGAACGAGAGCATCTTCGTAGGCCCGCAAGTCGGACCCGGCGAGATCGGGCGCGGCGTCCCCGTCGGGCGTTGCAACGACGGCGCGCTTCGTCACCCACGCTTCAAAAGTCGTGACCTGAATTCGGCCAAGCTCGAGGATGTTTGTCAGAACCTTGGGTGGGAACTCGGTTGGATCGCGGGGCCAGAGTCGGACAACGAGAGAATTCATACCGTGCGTGAACCAGCCATCGGCGGTCATCTTGTTGGTCGCAGCCGTATAGGCCCTCCTATACTCGCGTATCCAGTCGAACTCGGGGTTCCTGAACAGTCCGTCGGCGACTTCAGCAAGATTGACGCGGCCTCCGCTTTCATCCTGCCAATTCTGGGCTTCCAGCGCGAAGCTGTGATACTCGGCAGTTTCCTTAAGTGCGTCGTCAAAGCCGTTCGGAAGGCCAGCCTCGATCTGAGCGACGACCTTCGAAACAAGCTGCTCGATGATGTCGGTTGGTCTCGGCAGACTTGCTTCCCGCGGGTCGACCTTGGCGAACCTGAAGCTCAGTCCGATCAGGAAGCGTTCGAGGCGCGTAAGCGCCACGCCGCCCTCGCGGAGAACGAAGTCGAGCTTCTCCTCGTGGACGGTATTGAAGTCCGTCATGACCGCGAGGTGCCCGTCCCAATGCGTGTCGCCGAACCGCCATGCTGGCTGCTTGAGCGTCCGCGCGCGCGTGTGCCAGCGGCGAAGGGCGAAGCCCAACGGCAATAGCCAAACATCGACCAGTCGTGAGGGCGTGGCGAAGTCGCGAGAGATTTCACTTGTGGCGTTTTCGGCGGATGTCATCCCCATGCCGAAGCTGACCAGCGGCCCGGCTTTGAGTTCCTCGGCTCCAATGATTTGAACCGGCGCGTTTCCAAAATACACCGCGAGAAGCCGGCGCTTCACGTCGTGAGGGATGATCTCGCTGGCGCTGTATTGGCGGCGCAGAGCCGCCCTGCTTCGCGATTCGACGAAACGGAGCGTCGTGTTGATGAAGTGCAGGAGGAGGTAGAGGTTCAGAACGAGCCACGCGCCGTGAATTGATGTGACGCAAACCTTGAAGTGGTTGATCCCGGCATCGCCGCCGATAAGAGCGACGAGTGGTTGAATTGGCCAGAACAGTTGGGCGACCAGGGCGCAGCTCAGCAAAATTCCGCTGGCGGCGAGTTCGTACGAATATGACTCGAAATAGTAGAGGCGGACATCGCTGTTCATTGACGAGCCATCGTCCTTTTGGGTCAGGAGCGTGACGACGGCGATGGCGACGGTAAGGACGGCGAGAACGCCCACCTGTGCCGTGAGGAAGAAGCCTGCAAGATCTTTGGTGAAGTCGACGTTTTCGTCGCCGCGGAGCAACCCGGGAAGGTAGCTGTGAATGCCCGCTTCGACGCCGAGCAGAGCAAGCATGCAAACAAGATAGGAAGCGAGAAGCGAGACCACGGTCTGATCGACAAGCCAGACCCGCAGGAACCTGCGGCCGAGTCCGTATCGCGAACGGCGCAGGATTTTGTTCTCGCGGACGAGATCTCGAACGTCGTGGTCGACCCTGGTGCGCAGACTTTGCAATAGGCCGCGGCCCAGGGGCTTAGTCATTGCCGATTCCTGCGTGGTGCGCCGAAGCGTCTCACCTGGGCGCGCATCTTATATCGTTCAACTTGCGGTGAAACTGCGCTGCTCCACCCCGTGCTGAATTTCACTAACGCCTCAATCTCCGGAATTCGGACCTTCCCGACTTCCCCTCAGAGCCCATCCCAGCCGTCACAAGTCGCAGCGCATCGCCGCCGCTATTGTCCCGGCCAGCCCTTGTCGAGCGGCAGCGCCGGGTTGGCGGTGATCTTCAGGGCGGCGCAATGGTGGTAGGTGAAGTCGCCTTCCTTGTTGAGGGGATGCGCCTCCATGAACTGGATGATCTGCAGCGTGCAGAGATCGCAGTTGACGTTCGGCAGCTTGACGTCCGCCTCCCAGAAGGTTCCGTTCGCCGGCCTCTCATGGTGCAGGAACAGGCCGTCGGCCAGCAGCGGCGGCTGCGGATTGGATTCGATCCGGCCGGAGACCGAGAGCACGCCGTGCGGGCCGTCCTTGGTGACCGCGTCGGGGTCCTTGGGCAGCTCCTTGCGATCCAGTGTCGCCAGGGCCACGCGATAGAAGCCGGGGTGGTAGACCGTTTCCTTGATCTTGAGGTGAACCGTACCGCCGCCGGTCAGCGCCGTGACCTTGCCGGTCTCCTTGCCCGCCGTGATCGCCGATACGCCGCACGGCGCGGCCTTCTGCGGATCGCCCAGCACATTGCTTTCGATCCAGGCGTCCGGCGACATCAGGATGAAGTGCGCCGAGGCCGGCGCGACGGCGAGGACCAGCGCGCACGCGCCTAGACCGATCGCGACAAGACGATTCACAGAATGTCCCCCGACTATGAGAACGGCCCACCCACCGTGCGGTGGTTTTTATACGCGACCACGATATTCCAGCAAGCGAACCCTCAGGAATGGGGCGTCGGCATGCGGCGGCGCCGAGATGGTTATCCTCCCGGGTGCAGCCCCGGCGCTTCCTGGCCCGTGCGGCTGACGTATTCCGTATAGCCCCCGCCGTACTGATGGACGCCCTCGGGCGTCAGCTCCAGCACGCGGTTGGAGAGGGCCGCCAGGAAATGGCGGTCGTGCGAGACGAACAGCATGGTCCCCTCGAAGTCCTGGAGGGCGGCGATCAGCATCTCCTTTGTCGCCATGTCGAGGTGGTTGGTCGGCTCGTCGAGCACCAGAAGGTTCGGCGGATCGAACAGCATCTTGGCCATGATCAGGCGCGCCTTCTCGCCGCCGGACAACACGCGGCAGGGCTTTTCGACGTCGTCGCCCGAGAAGCCGAAGCACCCCGCCAGCGTACGAAGGGGGCCCTGCCCCGCCTGCGGGAACGAGCCGTCCAGGGACTCGAAGATCGTCTCTTCGCCGTCCAGGAGGTCCATGGAGTGCTGGGCGAAATAGCCCATCTTGACGCTCGCGCCGATGCTGACCGCACCCTTGTCGGGCGCGTCGGCGCCGGCCACGAGCTTCAGCAGCGTCGATTTGCCGGCCCCGTTGGCGCCGAGCACGCACCAGCGCTCCTTGCGGCGCACCAGGAAATCCAGGCCTTCGTAGATCGGCTGCGCCCCATAGCCTTTGTGCACATTGCGCAGGCTGATGACGTCGTCGCCCGAGCGCGGCGGGCTCCTGAACTCGAACTGTACCGACTGGCGGCGGCGCGGCGCCTCGACGCGTTCGATCTTGTCGAGCTTCTTCACCCGGCTCTGCACCTGGGCGGCGTGCGAGGCGCGCGCCTTGAACCGCTCGATGAACTGGATCTCCTTGGCCAGCATGGCCTGCTGGCGCTCGTATTGCGCCTGGCGCTGCTGCTCGCCGAGCGCGCGCTGCTGGTCGTAGAAATCGAGATCGCCCGAATAGGTGATCAGCGACCCGGCGTCGATCTCGACCACTTTGCCGATGATGCGGTTCATGAAGGCGCGGTCGTGCGACGTCATCAGCAGGGCGCCGTCATAGCTCTTGAGGAAGGCCTCGAGCCAGATCAGGCTTTCCAGGTCGAGGTGGTTGCTGGGCTCGTCCAGCAGCATGCCGTCGGGCCGCATCAGAAGGATGCGGGCCAGCGCCACGCGCATCTTCCAGCCGCCGGACAGCAGACCCACGTCGCCGTCCATGCGTGCCTGGCTGAAGCTCAGGCCGGCCAGCACCTCGCGCGCCCGCGCGTCGAGCGCATAGCCGTCGAGCTCCTCGAACCGCCCCTGCACCTCGCCGTAGCGCTCGATGACGGCGTCCAGCTCATTCGCCCGGTCCGGATCGACCATCGCCGCCTCGAGCGCGGCCATCTCGGCGGCCAGGGCGCTGACGGGCCCGACGCCGTCCATCACCGCGGCGACCGCGCTCTGGCCCGACATCTCGCCGACATCCTGGCTGAAATAGCCGATGGTCATGCCGGGATCGATCGTCACCAGCCCGTCGTCGGGCTGCTCCTGGCCGGTGATCATGCGGAACAGCGTCGTCTTGCCGGCGCCGTTCGGGCCGACCAGTCCCGCCTTTTCCCCCTTCTGCACGCCCATCGAGGCGTCGATGAACAGGATCTGGTGACCGTTCTGCTTGGAGATGTTGTCGAGGCGGATCATGCGGGGGGTCTGCTAGCGCCGGTGGGGGCAGAATGCTAGCCGTGGAGCGATCCTCACGGCGCGCCTTCGAGACCTTCGACGCGGGCGGCATGGGGAACCGAGGGAGTTATCCGACAATGCGGGGACTATCGTGGCGGCGTATTGGACAGGCGGGTTGCATCGCCGCGATCCTTGGGTTTTCCGGCGCGCCGGCGCGCGCCGCCGATCCTAAGGCGATCGGCCAGATCCTGGATGCCTTCGGCAGGGTGCACAGCTTCACCGAAGTGACGATCTCGCCGGACGGCCAGCGCGTGATCTATGGCGACACCGTCACGGCCAAGCGTGATGGCGCGGATGTCGAGGCCGCCGCCCTGTGGATCGCCAACGCCAAGGACGGCGGCGATGTTCACCGGCTGACGGCCTGTCCGGGATCGGTGTGCGATGAGCACGGCGCCGCCTGGTCGCCGGACGGGCGCCGGATCGCCTTCGTGACCGAGGACAAGACGGGGCAGACTCAGATCGCCGTCAGCGACAGCGATGGGCGCGGGGCCAAGGCGGTCACAACGGCGCACGGTCCCGTCGACACCCCGCGCTGGTCGCCCGCCGGCGATCGCCTCGCCTTTCTCTACGCCGAAGGCGCGCCCCGGACGCCGGGTCCGCTCAACCCCCTCGCCCGCGACGCGGGGGAACTGAGCGACACGGTTTACGAGCAGCGGCTCGCGATCGTCTCCGCCGGCGGCGGACAGACCAAAGTGCTGGGTCCGGCCGATCTCAACATCTACGAATACGACTGGTCGCCCGACGGCGGCAGGTTCGCCGTCACCGCCGCGCACGGCTCGGGTGACAACAACTGGTGGATCGCCGAGCTCGATACGCTGGACGCGGAAACCGGCGCCGTCGACGTGCTCCTGCGGCCCAAATTGCAGATGGCCTCTCCCCGCTGGTCCGGCGACGGGCGCCTCATCGCCTACATCGGCGGGATCATGAGCGACGAGGGGATCACCGGCGGGGACATCTATGTCATCGCCGCCGCCGGCGGCGCGCCCACCGATGTGACGCCGGGCCTGGGCGCGACCGTGCAGACCTTGACCTGGAACCATTCGACCTCGGCGCTCATCGCGACGGAATTTGCCGCCGGCGACGAGGTGCTGGCGTCGGTCGATGTCGGCGCCAGGTCGCAACGCGAGCTCTGGCGCGCGCCGCGGATGATCTGGGCGAACACCGTGTTCGGCCTTGCGCCGGGCGACACCGGTGTTTCGCTGTCCAGGGACGGCGCCGTCTCGGCCGTGATCGCCCAGTCCTATACGGCGCCGCCGGAGATCGAGGTCGGCCCTCCTGGTCAGTGGAAACCCATCACGCACGCCAATGCCGGTGTGCACCCCATGACCGGTCCCGCCCGCAATGTGTCCTGGAAGAGCGATCAGTTCACGGTTCAGGGCCTGTTGATCGCGCCGCCGTCCGTGACGCCGGGCCAGCGCTATCCCCTGGTGGTGGAGGCGCACGGCGGCCCGTCGTTCGCCCACTACCCGATCTTCCCGGCCTCGCCTTTCTCGTTCGACGCGGCCCTGGCGAGCGTGGGATACTATGTGTTCAAGCCCAATCCGCGCGGCAGCTACGGCCAGGGCGCGGCGTTCGAGCAGGCGAACATCAAGGATTTCGGCGGCGGCGATCTGCGCGACGTGCTCGCCGGGCTCGACTATGTGCAAACCCTCGCGCCCATCGACCCGAACCGCGTGGGGATCACCGGATGGAGCTACGGCGGCTATATGACGATGTGGGCCGTCACCCAGACCCACCGCTTCAAGGCCGCGGTCTCCGGAGCCGGCCTTTCCGACTGGCTCAGCTACTATGGCACCAACAGCATCGACACCTGGATGCTGCCGTTCTTCGGCGCGTCGATCTACGACGACCCGAAGGTCTACGAGAAAAGCTCGCCGATGACGTTCATCAAGAACGTCCAGGCGCCGACCCTGCTGGTCGCCGGCGACCGGGACGCGGAAGTACCCATCACGCAGTCCTACGAATACTGGAACGCGCTGAAGCGGCTGGGGGTCAAGACGGCGTTCGTGGTCTACCCCGACGAAGGCCATCTGTTCTTCAAGCCCGCCGATCAGGCCGATACGATGACGCGCCTGGTCGACTGGTTCGACCGGTACCTGAAGACGCCTTAGCATCGATGAACCGCCGGACCAAAGCCGCCGTCCGGGCCTGAGCCAAGTCCCGCCGCCGCTCCCTACAAATTCAGCAGCGCCGGGTCGCCGCCTTGCGCGGCGATGTTGACGCTGACGGCGCGCTCCACCGCGTAGCGGGTCAGGGCGTGCGGGCCGCCGGCCTTGGGGCCGGTGCCTGAGAGGCCCTCCCCGCCGAACGGCTGCACGCCGACGACCGCGCCGATGATAGAGCGGTTGACGTAGACGTTGCCGGCCGGGACCAGAGCCTGCACCCGCCGGGCGAAGCCCTCGATCCGCGAGTGGACGCCCAGCGTCAGGCCGTAGCCCTTGGCCGCCAGGGCGGCGCAGGCGGCGTCGAGCCGCTCGGGATCGTAGCGCACCACGTGCAGCACCGGGCCGAACACTTCGCGGCCCGGCAGGTCGGCCAGCGGGATCTCGGCCAGCACCGGGGCGAAGAAGGTCCCGTCGGTCTCGGGCGCGGTGAGCCGTTTCAGCACCCGGCCGCCGGCCTCGAGGCCCGCCAGGTGCTTGTCCAGCGCGGCCTGGGCGTCCGCGTCGATCACCGGGCCGACGTCGGTGGCGAACAGGGCCGGATCGCCGAGCACCAGCGCATCCATCGCACCCTTCAGGCCCTCGATGGTCTCGTCCGCCGTGTCCACCGGCAGGAACAGAAGGCGCAGCGCCGAACAACGCTGGCCGGCCGAGCCGAAGGCCGACAGGATCACGTCGTCGATCACCTGTTCGCGCAGCGCCGTGGTGTCGACGAACATGCCGTTCAGGCCGCCGGTCTCGGCGATCAGCGGAATGATCGGGCCGTTGCGCGCCGCGAGGCCCCGGTTGATGGCCCAGGCCGTCTCCGTGCCGCCGGTGAAGGCGACGCCGGCGAGGTCGGCATGAGCGGTCAGGGCCGCGCCGACGGTCTCGCCGCGCCCAGGCAACAGGTGCAGCAGGCGCGCGTCCAGCCCCGCGCGGTGATAGAGCCGCACGGCTTCGGCGGCGATCAGCGGGGTCTGCTCGGCCGGCTTGGCCAGCACGGCGTTGCCGGCGGCGAGGGCCGCGGCGATCTGGCCGGTGAAGATGGCCAGCGGGAAGTTCCACGGCGAGATGCAGACGAACACCCCGCGCCCGTGCAGCTCCAGCGCATTGGTCTCGCCGGCCGGTCCGACCAGGGGCGTCGGCGCCGAGAACTGCCGCTCGGCCAGAAGGGCGTAGTAGCGGCAGAAGTCGGCGGCCTCGCGCACCTCGCCGATGGCGTCGGGCCAGGTCTTGCCGGCCTCGCGCACGCACAGCGCCGCCAGCCGGTCGCGGTTGGTCTCCAGCGCATCGGCCATGCCGCGCAGCACGACCGCGCGCTCGGCCCCGCCGTGGGCGTCCCACGCCGGCTGGGCGGCCTTGGCGGCGGCGAACGCGGCGTCGATGTCCTCGCCGGTCGCCTCGCACGTCTGGCCGACGATCACCCGGTGATCGGCGGGGCTGCGCACCGGGCCGACCGGCAGACGCGACGGCGATCGGCCGGAGACGATCGGTCCGGCCGACAGCGGCTCGGCGTCCAGCGCCGTCAACGCCGCGTCCAGCCGCGCCCGCTCGGCGGCGACGCTGACGTCCGCGCCCCTGGAGTTCAGCCGGTCGCCGTACATGTGGCGCGGGGTGGGGATACGGGCGTGCGGCCCCGGATGGGCCTCCACCGCCGCGATCGGATCGGCCACCACCTGCTCCACCGGCACGCGCTCGTCGAGCAGGGCGTGGACGAACGAAGTGTTGGCCCCGTTTTCGAGCAGCCGGCGCACCAGATAGGGCAACAGGTCCTCGTGCCCGCCGACGGGGGCGTAGGCGCGGAGGGTGATCCCGTCATAGAGGTCGTCGGCCGCCTGGTAGAGCGCCTCGCCCATGCCGTGCAGGCGCTGGTGTTCGATCTTCACCCTGCGGGTCTTGGCCATGCGGTGCACCGCGGCCAGGGTGTGGGCGTTGTGGGTGGCGAACTGGGCGTAGAGGTGCGGCGCGGCCTCGATCAGGGCGCGGGCGGCGACCAGATAGCAGAGGTCGGTGGCGGGCTTGGTGGTGAAGACCGGATAGTCGGGCCGGCCGGCCACCTGGGCGCGCTTGATCTCGGTGTCCCAGTAGGCGCCCTTGACCAGCCGCACCATCAGCCGGCGACCGGAGTCCCTGGCCAGCTCGGCCACCCGGCGGATCGTTTCCGGCGCCCGCTTCTGATAGGCCTGCACCGCCAGACCCAGGCCGGTCCAGTCGCCGAGTTCGGGCTCGCGCGACAGCCGATCGAGCAGCTTCAGCGACAGGGCGAGGCGATCAGCCTCTTCGGCGTCGATGGTGAAATTGATGTCGTGGCGGGCGGCGATCGCCGCCAGGCGCAGCACGCGCGGATAGAGCTCGTCCCACACGCGCGCTTCCTGTGTCGCCTCATAGCGCGGCGAAAGCGCCGACAGCTTCACCGAGATGCCGTGGCCGGTTTCAGGTCCGGCGCCGCCCGCGTTCTTGCCGACCGTCTCGATCGCGGCGGCGTACGACCGTTCGTAGCGCTCGGCGTCGGCGGCGGTGCGTGCGCCCTCGCCCAGCATGTCGAACGAGCAGAGGTAGCCGTCCTTCTTGGCCCGCTTCAGCGCGTCGCCGATGGTGCGGCCCAGCACGAACTGCTCGCCCATGATGCGGATCGCCTGGGCCACCGCGGCACGGATCACCGGCTCGCCGACCCGGTTCGCCAGCCGCTTCACGAAGCCGGCGGCGTCGCGCTTGGTCTCCTCGTCCACAT
>Ga0302314_10014381_pt1 | contig 13555 bp, 13 predicted proteins | sample III_Palsa_N2_3_FD_200533 | JGI IMG/M metagenome (GOLD analysis project Ga0302314, IMG submission 200533) | Peat permafrost microbial communities from Stordalen Mire near Abisko, Sweden - III_Palsa_N2_3 | ecosystem: Environmental > Terrestrial > Soil > Palsa > Peat permafrost | place: Sweden...
GAATCAAAATTATGTCCGAAGGCGAGCCGACCAAAAAGCTCGTCGAACGGCCGCATGACGTGCGCCGCGTAGGGCGCGCGCTCGGCCAGACGGCCGCGCCAAACCTCGACCGCGGGCGCCGGCGGCTGATCGATCTCCATCTCGAAGTAGCGATACATCAGCGTCCGGCCGGGATGCCGGCCATCGAGAAGACCTCGCCCGCGATAAAGGACCGCTGCGCCAGCCAGGCTTCAGCCTGGGCGCGTTCGGCTGACCCGCCTGGGCAGAGCGTTCCGGACGCATAGGTCGCGCAAAGATAGCGGACGATCGTGCGCGATTCCCAGATCGCGGCCGCGCCGTCCTTCAGCACTGGAATGCGCCCGTGCGGGTTCATTGCCCGGAACGCCGGATCGCTGAGCCCACCCACGTCGCCGCCGGCGTCGACATGCTCGAACTCAAGTCCGAGCTCGCCGAGAGTCCAGAGCACCTTCTGCACATTGATCGAATTGCGCCGGCCCCAGAGGGTGATCATGAGAATTTGCGTCCTCCGCCACCGCATCGCCTTCGCGGTTATCCAATGCTTAAGGCCACGCGGGCGACCATCGCACTCCGATTTCCTGGGCCCGCGGGAGTCCCTTTGCGTAACCTCATCGCTGCTGTCGAGCGTGTCGATCCCCTCGTGGTCTCCGGCCGCGTGGCGGCGGTCAACGGCCTGCTGATCGAGGCGCGCGGCGGTTTGACGCGGCTCTCGATCGGCGCCCGCGCCGAGGTGACGCGCCGCGCCGCGCCGCCGCTGGAGGCGGAAGTCGTCGGCTTCCGCGAAACCCGCGCGCTGCTGATGCCGTTCGGTCCGCTGGAAGGGATCGCGCCCGGCGCCGAGATCCGCATCCGGCCCGAGGGCGCGGTCGTGCGGCCGACGCGGGCGTGGCTCGGCCGGATCATCGACGCCTTCGGCCAGCCGATCGACGGCAAGGGCCCGCTGCGGCAGGGGCTCGCCGCCTATCCGCTGCGCGCCGCGCCGCCGCCGGCGCATTCCCGCGGTCGAGTGGGCGAGCGGCTGGAGCTGGGCGTGCGCGCCATGGACGTCTTCACCACCTGCTGCCGCGGCCAGCGACTCGGCGTCTTCGCTGGGTCTGGCGTCGGCAAGTCGGTGCTGCTCTCGATGCTGGCGCGCCACGCCGCCTGCGACGCGGTCGTCGTCGGCCTGATCGGCGAGCGGGGCCGCGAGGTGCGCGAGTTCATCGAGGAGACGCTGGGGCCGGAAGGTCTGAGGCGCGCCATCGTGGTCGTCGCCACCTCCGACGAGCCGGCGCTCAAGCGACGCCAGGCCGCCTACATGACCCTCGCCATCGCCGAGTACCTGCGCGACCAGGATCTCGAGGTGCTGTGCCTGATGGACAGCGTCACTCGCTTCGCCATGGCCCAGCGCGAGATCGGCCTCGCCGCCGGCGAGCCGCCGACCACCAAGGGCTATACGCCCACGGTCTTCTCCGAGCTGCCGAAGCTGCTGGAACGCGCCGGTCCTGGCCCGGTGCGGCCCGATGGCGCGGTCGCCGGCCCGATCACCGGTCTCTTCACCGTGCTGGTCGACGGCGACGACCACAACGAGCCGATCGCCGACGCCGTGCGCGGCATCCTCGACGGCCACATCGTCATGGAGCGCGCCATCGCCGAGCGTGGCCGCTTCCCGGCCATCAATGTGCTGAAGTCGATCAGCCGCACCATGCCCGGCTGCCAGACGCCGCTGGAGCGCGAGACGGTGGCGCAGGCGCGCACCAGCCTCGCCGCCTATGCCAACATGGAAGAGCTGATCCGGATTGGCGCCTACCGGACGGGCGCGGACCCGCAGGTCGACCGCGCCATCGCGCTCAATCCAGCGCTCGAAGGGTTCCTGTCGCAGGACAAGGACGACTACACCAGCCTTCCCGACGCCTTCGACAGGCTCGACGGAATCCTGGACGGGGTCGCCCGATGAGGTGGGCCGATCAGCTGATCAAGCTCTCCAACTTCGAGCTGGAGCTGCTGCAAACGCGCCTCGCCGACGTGGTGGATCGGCGCACCAGGGCCGAGCTGAAGCTGGTGGTGCTGACGGCGGAGGGCGAGTCCGAACTGGCGTTCGCCCGCAAGGATCCGGAAGCCGCCTGGCGGCTCGGCGCGTTCCGCGAGGGCCTCAAAATCCGCAAGGCCGCCGCCCAGCGCGAGATCGATCTCGTCGCCACCGAGGAGTCCGGGGTTCGCGACGCGCTCACCGAGGCGTTCGAGAAACTGAAGAAGTACGAGCACGTGGCCGAGAACAGCCGCCTCGCCGAAGTCCGCGAGACCGCGCGGCGCGAGAACGCCGTCCTCGACGAGATGGGCCTGAGGCGCGCCGTGGGACGCAGATGACGCGCCGACCCCACCCGGACCCGCGCCTGCATCGCCGGGCCTTCGTCGCGTCCGGTCTCGCGCTGGCCGCCTGCGCGCCAAAGGCCGAGAGTCAGCCGCCGGTCGCGATCCGGCCGCTGAAGGCCGTCGCGCCGTTCCCGGTGGGGAGCTGCATCCAGTCCTCGCAGCTCGACGATCCGGCGCTCGCCGCCCTCTACGCCGCCCAGGTGAACCAGCTCACGCCCGAGTGGGAGCTGAAGATGGAATATGTGGTGCTGCCGGACGGGACCTACCGCTTCGACGCGCCCGACCGCATCGCCGCCTTCGCCGCCGACAACGGCATGCGGTTCTTTGGCCACACCCTGGTCTGGTATTACGAGAAGCCTGACGTCTTCATACGGCTGGAGGGCGACGCCTTCCGCGACGCCTACGCCGCCTACATCCAGGCCGTGGTTGGGCGCTATCGCGGGCGGGCCGTCGCCTGGGACGTCGTCAACGAACAGGTGACCGAGGACGGCGATGGGCTGCGCGACAGCCTCTGGAGCCAGCGGCTCGGGCAGATCGAGCATATGCGTCTCGCCTACGAGCTGGCGCACGCCTCGGACCCGGGCGCGACGCTGTTCCTCAACGACTATTTCCTCGAGAGCAAACCGAACAAGCGCGCCACATTTCTGAAGCTCGCCGAGTCGCTGCTGAAGGCCGGCGCGCCGCTGATGGGCCTCGGATCCCAGACCCACCTCTCCGCCGACCTGCCGCCCGGCGCGATCACGACCGCTCTGAAGGACATCGCCAGCCTCGGCCTCAAGGTGCGCGTGTCCGAGATGGACGTCTCGCTGGCCCGCGTCCCCGGCCTGGTGAATCTACGCCCCGAACTCGAGCGCAAGCAGCGCGCGCTCTACGCCGAGGCGGCCGAGGCCTACTCGACCTTGCCGCGCCAGCAGCAGTTCGATTTCACCTTCTGGGGCCTGGAGGACTCGCAGTCCTGGCTGGTGCGCGAGAACCCGGTGGATAACCCACTGCTCTTCGACAACGCCGGCCGCCCGAAACCAGCCGCCGCGGCCTGGGAAGCGGCGCTGAGGCGCTAGGCGCGTGGCGGACCGCGCATCTGCTCTTCTTCAGCGACGCGGCGCAGGGCGGTAAGATCGTCGCCGATGCGGAAAATCACCACATAGAATTCGCAGAACGCCCGCCACAACAGCCCGCCAGCCAGCACCAGCAGCAAGCCGCCGATCAGGCTCGGAATGGCGAGCAACAGGGTTTCCAGGCTGCGTTCGCGGATGGCGATGCCAACGGAGGCGCCGATAACGCCGAAGGCCGCGAGCACGATGACGCCGAGCCCGCACCAATAGACGAGATGGATCACCGGGCCGGTGATCATCCGTTCGAACGTCAACAGACTCGAAAGCCCGCCGCGCTGGACCCTTCGCGGCGCGCCACCCCTGGCAGGTCCCATGACCGACTAATCCCCGCGCGGCGCTTGGCCGCCGATTTGCCGGCATGGCTACCAGCGCGAGCGCCCGGCCGCAATGGCGAGCGACCGCGACCCCGGCGCGATGCCGGGGCCGCGGTGGGGCCGCCTTAGTGGCTGCCCGCGGCCGGATGCAGCATGCCCGTGATCTGGGCTTGGGTCATGTTGATCGTCGCCGCGCCATCGCCGGCGCCCAGCCGGTCGGACGGCACCTGGAACGTATCGGTTCCCATCTTGATAACCGCCATCTGCTGACCGTTCGCACCGGCGTTGAGGCTGGTGATGGAGCCGATGGTCGCGCCGGTGTTATCCTTCACTGGCTCGCCGGCGCTCAGCGTGGCGGCGGCGCCGGCGGTCGCGCTGGTGTTTGCGCCGGACGTGCTGGCCGACGGAGCGTTCGTGCCCGACGGCATGCTGCTCGAGGGCATGCTGGAGGACGGCATGCTGTCGCTGCCCGACGGCATCGAGCTCTGGGGCATTGAGGACGAGCCCGTCGGCGGCGTGGCGCCTTGGGTCTGGGCTACTGCTTGGCCGGCTATCGCCAGAGCGATACCAGCGGCAACGAAAGGCGAAACTGAGCGCATGAAAATCTCCCTGAGTGCGTCCCCCCGCTGAAAAGGGAATGGCTTTTGGCCAAGATCGTTCCGACGTTTATTCGTCCAGGTCGCCCGCGAGCGACTGGCCGTCAGATCGATCCCAGGGTTTTCAGGCGTGCTTTGGGGTGGATTTCGTTCTGGCTCAGCACCACGGTCTGGCCGCGGAATCGCTCGACGATGGAGCGGATGTAGGGCCGCACCAGCGGGCTGGTGAGCAGCACCGGACTCTCGCCTTGCAGCGCCGCTCGCTCGAAGGTTTCGCGCACCGAGCGGATGAATTCCTGCAGCTTCGAGGGCGCCAGGGCGAGCTGCTTGTCGTCGCCCTGGCCGATCAGCGCCTCGGCGAAAGCGGTCTCCCAGTCCGGCGACAGCGAGATGATCGGCAGCGAACCGTCGTCCGAACGGTTCGCCCAGCAGATCTGGCGTCCCAACCGGGCGCGGACCTGCTCGACGAGGTTGATGATCGAGTTGGTGTGCGGCGCGGCCTCGGCGATGCCTTCGAGGATGGTGGGCAGGTCGCGGATCGAGACCCGCTCCTTCAGCAGCGCCTGCAGCACGCGCTGCACGGTGCTGGCGGTGGCGACCGAGGGGATCAGGTCCTCGACCAGCTTCTTCTCCTCGGCCGAGAGGTCTTTCAGCAGCTTCTGCACCTCGCCATAGGAGAGCAGGTCCGGCATGTTCTCCTTGAGGATCTCGGTGAGGTGCGTGGTCAGCACGGTGGCGGGATCGACGGTGGTGTAGCCGCGGAAGGTCGCCTCCTCGCGCAGCGACTCGTCGATCCAGGTGGCTGGCAGGCCAAACGCCGGTTCTCGCACGTGTTCACCGGGCAGTTCCACCTGGCCGCCGCGCGGGTCCATCGCCATCAGCTTGCCCAGGCGCACCTCGCCCGTGCCGACCTCCATCTCCTTGATCCGGATCGCATAGCCCTGATTGTTGAGCCGCATGTTGTCGAGGATGCGCACCGGCGGCATCACAAAGCCGAAGTCGGCGGCGAGCGTCTTGCGCAGCGCCTTGATCTGGTCGGTGAGCCGGCGGCCCTCGAGGTCGTTGATCAGGTGCAGGAGGCCGTAGCCGAGCTCGATCTTGACGTCGTCGATGGCGAGGCTGGCGGAGATCGGCTCTTCCTTTGCCTCCGTCGTCGTCTTCGGCGCCTCGACGACCGGGTGGGCTAGGGCCTGCGAACGCCGCCACGCCAGCACGCCGGCGCCGATCGAGAGCGCGGCGAACGGCAGGATCGGCATGCCGGGGATAAGGGCGATGACGCCCGACGCGGCCGAGACCATGCCAAGGCTGGTCGGGTTCATGGCCAGCTGCGCCACTAGCGCCTTGTCGGCCGACCCCTCGACACCGGACTTCGAGACCAGCAGGACGGCGGCGATGGAGATGATCAGCGACGGGATCTGGCTCACCAACCCGTCGCCGATGGTCATGATCGTGTAGCTGGAGAAGGCTTGCTGCAGCGGCAGCTTGTGCTGCGCCACGCCGATCAGGATGCCGCCCGCGACATTGATCGCCACGATCAGCAGTCCAGCCATGGCGTCGCCGCGCACGAACTTCGAAGCGCCGTCCATGGCGCCGAAGAAGGTCGATTCCTGCTCCAGCTCCTTTCGACGTTTCTTGGCTTCCTCCTGGTTGATCAACCCTGACGACAGGTCGGCGTCGATCGCCATCTGCTTGCCGGGCATCGAATCGAGGGTGAAGCGCGCCGCGACCTCGGCGATCCGTGACGAGCCGCGCGTCACCACGACGAAGTTCACGATCACCAGAATGGCGAAGACGATGACGCCGATGACGAAGTTGCCATGCATCATCAGCTCGCCGAAAGCCTGGATGATGTGGCCCGCGCCGTCCGTGCCCTCGTGGCCGTGCCCCAGGATCAGCCGTGTCGAGGCGATGTTCAATCCCAGTCGGAACAGGGTCGCCATCAAGAGCACGGTGGGAAAGGCGGTGAACTCCAGCGGCTTCTTGATCAGCAGCGAGGTCATCAGGATCAGGACCGAGCTGATAATCGAGATCGCCAGCAGCATGTCGAGCAGGAACGCCGGGATCGGCAGGATCAGCAGGACGATGATCCCGACGATGCCGATGGCGAGCGCCACCTCGCCACGCGCCACCCAGCCCCAGACCTCGCGGGCGTTGGGGGCCGACCCGCGGAGCGTTTGCAGCGAGAGGTCAGCCATGCCGGGCGTCGGCCAGCCGGAGGGGCGCGCCGGCGATCACGCCGCGGTGGAAAGGATGTGCGCCAGGCATCAAGCCGCGCTCGCCGCGCTTTGCTGCGGCGGCGGCACCATCACGCCGGCGTCGGAATATTCCTTCAGCTTGTTGCGCAAGGTGCGGATTGAGATGCCGAGGATATTGGCCGCGTGCGTGCGGTTGCCGAGGCAGTGGCTGAGCGTCTCGATGATCAGTTGTTGCTCGACGGCCGCCACGGTCTGGCCGACGAAGGCGCGGCTGGCGGCTTCCGCGGCCATCGAAGCCGCGCGGGCGGTCTCCGCCGCAGGCGAGGCCGGCATCGGCGCGCCATCCGGCAAGCGGATGGCGAAATCCTCGATCTCGGGACCGGACGACAACAGCACCGCGCGGTGCAGGGCGTTCTCGAGTTCGCGCACATTGCCCGGCCAGCGGTGCGAGAGCAGGCGTTGACGCGCGCCGGCCGAGATCGGCCGGTCCGGCACGCCGTTGGCGGTGGCGTATTTGCGGGCGAAGTGATCGGCGAGCGCGATGATGTCGCCGGGCCGTTCGCGCAGCGCAGGCAGCCGCAGGTTCACCACGTTCAGCCGGTAAAGCAGGTCCTCTCGGAACGTCCCGTTGCGCACCGCTTCGGTCAGGTCGCGGTTGGAGGTGGCGATCACGCGGATATCGACCTTGACCGGCTTGCCGCCGCCCACGCGGTCGATCTCGCGCTCCTGCAGCGCGCGCAACAGCTTGGCCTGCAGCCGGCCGTCCATCTCGGAGATTTCATCCAGCAGCAGTGATCCGCCGCTGGCTTCCTCGAACTTGCCGATCCGCCGCGCCACCGCGCCGGTGAAGGCGCCCTTCTCGTGGCCGAACAGTTCGCTCTCGAGCAGGTTCTCCGGGATCGCGGCGCAGTTGACCGAGATGAACGGACGGTTGGCGCGGCGCGACTTGGAGTGCAGGTAGCGCGCCATCACCTCCTTGCCGACGCCGCTTTCGCCGGTGATCAGGATTGAAGCCTCGGAGGCCGCCACCTGGTCGGCGAGCGTGATCACCGCCTGCATCGACGGGTCGCGGGCGATCATCGGCCGGTTGTCGTCGGAGACGGCCGCCAGCACGGCCGCGATCAGGTCGGCTTCCGGGGGGAGCGGGATGAACTCCTTGGCGCCGGCGCGGATGGCGTCCGCGGCGCGGCGCGGGTCGGCCCCGACGCCGCAGGCCACCACCGGCACCCGGATCCGCTCGGCTTCGTTGGCGGCGATCAGAGCGGCGATGTCGAGTTCGTAGTCGACCATCAGCAGGTCCGCGCCCTGTCCGGCGCGCAGGGCGTAGGTGGCGGCCTCGCAGGTCTCCACGTGAGCCACCTTCGCCCCGGCTGCCATGGCCAGCTTCACCGCGTTCGAGAGCTGCCCGCTAAGGCGCCCGACGACTAGCAGCCGCATGTTGTTCTCCCTGCAAAAACCACGGCCTAGACCGCGGCGTCCCCGTCCTTGATGATTTCCGTCATGGTCACGCCAAGCCGGTCCTCGACGACCACCACCTCGCCGCGCGCGACGAGGCGGTTGTTCACGTAGATATCGATCGCCTCGCCGACCTTGCGGTCGAGTTCGAGCACGCTGCCCTGGCCCAGCTGCAGCAGCTGGGCGACCGAAAGGTGCGCGCGGCCGAGCACGGCCGAGATGTTCACTGGCACGTCGAAGACCGGCGCGAGGTCGCTGGCGGTCTTGTCCTCACCCTCGCCGACGCTCCCAAGTCCGCCGGATGGCCCGAACTCGTCGAGCTTCAAGTCTTTATCAGCCATGACGGACCTCATTGGCGGTGTCGGTTGAATCGGGAAGGGCGAGCGCTTCGGCGTGCAGGCCCTCGGCGGCGAGGGCGCCTTCCAGCGCTTCGGAGATGCGGACGGCGGCGGCGGCCGGGTCGAACGCGGCCGATCCGTCGCCCCAGTCGAGGCCGAAGGCGGCGGGCGCCATGCCGGGATCGGCGCGGGCGAGTATCTGGCCGGGATAGCCGATCGCTTCGGCCGTCTCGGTGAGCGCGGCCTGCAGCCGCTCCAGCAGCGCCGGCGGGGCGCGCAGGGTCAGCCGCGGCGTCGCCTCGACCTCACGGGCCAGCGCCACCAGGGCCGCTTGCAGCGGCGCTTCGGGGAAGCGATCGCACGCGGCATCGGCGATCTGCCTGGCGCAGGCCAGCGCCAGTTCCGCCGCGCCGGCGCGATGCTCGTGCGCGGCCACCGTCAGCGTTGGCAAAGCGGTCTTGGCCGCCTGGGCGAGGTCGGCGAGCGCGCGAGCGGTCTGGGCCTCGATGCGTTGCATCGCCGCGGCGTCGCCCTCGGCGCGCGCCCTGGCGGTCAGGGCCTCGACCTCTTCGGCGCCGAAGAGGCGCTTGTATGGCTTCGCCGCCGGCGGATTGGGGCCGTCGAAGTCGTTGTCGAAGGTATATTTGCGCGGCTCGGACATCAGTAGATCAACTCGTCATCGCCGCCGGCGCCGACCAGCATGATCTCGCCCTTCGCGGCGAGGTCCTTGGCCACCTGCACCATGGCCATCTGCGCCGCGTCGACGTCGCGCAGACGGACCGGACCCATGCTTTCCATGTCCTCGCGCATGATCTTGGCGGCGCGCTCGGACATGTTGGAGAAGAACATCTCGCGCAGGGCGTCGGATGCGCCTTTCAGCGCCAGGCCGAGCTGGTCCTTCTCCACCGCGCGCAACAGCGTCTGCACGCCGCCCGGATCGAGCTTGGAGAGATCCTCGAACACGAACATCAGCGCGCGGATGCGCTCGGCGCTCTCGCGGTTGCGCTCTTCCAGGGCGGCGATGAAGCGGCTCTCGGTCTGGCGGTCGAAGCTGTTGAAGATTTCCGCCATCATCTCGTGGCTGTCGCGCTTCGACGTGCGCGCCAGGTTGGACATGAATTCGGTGCGCAGGGTCTGTTCGATCTTGTCGAGGATCTCGCGCTGCACCGGCTCCATGCGCAGCATGCGCATCACGCATTCGAGGGCGAAGTCCTCGGGCAGCGCCGCCAACACCCGCGCGGCGTGCTCGGATTTGATCTTCGAGAGGATCACCGCGACGGTCTGCGGGTATTCGTTCTTGAGGTAGTTGGCGAGCACGGCCTCGTTCACGTTGCCGAGCTTGTCCCACATGGTCCGACCCGCGGGGCCGCGGATCTCCTCCATCAGGTTGTCGACCTTGTCCTGCGGCATGAAGGCCGCCAGCAGCTTCTGGGTCTGCTCGTACGAGCCCATGATCGCCCCGGCGCCGGACATGCCGGAGACGAATTCCATCAGCAGTTCTTCGACCACCGAAGAGGTGACCGTGCCAAGGCTGGCCATCGCCTGGGAGACTTCCTTGATCTCCTCCTCGTCCAGCGAGCGCCAGATCGTGGCGTGATCCTCGCCGAGCGACAGCAGGATCACCGCCGCCTTTTCGGGCCCGGTCAGCCGCGTGGCGTCGACAACCGACTTACCTTTGCGCGGGACCAGACTCATGCGGACTCGTGCAGCCAGCTACGGAGGATCGAAACCGATTCCTCCGGGTGCTTGTCGACGAACTCCGAAACCCGCTTGATCGAGGACGCCTTCACTTGGCCTTCGATACGGGCGATGTCGATCTTGTGGTCAAGTTCGGGGCTGGGCAGGGCCAGCGGTTGGCCGGTGGCCGCGTCGAGCGTCATCGTGTGGCCCTCGGGCGTCGTCACCACCCGCGTGGTGATCATGCCAGGTCCGCCCGCCGCCATCAGTTGGGTCCCCGTCGCCGCCGAGCGGATCAGCGGCCGCAGGACGAAGAACAGGATCAGGATCGCCACCAGCGCCAGCACGCCGAGCTCGACGGTGCGCATGATATCGTTCTTGTCGAAGCCCATCAGCGGGCTCGAGGCGGCCACGCCCTCGCCGTCCTCGGCGTCGGCGAAGCGCACATTCACGACCTGCAACTGGTCGCCGCGGTCGGTCGAAAAGCCCATCGCCGCCTTCACCAAGTCATTGAGGTGCTGCATCTCCTCGGCCGAGCGCGCCGAATAGGGTCCGGGCTTGCCGTCCTTGCCCACCGCCGTGACGCCGTCGACCGCCACCGCCACCGACAGCCGTTTCACCGTGCCCGGCTGCTGCACCTGCGTGGTGGTGGTCTTGGAGATTTCGTAGTTGGTGGTCGACTCCGAGCCGGTGTTCTCGCTGCCGGTTGGATTGCTCGACGAGGCGGTGTTCGTGCTGCCGGGGATGTTGGTCGACGCCGACGCCCCGCTGGCCGAGGCGTTCTGATTGTCCTTGGCGTTGGTCTCATTGGTCTGGGTGGACCGGACCACCTGTCCATCGGGATCGTATTTTTCCTCCTGGGTGGTGACCTGGGCCATATCGACGTCGGCGCTCACCTGGACACGCGCCTTGCCGGCGCCGACGACGCCTTCGACCAGGTTCTTGATCCGCGCCCGGATGCCGTCCTCGATCGCGGCCTTGGCGTCCTGCGCCGCCTTGCCGCCGACCGATGAATCGCCCTCTGCGGACAGGGTCTTGCCATGCTGGTCGATCACCACCACGCGCTCGGGCTTCAGGTCGGGCACCGCGCCGGCGACGAGGTTCTGCACCGCGTGCACCTGGTCGGTTGAAGGCTCGCGCGCCCCCACGCCGATGGTCACCGACGCCGAAGCCTGGTCGGGAGAGTCCTGAAAGAGTTGCCGCTCCGGCAGCACCAGGTGGACGCGGGCGAAGGTGACGCCGTCGAGGGCGCGGATCGTGCGCGCCAACTCACCCTCGGTCGCCCGCTTCATATTGAGCTGCTGGACGAAGTCGGTCTGGCCCAAGGCGCTCTGGGAATCGAAGATCTCATAGCCGACCGAACTGGCCGTCGGCAGGCCCTTGCCGGCGAGCATGAGGCGTGCGCTGGCGACCTTGTCGCGCGAGACCATCACCGTCGAGCCGTCGCCGCGAAGCTCGTATTTGACCCCCGCCTGATCGAGCGCCTGGGTGATCGACCCGGCTTCGCGCAGGTCGAGGTTGGAATAGAGCAGGCTCATCGGCGGCGCGGCCAGATTGAGCAGGATGGTGATGATCAGCGCCGCGCCGCCGCCGCCGACGCCGAGGAGGACCGCCAGCCGGCCGACGCCGAACCGCTGCAATGCCGCAAAGAATGAGTTCACCTGAAGACGCCCACGGTCCTTGCCCAACCCACGCGGCTCGGCCTTCTAGGCTCCCGTCGCTAGGCAGGATTTACCCAGTGCAAGGTAAACGCGGGGTTTAAGATTGGCCGCGGCGCGCGTGCGAAACGTCGCATATGGGTCACGAACGGGAATGGCCCGCGCCGAAATAGAAGCGGCCGCGCCTTCGGGGGAAAGGCGCGGCCGCGAGGTCGCCAAAGTCCTTGGGGGAGGTCTTAGCGATACTGCTGAAGACGGGTGGTCCTGAGGCCGGCCAGTCCGTGACGATCGATCGACTGCTGCCAGCCGAGGAATTCCTCGTTGGTCAGCGAATAACGCTCACAGGCTTCGTCCAACGACAGCAGGCCGCCGCGGACAGCCGCGACCACCTCCGCCTTGCGGCGGATAACCCAGCGCTGGGTGTTGGCCGGCGGCAAGTCAGACAGGGTCAAGGGCGCACCGGTTGGCCCGATGACATACCTTTCACCCCGACTGTTTGTGCGCTGCTGTTGCAACATGGCTTTACGCCCTTCTCACCATCACCATTGGCGACGGACAATAGGACGCGGGCAATAACGACGACTTAATCGCGGTAGTTAACGTAGACCTAACCATCGCGACGTTCCCCGCGGTATATTTTGGAAGGGTTTTGTACACCTTCGTTAACTGCCAATGAAGCCGCACCTTTACTGGATGATCTGTAGAAGATCTTGCATCATCTGATCGGCGGTCGTGATGATTTTCGAAGACGCCGAGTAGGCGCTCTGGCTGGTGATCAGACTAGTGAGCTGAGACGACAGGTCGACCGTCGAGCCTTCCAGGTTGAAAGGGTCGATCGAGCCGGCGCCGCCCTGGCCGGGCGTGTCGAGCGTGTAGGAACCGCTGCTTTGCGAAACTTGGTAGGCGTTGTCGTTGACGGCGGACATGCCGTCCGGGTTGGGGAACGTGGCTATGGCTACCTGGGCGAGGTTCTGGCTGACCCCGTTCGAATAGACGGCCGTCACGAGGCCGCTGTCGCTGACCGCGATGCTGGAGAGGCTGCCGAACGCGGTGCCGTTGGTGGTGATCGACTGGGAGTTGGCGCTGTCGAGCTGGGTGATGCCGCCCGTGCCACTGCTCGAGCCGGTCAGGTTGAGGCTGATCGTCTGAGCCGCGACGCCCAGGGACGATGACCAGTTCACCGCGCCGGCCGCCGGCGTCGCAGCGTCGGAGGCGCCAATGGCGATTGACGGGTCGGTCGCGCTGAAGATCGTGGTGGTGGCGGGATCGAGCTGGCCGGTGGAGGTGAAACCGATCGTGCCGGTGGCGATCTGGCCGTCGGAGAGGCCCGAACCGTCGGTCACGTCGGACGCCGGCACAGCGACGAGTTCGGCGTACCATTGATTGGGCGTGCTGCTCCGCAACAGGTCCAGCTGCAGCGTGTGCTGATCGCCCTGGGAGTCGGAGACCGGAATCTGGATGGTGTAGTCGGGCGTGACGCCGGTTGTGCTGCTCACGCCGTTCATCGCCATGCTGTTGGTGGCGGCGTTGTAGGCGCCCGTTCCCGCCGGCGTGTCGCCAGCGGCGGTGGCCGCCGCGGAAACGGCCTGCGTGGAGTCGAGGTTCGCCGTAATCCCCACCGTCGTGGTCGGCTCGACCGCGCCGCCCAGGTCGGTGACGTTGATCGGCTGCAGGCTCGAAAGGCTCGAGGAGCTGGTGCTGATGTTGCCGGAGGAGTCGGCGGGCCAGCCCTGCAGGATCAGGCCGGAGCTGTTCTGGAGGTAGCCCGCGCTGTTCGGCAGGAAGGAGCCGGCGCGGGTGAAGAGCGCCGCGTTGGTCGAAGAAATGGCCGCGGCGGAGG
>Ga0302314_10014382_pt1 | contig 13554 bp, 10 predicted proteins | sample III_Palsa_N2_3_FD_200533 | JGI IMG/M metagenome (GOLD analysis project Ga0302314, IMG submission 200533) | Peat permafrost microbial communities from Stordalen Mire near Abisko, Sweden - III_Palsa_N2_3 | ecosystem: Environmental > Terrestrial > Soil > Palsa > Peat permafrost | place: Sweden...
TGGTGGTGAATGTCTACCATGGCTAGGTCAGGGTATCACTTGAGCTAAGTGGCGCCTCGGGCAAAAGACGGACGCGGATAAGACGGAAAAAAATGGATCAGAACGGATAGGACTCGACGTGTTATCCGTTTTTATCCGCGTTGCGTTTGTTTTGGTCTTAGCGCGATGTCGTGGCGAGGGACTCGGCCATGGAGCGGAAGAGTTTGAGGCCGTCGGCTGAGCCAAGCAGAGATTCGCTGGAGCGGTCGGGGTGCGGCATCATGCCGAGGACGTTGCGGCCCTCGCTGAGGATGCCGGCGATGTTTTCGAGCGAGCCGTTGGGATTCGCTGCGGCGGCCACTTCGCCGCCTGGCGTGGCGTAGCGGAATGCGATGCGGTCCTGGCGGTTGAGCTCGGCGAGGGTGTCGGCGTCGCAGAAGTAGTTGCCCTCCATGTGGCCGACGGGCATCTTCAGGACTTCGCCTTTTGCCAAACCACGGGTGAATGGGGAGTTTTCGGTCTCGGTGCGGAGGTGGACCTGCTTGCAGACGTAGTGCAGGCCGGCGTTGCGCATCAGCGCGCCCGGAAGCAGGCCGGCTTCGGCGAGGATCTGGAAGCCGTTGCAGATGCCGAGCACCAGGCCGCCGGAGGCCGCGAACTGCTTCACCGACTGCATGATCGGAGCGAACTTGGCGATGGCGCCGGTGCGGAGATAGTCGCCGTAAGCGAAGCCGCCGGGGACAAGAATTACGTCGCAGTTTTCGAGGTCGGTGGAGGCGTGCCAGAGCATTGTGGCATTGGCGCCGAGGACGTCGGACGCTACGTTGTAGGTATCGTAATCACAGTTGGAGCCGGGGAAGACCAGGACGCCGAATTTCATAAGGCTAGTTTAACATCCGGCGACCGAATCTTACTGTTGTCCCGCCACAAGCTCGTCTTTATTCGTCTCCGGGGCGACGGGGACGTAGATGCAGTAGCCACGCGGCGGGGCGGGGAATTCGGCGTTGCCGTCGGCGTCTGTCATGCGCTCGTCCGGGTGGGCTTCGTCGTGGCCGTCCCATGCGATGGGGACGAAGCGCTGGTTCGGCCAGCGCGTCTTGACGGAGGTGCCGGACCACTGGTTGCCGAGGTTGTTGAGGACGTAGACGAGGCCGGATTGCTGCACGTTGTCGTCGCCCCAGCCGACGCGCTGCATGATGTAGAGGTCGGGGTCGGCGTGGAGGATCTCCGAGTCGCCGCCGGCGTATTTGTGGTGTGTTTCGATGAGCGCGTTGATGCCGTTGGGCGTGCCTGGGCGATCAAGCTGGTTGTTGTAGTAGTCGTACCAGAAGACGCATGGGTAGCCCTCGTGGACGAGGATGAAGGAGTAAGCCATCAGCTTGTCGTTGACGATGGTATCGGCGCCCATGTCGTGGTTGTCGACGAAGGTTGCGGCGTTGGCGGGCCGCTGCATCACGACCGTGCCGCCGTCGGTGAGCTGGCGAAGATCGAAGCTCGGGGTGTCGCAGACGCCTTTCAGCTTGTAGCGGAGCGGGAAGTCGAAGGCTGCGATCTGATTGTCGGTATAGCGATTCGCCCGTTCGAGCCACGTCTCGATGTCGTCGCCGCCGGACCACATCTCGCCCACGACGAACGGCATGAAGTCCATTTTCCCGTCTTTTTCATACTTGTACTTGGCGAGAAGTCCGATCATCCAAGCGCCGAAACCTTTCACGAAATCGAAGCGGAAGCCTTCGAAGCCGAGTTCTTCGATGATCAGTCGCGCGTAATCGAACATGGCGGCGTAGACGCGGGGATTGCGGTGGCAGAGGTGCGGGAAGCCAGCGTAGGCTTCACCTTCGACTATGTCGCGCTCGTAGCGGCTGGGGTGGAAGCAATCCCAATCGCGGGGGAATTTGCCGCTCTTGGGGTTAAATCTCGTCCATCGCTTCTGACCGTCAAGCGGATTGACTTCTTCTTCGTCTGCGCCGGAGTTGTGGTTGATGACCATGTCGGCGTAGCAACCTATGGAGTGGGATTTTGCTTTCTGGATGAGAGCGACAAGCTCGGCACGGTTGCCGTACCAGGTCTTGGTGCCCCCCTTCTGGTCGAAGTCGCCGAGGTCGAAGTAGTCGTATGGGTCGTAGCCCATGGACGTGTTGCTGGAGCTTTTGCTGATGGGCGGGAGCCACAGTGCGTTGAAGCCGGCTTTGCTGAGGTCTTCGACACGCTCGGCGACGAAGTTCCACCACTCGTGTTCCTTGTTTTCAGCTCGGGGTGCGTCCCAGTAGAAGGCCTGCATCATGACTGACATGCGGGATGAGATGCGGCTGCCGGGCGATGGGTTGTTGGGAGTCTAGCCGAGCTTGTAGCGGGTTTCGGCGAGGCGATACAGCGGACGCCAGACCAGGCGGTTCGTCGTGACGACCATCAGCGAGATGCAGATGGTCCCGAGCAGAATCATCGGGAACGCCGCATGATCCGTGGCTTCCGCGATCTGCTCGCCCAACCCAAGCGTGGTGAGAATCTTGCCGTCGACGGGAAAGTATTCGGCGAAGATGCTGGCGTTCCACGCGCCGCCCGATGCGGTGACCATGCCGGTGATGAGGTAGGGAAAGATGCCGGGCAGGATGACGGTCTTCCAGCGCTCGAAGGTGGAGAAGCGAAACAACGTGGCGACTTCCTTCAGGTCGGTCGGGATGGCCATGGCGCCGGCGATGACGTTGAACAGGATGTACCACTGCGTTCCGAGCAGCATCAGGGCGATCGAGCCTACGCCGAGCCCGCCGCCCAGCCGGATGAGCAGCAGCAGCACGACCGGAAAGAGCGCGGTCGCGGGGACCGAGGCGGCAATTTGCGCGAGCGGCTGGGCTAGTCTGGCGAGCCTCGGGTGGAAGCCGATGGCGACTCCGACCGGGATCGTCCACGCGGCAGCTAGCAGGAGCGAGAAATTGACGCGCAGGAACGTCGCGGCGGCGCCTTTGAGCAGCCACAGGTATTGGTGGCCTTTGACCGGTCGGATCAAGGCGATAGCGTGTTGCGCTGCAAAGATGACCGCGACGCCGGCGACTACTGCGAGTACCCAGGGCAGGATGCGGCTGGCTGGATTCTCATGATGCGGCGTGGCGGTGGCGAGCTTGGCAACGCGCTTCTGCCGCTCCTCGGCCAGTTTCGAATACACCGCTTCGGTCAGCGGGTCGACCGTGCGACGACGAATCGCTTTGACGGCATTCGAGTGGGTGAACAGATGCAGCAGGGGCGAGCTGACGCGCTGCGAGCTTTCCACCTGCTCGAACTTGAATTTGTCGCTCCACGCGATGAGCGGTCGCCAGATGAGTTGGTCGATGGCGACGATGATCGCGATCATGGAGAAGAGTCCCCAGGCGATTGCGGTGCCGTCTTTTTGGTCGGACGCAGTTTGCAGGAATGATCCGAGACCCGGTAGGCGGAAATCCTTGGTGCCGAGGTGGAGCATCTCGCAGGGCATCAGGGTGAACCATGCGCCGGCGACCGACATGACGGAGTTCCAGACGAGGCCGATGGCCGCGTACGGCAACTCGAGCTGCAGAAGCGTCTGGACTCGCGAGTAGCGGTAGATGTCCGTGGCCTCGCGGAGTTCGCGAGGAATGGTCTTCAGCGAGGAGTAAAAGCTGAAGGCCATATTCCACACCGCGCCGGTGAAGAGCAGGAAGATTGCGCCCAACTCCACCCCCACGTGGCGAGTGGGGAAGAGCGCGATCATCGCCAGCATGACAGGCGGAAGAAAACTCAAGACGGGAATCGACTGCATGATGTCCAGCGCGGCGATCATGAAGGCCTCGACGCGCTTGTTGTACGCGGCGAGGTATCCGTAGCTCACGGCGAAGAACAGAGAAAGAACGTACGCGAGGAAGATGCGGACGATGGAGTAGAAGGCGTAGAGCGGCAAAGCGCGCGGGCTGAGCGATATGACTGTCTGCTCAGCCGGAGGGCCGGCCCAGAGCATTCCGATTCGGACGATGGCATAAAACACCGCAAGGCCGATCGCGGCGACGCACAGGTCGAGAAAGAACGGCCAACTCCGCTTGAAGACGTGGCTTTTCGCCAGCGTTTCGCGGCCGGGAATGTTCGAGAATATCTGTTTGTGAGGGTAGCCGGCCATGCCTGTTCCTACTCCTCGCTCTCGGCCGCGGCCTCTTCGGATTCGCCTAGTTCTTCGTTCAGCCGCTCGGGCTTGGTAAAGCGGCGGCGCGACGCATCGAAGTCGAAGAGTTCGGCGTAGCGTCCCCAACTGATGGCGGTTTCGAGTTGGCGGATCGTCTCTTCCTCGCTGAACTGCTCGTCGAGCATGTCGTGGAAGAAGTCTTCGGGCACGCTGCCGTCTTTCTTGGCTTCCACGGCGCGGACGATCTGGCGCAGCAGGAGGATCTTCTCGACGGCAGCGGCTCGGAAGACCTCTTTTTGACGCAGAATTTCGGAGTTGGCGAACTCCGTGCCGGTGGGCGTGATCTCCGCGTCGCCCTCATTGACCTTGAGGAAGCCGAGCAGGTTGGCGGCGTCGACGATCGGTAGCAGGTCGTCGAGCTCGAATGAAAGGTCGTCCGCGAGGCGGAAGATGTCGTCCTTGCCGTTATGGTCGAGCAATATTTCGAGCAGACCTGCGATTCCACCCGGTCGTGCGTGCGGGAGCATCTGATAGTGGGCCTGACGTTCGCGAGCCTGACGCTCGGCGGGGGTCTGGTTGGGTAGCTCGGGTGGCTTGGCGTCGGGCTGGGTGAGGACCTTGTAGATGTAGTCGACCAGTTGCGTGAAGGCAGGGGCTTTGCGGTCGCGCGGATGGGCGAGGGTGACCTTGAAGTCAGTGCGGACCTTGCCGGGATTGCGCCCCAGCACGATGATGCGATCGGCCAGCAGCACCGCTTCCTCAATATTGTGCGTGACGAGGAAGATGGCCTGCGTGGGGATGGTCTTGTTCTGCCACAGTTCGAGCAGCTCCGAGCGGAGATTCTCAGCGGTAAGAACGTCCAGTGCGGAGAAGGGCTCGTCCATGAAGAGGACTTCCGGCTCGACGACGAGGGCTCGGGCGAAACCGACGCGCTGGCGCATGCCGCCGGAGAGTTCCTTGGGATATGCCGCCTGGAATCCGTCGAGGCCGACCGTGTCCAGCATCTTGAGGGAGCGGCGGCGGCGCTCGTTGGGTTCCATTCCGCGAGCCTTCAGCACGGCTTCGACGTTTTCAAGAACCGTGAGCCACGGGAATAGGGCGAAGCTCTGGAAGACGATGGAGACGTTGACGTCGGTGGTGGCGATCGGCTTTTCGTGCCAGAAAACCTCGCCGGCGGAGGGCGTCGACAGCCCGGTCAACATGCGGAGCAGCGTGGATTTACCTGATCCGGACGGTCCAAGAAGGGCAACAATTTCGCCGGCCACGATCGAGAGGTCGGTGGGTGCGATCACCTGGATGCGGTTCTCGCTGGGTTGCGCGTAGTATTTCTCAACGCGTTCGGCGCGAATGATGGGTTCTGGCATAGGTATCTTCTGGTTTCGGCGAGATGAGCCGGGAAGGATGAGTCTATCCGCCTCCGGTCAGCGTATCATTACTCTACTGGTGTGTCGGTTACAGGATGTTGTAATCGTTGCCGCTCGATTATTGCCACGCAGTGAAATCAAATATCATGGGGACTCCGCAATGTCAGATGTAACACCGACCATACCGTCGAAGCCTCGCGTTCTCGTCGCTGACGATGAGCAGGTCATTGCGAATACGCTCGCCATCATCTTGAACCAGGCAGGTTTTGAAGCCCGCGCGGTCTACAGTGGCGAAAAAGCCATCGAGGCGCTGGATACGTTCGCGCCGGATATGCTCATCTCCGACGTCATTATGACGGGGATGACGGGCATCGAGGCTGCCATTGCGACTCGGGCGAAACGGCCTAGTTGCAAGATTTTGCTGTTTTCGGGGCAGGCTGCGACAGCCGATCTGCTGGAAAAGGCCCGCGCGCAGGGACATGAGTTCGAGATTCTGGCCAAGCCCGTGCACCCGACAGACCTGCTGGCGAAGCTCCGAAGACAGTAAGCTCAGAAGACAGTAAACAGTTGATCGTGGTGGGTGCCCGTGGCCTAGACGCGGTACCGGCTGCTGGTGGGCAGACGGCGGGTAACGTGGGCAATAGCTTCGCGGAGACCTGCGACGTCCGCCTCGAAGCTCCACTGGTTGATCCGGGCGAGGGCACCGTGGAGTGTGGCGGACCGGAAGAAGATGAGCCCGATGAGAACCACCCTAACGGTGAGAGAATAAGGAGCCTGCTGGCACTGGAGAGTACATCGGTGGACGTGTCGGGGAAGAAGGCTGGGGGACGCCCCCGGGTGGCGATTGTGATCTCGCATCCAGTTCAACATTTTTGTCCGATGTATCGGGAGATCGCAGCGGATGGCCGGGTGGAGTTGCTGGTGCTCTTCGTGGAGGCGGGCGCAGCGCCGAAGTTCGACGACCAATTTGGGCGGGTGGTTCAGTGGCAGGCCGATCTGCTGGATGGGTTTACATTCAAGGTGCTGGCTGCGCCGGAGAAGGAGCAGTCCAGGGCGACGGTTGCGGAACTGAAGGAGTTCGCGCCCGATGTCGTCTACGTGCATGGCTATGCGCGGCCTTACCTGCGGGCGGCGATGCGCTGGGCGAAGAGCGCCGGGGCTCCGGTGATGATGACGACGGATGGCGAACTGCTGCATCCCAGGCCCTGGTATATCGAGGCGATCAAGCGTGTGGTGCTGCCGTTGACGCTGCGGAATGTGGACCTGTTTCTGACGGTGGGGGACGAGAACGAGCGGTATTTTGCCCACTATGGCGTGACCCGGGAGCGGTTTTTGAGGGTGACATTCTCGATCGACAGCGGGTACTACGACAAGACGTTGGCGCGGCGGGAGGAGGCTCGTCGGGGGGTGCGGGAGCGGCTGGGCATCGCCGGGGATGCCATGGTGGTGCTGACCGTGGGGAAGATGATTCCGCGGAAGGAACAGGCGGACCTGGTGAAGGCGTTTCTGGAGCTGGCGAAGACGGGCCACACGTCGGCGGTGCTGTTGATTGCGGGTGAAGGGGAGTTGCGAGCGAAGCTGGAAGATCTGGCCAAGCCGCTGGGTGAGGCGGTGAAGATGCCGGGGTTTATTGGCGTGGATGAGCTGCCCGAGTTCTACGTGGCGTCGGATGTGTATGCGCACCCGTCGATGGGTGATCCGCATCCGCTGGCGATCAGCGAGGCGCTGTACTGCAGCCTGCCGGTGGTGGTGTCGGACCAGGTTGGCAGCATAGGGCCTACCGATGACGTTCAGAACGGCAAGAACGGATGGGTCTATCGGACGGGCGATATCGCGACGCTGGCGGCGATCCTGGGCAACCTGATTGATCATCCGGAGGTGAGGTTGAAAGCGGGCGCCGAGTCGGTGGCGCTGGGCGAGAAGCACTCTTCGAAGTACACGGCGAAGGGGTTTGTGGACGGGGCGCTACTGACGCTTGCAAGCAAGAAAAAGAGCCAGGCTTAGAGGCGCTTGAGGTAGGCCCTGGCGGCTTCGAGAGATTCCGATGCATGGGTTCTTTGGCTTTCCTGTAGCAACCGTATACCAGCGTGGTGCGGACCCGGCCTGATCGGAACCTAAAATGTCTTGGTCTCAAGGGCGATAATCAGGACCGACAAAATTCCTGTAATCGTATTGATTCCACCCGACTTGATCGCTGCCTTCATGGGTGAGGACGGCAGGAACACGATGTCGTCTGCCTCCAGCACAGGGTCAGGCGACCTGCCTCTGAGAACCTTCTGGATATCTACCGTGACGACCGTCCGATCGAGTCCTTTCGTCCGAACGATGCGAAGGTCTTTGAAGTCGCCCTCGTAACCTGCGCCGCCGCTGAGTGCAGTTGCCTGCATCAGCGTGAGCGGGGAGTTCTGCTGCAACGGGATTGCTCCCTGATTCTTGAAGGCACCGAGAACATAGACGACGCCCACCCTTGACACGATGATCTTGTCGCCGGGAAGGATGGCGATATCACTCTGCGCGCTCTTGGTGGGGTCCGTGCCCAGATCGACAACGATGGGTTTTTCCGCGCCTGCCCGCAAAACGGTGACGACATGGCTCGCAGTGATTGGCATCGAGCCGGCGGCTGCCAGGACGTCCAGCAGGTGGCGGCTACCCGAAATGGGAATGATGCCATGCATCTCCCCGGCGACGGTGGCGAACTGAAGAGATGCCTCGGTGACCTGGATGGAAACCTGTGGATTGACGAACATTCCGGCGCTCGACAGGCGCTGTGCGATCAGATCTTCGGCCCGATTGACGGTGAGCCCCGCGATCGGTACGAGGCCAATGAGAGGCAGCTGCACATTGCCGTCGACGCTGACCCGGACGGCCGGTGCGAATTCCTGCGTGCCGAATACGAGTACCTTCAGCAGATCGCCGGCATAGATCACGGGGTCACGCTGCCCGGGCATCAGGATCGCGGTATCGGTGGTAGCGGGGTGGGGCTGGTTGGTGTCGGGGGAAGCTGGGATTGCGGGTCCGGCGAACTGGGCCTGCATGGTGGATGGCGCCGCCAAGCCGATGGTCAAAGCCAACGCTGCGAGCGTTCTGAATCCGATATGAGCCCCAATCATTGCTTCACCTCTAACCTCCATTAGGCGTCCCTCTTTTTGCTGCTGGCCTTGCCGGATTTTGAGGATCCGGATTTCGCGTCCCAGCCGGCTGGATCGAGGCTTGAGTAGGAGTAACCGGAGTAGCCATAGTAGCCGTAATACTCGGGCGCATTGAGATCGACTGCGTTGAGTACGATGCCGGCCATCTGAGCGCCGGAGCGGACAAGAAGATCGCGACCACGACGAACGACGTGTTTGCTGGACTTGCCATGGCGGACGACCAGGATGACCGCATCCACCTGGCGTGACAGCAGAACACCATCGGTGACCGAGAGAATCGGCGGCGAGTCAAGCAGGACGTAGTCGTAGTGTTCCCCCGCGAGTTTCAGGAGATCGGTCATCGTTTGCGAACTCAACATCTCGGTCGGGAACGGCGGAACCGGGCCGCTCGCAAGGATATCGAGGCCAGGAACCTCGGTGACGGGCTGCACAGAACCCTCAAGGGTAGTCTGTCCGCTGAGTACCGTGCTGAGGCCGACTTTGCCGTTGAGCCCGAACCGGTGATGGACGTTGGGGCGCCGAAGATCGGCATCGATCAGCAGAACCCGTGTACCGCGCTGCGCCAGAATGACGGCAAGGTTGCTGGAGACGGTTGTCTTGCCTTCCGACGGCGTAGCGGAGGTGCAAAGCAGGAACTTTGGTTCACGGCCTGTAGTGGAAGAGAGCAGGAGTGCCGTGCGCAGGGAGCGGAAGGCCTCTGTAAACTGCGACTTCGGCTGCGTCAGAACGTTGATATTCCGTTCCACCGTCGTCATGGTGGCCAGTTGCTCCGCCGCCGCGCGTTTGGCCCGAGGAATGATTGCCAGCGACGGAAGGTCAGTGACGCTTTCGATCTCTGCAATGCTGCGCAGCCCAGTATCGAGCGATTCCAGAAGGAACGCGATACCGATGCCAGCTACAAGTCCGATCATGAAGTAAGTCAGGACTATGGTGGTGTTGGACTTCATCAGCGGCTCAAGCGGAATCTCGGCGGGGTCAATGACATCGATCTCGGTCGATTCCAACCCAGCCTCGATGCCGGCGGTCTTCAACTTTTGCTGGAGACCTTCGTAGAGAGTACGGCTGGCTTCGAACTCGCGCTGACGGATTGTGTAGTCGACGAGTGCGTCGCGCAGCTTGTAGGCATCCGCCTTCTGCTGATCGAGTGCGGCGTTCGTCTGCTCTTCATTCGACTTGGCTAGATCGTAGGCGGTTTTCGACTGCGTCAGGAGTCGATTCTCCTCGGTGGCAGTCTCCTTGGCCATCTCATCTATCTGGGCTTTGGCGGCCTTGACGGATGGGTGATTGGGCCCCAGTGTCGCCGTCAGTTGCGCGTAATTGGCCCGGGCTGTCGCCAGGCTGGTGCGCAAGGTCGCGAGCGCAGTCAGGCCTTGCATGCTGGAGACGGAGTCCAGCGAACCCTCCATCGTGTTGGGGTCCATGTTCGAGACAAGACGGTAGCGCGACTCGGCAATGATTCGGGCCAGCTTGGCCTCTCCGGCTGCCTTGGCAAGGTCGTCCAGCGAAGTGGCGATCTGATTGTGGGTGGAGTCGAATCCAAGAACGCCGAGCTGCTTTTGCAGGTCAAGCATCTGCTCCTGCGACGTTTCGACCTTTTGCTTCAGGTCGTCCAACTGGCCGGAGAGATACTGCGAGACGTTTTGCGACGATTTGAAGCGCGACTCGTAGCTGTTCTGGATGTAGTCGGAGATGACCTTATTGACGATATCGGCTGAAAGCTTGGGGTTGAGCCCCGAGTAGCTGATTCGCATCAGGCTGGTCTTGGGGACCTGCGTGACGCGAAGGCCAGCCCCTAAAGCACCAACGACGGCATCGCGCACGAATGGATCGTCGAGGCTCTGGTGCTTAGTGGGGACTTTGCCGCCCAGAAAGTCAGGGTTGTTCGCAAGATTTAAATCGCGAGCCACCTTAGCCAGGAGAGAGTCACTGGTGAGGATCGCCTCTTCCGTCAGCATCTTGCGCTGCGGGTCGTCGCCGAAGAAGGAACTGGGCGTGACGCGGTATTCGTCGGACGAGCCGCTGCGGACTTCGATTTCGCCGTAGGCCTCGTACACCTTGATTTGCGTTAACGCTTTGTAGGATCCATACAGGGAGCCGAGGGCGACGCACGCAATAATGATCAGACGCCGCTTGCGCAGCATGATCAATGCCTCTGAGAGTGTGGTGTCCGCAGTAGGCGCTGAGAACCTCTGCGTCTGGGGAGTACCGGGCCCAGGTGGCATCGTGGAATTGTCCGGATTCATTAGTCGTAGTCTACCCGACTGGAGAGTGTAAGTAAAAACCCGTGGAACTGTTGGCGACGTGCGACCACGGATGGAAAATACCTATTTTCATACAGATGCTTTGCTCACTCGCGCGCCGTTGGCCGTGGCGACTGATCCAGCGGTGCGGTCCAAGGTGAGGTGCTGCTGGAAGCGGTGCCTCGCCTGCTGCGCCAGGCAGCGGTAAGCCTCGGGTGTGGCAAGCATGAGAGGAAGAGGATGTGTTGTGCATAGTCAGCGGCGGGTCCGATTTTATGGTATCCGACGTGCTACCGAGGACGTTCGTGGGATTACCTGCACCATCGGGGCATGAGATAGACTTAGGGGAAACGATTAGGCAAAAGAACTGAATACCAAGGGAGTTAGCGGTACGCCAAACCATGAGTAAAGACATGCAGATAGCCGTAGTGGGTTCCGGCTACGTCGGCCTTGTTGCCGCCGTGTGCTTCGCTGAAATGGGTCACAGCGTCATTTGCGTCGATAACGACGAACGCAAGGTGAAGGCGCTGCAGAGTGGGGATACGCTGATCCACGAGCTCTACCTGCCCGAATTGCTGCAGCGACATCTGAACACCGGGGTCCGGTTTACGACGGACCTGGCGGAGGCGACGCGGGAGTGCCAGGCGATCTTTATTGCCGTTGGAACGCCGCAGTCGGAGACCGGCGATGCCGACCTCTCGTACGTGGAGGCTGTGGCTTCGGAGATTGCGCGGCACCTGACTACCTACAAGGTGATTGTCGAGAAGAGCACCGTGCCGGTGTACACGAATGAGTGGATTCGCCGGGTCGTAGAGCGGAACGGGGTGGCTCGGGAGATGTTCGACGTCGTCTCGAACCCGGAATTTCTGCGCGAAGGTACAGCAGTGATGGATTTCCTGCATCCGGACCGCATCGTCGTCGGATCGGACACGCCGCGTGCCGCCGCTGTTTTGGCGGAAATTTACTCTCCGCTGACGAACGGTTCCTACTATAAGGGTGCGGATGCAATCGCCGGCGGCTGTTCGGTGGACGCACCTCCGCCGCTGCTGAATACGTCGACCAAGTCGTCTGAAATCATCAAGCATGCCTCCAACGCATTTCTGGCGCTCAAGATTTCGTTCATCAATGCGGTCGCCAATCTCTGCGAGGCTACCGACGCGAATGTGGAGCAGGTCGCACGTGGCATGGGCCTCGACAAGCGCATTGGTTCGCGGTTTCTGCGCCCCGGGATTGGTTACGGCGGATCGTGTTTCCCCAAGGACGTCGCGGCGTTTCGATCGGTTGCCGATCAGCTTGGCATCGATTTCTCGCTGTTGATCGAGGTTGAGAAGATCAACTGGCGCCAGAAGGCGAGGTTCCTCGGCCGTGTCCGGTCGGCGCTTTGGACGCTGCGCGGCAAGCGTATTGCAGTGCTTGGACTCGCCTTCAAGGGCGGCACGGATGATATTCGCGATTCTCCCGCGGTCGAGATGGTGGAGATGTTGCTGGGCGAGGGCTGCACCATCTGCGCCTACGATCCTGCGGCCATGGAGCGGACCAAACAGGTGCTGCCTGCCGGACCAAATCTCTCCTACGCTGAAAGCGCGTATGAGGCAGCGCATGAGGCCGACGCCCTGCTGGTTTTGACCGACTGGAGAGAGTTCGTCGAGCTTGACCTGGCGCGGTTGAACCAGACCCTGAAGTATCCCATCGTCATCGACGGCCGGAACTTGTACGAGCCCGAAGTGATGCAGCAGCACGGGTTTACCTACCTAAGCATAGGACGTCCGACGGTTTCGCCACTACGCGAAAGTGTCGTAAGCCCGGTTGCGAGGAAGTAGCCTTCACACCCGTTTTTTTGTTACAGGAGATGAGTTGATGACGCAGAAAACTGCGCTGGTCACCGGGGCAGCTGGCTTCCTGGGATCGCACCTGACGGACGCATTGCTGGCTTCGGACTATGCCGTGATTGGCGTCGACAATCTTTGCACAGGCAACCTCGCCAACCTCGAACACCTGAAGTCGGAACCGCGGTTTTCGCTGGTGGAAGCTGATATCTGCCAGCCCTTCGACGTGGGTAAGGTGGACTACATCTTCAACTTCGCCTCGCCGGCCAGCCCCGATGACTATCACCGGCTTGGTGTCGAGACGCTGCTGGTTGGCTCGGCAGGAACCATCAACACACTCGATCTGGCCCGGAAGTATGGCTCCGGTTATCTGCACGCGTCGACCTCGGAGTGCTACGGCGACCCGGAGGTGCATCCGCAGGTGGAGACTTACTGGGGCAACGTGAATCCGGTGGGGCCGCGCTCCGTTTATGACGAGGCCAAGCGGTTCTCCGAGGCCACTGTTACTGCCTACAATCGCTATTACGGCGTGGATACGCACCTCGTTCGAATCTTCAACACCTATGGCCCACGACTCCAGGCGAACGACGGTCGTGTGATATCCAACCTGATGACCCAGGCTCTGCGGGGGCTGCCGCTGACGATCTATGGCGAGGGCTCGCAGACGCGTTCGTTCTGCTATGTGTCTGATCTCATCGCAGGAATTATGGCGCTGTCGCGATCGGATGTCTCGACCCCAACCAACATCGGAAACGATGTGGAGTGGACGATTCTGGAATGCGCGAAGGAGGTCGTTGCGGTGACGGGCGCGAAGGTCGAGATACTCTTCAAGCCGCTGCCGCAGGACGATCCCATGCGCCGCAGACCCGATTT
>Ga0302314_10014385_pt1 | contig 13552 bp, 11 predicted proteins | sample III_Palsa_N2_3_FD_200533 | JGI IMG/M metagenome (GOLD analysis project Ga0302314, IMG submission 200533) | Peat permafrost microbial communities from Stordalen Mire near Abisko, Sweden - III_Palsa_N2_3 | ecosystem: Environmental > Terrestrial > Soil > Palsa > Peat permafrost | place: Sweden...
AGCGGCGGGCCGCGACAGCCCTAGTTGAAGACTGGCGCCTCAAGCCCCAGGTGCGAGCGCAGGGTGGCGCCGGCATACTCGTGGCGGTAAAGGCCGCGCCGTTGCAGCACCTTGACGCTGTCGGGCGAGCGCCCCTTGGCGACGACCTGCTCCCGCAGGCTGGTCCGGAAAGTTCGCCCGGCCTCAAGGTTTGCGAAAGCGGCGAAGATCGCCTCGCCGAACGAGGCGGCGAAGTCCAGGCCCCAGGTCGACATGCCGGCCTGGATCAGCACCGGCTGGCCCTGGGGCGAGGGCGCGCCGGCGGCCCAGGACGCCCGCACCGCTTGCACCACCTCATGCGCGGCGGCGTAGCGGCGGGTGTGATCGGGATGCTCGCCCGCGCCGAAGTTACGGGCCGCGGAGGCGTCCGAGGTGACCATGTTCCAGCCCGCGCGGCCATGGCTCAGGGCGTCGATCGTCCCGAGCTTGGCGGCCAGGACCTCGGGGTTGTTGTAGGTGGTGGAATAGCTTGCCGCCAGACCGATGCGCTCGGTGGCCGCGGCCAGGGCGGCAATCTGGATCAGCGGATCGAGGGAGTTGAATGGCGCCTCGCCGAACACCCCGCCGTTGCGCTCCCGCGGCGCCAGCGTGTCCTCGAAGAACACCATGTCCAGCTTGCCGCGCTCGGCAAGCCGCGCGAGCCTCACATAATGGTCGATGCCGGTGATGGCGGCGGGGTCTGACACTGTCTGTCGCCATGCGCCGATGTGGTGGCCGCAGGTCAGCAGCCAAAGGCCGAGGTGAAGTTCGGCGTCAGCCATGGCCGTTGGACCGCCGGTGGGGGACGCGGAGCGTTGCTTCTCCGTGTCCCCTTTTGGTCAGAACGATACGGCGACAGTGCCGATAACCTGGCGCGGCGCGGTATACTGGCGGCTGGTCTGCGCGGTGCCGTAGGGGTCTGTGTACTGGGAGTTGATGCCCACGACGTTGAAGATGTTGGTCGCGGTGAAGGTGAACTTGATGTGCTTGTCGCCTTCAGGGACGAAGGTCACGTTCAGATTGGTCAGGCCGTAGGCGGGCACCTTGTCCAGCGAGGGCTCGTCGAAGATCCGCGCCCATTCGAAGCCGCGATAGACATATTGGATCCAGGGCGTCAGCACGCCGCTGGGCATCTCGAAGTCGTAGGCCACGTCAGCCGAGCCCGCCACATTAGGTTCAGCTGGGGGGGACTTGCCCTGGATGTTCTTTGCGCTCGCCTCCACCGCCGCCCAGCAGGCCGGGTTGTAATAGGCCCCCGAGAAGGCGCAGGGCCCAAAGAAGGGCAGGGAGTTGTTGCCTGAATAGTTCGGGCCTTCCAGCGCGTTGGCCGTGGTGGAGTCGATGGTCAGATATTTTCCGACCACCTCGCCCTTTTCCAGGCTCAGGGTGGCGTCGAGGTGCAGCTTACTGTCCATGCCGCGATAGTGGGCCTCGAACTCGGCGCCGTAGTCGCGAACGTGGGGAATGTTGGACATGCCGTCATCGAACGGCACGGGGTCTTGTTGAATATATTGGAAGTTGTGGTGGTCGTAATAGAAGGCGTCAACATTGAATTGCAGATTGTGATCCAGGAAGTAGTTCTTCGACCCGATTTCGTAGCCGTCGTTGGTTTCGGCGACGAACTGGTTCTTGACCACCTGCGGACAGGCGAAGCCGATACAGGGGCTTCCGTTCACGCCGCCCGGCTTATAGCCGCGGGCGTAGCTGGCGTAGAGCATGTTCGCCGGCGTGACGTCATAGTCCGCCTCGAAGCGCCAGGTCGGTGTCGCGTGGTCGTATTTGGCGCTGTTCACGCTGGTGCCATACTGGCTGAAGTTGTTGCTGTCGTTGTCGTAGCGGTCCCAGTTGTAACGAGCGCCGGCGGAAATCCGCAAATTCGGCAGCAGATGATAGGTCACGCGGCCGAAAGCCGCCCAGCCCTGGCGCGTCGAGGTGCTGATGTTTCCGTACGACAAGCTGCAGAGGCTGCTCAAATCACCCGGATTGATGATCGGACCCGGGTCTGACGCGCAAGAGTTGGAAGGTCCTTCGTATTCCCTTGTCGTCGATACATCGGCGACGTTTTCACCAAAGCCGCCGATGATCCATTCCAGCGGGCCTCCGGACTTGGAGAGGATATCGAACTCCTCGTTGAAGTTGGTCACCACGTCGGACCAACCCGGCACATCATCATATGAACCGAGCAGGGCGAAGGCACTGCGCGAGCTGTCCTCGCGGGTCACGTGATCGAAGTGCTGGTAGGCGGTCACGGACTTAATTTCGAACCAGGGCAGATCCCAGTCCAGGTTGAGGTGATAGAGCTGTTGAGAGAGGTTGAAGAGGCCGGCAAAATCCTGGTCGAACAGGCGCGGGTTGGAATTGGGGTCTGTGATATTCTTCTGCTCGGCGCCGTGGGTGTCGGCCAAATACCATTCGCCGGTCAGCGACGCGGTGAAATGGTCCGTCGGCTTCCACAGCATCGCCAGCTTGCCGCTGGTGTCGTTGGCGTCGTCTTCCTTGTAGCCGGCGAGGTTGGCCGAGGTGTCGGTGGCGAAGCCTTCATGTTCGTAGTGCTGCACCGAAGCGCGGATCGCAAAGTCGTCACCGACAGGAATGTTCGTCTCCGCACGGATGCGGAAGAGCTGGTAGTCGCCGAAGCTGACGTCACCCGATCCGTCATAGACGTGCAGCCGCGGCGCCTTGGTGTCGATGACGATCGCGCCGCCAACCGAGCTCTCGCCATAGAGGTCGCCCTGCGGCCCGCGCAGCACTTCGATATGGTCGATATCGAACAGGGTCTCATCGAGCGAAATGCTGTTGGCGAGGTAGACTCCGTCAACGAACATCGAGACGCCCGGCGTGGTCGACGCCGAGTTCTCCGGCGTTTCCGAGCCGACGCCGCGGATCGTCACCAACTGTTCGATGCCGGAGGTATGGGTGATCTCCAGGCTGGGCACCACGGCGTTCAAGTCCGCGACCTGGGTCGCGAAGGTCTTGTCCAGCGTATTGGCGGTGACGGCTGTGATCGACTCCGGCGTCTTCTGGATGGTGGAATCTCGCCGTTCGGCGGTGATGACGACGTCCTGCACTGTCGTGGGCGCCACATCGGCCAACACCGACGCCTTCGCCGTCTGCGCCGTCGCCTGGCCCGCCACGCCGAGCGCTGCGACCATGACGATGCCGGAAGCGCCTTTCAGCAGGGAAGACCTCAAAGCTGTCGAGTGAAAAGACATGCCGAACCCCCATCTAACATGTGAGAAAGTATGAGAGCAGAAACGGACCGCGCCACTAATTAGTATTCAGCGCAGCGTTACGTCAGCAAAACGAAACGCCGCAAGGCAGTCCGAGGGCTCTTTGCCTTCGGTGAAGGCAGGTCGCCAATCTGGCGATACCGGCGCCAAGTCTATGTGCGCATGACGTCAAAACTACGGGCGCAAATTGCAAAGTCTTAGGCTTGAGAGGAACGCCCGGGGCCTCGATTATTTCAATCCAGATTATTCGACCCGCACTCGCCGCCTGGCCAAACGTGTTCCGCGGCAAGGGAAAGCGCGTACTGAAGTCTTCGGCGCCATGGCAATTCGCGCCAGCGGACCGCTTGCCTCCGAAGATTGCGGCAGGGGTCCCATCTGCCCAATTTTCTGTCACCGAAACAGGTCTCCCTGCGATCAGCGCCATAGATGACGTGCGCGCCGACCCCACTTCACGCCGAAGTCTGATTGGCTCGCATCGCATCAGGTCGATGCGCGAAAGACGTGGGCGGGGTCCAATGGCGGCGCTATTTCCTGATCATTCGAGAAGCGCGGTGACGCGCCGCCGCCTGATGGCCGCCGGGGTCGTCGCGCCGGTCTGCTCGTCGCTGCTCGGGTCCTGCGGCGGCGAGACGAAGGACGCAAACACCATCGGTCTGGCCGCCAGCGGCGGCATGTTCAACGACGTCCTGCGTCACGTCTGGACCGATGAGTTTTCCAAGCAGACGGGCGTCAAGGTGAATCTCTCGCCCGCCACCTCGCTGGCCCTGGCCAAGCTCCAGACTGTTACCGATCATCCGCAATGGGACCTATTTGAGCTGACCGGTCCCGAATACGAGCTCGCGGTGCGGCAGGACCTGCTCCTGCCGATCGACACCGCGATCGTCGACGTCAAATCGATCCCGGCCCAGTACGTGAAGCCGTACGGGATCATGTACGCAGTCTTTAACAGCTGCATTGCCTGGGACCGGCGGCAGATCGCGGATGTGCGGCAACCTATGGGCTGGGCGGACGTCTGGGATGTGAAGGGGCGGCCAGGACAGCGGTCGCTGGATCCGGTGAACGGCGGAGCCGGCGTGATGGAGATCGCGCTGATCGCCGACGGGGTGTCGCCGGACAAGCTCTACCCCCTCGATATCGATCGCGCGTTCCGCAGCCTGGACCGGCTCGGCCAGCAGAACATCATATGGTCCAACTCGATCGAGGAGACCGTGCAGCGGCTGGTGTCTTCCGAGGTGTCGCTGGCAAGCACCTGGCCGTTCCGCGTCATCAAGGCCGACGAGGGCGGCGCGAACATCGGCTTCAACTTCAACCAATGCATGGTCGAGGGCGAATACCTCTGCGTGGTGAAAACCACCCGCAATCCGAAGGCGGCCTTCAGGCTGATCGACTGGATCACCAGCAACCCTCGGGCCTGCGCCGAGTTCAGCCGCCTGACCCACTACGGCACGCCAAACCTGGCGTCGCTTAAGCTGCTATCACCCGGTGACGCGGCGCTCATCCCGACCAATCCCGTGGTCGCCGAAAAGCTGTTCGCGTCCGATGATGTCTGGTGGTCGCGAAATCTTGAACTGGTCTCGACCCGCTTCAAGAAATGGCAGCTCGGGGTTCAGACCTAACTAATCGCCTCCAGCTCCATCGCAGCCTAGAGGATCCGGGTGATCGCATCGGACAGACAGATGATCCTTGGCCTGCGCCTAGGCGGCCTCGGTGAAGGCGCCGACCTCGCCGAACAGGCCGGCCTCGACTTTGTGCTGCTTGGCGACCCTACAGGCGAACTCGACGGGGTGGTCGGCGCCGATGCGCTTTCGGTTGCGGCCTTTCTTATGACCACGACGCGGAAGATCGGATTGGTCGCCGGCGTCCGCGACGACTGGGCGCCGTTCAATGTGGCGCGCGCCCTGGCGTCGTTCGACCTTTTGTCCGGCGGCCGTTGCGGGTGGGTGGCGTTGCGGGCTTCTGGTGACGACGACCCGGCGCGGTCGGAGGAACATCTCGATGTGGTTCTTCAACTGTTCGACAGCTGGGAGGATGGCGCCCTGGTGTTTGACAAGGCTTCGGCCGTATTCGCCGACCGGACCAAGGTTCACCGGATCCGCCACGCCGGCGCCTACTATACTGTCGACGGCCCCTTGAACGCCCCGCGCTCGCCGCAAGGCCGGCCGGTGCTGTTTCAGCCGATCGCCTCCGCCAGCGACGCCGCCGACGTGGTGCTGACGGGTCTTGATGATCTGGGTCCGGCGAGCAGAGCAAGCGTTCCGACCGCCAAGTTGCTGGCGGAAGCGGCCATCGATCTCGGCGCAGACTCCGGTGCGCGCTGTGCGGCGCTCGCGGATAGATTGGTGGACGCATTTGCCAAAGGCGAATGCGATGGCTTCGTATTGGCGCCGGCCAACCCGGAGACGGATATTCCGTTGCTGGCCGATCAGCTTGTTCGGCAGCTGCAGCGCGGCGGCCTTGCAACGGCAGGACCCGGCGTCGGCGATTTCAGGGCCCGGCTTGGTCTGGCGCGCCCAGCCAACCGATTTGCGGGCCTGATCGGGCCATGACGGGCGATCCGGCCGAGCCCGGCGATCTGCTCCACCTCGGCTTCTGGATGCTGACGAGCGGCGGTCATGTAGGCTCGTGGCGCCACCCGGCCACCCGGCCCGAGCGACTGCTCAGCATCGATCACTATATCGAGACCACCCGGCTGGCGGCGCGCGGCAAATTCGACATGGTGTTTTTCGAAGACACGCTGGCGGCGCGTGAGCGCAATGGCGGGGTGTTCGGCGAAGTCTCCATCAACTCGCTCGACCCGCTCGTTCAGATCGCGGCCTTGGCCGGGAAAACCAGCGACATCGGTCTCGCCGCGAGCTTTTCGACCACCTACCACAGCCCTCGGGTGCTGGCCGACAAGTTCGCCACGATCGACCGGCTGGGCGGTGGCCGGGCGGGCTGGAACATGGTCACGTCCGGCGCCGCCGCCGGCCGCAACTTCGGGTCGGGCAGCCATCCGGAACACGCCGTCCGCTATAGCAAGGCGCACGAGACCGTGGATGCGGTCAGGGCTTATTGGGCCTCCGCGCCCGCTTCGCCCCAGGGCCAGCCGGTGTTGATCCAGGCCGGCATGTCGCAGTGGGGTCTGGACTTCGCCGCAACCTATGGCGAGGCGATCTTCGCCGCGTTCAGGGACATCGAGGGCGGTCGGGCGTTTCGCACCAACTTGCGGACCCTGGCGGTGGAGAAGGGGCGCCCGGCGGATGCGATCAAGGTGCTGCCCGGCTTCATGCCTCTGATCGGGTCCACCTCGGCGGAGATCGCCGACAAGAAGGCCTTCTATCGGGCGCTGATCCATCCGGCGATGGTGCGCGGCATGCTGGGCGAGCGGTTCAACTTCGACTTCACTGACTATGACCTGGACCGGCCCTTTCCGCTCGATGACATTCTGGACGGCCTGGAGGATCGGCCGATGATCGGCGGCGATCGGGCGCGATTTGTAAAGGAGATCCAGCCAGGCGACACCATTGCCGCCTACGCCGAGCGGATGGCCTTGAAACCTTCGGCCCATCTGACCTGCGAGGGTTCGCCGGAAGACATCGCCGACTTCATGCAGGCCTGGCTGCAGGGGGGCGCCTGCGACGGCTTCATCATGCAGGCGCTGCAGATCCCGGTGGAGCTGGAGCTGTTCGTGGACCAGGTTGTTCCGGTCTTGCAGCGGCGCGGTCTCCATCGCCGTGATTATTCCGGATCGACCCTGCGAGACCACCTCGGTCTACGCCAGCCTGCCTGACAATCACGGCGTGAGCACGATGCGGAACCGGGCATCGCCCGCCATCATCCGATCGTAAGCCTCGGCCGCGCGCTCCAGCGGCATCGTCTCGACCATCGGCCGCACCCCGGTAAGGGCTGAAAATCGCATGGCGTCCTGGGACTCGATCCCCGTGCCGCCGGCGCTGCCAGTGAGGATCCGACCATAGAGGACCTGATAGGCGTAGACCGGAACCGGTTCTCCCGGAACGCCCAGCATGACCAGCCGCCCGTCGCTGGTGAGGCCGTTGATCGCCGCGCCCACGCCGTCGGCGCTGCTGGCGGTGGCGAGGATGGCCTGGGCGCCGCCCAGCGCCTGCAGCGCCATGGCGACGTTTTCGCTTGTGCTGTCGATATAATGCCGGGCGCCAAGACCGAGCGCGAGGTTGGACTTTTCGGTCCCCCGGGCGATCGCAACGGTCTCGAACCCCATCTTCGCCGCGAACTGAATCGCCAGATGGCCGAGGCCGCCGACACCCATCACCGCGACCACGCTCCCAGGCCGAGCGCCGCAACGGGCGAGGGCGTTGAAGGTGGTCACGCCCGCGCACAACATCGGCGCGGCGTCGATGCTGGCCAGCTCGTCGGGAACAAGAGCCAGCGACTGGTCGGCCGCGATCACCGCTTCGGCATAGCCGCCGTCGCGGGTGATGCCGTGGATGGAACGGTTCAGACAGGCCATGAAGTCGCCGCGCAGGCAGCGCTCGCAACGGCCGCAATGGCCGGCGAACCAGCCGGCGCCGACGCGCTGCCCAACCTTCCATTCGCTGACGCCGTCGCCGATCGCGTCGATCACGCCGGCGATCTCGTGACCGGGAATGACGGGGTAGATCTGCCCGGAAAAGCCGCCCTCCTTGGCGGAGGCGTCGCTGTGACAGACGCCGCACGCCTCGACCCGGATGCGGACCTCGTGCGGTCCGGGCTCCGGCATAGTCCGCTCAACCAGCTCGAACGGCCCGCCCGCATAGGAGACCTGCATCGCCTTCATGGTCGTCATCCTGCGGATTTCGGCGCGTTGGTCAGAACGGCTTGTCGCCAGACACGGTCACCCGAAACCCCGACCGCGTGGCCGGATAGTAGTCCCACACCGCCAGATGCTGGGTGCAGCGGTTGTCCCAGAAGGCCACCGAATGCGGCTCCCATTTGAAGCGGACATGGAAGTTGGGGTTGGTGCAGTGGTGATAGAGGTAGGCGAGGATGGCGTCGCTCTCCTCCTTGGGAACCTCGACGATGCGGGTGGTATAGGAGGCGTTGACGAAGATGCCCTTGCGGCCGGTCACCGGATGGGTGCGGATAACCGGGTGGATGTTGCAGGGGTAGGTCTTGTCCACGTCGGGAAACAGAGGCCGATAGACATGGTCGCCATCGTGCACCGCGGTCAGCCCATCCAGATAGGCCTTCATCTTCGGCGATAGGGCCTCGTAAGCGGCGTACATGCTGGCGAACATGGTGTCGCCGCCGATCGGCGGAACGACGGGCAGATAGAGGATCGAGCCCATCGGCGGCTCGGCGTTGCAGGTCAGGTCGGAGTGCCAGTTCTCGCCGGCGACGTTCTTGGAATTCTCGTCGGCGTGAATCGGGACGATCTCCGGGTGATCGGGAAGGCCCGAGACGCCGGTATGGATCGCCAGCTCGCCGAAGGCGCGGCCGAACGCCTTGTGGCTTTGGTGGTCCAGGTGCTGGTCGCGAAAGAAGATCACCTGGTGCGTCGCTATCGCGACGGCGATCTCCTCCAGCTGGTGATTGGTCGGCCGGCACAGGTCGACGCCGCGAATCTCGGCGCCGATGCGGGCGGTGAGGGGGACGATTTCCAGAGATCCATCAGCCATGTCAGCTCCTTATTCGCCGAACGGATTGTCGCCGTAGACCGGCGCGGCATGCACGCCTGCGCCAACAGTCTCGCTGCGGCCGCAGACGGCCAGCGCGGTCAGGGCATAGATCAGGGCGCTGTCGGCCAGGTCCTTGGGGGTCGGCCGCCAGCGTTTGAATCCGGTGGTTATCGCCGGAATCCGTTGCATGTTGAAGACGTTGTGGTCTCGCCACATGCTGGAGAAGACCGGCGCGGCCAGTTTGACCGGATGGCCGAGCGTCAGGCGCGTTGCTGCGTCCACCGCCGCCACCAGCGGGGCCACAGCCTGGCTGTCGGCCTCAAAGCCGTGGCGGGCGACGACCGGTTCGATCTGGATCTCGCCCAGGCCTTCGTCAGCAACCAGGTCTTCAAGCATATGCAGGATGTCGGCGACGGTCTGGCGCGGCGTCATGCCGACTTCCAGGTAGAGGTTGCAGACCTCCGTGCCCGCGCCAAACGCGAAGGGGACGCCACCGCGAATGGAGGCGATCTGCGCCTTGGGAACCGCGACGCCGCCTGCGGATTCGTAACGGTTCTCAACCTCGTACCGGCGTCCCCATCGGTTGATCGCCGCGATCAGTCCGCCCAGGCGATAGATCGGGTTGGGGTGGTCCGCCGGGTCCTCCGGATGCATAAGCAGCGGGGTGAAGACGGCCGCTCCCAGGACCCTGATCCTGAACACCGCATAGCCGCAGCCGACCCAGGTCAGGCCAAAATCGCAGCCCTCGGCCGCGATGACATAGTCCGGCGCGACGCCGCCATGATGAAACAGGTAGTGGGCGCCGATGTCCTTGCCCATGTAGGCGATGCCCTTGTGCTCCTCGATCGGCTCAGGGCCGATCTCGCCGGGGCAGGCGGTCAGGTACATCTTGCCCGACAGATTGAAGCCTGCCGTTTTCAACGCCTTGGCGGCGATGAGGAAGCAGCTCATCGGTCCGCGGTCATTGGCGATGGGATAGCCATACAGCACGCCGTCTTCGAGCCAGCATTCCTGCCACTCGCGGTTCTGCAAGGTGGCCGGGCGGAATTTGTAGGTGTCCAGGTCGGGGTTCCAGGTGGGGGCTTCGGTGTCCAGATGGGCGGTGAACAGCAGGTTTCCGCTGCGGCCATGGCCGCCATAGGTCCCGATGATGTTGTTGCGCTCCGGAGTCGCCCCGACCTTTCGCGGTGAAAAGCCCTCCCGCTCCATCCAGTCGTAGACAAAGTTTCCCGCCGCCAGTTCATGCCCGGCAGGGCTTGGAATATTGCCAAGATCCAGGGCGAGCTGGACGAGTTCATTTACGTCGATCGCCTTGATCAGAGCCTCGCGATCGGCGTCGCTGACGCCGTGGGGCGCCGGCGTGGAAGCGGGGAATGCGCCGTCAGCCATTGGCGGCTTGCTCCGCCCAGGCGGCGGCCACCTGGTCGGTGTCGACCAGCATGGCGCAGTTCAGCTCGAGGTTTTTCAAAGCCGCTTCATGGACGCCGACGTCGTAGGCCGCGCAGGCGTCGCGAGCGATGAAGACCTGATAATCGAGGTGGTAGGCGTCGCGGACGGTGCAGTCGACGCAGCACTCGGTGGTCAGGCCGCAGACCAACAAGGTGTCCACCCCCAGCGCTGTGAGGCCGGCGTGCAAGGTGGTGCCGAAGAAGCCGCTGTAGCGGATCTTCGGTATGACCAGTTCGCCGGTCAGGGGCAGGGGACCGACAAAGTCCGCGCCCTGCTCTCCCACCCGGCACAGGGCGCTGTCCGCGTCCGGATCGCCGCCGCGACGGATCATCCGCTCGCGCCAGGCCGGCGAGTCCAGGGCGGCCGAAGTTTGCAGGCCGACGAACACCACCGGTGTTCCGGCCGCGCGGGCCATGTCGGCGAGGCGGGTGGCGGTGGCCACGGCGGGCGCCACCACCGACATGTCGAGGCCCGCCTGGCCTAGCGCGCCGTCTGGCAGGGCGAAGTCCACCTGGATGTCGATGATGACCAGCGCGGTCCGCGACGGCGCGATCCAGGCCGCGAGGTCGTCCTTGGCGGGCGCGTCCTGGCCGGTATCCTTCACCGAGGCGTTCACGCCGCCACCGCTTGCAAGCGCGGCAGGATTTCGCTTCCAAACATCTTCAACCCCTCGACATAATCCGGGAAGATCAGCATCAGGCCGTCAAGCTCGGCGTAGCTGGCGTAGTGCTCGACCTTTTCAGCGCAGGTCGCGGGCGAGCCAACGACCGTCTGGGTCATGAACGGCCCTTGGGTCTCGGCCACCGCCGACAGCCGCTCCGGCGGCACGCCCCAGCTGCGCAGCATATTGATGATCGCGCCCATGTCGGCGCCCTCGCGATAGTAGTCCACCAGCGCCTCCGCCTTGGCGTCGGTTTCGGCGTAGATCACCGTACACATGGCGTAGGTCTTGATCGTGGTGCCCATCTCGGCCGCCACGGTCCTGGCGCGGCGGCTGGCGTCGCGAAGCTCATCCATGGAGCGGCCGCCGATGAAGCAGGCGTCGGACTCGCGCACCGAAAAGCGAAAACCGCGATCGGACATGCCGGCGCAGATCAGGTCGGGACGGGGCCGCGACAAGGGCTTGGGGTCGGAGACGCAGTCTTTCAGGTGAAAGAACCTGCCTTCGTGGGTCACGCTTGGCTCCGCCCACAGCCGCTTGATAATGTCGGTCCATTCTTCGGCCAGGACATAGCGGTCGTCATGATCGAGGCTCTCATCCCAGGCGCCCATCTGGTCGAACTCGTCCTTGTAGGCGCCGGCGACGATGTTCAACCCTGCGCGGCCGCCGCTGATGTGATCGAGGGTGGTGATCATCTTGGCGATCACGACCGGATTGTGCAGCAGGGTGTGGGCGGTGGCCCAGATCTTCACGCGCTTGGTGGCCTGGGCGATGCCGGCCATCATGGTGATCGACTCCATGGACGAGGCCCAATGGTTGGTCTCGCCGCCGAAGCCGCGCCACTTTCCCATCGACATGACGAAGTCCAGGCCCACTTCGTCCGCGGTGACTGCGGCGGCCAGGTTCTGCTTCCACAGGCCGTCCAGCTTTGGCGTGGTGTCGGAGATTATCCAGCCGCCGTTGGCGACCGGCAGGAAGACGCCAAAATCGGTTTTCTTCGAACGCGTGCCGGGCATGAGCGCTCTCCTTAAGCCAGATCTTCAATGGGTTGGGCGTCTAGCCGCGGCGATGCGAAGCCGGGGTAGGCTGCGTCCTGATCGCTTTCCACCTTTCGCACTGGCGGCCGCATGAACACCACGCCGGCCAGGATCACCGCGATCACCACGGCGTACATCTGGAACGCTGTGCTGAACCCGCCGGTGTGGTCACGGATGGCGCCACCGATAAAAGGGCCCAGGGCCGAGACGGCGCCGATCAGACAGGTGCGTGAGAAGATTTCCAGATTGTCCTTGCGGCCGTAGTAGTTGAGCAGCAGCAGGGTGACGGCCAGCGCGGTCATGCCAAAGCCCAGGCCGCTGCCCACCGCATAAACCAGCAGCATGGCGTAGCCGTGCGCCACGCTCAGCGCGAGCCCGCCCATGGTCAGCGCCGCCAGCGCGAGCATCAGCAGGTAGCGCGGATCGATCAAATCCCCCAACGCCCCGCCGATCGCGCGGCCGGCGACGCCCACCGCGGACTCAATGCTGAGCATCACCCCCGCCAGCCTAAGAGACGTGCCCGTTTGGGTAAGATGGGCGACCGAAAAGCTCGCAATGGTGATCCCGACAAGCATATGACCGAAGTAGGCGGCGAGCAGGATGTAGAATTGCGGTGTCCGGACCGCCTGGCCGGCGGTCCATTGCACGGCGGTTCGGTAGACTCTCTTGGACCCTGGGCGCGCCGCTTCCTCGGCGACGTCGTGGTCGGTCTGCTCGGCGCGACTGGCGAGCCAGGCGGGCGAGCCGACCATAAGAACGCAGACAGCGCCCATCACCACCGCCAATGCGGCCTGGGTGATCCAGAACAGTCGCCACTGATCGTGGAAGACGTGCATGATCGACAAGGCCATGATCGGCCCGGCGATGCCGCCGACGGACGCCGACGCGAAATAGATGCCGAACGGCAGGCCCCGATGCTTGAACGCCGCCGCCAGCACATAGGTGCCGGGGATCAGCGCCATCATCTGATAGCCGACCCCGCAGAGCGCGGTTCCGAGGAAATAGACCAGCGGCCCATGGGTGATGCCCAGGCAACCGAAACCGGTCGCCATGACCGCGGTGCCCAAGGTCAGGGTTGCGCGCACGCCGACGCGTCGGATCAGGAAGGCCGGAATATAGGAAGAGGCGCCCGTGCACGCTCCCAGGAGGGTGAATCCCAGCCCGGCGATTGTCCAGCTCCAGTGTTCCTCCCGCACCATGTTCGGCAAAACCACGCCAAGCGAGGAATAGGTCGAGGCGTTGATGAGGAAAAACACCAGGCTGAAAGCCGCGACCAACAACCAGGGGCGCCATTCAACTTTGGGCATCGCCGTCCTTCAAAACCGAGGGGTTGACTGGCGCTAGAACCGGCGGTGAGCCGTCGAACAAGGTCTCGTTGCTTGCGGAACCGTCAAATGGATTTCGACGGCGCTAGGGTACGGTCATCAAACCGAACGGGCCCGTCAAGTGTCATCTAAAATTTCACGCGCAATGTTATCGACACTTCTGAATTGATCAAACCAGCGACACGGGGCGCCTAGGGGCTCACCACGCCGTCGCTCG
>Ga0302314_10014387_pt1 | contig 13551 bp, 10 predicted proteins | sample III_Palsa_N2_3_FD_200533 | JGI IMG/M metagenome (GOLD analysis project Ga0302314, IMG submission 200533) | Peat permafrost microbial communities from Stordalen Mire near Abisko, Sweden - III_Palsa_N2_3 | ecosystem: Environmental > Terrestrial > Soil > Palsa > Peat permafrost | place: Sweden...
CGCCATACTTATGCTCGTGTCCCCCGCTGCCACGCTCGTGGAGGCGCTCGAGCCGCTCCGCTCCGATCCCGCCCGCGCGGCGGTACTACTCGACATCGACGGCACGCTGGCGCCGATCGTCCGGCACGCCGCCGACGCGCACGTTCCCGAGGCCACGCGCTCGCTGCTGATCGAGATCGCCAAGCGCTATCGCGTCGTCGGCTGCGTCAGCGGGCGCCGCGCGGCCACCGCGCGCCAAATCGTCTCGATCGGAACGATTGCGTATGTCGGCAACCACGGCGGCGAGTTGCTGCGGCCCGGGTCGACCCGGGCCGAGGTCGACCCCGAGCTCGCCGCCTGGACCGAGCGCGTACGCCGGTTCGCCGCGCGCGCCTATACCGCCGAGCACCAGCGGCTCCGCGTGCGCAGCGAGGACAAGGACGCGATCGCCGCGTTCCATTGGCGCGGTGCCCCCGACGAAGCCGCCGCCGCTGCGGCGGTGCAGGAGATCGCACGGCGTGCACTCGAGGAGGGCCTCGAGGTCCATTGGGGGCGTAAGGTGCTGGAGGTGCGTCCCCCCGTCGAGCTCGACAAGGGCCTCGGCATTGCCACGCTCTTGCATGGTCAGGACGTCACCGCCGCGCTGTATGTCGGAGACGACACCACCGACCTGGATGCCTTCCGCGGGTTGCGGACGCTCGTCCGGGAGGGGGTCTTGACCACCGCGATCTGTGTGGCGGTCAGCTCCGACGAAGCTCCCCCGGAGCTGGCGGCGGAGGCCGACCTCCTGCTCGACGGCACCGGCGGTGTGCGCGGCCTGCTGCAGGCGCTGCTGTAGTAGGCACGTGCGGTTCGTCGACTTCCTCAAGACCACCGTCCTGCTCAGCGCCGGGGCGGCCACCGCGCTGGGTGCGGTCACTGTCCTCGCCGCGGCGCAAAGTTCCGACGCCCTGGTGGGGCCGATCGCGGTGGGCTGGTGGGTACTCGCCGCGCTGATCGGTCTGCGCCTGGGCCGTCGGGCCGAGACAAGCCCTCCGATTGCGCGGCTACTCGCCGGTGCGAAGTCCACGACCACATTGCCCGAGCACCATCCGGGCGCGGTCCTGCTCAACCGGCTGTGGGCGCTCTTGCTGTTCACGCTCCTGGCGGGCGGCCTGGCCTTTCTTGCTCCCCAGATCCCCGGCATCGCCGCGGGCTTCGCGATCATCTGGGCGCTCGCCTGGCGGCGTCAGGACGCGGCTGTGGCGGCGATCGAGGAGCGCGACGGTGTGTGCTTCTACGTGCGTCGCACGTCCCCCGTGCGACCGATGTCGCTCGAGCGTGCGCCTGGCTTCAAGACGCTGCGCCCCGAGCGCGTGAACGGCGCCGTCACCTGAGATGGCTATGAGGGACGCGGCGGGGGCCGTCGACGTGCTGATCGTCTCGCTGGGTTCCACGGGGGGTCTGCGTGCGGCCGACGCTGAGCTGGCGGATTCGCTGCGAAGGGCAGGCGCGAGCGTGGCGGTTGCTTCGGCCACACCGCCGCGCACGGTTCGCACGCTGGCTTTGACAGACCTCTCGTGGGCGCTTGCCGCCCGTCGCGTCGCCCGTCGCGAGCTGGCTCGCCACACGCCACGCGCGATTATCTACTCGAGCACCACGGCCGCGCTGCTGTGGCCGGCGCCGGGGGCGATCCGCTTCGACGCGCCCGCGGCCGGCAACCGTCCTGGGCGTCACGGGCTCTGGCAGCGCCCGCTGGAGCGCCGGCGGCTGCGCCGGGCGTCGTTGCTGCTCCCGCTGAGCGAGGGCGCCCTTCGCGAGGTGCCCGCGGCGGCACGCCGTATTGGCCGTGAGTTGGTGCTTCCGGTTCCGATCGAGGCCTCAGGCGTCGAGCCGGCGGATCGGGACATCGACGCGATCACCTACGCGGCCAACCCCCGAAAGAAGGGGCTCGATCGAGTGCTCGCGGCGTGGACTGCAGTGCGGCGGCCCTCTGAGGAGCTCCTCGTCACCGGTGTGAGTGAGCAGGACCTGCGACGGGCCGGAATAGAGTTGCCCGAGGAGGGTGTGCGTCTGACCGGGATGCTTGCTCGCAACGAGTACCGGGCTCTGTTGCGTCGAGGGCGCGTGTTCGTGTGTGCACCCCGCCGCGAGGACTACGGTCAGGCTCAGCTGGAGGCCCTCGCCGATGGCTGCATGCTTGTCAGCACCCCGGCTCCCGGCCCCTACGCGGCACTTTCAATTGCCCGCGAGATCGCCCCGCGGCTCGTGAGCGAGGACCTGGCTGGAGCCCTGCGCATTGCCCTGGATGACCCGCCCGCCGACTACTCGGCGCGCGCGCTGCAGTCGCTTGCGCCGTTCAGCAGTGCGACGGTCGATCGCCTGGTCACAGAGCAGCTGTTGCCACGTCTGCTTGCGTAGATCCGAAACGCCGCGCGGCTATCGAGGAGTCTGCTTCCCCAGCTTTGCGAGCTCCAGCCACGGCCGCGTATTGGCCACATCAGCGGCGCCAAGCCAAGCCCGGCGCGCCGTGGCCACCCCCCAGCGCATGTTCTGAAGAGTGTCCGTGCGATGGGCGTCGGAGTCGATCAGGATCCGCACGCCTGCCTGCGCGGCCCCGCGCGCGTTGATGTCGGAGAGGTCGCGGCGGTCTGGGTTGGCGTTGATCTCGAGCATCGTCCCCGTCCGCACGGCCGCGGCGAACACCGCGTCGAGGTCGATCGCGTAGGGCTCGCGTCGCCCGATCAGCCGCCCAGTCGGATGGCCGATCGCTTTGACCAGGGGGTGCTCGATTGCGGTGATCATGCGCTCGGTCATCGCCTGTTCGCGCATCCCGAACGACGTGTGCACGCTCGCGATCACCCAGTCGAGCTCGGCGAGCAGCTCATCCTCGTAGTCGAGCGAGCCGTCGGGCAGGACGTTGACCTCGCTGCCCGCGAGCAGCTCGATGCCCTCCACATCGGCATTCGCTTCTCCCACCAGCTCGATCTGGCGGCGCAGCTGCTCGGGCGAGACATCGTCGCCAAAGCCATGTGAGGCCGAGTGATCGGTGATCGCCAGGTACTCATACCCTCGCTCGCGCGCGGCGAGCGCCATCTCCTCGATTGAGTTCTTCCCGTCGGAGGCCGTTGTATGGCAGTGCAGGTCGCCGCGGATGTCATCGAGCTCGATCAGCTCGGGCAACTGGCCGCTACCGGCCGCTGCCAGCTCGCCACGGTTCTCGCGCAGCTCGGGCTCGATGTAGGAGAGGCCGAGCAACTCGTATACCTCCTGCTCGGTGGCGTAGATGTGCGTGACGCCGGTCGCGTCCTCGAGTACTCCGTACTCGGAGACGTGCAATCCGCGTCGCACCGCCGCTTCGCGCAACGCGGCGTTGTGGGGGCCTGAGCCGGTGAAGTGCTGAAGCAGGTTGCCGAGTTGGGCGGGCTTCGCAATCCGCAGGTCTACGGAGACACCAGAGTGGGTGCGGCCTCTGGCGCCGGGCTTACTGGCGGAGGACACGTGCTCGATCTCTCCCAGCCGCGAGAGACTCTTCGCGAGCGTCGTCGGTTTCGTTGTGACAGCGATCAGGTCGATGTCCTTCACGCTGTCGGCGAGACGTCGCGCAGAGCCGGCGAGCTGCACATGCGTGCCCGGACCGCCGTGCTCCATCAACCCCGCGGCAAGCGTCTCGCCCAGCTCGATCGCACGTGGCAAAAGCAGTCGCCCGTTCGCCCGCTCGGGTGGTTCGGCGGCCATGCGATCGAGCCCCGCCAGCACGCTTTCCTCGAACTTCGCACCGAGGCCTTTCACGGTGCGCAGTCGCTGCGCCAAAGCCGCCTCGCGCAGCTTCTCCGGCGAGTCGATTCCGAGCTCGGTGAACAGCAGCCGCGCGCGCTTGGGCCCCAGGCCCGGCAGGCGTGTGATCGCGATCAGTCCGGGCGGGAACTGCGCGCGCATTCGCTCGGTCGAAGGGGTCGTGCCGGTGTCGAGCAGCGTGATGATCTTCTGCTGGAGTGTGTCGCCGATTCCTGCCAGCTCGGTCGCGCGGCCCGCGCGGGCCAGCGCCGCGACCGAGACGGACGCCTCGCGAACCGCCTTGGCCGCGTTGCGATAGGCGAGCACGCGGTGCACGATCGCCCCGTCGAGCTCGTAAAGGTCGCCCAGCTCCTCCAGGGCGTCGGCGATCGCGGCGTTGGGCAGGTCCACTGCTCTAGGGTACGCCGACCTATGTCCGGCGAGCCCTGGCTGATTTTGCCCACATACAACGAGGCCGAGAACATTGAGGCGATCATCGCCGCTTCCGGCGAGGCGCTCCGAGGCGCCGCTCCCGAGGGCTGGCGTGTGTTGGTCGTCGACGACGGTTCGCCCGACGGCACGGGGCAGATCGCCGATCGGCTGGCCGCCGAGCACGACTGGGTGGAGGTGCTACACCGCGCCGAGAAGAACGGCATCGGCCCGGCCTACCTCGCGGGCTTTCGCCACGCGCTCGACCACGGCGCTGGCTACGTGATGGAGATGGACTCCGACTTCTCCCACAACCCCGCCGACCTCGCCCGGCTGCTCGAGACGGTCAAAGGGGGCGCCGACCTGGCGCTCGGCTCGCGCTACGTGCCTGGGGGTGGCGTGACCGATTGGGGCTTATTGCGGCGCTTAATCTCCGAGGGCGGCTCGACCTACGCACGGATCGTGCTCGGGCTGCGCGTCAAGGATCTGACGGGCGGCTTTAAGTGCTTTCGCCGCGAGGTGCTCGAAGAGATCCACTTCGACGGCGTGCGCTCGCAGGGCTACGCCTTCCAGGTCGAGCTGACCTATCGCGCGGTGCGGGCAGGGTTCAAGGTGATCGAGGTGCCGATCGTCTTCAAAGACCGTCTGCGCGGCGAGAGCAAGATGTCCTGGCGGATCGCCGCCGAGGCGATGTGGCTCGTGCCCCAACTGCGCTTCAGGTAGAGCGCCCGTACACCGATGCAGAAGGGATGGAGGCCTCCGCTGAGGCGTTCGCCTATGGCGTGCGCCAGACCCGCTCGACGCTGCGCGCCTGGCAGCGCACTCCGGGCGCCGTGCTCGGCCGCTGGTTCGCCGGCTCCGCGCTGGCCGCCACCGGCCTCCTGTGTGCGGTGTGGGTCGTCGCGACGCTCTTCGACGGCTATCAGCAGGTCTTGATCCTCGAACCGCCGTTCGCGATCGGCGACGGCGGCGACGTGCTCTCGATCCTGCGGCGCAACATGCTCGTCCTCGCGCTGCACGCGATGGCCTGCGTCGCGGGATTCATCGCCGGCAGCTCGCTGCCGCTGCAGGCCAAGCACCACCACGGCGTCTCCCGTTTCCTCCACGAACACGGCGGGCGCATCGCGATCGGCTTCGTCGTGCTCGCGACCGCCTTCTCGCTGAGCACGCAGGCCTATGTGCTCGGGCACACGCTCGCCGGCGTCTCCGGCTTCCTGCACGTCTCGCCCGGCCTGCTGTTGCTGGGCCTGCTCCCGCACGCGATTCTCGAGCTGACCGCGCTGTTCCTGCCGCTGGCCGCCTGGATCATCGCCAGTCGGCGAGGGGAGTGGGACCAGCTGCTGGCGGCGACGTTCGTGACGGTCGCGATCGCCGTGCCGATGCTCGTCGTCGCGGCCCTGATCGAGGTCTACATCTCCCCCCACCTGTTCACGACGCTGACCGGTATTCATACTCCGATCGTGCGTTACTCCGAAGGCTGGCTCGTGACGCTCCGATGAGCGACCAGTCCGTCCCCGAGGGGTCACTACACTTTGTATAGTGTGTAGGCAAGAGGAACGGACAAGCGGAATACGAGCAAGGAGAACCCAATGGCAGGCACGCTGAATGAAGTCACAGACACCAACTTCCAGGCCGAGGTGATCGAGTCCGAGGGTCCGGTGCTCGTCGACTTTTGGGCACCCTGGTGCGGGCCCTGCCGGATGGTCGCGCCCGTGCTCGAGGAGATCGCCTCCGAGCGTCCCGACCTGAGGATCGTGAAGTTGAACATCGACGAGAACCAGCAGACGGCAGCCAACTTCCAGGTGCTTTCGATTCCGACGCTGATCCTGTTCAAGGGCGGTCAGCCGGTGAAGACTGTCGTCGGGGCCTATCCCAAGAAGAAGCTGGAGCAGGAGCTGGAGCCGGCGCTAACTGCGGCGTAGGCCGATGCTCAGGGGCAGGCCGTCGATCTCGGCCTGCTCTGAGTAGTCCATCGCCTCAACGGCGCTCTCCGCGCCGGGCGTGAGAGTGAGCTCGACCGCGAGCGTCTCACCGGCCAGGTGGTCGCGGTGGGCCTCGGCGGCCGCGATCAGCGTAGGGTCGCCGTCGAGGCGCAGCTCGATCCGGTCCTCGACCTCCAGGCCGGCGGTCTTGCGCGCGTTCTGAACCGCGTGGACGATCTCACGCGCTTGGCCCTCGGCGCGCAGGTCATCATCGATCGTCAGATTGAGTGCCACCGCGTGGGCACCCTCGCGCTCAACCGAGTAGCCCTCAGGTGCCTTCATCGTGAGGATCACGTCCTCGGCCGACAGCGTGTGCTCGCGTCCTGCCACCGCGATCCCGATTGCACTTCCGCCATCGCGCACCGCCGCCGCCACCCGCGCGGGGTCGAGCGCGGCGATCGCCTCGGCAGCGCGGGGCATGTCCTTGCCGAACAGCGGTCCCAGCGTGCGGTAGTTGGCCTTCACCTCGTAGCTGCCCAGCTCCTCGGCGGCGGCTACGAAGCGCACACGCCGCACGTTCAGCTCCTCGCGCACGACGTCCACGAGCCGTTCGATCGCTGCGCGCTCGCGTCCATCTGCCACCACAACCGCCTCGCCCAGCGGCTGGCGCACCTTGATCTTGGCCTTGCCGCGTGCGCCCAACCCGAGGCGCACCGTCTCGCGCGCGAGCGACATCGCCTCCTCCAAGCCCTCGTCGCGCGCAGGCAGCGCGTCGGCCACTGGGAACTCGCACAGGTGCACACTCGCGAGCGTGCCGTCGAGGTTGTCGTAGATCTCATCGGCGATAAACGGGCACAGGGGCGCGAGTAGCTTCGCCACGGTCAGCAGGCAAAAGCGCAGAGTCTCGAATGCGGCCGGATCGCCGTCCCAGAAGCGCCGCCGCGAGCGGCGCACGTACCAGTTGGACAGCTCGTCGACCAAGCCCGCGATCGCCCGTCCGGCGGAGGTGGCGTCATAGGCGTCGAGTCGCTCGGCGACCAGCTCGGCGGTGGCCGCGGTGCGTGACAGCGCCCAGCGGTCGAGGTCCTCGGTGGACTCCGCCTCCACCGCTGCCTGTCCCGTCCCCGCCTGCTTTGGCGCTCCCCCGCAGAGTGCCGCCGAGTTCGCCGCGGCGTACAGGACGTAGAAGTAGTACGTCGACCACAGCTGCTTCAGGAACAGGCGCACCCCTTCGCCGATCGCCTCCTCGGAGAAGCGGTATCCGTCCCACGGCTGCTTGGAGGTAAAGAAGTACCAGCGGAACGCATCGGCCCCGTAGGTGTTCAACACCGACCACGGCTCGACCGTGTTGCCCTTCGACTTCGACATCTTCTGCCCGTCCTCGTCGAGGATCAACCCGAGGCACACCACGTTCTTATACGGCGCCCGCTCCTCGAAGGGAGCCTCTTGGCCCAACAGCGTCGCGATTGCGAGCAGCGAGTAGAACCAGCCCCTGGTCTGGTCCTGCGCCTCGCAGATGAAGTCCGCCGGGAAGCGCTCCTGGAAGACGTCCTCGTGCTCGAAAGGGAAGTGGTGCTGGGCGAACGGCATCGCGCCGGAGTCGAACCACACGTCGATCACCTCGGGCACTCGTTTCATCGGCTGCTCACAGGTGGGACACGGGAACTCGACATCATCCACAAACGGACGGTGGTGGTCGTCGAGAGTCCTGCCAGAGAGTGACTCAAGCTCCGTGAATGAACCGACGACGTGCACGTGACCCTTTGTGCAGCGCCACACCGGCAGCGGCGTGCCCCAGTAGCGCTCGCGTGAGAGCGCCCAGTCGACGTTGTTCTTCAACCAATCTCCGAACCGCCCCTCCTTGACGTGGGGCGGATACCAGTTGACGGTCTCGTTGGCCGCGAGCAGCTCGTCGCGGAGCTTCGTCGTCGCGATGTACCACGACGGTTTTGCGTAGTACAGCAGCGGCGTGCCGCAACGCCAGCAATGGGGATAGGAGTGCTCGTAATCCTCCACCCGCAGCAGCAGCCCACGCGCGTCCAGGTCTGCGATCAGCTCTTGCGTCAGTTCAGGGTCCTTGACGAAGCGACCCTCCCACGAGTTGCCGTCGCGGTCGCGCACGCGAGCGTCGTAAGTGCCGTCCGGCCTGACCGGGTTGTACAGCGTGTGTGGTTCGTCGCCTCTGAAGATCCCTGCCGCCGCCGCCACGCGGTAGTCGTCCTCGCCGAACGCCGGCGCCAGATGCACGATGCCCGTGCCTTCCTCCGTCGTGACGAAGTCGTCCGCGAGGATCTGCGAGCCCCCCGGCATGCGATCGTTGAGCGTGAAGATCGGGCTCTGGTAGCTGCCATAGCGCTCCACCAGCTCCTCGCCGCTGAAGCGCTCGACTACCTTCGCTTGCTCGCCCAGCACCGCAACGACACGATTGGAGATGAGCACAAAGTGCTCATCTCCAAGGCGCGCGCGCGCATAGCTCGCCGTGGGAGACACCGCGAGCGCCACGTTGCCGGGCAGCGTCCACGGCGTCGTCGTCCATACCAGCAGCTTGTCCTCGCTGGCGGATCCGCGGTCGTTTGTGACCGACAACTTCAGATACACGCTCGGATCGACGACGTCCCTGTAGCCCTGCGCCACCTCGTGCGAGGACAGCGTCGTCTCGCATCGCGGGCAGTACGGGCTGACCTTGTGGCCTTCGTAGAGCAGTCCACGGCGATCGATCTGCGACAGCGCCCACCAGACCGACTCGATGTAGCTCTCGTCGAGCGTTCTGTAAGCGTCGTCGAGGTCCAGCCAGAAGCCGATGCGCTCAGTCAGCCGGTTCCACTCCTCCAGGTAGGTAAACACCGACTCACGGCAGCGTGCGTTGAACTCGCCGATCCCGTACTCCTCGACTTCCGCCTTCGATTTAATCCCGAGCTCCCGTTCGACCGCAATCTCGACTGGCAGGCCGTGGCAGTCCCAACCGCCCTTGCGCTCGACCCTGTAGCCGCGCATCGTCTGGTAGCGCGGGTAGATGTCCTTGAACACGCGCGAGAGCACGTGATGTGAGCCCGGAGGTCCGTTCGCGGTTGGGGGCCCCTCGTAGAAGACCCATTGCTCGGCGCCCTCTCTCTTACGCAGCGACGCGGCGAACACGTCGCGCTCGCGCCAGCGCTCCAGCACCTCCAGCTCCAGCTTGGGCAGATCCTGGCGAGGATCGACCTCGCGGCGCGGGATCAGCGGGTGTTTCTCGGTGGCGCTCACAGGGCGGCCCATTGTAGGTGCGGCCTACGATTGCGAGTGTGAGGTTGCGTCTCTACCACCACCCCGACGGCGCGCGCGTGGCCTACCGTGAGTTCGGCGCCGGGCCGCCGCTCGCGCTGCTGCACTCGGCGATGCTCTCCCACAAGGAGTTCGAACCGGCCGTCGAGCAACTCTCAGACCGCTTCCGCGTTGTGCTCCCCGACCTGCCGTTGCACGGAGACTCCGAGGATCGCCCGCGCCATCCCTACACGCTCGACTGGTTCGCCGATGTGATGTCCGGGTTCGCCGCGGATGTGCTCGGCCCCCGTCCCCTGGTCGGCGGCCACGACGCCGGCGCGGAGATCCTGCTGCACGCGATCGCTCGTGGCAGTCTCGAGCCCAAGCGGCTCGTGTTGATGGGAAGTCGTCTGCACGCGCCGCCGCAGAACGCGCGGCTGCGCACCGCCTGGCGTCTGGCCGCCGGCGCCGGCGCCGTCCCCGGTCTGGACCGTCTGCTCACCCACGCCGCTCACGCCGCCTTCACCCCCGAGCGGGGCCAGCGGCTGTCCGCCCGCGCCGATCCCGCCGCGCGCGACCTCCTGCGCCACGCCTTCGCCGATGTCCCCGGCAACCCAAACCTCGCGCGCTCCTGGGCGCGCTGCGCGCGCGCCTGGCCGCGCGGTGCGCAGACCCAGCTGCTCGAACTGTACCCGCGCCTTTCGATGCCTGTGCTCTTGCTGTGGGCCGACCGCGACCGCCAGCACCCGCTCGCGGCCGCCGAAGAGACGCTGGCTTTGCTGCCGGACGGCCAGCTACGCGTGCTGCAGAGCACGGGTTTCCTAATGGCCTACGACGACCCAGTCGGCTTGGCCCGCGAGCTTTCCGCGTTCTGCGGGTAGGGTTCTGCGGGCGGGTGGGGCCCAATAAAACCAAGGAGAGCCAATGCCGGAGAAGCAGCTGTGGGGCGGAGAGACAACCAAGGCAGTTGACAACTTCCCGATCTCGGGCGAGACCGTTCCCGTGTCGGTCGTGCGCTGGCTCGCTCGGGTGAAGGGCGCCGCCGCGCTCGTCAACGGCGAGCTCGGGCTGCTCGACAAACGCCGCGCCGCGAGCATCGCCAAAGGCGCCGCCGAGATCGCTGCCGGCAAGCACGATTCACAGTTCCCGATCGATGTCTTCCAGACCGGCTCGGGCACATCGACGAACACGAACGCCAACGAGGTGATCGCCGCGCTCGCCGGCTCGGGCGTGCATCCAAACGACCACGTCAACATGGGCCAGTCCTCCAATGACGTGTTTCCCTCGGCCGTCCACCTCGCGGCGCTCGACGTCGCCCAGAACGAGCTGCTGCCGGCGCTCCGCCAGCTGGAGCGCTCGTTTGCGAAGAAGTCGAAGAGCTTTCAGAACGTCGTCAAGTCAGGGCGCACCCACCTGATGGACGCCGTCCCAGTCACGCTCGGGCAGGAGTTCGGTGGCTACGCCGCGCAGATCGCGCTCGGCCAGGAGCGTGTGCGGTCCGCCCTGGAGCACGTCGGGCAGATCCCGCTCGGGGGCACCGCCACCGGCACCGGGCTGAACACCCACCCCAAATTCGCGGAGAAGGTCCGTGCACGGCTGAAGAAGGAATCCGGCTTGCGCCAGATCGCCGCGCCGCTGGATCGCTTCGAGGCCCAGGCCAGCCGCGACGCGCTCGTCGAGCTCTCCGGCGCGCTGAAGGTCGTGGCAGTGTCTTTGAGCAAGATCGCCGGCGATCTCGCGCTGATGGGCTCCGGCCCCCGCGCCGGGATCGGCGAGATCCGCTTGCCCGAGTTGCAGAAGGGCTCTTCGATCATGCCCGGCAAGGTCAACCCAGTGATCCCCGAGGTCGTGCTCCAGGTCTCAGCCCAGGTGATCGGCAACGACACCGCGATCACCGTCGGTGGAATGCAGGGCCAGTTCGAGCTGAACGTGCGCATCCCCCTGCTCGCGCGCAACCTGCTCCAGTCTCTGCACCTGCTGGCGAGCACCTCACGCGTGTTCGCGGAGAAGTGTGTCGACGGGATCGAGGTCAACAAGGCCGGCTGTGAGGCCTCCGCGGGGGCGACGCTCGCCGCCGCGACCGCTTTGAACTCGGCGATCGGCTACGACAAGGGGACGACGATCGTCAAGCGGGCCACCGACTCTGGCCGTCCGTTGCGTGAGATCGCCCTCGAGGAGGGGGTCGACGCGAAGCTCTATGACGCGACGATCAACCTGCGCAAGATCGCGCGGGGGAACCAGGTGTAAAGGTCAAGGGGTGGTCGGGAGGAGGACCTTTCCCCTCCTGCTAAAGATCGCTCGGGGAAATCAGTAGGGCGTGACGCTCGCACAACGTCCGCCGTGCAATCGGTAGACGGTCATTTCCGGGCCTGGGCGGTGGAAGGCGAGCGGGTAGTAGTCGAACGTCCAGTCGAAGTTGAATTTGACCGGGCTCTTCCCCGAGCTGTAGGGAGAGACGTGGTAGACGACTTCTCCCTGCCTTGCCAGTTCCCGGTAGTAGGTGATGGCGTGCGGCACCACCTGCGGATCGGCAAACGCGCGACCGGCCTGGGTGTAGCCGCTCACCACCCAGCAGTAGCCTTCACGCTCGTAGTAGCCGATCAGCGCCGGGCCGAGCGTGCGCTCGTAATCTTCCAGTTCGACCGTCCGGTTGGCCGTTTCGGGCTTGCCGGTCGCGGGGTTCAGGACCACCCGCAGCGCCGGGAACTTGACCCAGCGCGGGTGAGCGACCTCGTCGCCGCCGGTTTTGTCCAGCCAGGCGTTCGGGACCACCGGCTCGAGGACGATCTTCGCGCCCGCAGGGATGTGCGCGACCGCCCATGCACGCGTGAGGTTGCGCGTGTCGGGACGCGAGAGCACGAGGCCCGAATGGATGCTGTACACGACCCCCTGCACGACCAGCGCGATCACCGCCAGCGCGACGAACGTCGTGCGCAGCCGGGGAGTGCGCCGCCCCGCCCAGCCGGCCACTTCCAGCGCGAAGCTCGCGGCCAGCAGACAGGCGATCGGGAAGATCGGTAGCAGCCAGCGGCCGAAGTAACGCCCCTGCAGGCTCAAAAACAGCAGATACAGCACGGCGACCGGCACGAGCATCCAGCCGACCCGCCGATCTCTGCGCCAGATCGTCACCGCCCCGCCGAGCGCCGCCAGCGCCGGGATCCAGCCGAGCCCCCACGTGAACGACCATAGGTAGTAGACGAAGCTACCCTGCTGCGGATCACCGATCCAGGAGGCTCGCGACTGTTCGGTGTAGCTGGACTGAACTTCCAGTTCTGCGCGGAAGGCGTGGAAGTCGAGCAGCGAGTAAGGGTTGGCGATCAGGTACGCCGCCAGCGCCGCCACCAGCGCGACGCCCGTGCCGATCGCCACGTCCCGCCGATGCTCGCGTGCCCCATCGCGATACTGAGCAACGCCCGCGGCGAGCAGCGGCAGGATCATCACGCCCGCCGTGTACTTCGTCGCGGCGGCGAGGCCGAGGCCGACCCCCGCGAGCAGGTAGTCGAGCATCCGCCCCCGCCGCAGCACGCCGGCGGCGCCCAGCAGGGAGAGCGTGAGCGGCAAAAGGGTCGGCGCGTCGTTGAGCGCGAGGTGGCCGTAAAAAACCGGTAAGAAGGCGACCGCCATCACCGTGCTCGCGAGCAGGCCCAAGGCGCGATTGAACAGGCGCGCGCCGACCAGATACAACAGCCACACCGACGCCGTCCCGAGCAGCGCGACTGTCACGCGCGCAACGAGGAAGAAGCGGTCCGGATGCAGCGCGAATTCGCGCGCGATCGATGGGTGCGAGCCTGACCTCAGGACCCCGAACAGAACCCCGAACCAGACTCCGAACACGACGTGCAGAAAGTACGTCAGAGCAGGTGGATTGATGAAGTAATGGGGGTTCAGGCCATGGTGGAACATCGCCACCGCCTGGGGTACGAAGTGCCCGTACTCGTCCACGTCGTACACGTACGGCAGCCCTTGCTTGATGCCCCATAGACGCAACGCGAACGCCACCACGAGCACGACCGACAGCGGACCCCAGTAGCGCCATCGCCCGTTGCCCATCACCTCCCATCCTATGCGGCTCCGCGAACGCCCGCTTGGGCGCAGGGAAACGCAACTTTCCGGCGTATAGCTTGTTTCGATGGCCGTGCTCACGACTCTGCGCCCCACAACCACCCGCTCCCGCCTGCTGCTCGCCGCCGCACTGCTGCTCTGCGGCTGCTCGCTCGCGTTCGGC
>Ga0302314_10014388_pt1 | contig 13551 bp, 10 predicted proteins | sample III_Palsa_N2_3_FD_200533 | JGI IMG/M metagenome (GOLD analysis project Ga0302314, IMG submission 200533) | Peat permafrost microbial communities from Stordalen Mire near Abisko, Sweden - III_Palsa_N2_3 | ecosystem: Environmental > Terrestrial > Soil > Palsa > Peat permafrost | place: Sweden...
TGCGTTATTCGTCGCTCGGCGGCGGCAAGCGACTACGGCCGTTCCTGGTGGTCGAAAGCTCGGCCGTGTTCGGCGTGGCGCGTGATGCCGCCTTGCTGGCCGGCGCCGCGCTCGAATGCATTCACTGCTATTCGCTGATCCATGACGATCTGCCGGCGATGGACAACAGCGACCTGCGCCGCGGCCGGCCCACGCTGCACAAGAAGACCGACGACGCCACCGCGATCCTCGCCGGCGACGGGCTGCTGACCCTGGCGTTCGACATCATCAGCCGGGATGAGATTCACAAGGACGCCATGGTGCGGCTGTTGCTGACCCGCGCGCTGGCGCGGGCGTCGGGCATCGGCGGCATGGTCGGCGGCCAGATGCTCGACCTCGCCGGCGAAGGCCGATTCGGCGACCGAGAACCGGTCGACGTGGCGCGTCTGCAGCAAATGAAGACCGGCGCGCTGTTGCGCTACGGCTGCATCGCCGGCGCGATCCTCGGACAGTCCTCACAGAAGGAATATCAGGCGCTCGACGATTACGGCCGCGCCCTCGGCGAAGCATTCCAGATCGCCGACGATCTGCTCGACGTCGAAGGCGATGCCGCAGCCCTCGGCAAGCAGACCGGGCAGGATGCCGCGCTCGGCAAGACCACGTTCGTCACCCAGCTCGGAATCGATGGTGCCAAACAGCGCGTGCGCGATCTGCTCGCGCGCGCCGATTCCGCGCTCTCGATCTTCGGTGCCAAGGGCGACGTGCTGCGCGCCGCCGCGCGCTTCGTCGCCGAACGCAAGAATTGAAGCGATCGATGACGGGCAAGGAAGCCGAGGACGCGCTTGCCCGTTTCCGGAAGATGTCGAGGCCGGTCCGCCTGGTCTATGGGCGGCCGCGCACGTTCTTTGCTATCGCGATCGGAATCCTGGCCTATGCGCTGCTGCCGGCTTCGCTGCGACAGGTCACGCGTGCGCTGCTCGGCTGGGACATCTTCATCGCGGTGTATCTGCTGCTGGTGTTCACCATGGCGGTGCGCAGCGGGCTCACGCATATCAAGCGCAACGCGGTACTGCAGGACGATGGCCGGTTCCTGATCCTGATGGTCGCTGCACTGGGCGCCTTCGCCAGCATCGCCGCGATCGTGTTTGAACTCGGCGCCTCACAGCACAGCGGGCCGGCGCTGACGCTGGCGACCGTGACCATCGCGCTGTCCTGGGTCGCGGTGCATACCATCTTCGCGCTGCACTACGCGCACGAATTTTATCGCGGCGCCAAGCCCGGCGGCCTGCAATTTCCGAGCGGCGACACCCACGACAACGCCGACTACTGGGACTTCGTGTATTTCTCGTTCGTGATCGGCATGACCGCGCAGGTCTCCGACGTCGGCATCACCGACAAGACCATCCGCCGCACCGCAACGGCGCACGGCATCGTTTCATTTATCTACAATACCGCGCTGGTGGCCTTGATGGTCAACATCGCCGCGAGCGCGATCTAGCAAAGCGTGTGAGATCCATCGCTTGCCGTTCCGGCCTTGAATGAAGACCGCGACCCATTGCCGTTGATATTGCGATGAGCCGGGGCCCGGAGCGTTCGATATCACGCGGCTGCGATTATGGGCACTTGCCCGACATGATCGCCTCGTTCGAGTTGCAACCCCACGCACGTTCAGTACCGGTAAGCGGCCGGGCCTGTTGCCGCGGCGTGGTGAATTCGGGCGCGACCCGCGCCGGCAAGTCGCGGTCATATCGATCGGCGCGGCTGGCGCGTTCGCGACGGTCATCGCGTCCACGCGATGCCGTCGGGGTCTTGGCACGCCGCTTCTCACATTCATTATCGTCGTTGAGGAACGATCCTTCCGCGCAGACGATCCTGCCGCAGCGATCGCCCTCGGCCTTGTAGCCATGGTCGCAGACCAGCGGACAGACCCGCGACGATTTCTGCTTGATCGCATCGAGCGTATCGAGGCTCGCGGTCTTGACATCAAGCTTGGTTCCGGCTGACCGGTTGAACAACGTCAGCGAGCGCTGCGACGCCGCGTTCCACTCGCCATCCGCCGCAACGGTCAGACAGCCAACGCGGCGCAATTCGATCTGCACCGACTTGTTGACATCCGCTTGCGGCGGAGGCCCGGATGTCAGCGCGGCGACGTTGGTCTGTTTGGGCTTTTCGACCGTCGCAGGGCTGACGGCCGTGTCGGTTGCAGCATTGCTTGCGACAGCGTTGTTGCCGCGGGCGGTGACCGCTGCGGACGTCTCCGCCGTCGCGCGTTTGCGTTCGGCATCAGCGGCCTGATCCAGCGCGAACTGCTTGGCCTTTTCGGAGGCGATCCGCGCCTGCTCCGCGGCCTTCGCCTCGGCTTCGGCGACCTTTAATTGTTGGGCCGATTGCGCGCCTTCGGCAGCCAACCGCGCCCGCTCCTGTTCGGCCAGCCGCGCTTTTTCGGTCGCCGCAACCCGGGCCTCTTCGGCGGCCATCTTGGCCAGCTGAATCCTGGCCAAATTGGCGTAGAATCCGTCGGGGTATTGCCCGAGGAAGGCGCTCCATGCGTCCTTGTTGCCGACCTGAAGCGCCAGTTCGTAGTCGCGGCGCGCCTCAGCCTGCGGACTGGGTGTGAGCGTAGGCGGCGCAGCCGCGGCGGCCGGCACCAGCGGCACGTCGTCACCGCCGAGCGAGCCATAGACGAACGGCTCCTGCCGATTGTTGGTGGTCTTCAGCACATCGTCGCGGACAAATCCGAAGGCGCGGCGCACGTCGAGCCCTGGTGTCGTCAAATGTTTTGACAATGCGAGGGTAAACGGGCTGTTTTTGCTGTCGCCATCCATCGCCGTCGAGCCGGCCTTGGCGGAATAGGCGATCAGCGTATTGGGGCTCGCCGGCTCAACCTGCGCGAGGCCCCGTCCGATCGCACGCGAAGCCACTGTCCGCTTCATGGATTTGGCGAACGGGTTGTCCCGGCAAGCGTCGAGGATCACCAGCCGCAACTGCTTGGCGGGCTCGATCGATATCAGCACGCGATCCAGCGAGAGCGCCTCGTCGTAGACATCGGTATCGCGTTCCAGTTTCGCATCCACCGGAATCAGGTAATTGGCGCCGTCCACCTCGATGCCGTGGCCGGCGTAATAGACCACCGCGATATCGGCGTCGCGGGCGTGATCGGCGAAGTCACGCAGTGCGCGGCGCATCTCGTTCGCCGGAAGATCGTGGCGGGAATCGACGACATCGAAGCCGGCATTTTTCAGCGTCGTCGCGATCACCGCGCCGTCATTGACGGGATTTGGAAGCAGTGCCACGTTTTGATAGGCGGAATTGCCGATAATCAGCGCCACGCGCTTGGCGGCCCAGGCCGGCTGGCACAGCAGGAGCAGCGCCGCGGCGAGCAAAAATCGGTGCCATTTTGGCGACACAGGCGAGATCATCATGAGGCTTTCGCAAAGACGGCCTTTATACAACAAGGGCCGTTCTATCAGAAACCGCGCGCGGCTTGGTGAGCCAGATCACGAACCGGGGCTGGATTTTCCCGCGACATCAACCGAACCGGTGCGGCGGACAGAGACGCCCCTTGTTCTTAGTACGCCGAGACATCTTTCGGTTCATGCTTTGCAATCCCGCTTTTTGGGTCCAAAATCGGATCAGGATCGACACAAGACAGACAACCGAGTTCAGGAGTTCCAATCGTGAGTCACGACCGTTCAACCGTTGAAGCCGTGGTCGCCGCTTATTTCGACGGCCTTTATGAAGGCAACGCCGCCAAGCTGGGCGCGGTCTTCCACCCCTCGGCCGATTTGCGCTGGCTGGAAAAAGGCGAGCTACAGGTTCTCGCCGTGCCCGACTGGCTGGATCGCGTGCGGAAGCGGCCATCGGCCAAGGCCGAGGGAAAGCCACGCGAGGATTTCGTCGTGACCATCGATCGTTCGGATGACTCGACCGCCTTCATCAAGGTGCGTTGCCAAATGCCGCCGCGCTATTTCACCGACTATCTGGTGGCGATGAAGCTCGCCGACGGCTGGCAGATCGTCTCAAAATCCTACCGCTACGATTTGCGCGAATGAGAAACTGAATCATTTGCAGTCCGCCATAATCTTGGCGCGAAAGGCTGGCGAAGCTGTTCGCCGCAAGTCTTGAAGGATTCTGCGTGAAGGATTCTGCTTCTGATGCTCAATCGACGTACCCTGCTGGCCGGCGCATCCGGCTTGGCTGTATGGCCGGCACTTGGCCAGGAAACGTTGCCAGCACTCACGGCATATGAACGCGAGACCGGCGGAAAGGTCGGTCTTTACGCTGAGAACCTCGTCACCGGCGCCAAAGTCGCCTGGCGCGCCGAGGAGCGCATCGTCATGTGCAGCACGTTCAAGGCTTCGCTGGCTTCGTTCGTGCTGGCGCGAGTCGACCAGGGCACGGATCGCCTTGAGTCGATGATTGCCTATGGGCCTCAAGATCTCCTCGAATACGCCCCCGCGGCCAGGCAGAACATCGCCAGCAACGCCACAGCCTCCATGTCGATCGCGGACATGTGCGCCGCGATGGTGGAGCTCAGCGACAACACCTGCGCCAATCTGTTGCTGGCGCGGGTCGGCGGCCCATCCGCGCTGACTGCCTTTTGGCGCTCGACCGGCGATGCGGTCACGCGTCTTGATCACAATGAGCCGGAACTCAATCGCTCGCCGCCGGGGAACCCGAACGACACGACCACGCCCGTCGCCATGGCCGGCAACCTGCGCCGCTTCGTGCTCGGCGAAGTATTGGCGCCGGATTCGCGCCAACGCCTCACCGGCTGGATGCAAAACTGCAAGACCGGAGACAACCGGCTGCGCGCCGGTCTGCCGAAGGACTGGAAGGTGGCCGACAAGACCGGCAACAGCGGCAAGGATGCGGCAGGCGACATCGCGGTGGTGTGGCCCAAACCGGACCGGCCGGTGCTGATCGCCGCTTATGTCCAGGGCGGCTCGCCGTCAGGGCCGCAGTTTACGGCCTTGTTCAGCGAAATCGGCCGGATGGTGGGCGAGAGGCTCGCCTGAACTCGATTTAGCCGGCTGCGGTTCCGGCGGGAAAATCGTCGCCTCGCACTTCATGGCATTGACCACGCTCGTCTTCCGGGCGAATTGGAGGGCGAGGGATTGTCAAAACCGTGGAAGCCAGGTTCCAGATCTTTCTGATTTTGCTGGCGGTGCTGGCGGGCACCGCGCTGCTGGCGCGGCGCCTCAATGTAGCGCCCGCGATCCTGCTGCTGTTGACCGGCATCGTGCTCGCCTTCGTGCCCGGCGTGCCGTCGCTGGAATTGCCACCGGAACTGGTGCTGCTGGTGGTACTGCCGCCATTGATCTATTCGGCCAGCGTCGCCATGAGCTGGCGCGAATTCAAATCCAATCTGCGCCCGATCATCCTGCTGTCGGTTGGCTGCGTGATCTTCACGGCTTTCGCGGTCGCCGTCGCGACGCATTATCTGATCGGGCTGCCATGGGATGTCGGCTTCCTGCTCGGCGCCATCGTGGCACCGCCGGACGTGGTGGCGCCGCTGGCGATCGCCCGCAGGCTCGGGCTGCCGCGCCGTATTCTCGTCGTGCTCGAGGGCGAGGGGCTCGCCAACGACGCCACCGCGTTGATCCTGTATCGGTTTGCCGTGGTGGCGATCTCGACCGGCGCCTTTTCCCTGCCAAAAGCGGCCGGCACGTTCGCCGCCATCATTGTCGGCGAGATGCTGTTCGGTGCGGCCGTCGGCTGGCTCAGCCTGCGGGCGCGCCACCGCGCGCGCGATCCGCAGGTCGAAATCACGCTGTCGCTGATCACGCCCTATGTTGCCTATTGGGTGCCCGAGCATTTCGGCGGTTCCGGCGTAATCGCCACCGTCGCCTGCGGGCTTTATATGAGCTGGAACGGTCCCCTGCTGATTTCCGCGGCGACCCGCCTGCAGGGCATCTTCTTTTGGGACCTCGTGATCTTTCTGATCGAGGGCCTGTTGTTCCTGCTGACCGGGTTCCAGATGCGGGCGTTGCTCGAGAAATCGAAGGCGTTTCCGCTGGATGACATCCTGTTCGCCACCGCTCTGGTCGCGGTCATCGTCATCGTCGCGCGTTTTGCCTGGGTGTTTCCGGCGACCTATTTGCCGCGCATGCTGAGCAAACGCACGCGCGAACGCGATCCGCCGCCGCCATGGCAGTGGGTGTTCATCATCGCCTTTACCGGCGTGCGCGGTGCCGTCTCGCTGGCCGCGGCGCTGGCGCTGCCGCTCGCGCTGTCCGGCGGCGAGGCCTTTCCCTATCGCGACCTCATCCTGTTCGTCTCGTTCGGCGTCATCCTCATCACGCTGATCGGATTGGGATTGGGGCTGCCGCCGGTGGTGCGGTGGCTCGGCGTCGCCCAGGCCGGACGCGACGAACATGTCGCAGATATCGAATCGGAAATCGCGGCGCGGCGCGAGGCGCTCGGCGCGGCGCTCGCCTCGCTCGACGCCATCACCGACGACCGCGAATTGTCCGATGAGGTGCTCAAGCTGTTGCGCGCCCGCCACGAGACCCGCGCCAACCAGCTGCCTGATTCTCTCGATCCCCAGGTCGACGATGTCACGGCGGCGGGAATCGATCTGACGCGCGAACTGATCGGCAAGGAACGGAAATTCATCCACGTGCTGCTGCGCGACGGCAAGATCACCGACGAAATTAGGCGGCGCATCGAACGCGACCTCGACCTCGAGGAAGCCAGCCTCGCCAATCGCGAATATCGCAAGTAAGCCGCTTTAGAGCAGGAATTCAGTGCGTGCGTCGTCTCTGCGTTCGCATCGCCCGACATAGCCGTTCGCATCGCCGAAACGCTCGATCATCACCGCAGTCAGGTCCTTGGCCTTGTTGATGACGCAGGCGCCGGAGCGTACGGTGTAACGATCCTGATGGGCGAGATGCGAGGGCGCCTCGCCCTGTTGCAAGGCGCGCGCTGCTTCCATCACCAGTTTGCGGAAATGCATGATGCCGAGATCGGTCGGCCCGAGATGTTCGCGGGTACGGTCGGCGATCGGGCCCTGGCTATCCTGCACCGCGGCGTCCTGCTCGGAGACGCCCTTGATGCCGGTGTAGCTGCTGGTCTTCTGCAGTTTGCGGTCGATCAGATAATCGTTCGCCTTGTTGCGCAGCGGCACGTAATTCTCGTCAACCACCGACATCACGCCATTGCCGCTGTCGTAGCCGTCGCGCTCGGCCTGCGTCAGCGGACGCTCCGGATTCCAGGCATAGGTGTAGATCCAGCAACTGGTATCGGTGACCGGGACAAAACTCTGGCCGAAAATATTCTCGCCGGGCATCGAGCTCGGCGCATAGGCGTGCACCGGCATCAGGAACTGCGCGATGCGCCAGTAGATGTTGTCGCTGCCGGTGAGCCGACCGCCGGCGATCGTGAGCCCGGCGTCATGCGGATTGCTCTTGATCACGGGACGCGGGTCTTCGGCGATCCATCTCATGTGGTCGGTCGCGACCCGCGCCAGCGGATTCACAAAGTGTTTCTTGATATCGAGGATTTCATTCTCTTCCTTCTCGAAGGAAAGATGCGCAAAGGTGAAATGCGCGGTGTCGATCGAACCTTCCAGCGCCTGCACCCAGTTGCAGTCCTGCCACTTCTTGGTGACGTAACGGTGCGAGGCCGGCACCAGCGCCATCTCCAGCGCCGGCAGTTCGGGCACCGCATCCGCCGGTCCCATATAGGCCCAGATCATCTCGCCCCATTCGCGCACCGGATAGGACTTGATGCGGATCAGGTCCTTGGCGTTGAGATCGGGATAGGATGTCGGCATGTCGACGCAGCGGCCGTCGGTGTCGAATTTCCAGCCATGATAGACGCAGCGGATGCCGCATTCCTCGTTGCGGCCGAGCCAGAGATTGGCGCCGCGGTGCGGACAATATTGATCAATCACGCCGACCACGCCGCGCGAGTCGCGGAACGCCAGCAATTCCTCGCCCATCACCACGATTTTCTTCGGTGGCCCGTCGGCTTCCGGCAATTCCTCGGACAACAGAACCGGCATCCAGAAGCGGCGCAGCAGATCGCCCATCGGGGTGCCGGCACTGCTTTCAGTCAGGAAACGATTGTCCTCGGCGCGGAGCATGGGGTGTCCTCCGGTTTATCTTGCTTTTGCCGAAGCTTGGCGCAGGCCAAAGCGTCCGTCAACGCGTGTTGAAGGTCAACAAGCGCCCGCGCACATCACGACCGGGTTGTGAGAAATCCGGCAGATGCCGGTGAATTCGGCGGCATATTTCTGCAGCAATTCGCCACGCGGGCCCTTGACCAGATTGGCCTCGAGCGTGGTGCCGGCGTATTTTTTCCAATTCACTTCGGCCGCGGAGGCCCGCGGCGAGCTGACCGGCATCACGGTCGAATCGGAAGTGATCCCGGAACAGCAGCAGCGGCAGAAGGCCGTCATCGAGCTCACGTCGGGCAAGCCGAGCTTCGACGTCATCCATCTCAGTTATCACGTGCAGAAGCGTCAGTTCGACCGGGCCGGCTGGCTCGCCGACCTCACCGGCTTCATGAATGACCCGACCATGACCACGCCGGATCTCGTGGTGAACGATTTCTCCGCCGGCGGTTTGAAATTCGCCCAGAACGACAAGGGCGAAATGCATTCGCTGCCGTGGTCGGTCGACTACTTCATTCTGTACTGGAACAAGGAAATCTTCGCGAAAAAAGGCGTCGCACTGCCCAAGACCCTCGACGAGATGGTCGCCGCCGCAGAAAAGCTCAACGATCCCGCCAACGGCATCTACGGCTTCACCGGCCGCGGCCTGCGCAACGCCAACATGGCGTTGTGGACCAATTTCTTCCTCAACTATGGCGGCGAGTTTCTCGACGACAAGGGCAACATCCTGACCGATGGGCCCGAGGCGATCGAGGCCACCAAGATGTACCAGCGGCTGATGAAATCGGCGCCTCCCGGCGTCGCCGGCTTCAACTGGATGGAATCGATGGCCTCGCTGACGCAAGGCCGGGCCGCGATGTGGATCGACGCCGATGGCTGGGCGCCGCCGATCGAAGATCCCAACGCCTCGCGCGTCGTCGGCAAGATCGGCTACGCGGTGGTGCCGGCCGGACCCAAGGGACAATATTCGTCGACCTATGGCGACGGTATCGGTATCACCCAGGCCAGTACCAAAAAGGAAGCCGCCTATCTGTATTGCCAATGGGCGGTGTCGAAAACCATGGGTGCACGGCTGCTGCAGAGCGGCGGCGGGGTGCCGTTCCGCAGCTCGATCCTCAATGACGAGACCGTTCGCAAGGGCGTCAAAACCCAGGAATGGCTGGATTCGGTGGTCGCGTCCGCCAAGATTAGCAAGCTCGGGCTTCCCGTGATCGTGCCGGTCGCGGAATTCCGTGACATCGTCGGCGCCGCGCTGACCGCCACCTTGTCGGGCGCCGATCCCGCCACCGAGTTGAAGAAGGCCAACGATCAATTCCGACCGATTCTGGAGCGCAGCGAAAAGGCGTGAGCGAAGCAGCAGCGACAGCTCAGGGTCCGGCTCGATCGGAACCCGGCGCACAGGAGATGCGCGGGTGGCAACGGCCGTCTTATTGGCCGTTCATCGCGCCGGCGCTGACGGTGGTTCTCGCCGTCATCATCTTCCCGTGGGCCTACACGATCTGGATGAGCCTGCACGAATGGAAGGTCGGCTCGCCTCCGACCTTCGTCGGCCTCGCCAATTACATCCGGCTGCCGAGCGATACGCGCTTCGTCGAATCGATCGGGCATACGCTGGTCTATACCGCGCTATCGGTGGTGCTGCCGGTGGCGTTGGGCACCTTCGCGGCGGTGGTGTTTCACAACAAATTTCCGATGCGAGGTTTCCTGCGCGGCCTCTTCATCATGCCGATGATGGCGACCCCGGTCGCGATCGCGTTGGTGTGGACCATGATGTTCCATCCGCAATTGGGCATTCTCAATTATCTGTTGTCGCTGGTCGGCCTGCCGCCGCAGCTCTGGGTGTTTCACCCCGCCACCGTGATCCCCTCGCTGGTTCTGGTCGAGACCTGGCAATGGACGCCATTGGTGATGCTGATCGTGCTCGGCGGCTTGGCCGCGATCCCGACCGAACCCTATGAGAGCGCGCAGATCGACGGCGCCACCCGCTGGCAGACCTTCCGCTACATCTCGCTGCCGCTGATCATGCCGTTCTTGTTCATCGCGGGCATGATCCGGATGATCGACGCGGTGAAAAGCTTCGACATCATTTTTGCCATCACCCAAGGCGGCCCCGGCACCGCCTCGGAGACGATCAACCTCTACCTCTACAGCGTCGCCTTTGTTTATTACGATGTCGGCTATGCTTCTGCGATCGTGGTGGTGTTCTTCGCCCTGATCGTCGCCCTCGCGGGCGCCTTGCTGCGGCTGCGCCAGACCACGCACTGGAACGATGCCGGAGGCAGCGCATGAGCCGCCTCCGGGAATTGCTCGGCCAAGCCGGTCTCGCCTTCGCGCTGCTGGTGATCGTATCGCCAGCGGTATTGTTCTTCCTCTGGATGCTGTCGCTGTCGGTCAAGTTCGAGATCGACAATGCCTCCTATCCGCCGGTGTTCATCCCCGAGCATTTCAACTGGGGCAATTACGCCGCGGTGCTGTCGTCCAACCGGTTCTCGACCTACTTCATGAACAGCCTGATCGTCACGGGGGCTGCGACCGGCTTCGCGCTATTGGTCGGCGTGCCCGCGGGCTATGGCCTTGCCCGGATGCGGGCGCACAAGGCCGCGATCGTGATCCTGATCGCCCGCATCACGCCCGGCCTGTCCTATCTCATTCCACTGTTTCTGCTGTTCCAGTGGCTCGGCCTGCTCGGCACGCTGTGGCCGCAGATCATCATCCATCTCGTGGTCACGGTGCCGATCGTGATCTGGATCATGATCGGCTATTTCGAGACCACGCCGATGGAACTCGAGGAGTCGGCGCTGATCGACGGCGCCAACCGCTGGCAGATCTTCCGCTACGTAGCACTACCGATCGCGCGGCCGGGCATCGCGGTCGCTTTCATTCTCGCGGTGATCTTCTCCTGGAACAACTTTGTCTTTGGCATCGTGCTGGCCGGACGCGAGACGCGGACGCTGCCGGTCGCGGTCTACAACATGATCTCGTTCGACCAGTTAAGCTGGGGGCCGCTGGCCGCCGCAGCCTTGATCGTCACTTTGCCCGTGCTGCTGCTGACGATGTTCGCGCAGCGCCAGATCGTGGCCGGACTGACCGCCGGCGCGGTCAAGGGCGGGTAAACTTTTTTGTTTTGACGCGTTTTCTTCACGCGAACCGGTATCCACTTCGCTTGAAAACGCTCCACGTCACACCGGCCGTTCGCCCTTCACCGTGACGCGGGTGCCGGCGCGGGTGTGCGGCCAGTAGTCCCACATTGCGCGGTGCTGGGCGCAGCGATTGTCCCAAAAGGCGATGGCGTTTTCGCTCCAGCGGAAGCGGCACTGGAACAACGGATTTTCCGAATGCTGGTAGAGATAGGCCAGCATCGCGTCGCTTTCGTCGCGCGGCACGCCGATGATGTGGCGGGTAAAACCGCGGTTGACGTAGAGCGCTTTCTTGCCCGTCACCGGATGGGTGCGCACCACGGGATGCTCGGCGCGCGGATATTCCGGCCGGTCGGCGACGCCGTAATTGGCGTATAGCCCGCGATAGGTGGATTCGCCGTCATGCAGCGCGGTGAGCCCGTCGAGATAGGCCTTCATCCGGTCCGACAGCGCCTCGTAAGCCGCATACATATTGGCGAACAGCGTGTCGCCGCCGCGCGGCGGGCATTGCTTGATGTAGAGGATCGAGCCCATCGGCGGCTCGACGTCGCAGGACACGTCGGTGTGCCAGCCTTCGCCGTTGGCGCGCGGCGAATCCTTGTCGGCATAGATCTTCATCAACGCCGGGTCGTCGCCTTCATGGGGCGCGGCGGGATGAATATGCAGCTCGCCGAACTTGCGGCCGAAGGCCAGATGCTGGGCCGGCGTGATGTGCTGATCGCGGAAGAAGATCACGAGGTTTTCGGCCAGCGCGCGATGGATCTCGTCCATCTGCCGATTGGGCCGCGCTTCGTCGGAAACCAGTCTGCCGATGTCGACGCCGGAAATCTCGGCGCCGATGATCGGCGTCAGCTTTTCAACCGCGATGGTCTCAAAGGGTTCGGCCTCGCCGGCGACGTGCCGATAGCGCGGTCCCTGCTTGCCGGACAGCGAGCTCATGCGCGTTCCCCATCGGTTCAAACACGATCCTTCTTTTCTCGGGATCGTGCCTGGTTTTTTATTCGGCCGCCGTCACCGTCGCGGCCGGTTTCTTGGCTCCGGCGCCATACTTCTGATCGATATAATCGATCACCAGCGCCTTGAACTCGGTCGCGATGCTCGGGCCGCGCAAGGTGCGGAATTTCTGACCGTCGACGAACACAGGCGCCGCCGGGGTTTCGCCGGTGCCGGGCAGCGAGATGCCGATATTGGCGTGCTTGGATTCGCCGGGGCCGTTGACGATGCAGCCCATCACCGCGACGTTGAGCGCTTCGACGCCGGGATATTGCGTCTTCCAGCCCGGCATTTCCTCGCGGATGAAATCCTGGATCGAGCGCGCCAGTTCCTGGAACGTGGTCGAGGTGGTGCGGCCGCAGCCGGGGCATGCCGCAACCAGCGGCACGAAGGTGCGGAAGCCCATGGTCTGCAAGAGTTCCTGCGCGACCTGAACTTCCAGCGTGCGATCGCCGCCGGGTTCCGGCGTCAGCGAAATCCGGATGGTGTCGCCGATGCCGTCCTGCAAGAGAATGCCGAGCGCCGCCGACGAGGCCACGATGCCCTTTGATCCCATGCCGGCCTCGGTCAGGCCGAGATGGATCGCGTAATCGGAACGTGACGCCAGCGTCTGATAGACCGCAATCAGGTCCTGCACCGCAGAAACCTTGGCCGACAGGATCATCTTGTTCTTCGGCATCCCGAGTTCCTGGGCGCGCGCCGCCGACAACAGCGCCGACTGCACCATCGCCTCGCGAGTCACCGCGCGGACATCCTTCGGCGCCGGAAGCAGCGCGTTTTCGTCCATCAGCTTGGTCAGCAGTTCCTGATCCAGCGAACCCCAATTAGCGCCGATGCGAACCGGCTTGTCGTTCTTGTTGGCGATCTCGATGATATCGGCGAACTGCGTATCGCGCTTGTTCTTGAAGCCGACATTGCCGGGATTGATGCGGTATTTGTCGAGCGCTTCGGCGCAAGCCGGATAGTCCGTCAGCAGCTTGTGGCCGATGTAATGAAAATCGCCGATCAAAGGCGTGGTGATGCCGCGCTTGCGCAGGCCGTCGCGGATATGCGGCACGGCGGCGGCGGCTTCGTCCCGGTCCACCGTGATGCGGACCATTTCGGACCCGGCGCGCGACAAGGCGGCGACCTGGGCGATGGTGCCGTCGATATCGGCGGTGTCGGTGTTGGTCATCGATTGCACGACGATCGGCGCGCCGCCGCCGACGGCAACATTGCCCACCATGACCTGAGTGGTTTTACGCCGGGCGTTGGGGCCGGCGACGTCGTCTTGCAGGGGTTTTTCGAGCTTGTTCATGGGCTCACAATTATCAGGTTTTGATG
>Ga0302314_10014392_pt1 | contig 13550 bp, 13 predicted proteins | sample III_Palsa_N2_3_FD_200533 | JGI IMG/M metagenome (GOLD analysis project Ga0302314, IMG submission 200533) | Peat permafrost microbial communities from Stordalen Mire near Abisko, Sweden - III_Palsa_N2_3 | ecosystem: Environmental > Terrestrial > Soil > Palsa > Peat permafrost | place: Sweden...
CCCGGAATCTCAAGATTCTCCGATGTGCAATAGTGCATCATAGTTCGCGCTTCGCGCGCCTCGGAATGACTGAAAAATTGAGGACTCCGCATGCCCGTTCCGCAGCATATCTTCGATCCGCCGTTCAACATCGTCCGGTCCAGTCATGTCGTGCTCGACGTGACCAATCTGGATGCCAGCCGCGCGTTTTACGAAAACACCGTGGGACTGCATGTCGAGGACCGCGACGACACCGCGGTCTATTTGCGCGGCAGCGAGGAGCACCAGCATCATTCGGTGGTGCTGCGCAAAGCCGCCATGGCGGCCTGCAACCGGCTGGGGTTCAAGGTCGGCAATGACAACGACCTCGACAAGGCGGCTTCCTTCTTTTCGGAGAACGGCATTGCCTATGCGTTCGCAGAACAGCCGTTCCAGGGCCGCACGCTGCAGTTCACCGATCCCTTCGGCTTCCAGATCGAACTCTATGCGACGATGGAAAAGCGGCCGCATCTGCTGCGCCGCTACGATCTCTACAAGGGCTGCCATCCGCAGCGCCTCGACCATTTCAACGTGTTCGCCGCCGAGGTTCAGGGCACCGTCGACTTCTACGCGCGGCTTGGATTCCGCCTCACCGAATATGGCGAGGAAGACGGACCGAACGGCCGCATCGCGGCGGCCTGGATGCACCGCAAGGGCAATGTGCATGATTTCGCGATCACCAACGGCAAGGGCCCTCGCCTGCACCATTTTGCGTTCTGGGTGCCGACCGCGATGAACATCCTGCATCTGTGCGACGTGATGGCGTCCAGCGGCTATCTCGAGAACATCGAGCGTGGGCCCGGCCGCCACGGCATTTCGAACGCGTTCTTTCTGTATGTGCGCGATCCCGATGGCCATCGCCTCGAGCTCTACACCAGCGACTACTTTACCGGGGATCACGACCATGAGCCGTTGCGCTGGTCGCTCAAAGACCCGCGGCGGCAGACCTTGTGGGGCGCGCCGGCGCCGCGCTCCTGGTTCGAGCAGGGCTCGCCCTTTACCGGCCAGGCCATCCGCGAACCGCAATTCGTCGCCGATGTGACGATCGCTGATTAGCGCGTCATGAGACTTGACGAAAACAGAGGCTTAGGGTCGTCCCGGCGAACGCCGGGACGACATCCGATGACCGCCCCTATTGCTGCCCTCTCACTGCTTGGTTTGGTGCTTGCCATGTCGCTCAAGGCCGAGGCCACCGAAATCAAGATGATTGCCGGCGGCTCCATGACGGGACCACTGAACCAGATCGTTCCGCAATTCGAACGTGCGACCGGCCACAGACTGGTCATTCACTTCGACTCCACGCCCAATCTGATCAAGCAGGCGACCTCAGGCGCGCCACTCGATCTCGCGCTGGTTCCGGTCGATGTGTTCAAGGACCCGGCCGCAAAAGCCCGCTTTGTCGCCGGGCCCACCATCGATATCGCCCGCGTCGGCTATGGCGTCATCGTCCGCGCCGGCGCGGCCAAACCCGACATCAGCACCCCGGAGGCGCTGAAGAAAACCCTGCTCGGCGCCCAATCGATCAGCTCTGTCCCCGCCAGTGCGGCGGGCGCCTATGTCCTGAAAGTGTTCGATCGCCTCGGTGTTGCCGAGGACATGAAGGCCAGGATCAAGCCGCAGCAATTGCCGGACCAGATTGCGCCCGCGGTTGCCAGGGGCGACGCCGAGATTGGGGTATTCCTGATCAACACGTTGATCGCCCCCGGCGTCGATCTGGTTGGTCCGTTTCCCGCCGAATTGCAGCAGGATCTGGTGTTCACGGCAGCGGTGTCCGCCGATAGCAAGGAGGCCGACGCCGCAAAGGCTTTCATCGACTATCTGCGGACGCCTGCTGCCACCGCCGTCATCAAGGCCGCCGGCATGACACCGGGCTAGAGCGGCCGCAATCCCTTCACGACTGGTATTGGACACATCATGGCTTCACCGCGCATCGCGACCTACTCCATCGGCGGCTCGACCAAATACGGCGCGGTGACCGACAACGGCATCGTCGATCTCTCAGGCCAGTTCGGCCAGGAATATCCGACGCTGCGCGAGGCGATCGCGGCCGGTGCGCTGGCAAAACTCGCCGAGCACGCCGCGCGACGCGCGCCGGACCATGCGCTCGACGCGATCACCTGGCTGCCGCCGATCCCGGCGCCCGAAAAGATCATCTGCATCGGCGTGAATTATCCCGATCGTAACGCGGAATATAAAGACGGCCAGGACGCGCCGAAATATCCCAGCATGTTCATGCGCACGCCGCGTTCGTTCGTCGGCCACCAGACCCCGCTGGTCCGACCCAAGGCCTCGTCGCAGCTCGACTATGAGGGCGAACTGGTTCTCGTGATCGGCAAGGCCGGACGACACATCCCCGAGAACGCCGCGCTGGATCATATCGCCGCGGTCACGCTGTGCAATGAGGGCACCATCCGCGACTGGGTTCGCCACGCCAAGTTCAATGTCACGCAGGGCAAGAATTTCGACGCCACCGGCAGCCTCGGGCCGTGGCTCGTTCCCTACAGCAGTGAGTCCCAGATATCCGATATCCGGCTGTCGACGCGCGTCAACGGCGAGACGCGGCAGGACGACCGCACCGGCCGGCTGATCTTCGGCTTCCGTTATCTGCTCAGCTACATCTCGACCTTCACGACGCTGGTTCCCGGCGACGTCATCGTCACGGGCACGCCGACCGGTGCCGGCGCGCGGTTCGATCCGCCGCGCTACCTCAAGCCGGGCGATGTCATCGAGGTCGAAGCCGATGGCGTCGGCGTGCTGCGCAACGGCGTGATCGACGAAGTTTTGTGATTCTCTTGAGCGATTGGACAGGACAATGACTTCCACTTCCGGCGGCGAAGCTATCGTCAACGGCCTTGTCGCGCACGGTGTCGACACCGTATTCGGCCTGCCCGGCGCGCAGATCTACGGGCTGTTCGATGCGTTCCACCAGGCGCAGCTCAAGGTCATCGGCGCACGACATGAACAGGCCTGCGGCTACATGGCCTATGGCTATGCGCGCTCGACCGGGCGGCCCGGCGTATTCAGCGTCGTGCCCGGCCCTGGCGTGCTCAATGCCGGCGCGGCGCTGCTTACGGCGTTCGGAGGCAACGAACCGGTGCTGTGCCTGACCGGCCAGGTGCCGACGCCATTTCTGGGCAAGGGCCGCGGCCATCTGCACGAGATGCCGGATCAGCTCGCCACGCTGCGCACCTTCGTCAAATGGGCCGAGCGGATCGAATACCCGGATGCGGCGCCGGCAATGGTGTCGCGCGCGTTCCAGGAGATGCTGTCGGGACGTCGCGGGCCGGTCTCGCTGGAAATGCCGTGGGACGTTTTCACCCAGCGCGCAGCGGTGACGCCTTCAAAACCGTTCGATCTGTTTCCGGCGCCGCAGCCGGACCCCGATCGCATCAAGTCCGCCGCGGCGCTGATCAAGGCCAGCAAGACGCCGATGATTTTTGTCGGCAGCGGCGCCATCCATGCTCGCGAGGAAATCCTCGAGCTCGCCGAGATGATCGATGCCCCCGTCGTCGCATTCCGCAGTGGTCGCGGCATCGTTTCCAACGCCCACGAACTCGGGCTGACGATGGCCGCCGCCTACAAACTCTGGCCACACACCGATCTCATGATCGGGATCGGCACCCGGCTTGAATTGCCGACGATGTCGCGTTGGCCGTTCCGGCCCGACGGCTTGAAATCGGTTCGTATCGATATCGACCCCGTGGAGATGCGACGGTTCACGCCCGATACCGCCGTGATCGCCGATGCCAAGGCCGCGACCGGCGATCTGATCGCTGCCGTGCGCAAGGCCGGATACGGCAAGACCAGTGGCCGCCGTGTCGCGATCCGCGAGGCTACCGCGGCCGCGCAACAGGAGATCCAGAGCGTTCAGCCGCAAATGGCTTACCTGAATATCCTGCGTGACGTACTGCCGCCCAACGCGATCGTCACCGACGAGCTGTCGCAGGTCGGCTTCGCCTCCTGGTACGGTTTTCCGATCTACCAGCCGCGCACCTTCATCACCTCGGGCTATCAGGGCACGTTGGGTTCGGGCTTTCCGACCGCGCTCGGAGCCAAGGTTGCCAACCCCGACCGCCCGGTGGTCGCGATCACGGGCGACGGCGGCTTCATGTTCGGTGTGCAGGAACTCGCCACCGCGGTGCAGTTCAAGATCGGCGTGGTGACGCTGGTGTTCAACAACAACGCCTATGGCAATGTGCGGCGGGATCAGCGCGAACGTTTCGACGGCCGCGTGGTGGCCTCCGACCTCGTCAACCCCGATTTCGTCAAGCTCGCGGAATCCTTTGGCGTCAAGGCGTGGCGCGTGACCTCGCCCGATCATTTCCGGCCCGCGCTGGAAAAGGCGCTCGCCGACGGCGGACCGTGCCTGATCGATATCGAAGTGCCGACCGATTCAGAGACCAGCCCCTGGAAGTTCATTCATCCGGCGAAACCGTAAGCGTCCGTCATTGCGGGACATCGCGAGCGACGCGCCTCTTCTCCTTCGCCCCGCAAGCGGGGCGAAGTGAGCGACGGCGTTCCGGGATAACCGTCGGATAATCTAAACTCGCTTTGCCTTCAGCACGCTTTGCTGAGCCCGGAACGCCGCCAGCACCAGCAGGCCGGCGCCGGCGACCGACCGGCACGCCACCGGCGCCCAATGCAGCAGCGGAGCGTATTCGGGAAGCTTCTGCAGGCCACCGGCGACCGCGGACATGCGCGCGAATGTCGCCAGCGCCAGCGCCGAGAACACCAGGCCCAGCACCTTGCCTTCCGCGCCGCTGTCGCCGAGCGCCAATGCCGCCGAGATGGCCGACATCAGCATGCAGCCCCAGGCCGCACCGGCGATGAACTGCGCCGCAATCAGCGTGTTGAGGCTGCCGGCCAGTTCGGCGCCGAGAACCGCCAGCGCTCCCAACAGGCCGGCGGTACCCATCACAATCAGCCCGCCGCGGCGCTTGACGACGGCGCTGGCGGGAAACATCGCGATGTTGAAGCCGATCCAGAACACCGGCATCAGCCATTCGAGATCCGACGGCTTGGCGAAACGCAGATAGAACGGTCCGCTGTTGAGACTGAAATGTAGCTGATAGCCCAGCGCCAGAATGACCATGGACGCAATGAAGGTGGCCGACGCCTTGCCAAGCGGTTTTGCGACCTCGCGGGGTTTGGCCGGCGATGATGTCCGCACGAGACCGCGTTCGACCCTGGATAATCCCAGCGTGGTGATCAGCAGCACCGCGCTCGAAATCACGAAGGGAAGCCGCGCGTCCTCGTTACGCAGCACTACGCCGAGATAAGGCGACACCGCGCCTGCCAGGCCGTAACCGAGCATCACAAGCGCCGACAGAAACGGGACCGACGGTTTTGCGCTGTATTTGCCAAGCAGGGTCAATGGCGGCGCGCGCAGCGCCGACGAGGTGATGGCCCAGATCACGATCAACGCGATGAACCAGCCTTGCGAGGCAGGGCCGGTGCCGGCGACGAAGGGCAGCGCGACAAAGGCTGTGCATGACAGCGCCGTCAACGCGCCGACGAAGCGGCCGAGCCGTCCGACAACGTGCGCAATCCTGTCGGCCGCGACGCCCATCGCGGTGTCGGTGATGGTGAAGATGGCCTGGTCGAGCATCAGAATCAGGATCACGGCCGTTGGCGCGATACCCACTTTGGCGGCAAGCTGCGGCAAATAGATCAGATACGTCGTCCAGCCCAGCGTCAGGGCCAATTGCAGAATAGCGAAATAGACGCCGCTGCGATTACCGCTCGCCGGGCTGAGGTCGGTTGAGAGTTTCATCGTGCTCATGCTCGCCTCGGAAGCCCAAGCATATCCGAAGGGCGCCGGATGCAAAGCAATCGCGCGATGCCGCGACTTAAATGAGGCAATTTTGAATGAGTAATTTGCTTCGGGCTCAGCGCGCCTTGCGAAACGTCAAATTGATGCGCTGCCGGCCCAACGCGGCATGGTCTCCATCCGCGAGCGGCGCGACGCCGTGAAACGCCAGCCGCGCCGGCCCGCCCCACACGACGATATCGCCATGCTGCAGCCGATAACGCTGCGTCTTGTCGCTGCGCTTCAAGCCGCCGAACAGAAAGATCGCGGGCAGACCCAGCGACACCGATACGATCGGCGCACCGAAATCACCTTCATCGCGATCCTGATGCAACGACATCCGTGCACCCGGCTGGTAGCGGTTGACCAGACACGCATCCGGCGCAAATCCGTCAAAGCCGGCTTCTGCCGCCGCCCGCCCCGCCAGCGCGCGAAACGACGGCGGCATTGACGGCCAGGGCTTTCCGGATTGCGGATCGGCGCTGTCATAGCGATAACCGCTGCGATCGGTCACCCAGCCGGCACTGCCGCAATTGGTCATCGCCACCGACATCTGGTGGCCACCCGGGGTCAGCATGTGGCGGAACGGCGCCTGCTCGACAATTTCGCGCAACGCCGTGATCAGCTCATCCTCAAGCGGGCCGGCAAATCCGCGCAACAGAACCGCGCCCTCCGCGATGTCTTCGCGTGAGGGCCGAACGTCAGGCAGGCTTGCAAACAGATCGGCAGTCAAAACGGCTCGTACTCACTTCGCATCGTGAAAGATCACGCCGACGGTATGGCGGTGGCCGGAGCGGATCCGGCTGACGCCATGGCGCAAATTAACCCGATAAATTCCGCGCGTCCCCTGCACCGGACGGTGATGCACAGCAAAGGCCACCGCATCGCCCTGGCCCAGTGGCACCACTTCGGGACGCGACTGCATCCGCGGCCGCTGCTCGGTCAGCACGAATTCACCGCCGGTGAAATCGCGCCCCGGCTCCGACAGCAGGATCGCGACCTGCAGCGGGAACACGTGCTCGCCATAGAGATCCTGATGCAGGCAATTATAGTCGCCCGCCTCGTATTGCAGCAGCAACGGGGTTGGCCGGGTCTGGCCGGCGTCGTGGCAGCGCTTGAGGAAAGCGTCATGTGCCTGGGGATAGCGGATATCGATGCTCATGGCTTCGTTCCAGCGATTCGCGACGCCACTCAGCTTGGCATAGAGCGCCGGCCGCAACGCCTCGATCAGATCGGGAAGCGGGTAGGAAAAATATTTGTACTCGCCACGCCCAAAGCCGTGACGTCCCATCACGACCCGGCTGCGGAAATGGTGATCGTCGGGATAAAGCGATGTGATCGCCTGGCATTCATCCGGCGTGAGCAGATTTTTCAGGACAGCGCAGCCCTGCGCATCGAGGTCGCCGGTCGCCTGGGTCCAGTCGATCGTGTCGATGCGAGTGGCGATGCCGGTGGGCACTGATGGCGTGATTACACGTTTCGCAACGGTCATGCTGGGCTTTCCCTGAACTCAAATTCGTCATTCCAGGCGCACGCCAAGAGGCGTGTCCCGGAATGACGGAACTTGACCGCAACGGGCGATGCTTCGCCACCCGATTTCCGTTCAGATCAGCCCAGCACCGGCAACTCGATCACGTCATAGGCGTGGCGAATGCTGCGTTTCAGCACGGGGTCTTCGAGTTCATATTCGAAACGGCTTGCGGGGCGGATGCCACCCTTGGCGGCGAAGGTGCCGCCGAACATGGCGCAGCCGTCCGGCAATTTGCCGCCCGCAAAGCCCTTCGCGAGCAACTCCTTGACCGGCAGCATCGCGTCCAGCGTGCCCTCCTGGTACAATACGCGCTCGCCATTGATCCAGGCAAACGAGCGCAGGATCATCTGGTCCCAGTGATCGATGACGTCCTCGAGTTCCCACAGCTCGGCGGCGATCGGCTTGTCGCACATCTGCTTGGACACGGTGACGCTATAAGTCTCGACCTTGCGGTCGGTATGATCGGAGCCGAGACCGACGAACGTGCGGCGCTGCCATCCGATCAGCACGAACTCGACCTCGCCGCTGGAATCGCCGCCGGAGACCTCGATGCTGCCGGCCGTTGTCAGCCGGCGCGCCGCGACCCGGTAATAGATCGGCGTCGAGGCCGGCCGCGCAATGCCGATCGCTTCGAGTTCGGCAATATGCTTGTCGCGCGCCACCGGGTCGCGCCCGGTCCAGCCGGCGATCACGGCCTGATCGATCGCAAGCGTCAGAGGGGTCGGCACGCCGTGATTCTCGATGGTGAAGGTCAGGTCAAACACGGATCGTGCCCTCCATGCCAGCCGCGAGTTCAAATATCCGGCGGTCCGATCCGCCCGCGGCTGCCAGCATCAAACCGACCGGCACTTCGCCCTCGCGATGCGCCGGCAGCGAAATCGCGCAGCCATCGATCATGTTGATCAGCGAGCAATTGCGCAGCGCCAGCACGTTGGCTGCGGCGAAAGCCTTGTCGTCGACGAGATCGGCGATGCGCGGCGGCGTGTTGGCGGTGGTCGGTAGCACCAGCGCGTCATAGGGCGCGATACGTTTTTCGGTGCGGCTAATCAGCGAGCGCCGGGCGCCGAGCAGATCGACATAATCGGCGGCACTCATGCCCTCGCCGCGCAGGATGCGCACGGAGACGCGGGGATCGTAGACGTCGCCCTTGCTGGCGATCAGAAAGCGATGCCAGGCATAGCTCTCCGCGGCCGAGAAACCGCCTTTGGTGTTCATGACGCCGATATCGAGGAACTCCGGCACCTCGATCCGCTCGATCAGCGCGCCCTGACGCGACAGCGTTTCCAGCGCGCTATGGAAGGTTTGCGCCACGGCGTCGTCGAGATCGTCGAGCACGATCGTGGTCGGCACTGCCAGCCGCATGCCCTTGATCGGGCGCGGCCGCAACGCCGTGACCGGTTCATCCGCAAGCACCGCATCCATGATGGCACAGCACGACACCGTGCGTGCCAGCGGCCCAAAGCTGTCGAGGGTGAACGACAGCGGCACCCCGCCGTCGAGCGGCACGCGCCGCTGCGTCGGCTTGAATCCGACGATGCCGTTGAACGCCGCCGGGATCCGGCAGGAGCCGCCGGTATCGGTGCCAAGCGCGCCATGCGCCATGCCGTCGGCGACGGACACCGCCGCCCCCGACGACGATCCGCCGGGCACGTGACCGACGCTGCGCTGCCACGCGCTCTTCGGCGTGCCGTAATGCGGATTGATGCCGATCCCCGAATAGGCAAACTCGGTCATGTTGGTGCGGCCGATCACGATGAAGCCGGCGCGACGCAGCCGGGCCACCGCGGTCGCATCGATTTGCGCCGGCGGCGAATCGTCAAGCGCGCGGGAGCCGGCGCGGGTCACCTGCCCCTTGATGTCGAACAGATCCTTGATCGAGACGGGAATGCCGGAAAATCGCGAGGGGGCCGCTTTCGCCTTCCGCAAATGATCCATCGCGTCGGCCGCCGCGATCGCGGCGTCCTTGTCGACGTGAATAAATGTGCGTTGCCCCTCGCCCGACGGATCGGCGATTTTGGCGATGCAGTCTTCAACCAGTTTGCGGGCGCTGGTGCGCCCATTCTCGAGATCGTCAGCCAGAGTGGCAAGGGTCGGCTTATTCGGCATGGCTTCTGCTCTCGCAAGCTTGATGAAAGCTTTATTTCGACGCGTTTTCGTCACGCGAACCGATACCCCTCCCGGATCAAGTCTGGGACAGGCTTTCGCTCGAAAACGCTACCCTATTTGTCGCCTGAAGCGGGCTCAATGTCGAGATCGAGCAATGCAGAGCTCAGCGATTTGCCGTGCGCGTCGAGCGCCAGCGACCGCGTCACGCCGCCGCCGAGCGCGCCGGCCATCACGAAATTGAGCGCCGAAATATTGGGCAGTTCGTAGCGAACCACGTCACCTTCGACCAAGCCGGCGAAATGAGCCTTGACGCGTGCGCTGGTGATTTGCGCCAGCAGCAGCGGATAGTGCTTCTCGTCATAGGCGATCACGGAAATGTTCGATGTGTTGCCCTTGTCGCCGGTGCGGGAATGGGCGATGTCGCGCAGCTTCATGGCTTAATTTCCCACAAACCGGATCTGCGGTTTGGCCAGATCGCGCGGCAGCAACACCGAGGCCACCGCGACCACGTCGCGCGCGGATTTGAACGCGCCGCCGCCGGCGGCCGGGCCGTTGGTGTAGAGCGTCTCGACCTCGTTGCCGATCCTGATCGCCTCACGCAGGCTTTCGGTGCGGCCGGCGACGCGAACCCGCACCTCATAGGGTTCAGTGGCGTGGGCGGAGAGATCCGCGCCATGCAGTGACTCGACGCCGATCAGCTCAAACCGCAATTCGCTCGCGGCCACGCCGGTCAGCTTGAGCCGTTCGCGCACGATATCGAGCGCCAGCCGTCCGCGCGCCAAAGCGCCGGGGCCACCATAGGAAATCTGGCCCTCGCCGATAAAACTGTCGACATAGCCGACCGAGACCTTCAGCGTGTCGGTGCGCCTGGTGCCGCGGCCGCCACTGACCCGCACCCGGTCCGGCGCGATCTCCTCGACCTTGACCTGGGAGAAATCGGCGACCACGTCGGGCTGCAGATAGCGCTTGGGATCATGCACCTCGTAGAGCAATTGCTCCTTGCAGGTTTGCGCGGTCACCGCGCCACCCGAACCCGCGACCTTGGTGATGACGAGCGCGCCGTCCTCGCCGACTTCGCCGATCGGGAAACCAAGCCGCGCCAGACCTTCGACATCCTTGTAGCCGGGGTCGGCGAAGTAGCCGCCGGTGATTTGCCCGGCGCATTCCAGGAGATGCCCGGCGACGGTGCCCTGCCCCAGCAGATTCCAGTCATCCATCGCCCAGCCAAAGGCGTGGATCATCGGCGCCAGAAACAGCGCCGGATCGGACGCCCGTCCGGTGATGACGATATCGGCGCCTTGGTTAAGCGCCTGCGCCATTGGCTCGGCGCCGAGATAGGCATTGGCCGACAATAGCCGGTTGCCGAGTTGCTTGATGGTGCCGTCGAATTCCATGATCGGCAGGTCGCCGTCCTTGCAGGCGTCGAGCACATCATCACCGACGACGGCGGCGATCTTTAATGACGGCAGCCCAAGCGATTTGGCGATCTCTAGGGTTTTGCGCGCCGCGGCTTCCGGATTGGCGGCGCCCATGTTGGTGACGATCTTGATGCCCCGGGAAGCGCACACCGGCAACACCATGCGCATCCGCTCTTCGAGCAACGGATCATAGCCGCCCTCTGGATTTTTCATCCGCGCCTGCTGCGCAAGCGCCACGGTGCGTTCGCCGAGGCATTCGAACACCAGGTACTGAATCTCGCCTTTTTCGGCGAGCTCGAGCGCGGGCTCGATGCGATCGCCCGAATAGCCCGCGCCGGATCCAATCCTGATGGTTCGCATTACTTCAATCCGAAATAAGCCCGCCGCAGCGCCTCGTTATCGCTCATTTCCGCCACCGTGCCGGAGAACCTGATACGTCCGCCTTCCAGCACGAATACCCGCGTCGCCACTTCGAGGAAGCCGATATTCTGCTCCGCGATCAAAAGCGCAAGGCCCTGCCCGCGCAAATCGCTGAGGATGCGGATCACTTCCTTGACGAACAGCGGCGACAGCCCGGCCGAGGGTTCATCCATCACCAGCAGCTTCGGCTCGGCGGCGAGCGCTTTGGCAATGCCGAGCATCTTGCGCTGGCCGCCGGACAGGCTGGAGGCCGGCGCGCGGCGCTTGTCACACAGCACCGGGAACAGGCCGTAGAGTTCTTCGACGCGTGCGCCGGGATCGGCATGGCCGAGCGCCTGGGCGCCGACGCGAATGTTTTCCTCAATCGACAGATCGGGAAATACCGCAAGCTCCGACATATAGGTCATGCCGAGCTTCATCCGGTCGCTGGAGCGCATCCGCGTGATGTCGGTGTCGCGGAGCGTGATGCTGCCGGCGCGCGCCTCAATCAGGCCGACCAGCGATTTGAGGAACGTGGTCTTGCCGGCACCATTGGCGCCGAGCAGCAGCACGGTCTCGCCGGCACGCACGTCGAGATCGACGCCCCACAACACCTGCATCGTGCCATAGCCGGCATCGACGCCGGCAGCCTTCATCAAGGGTGCGGCTTCAGGCGGCATGCTCGCCTCCCAAAAACACTTCGATCACTTGCGGCACCTTGACCGCGACCGCGAGCTTGCCCTCGAAAATCTCCTTGCCGGCGTTCATGACGATGACGCGGTCGGTGATATGTTCGATGAAACCCATCAGATGCTCGACCACGATGATCGCGATCCCGGACTGCGCCAGCGCCTTGATGCGTTCGGCGATCCAGTCGAGTTCGGTTGGATTGAGTCCGGCGGCGAGTTCGTCGAGCAGCAACAGCCGCGGCCGGGTGGCGAGCGCGCGTACCAGATCGAGCGTCTTTTGCTGCACGTTGTTCAGATCGGCCGCCGGCCGGTCCGCGACCTCGGCGAGCCGGTATTCGTCCAGCAGCGCTTGCATGGTCGGCGGCGCCACCGCGGCACGGCCATAGGCCAGCGCAACGTCGATGTTCTCACGCACGGTCAGCGACATGAAAGGCTTTGGAACCTGGAAGGTCCTGTTGATGCCGCGATGGACCAGTTTGTGCGAGGCCACGCCGCCGATCGACCCATCATCCATCATGACCGCGCCGCCGTCGGGTGCGTAAAGCCCCGAGATCACGTTGATCGCGGTGGTCTTGCCGGAACCATTGGGACCGACGAGCCCCAGAATTTCTCCGGGCACCACGTGAAAGCTCAAGCCGTCGAGCGCGTGAAACCCGCCGAAGCGCTTGACGACCTTGGAAACGGTGAGGATGGGCTTGCTATCAGGGGACATGCCAGCCTCGGCGCGTTGCGAGCGAAACCAGTCCTGCGGGAAGGAACAGCACCAATCCCATGATCAAGAGCCCGTAGATCAACTGGAAATATTGCGGCGTGGTGAAGCCGATCAGATTGTAGATGCCGTAGAGGATGATGACGCCGACGATCGGACCGCAGATCGTGGCGACGCCGCCGAACAGCGCGAATACGATCGCGAAGATGCTGAAATCGCCTGAGAACACATTGTCGGGATAAAACACCGAAACGTACCAAGCATAAACACCACCGGCGAGACCGGCCACCAGTGCGGAGGCCAGCCACGCGATCACGCGCATCCGCACCACATTGACGCCGGCCATCGAGGCTGAGACCGCATCTTCCCGCACCGCCTGCAAGGCGAGGCCGAAGCGCGAGTTTTTCAGGAACACCACCGCACCCAATGTCAGTGCCAGCACAACGACCGCCGCCGCATAGGCCAGGGTCGGATTGAACGTGCCGGTGAGCGAGACGCCGTACGGACCTTTGGTGATGTTTTCCAGCGCCGGATTGGCGACGAAATGCAGCACCGCGAGCGAGGCGGCAAGGTTGGCGATCGCGAAGTAAGCGCCGGACAACCGCAACAGCGGCGTCAGCAACAGGCCCAGCGCGATGCCGACGATCCCGCCCGCGATCACGGCAAGCGCCGCAGGCGTCTGAAAGTGCATGACCATGACCGCAAAGCCGTAGGCGCCGGCGCCGAAGAAACCGACATAGCCGAACGGCAGATAGCCGGTAAAGCCGTAGATGATGTTCACGCCCTGGGCGAGGATCAGGAAGATCACGAAATTGAACAGCAGCAGATGATTCTGGTACACGCCCGGCAGCACCGCGAGGATGATGATCAG